>Ga0247819_10001939_pt1 | contig 10931 bp, 16 predicted proteins | sample 13C_Xylose_Day6_FD_193428 | JGI IMG/M metagenome (GOLD analysis project Ga0247819, IMG submission 193428) | Soil microbial communities from agricultural site in Penn Yan, New York, United States - 13C_Xylose_Day6 | ecosystem: Environmental > Terrestrial > Soil > Agricultural land | place: USA... | reverse complement strand
TTTACTTCGGAACAAATGGCTATGAGTTATGCCGAACTGTATCGAGACTTAATATCGCGATCAGTTCTAAGAAAATCAAGTTAATAGTATCTCATTCAGATCATGTTATTGTTTATCACGGGTCGTGAGAACTCTCCGTTTACCTTCTTTTCATGGCGCATCTTGCGTGGATCAGGGGGGGGCTTTGAATTATGCGCTCCATAAACCCCACATTCAAAGCGCTTAGCTAATCCCGGATGCTGTGCTCCCGATTCCCTAAGGAGCCGGCTCGCCATGATGCGACCCGATGCCAAAGTCGAAAAAGTGTATCTGTACCCCAAGCCGGTCGACTTCCGAAGTCCATCGACGGCTTGGCTGCGCTGGTCGAACTGGATATTGCTCGGCTAGAAGAACAGAATGCCCTCCTGCTTCAGACCTGTTCGTGGGCATCGCTTAGCTAAGAGCGTTACCCATATTGAAGTCGGTGGGGTTTATGGAGCGCTTAAAAACAGGCGGACTTTTCGGCTGGCGCGGCAGCCAGATTGATCAGGAACGTCGACACCGTTTCCTGCCATTCTTCGAACCCGTGGCGCTCGCCGAGAACATGAAGGGCATCATCCAATGCCTTTGACACAATCAGCGTGCGCTTCTCGGCGCCGATCCGCTCCAGCAAGGCTTTCTCCTTGACGCGCTGGTCCCGCTGAATTTGCGCATTGTCTTTGGCCATGGCCTGCCTCTTCGATTCCGTGTGCCGGTAGATCCAACCATGTCTGTCGTCGGCGCTGGGTCGCTGCAATCAGTCGCCGCCCTCCGTGACCGGATGGGGATGTGAGGTGGTTGTTTTTTTAGTGATCAAGGTCTTTACTCTGATTCGACATGAGATCAGATCAAGGAGATGAGATGAGTACTAAAGTCCGAATAGCTGCCCTCGAGCACCTTGTTGCAGCTCTCCTCACAGAGGCATCAAGGAAAGGTGTCGACCTCAAGGAAATAAAAGATCTCGCTATTCGCTCTATGCTGAGTAGTAATGGCCCTGAGGACCTGCTGGTCAAAGGCATGGCTTGTGATCGTGTGAAAAGGATTATCAACTTGAACGATACGGTCTGACTATTTCCGGCTCGAAAATTTCGTCACCGAGCTAACTTAGGCAATCGCTTAACATGTGTATGCTTTTGTAGCGGAAATCGCGCGACACCTTTTCGCTTGGCTCGTAAGGTGTTGTTACACACGTAAGCATTCGCGCATCGGTTTTGAAGTCCGCGCGGCTCACATTGCGCAACAGGTTCTGAAACACCTCTTGCTGGTTGTTGAAGCCGTTATCCTTCATCAGTCGTTTGATGTCCGGCTTGAACACGCCGGCGACTTCAATCGTGAACTTCTCAATGCCCAGCGCGGCATTCTTGGCCGCTTCCTTCTCGCGCTTTTTGCGCTGCTTCTTGGCTTGCGTCGTCAACTCCTGTTCTTCGGCCATGACCAGCCTCTTCAATTCCGTGGGCCAGTATATCCAGCCATGTCTGTCGTCGGCGCTGGCGCACTTGGTTGCTCACTCTTTTCATGCTGCTTTCTGCTGGCTCCATACGCCCACGGTGTCAAACACCCAGGCAGCCTGTTCTTCCGTGAGCGAGACCTCAAATGGAATGGCGATCCAGCCGGACCCGACCCGGTGAGTCGGGTTGCTCTCTGTGACCAGGTCCTCGTAGGTTTCCTCGATGACGTCCTCGATGTGGGCAGCCAAATAATTGCCTTGGGGCGCGTCCTCTACCGATTTCTGTAGCGCTGCCCGCGCTGATCCCGGCACTGGACGCTCAGATAAATCGTCCGACGGTGGGCAACATCGCAGACCGCATCGGCGATGCTCTGGCCCGGCGGTATGTCTTGCAGTACTTCCAGTTGATCATGCCCTGTCGGCCGCTGGGATCAATGTTCACCACTGCGACGTGGTTGGTGCTGAGCAGCGCCCGGCAGGAGCGTTCAATCCGGACGCGGATGTTTTTGGGCTTGCGCACTTTCATAGATGAGTCCGCCATTTTCCGTAGCGCCTGGCGCTGTGCCCAGTTCAACCCCCAGGGTTTGCGTTTGAGCACCGTTTCGGTGTCGACTTTTTGTGAGCGGGGCGGCGGCAGCGGATTGCGCGGCGGGCTTTTCAGTTGGGTGATCAGCCCAACAGCTGCCAGGTACTGCGCGACCCGGTCGTTGATTGATTCCGCGCTCTGCCGCTGCTGCTCGATGAGGTTTCGGTGCGCGGTACACGGTGAGAGTTGTTTCCTTCGGCGGCACAGGCGCCAGTTCATTGATTGCGGGCACGGGAATTCCTTGTCGTGATGCACGCAGCGTTTGAAGGTGTTGGTTATTGAGTGACGCGGTCAACCAGAGCGCTGAGCAACATCAGAATGGAGAGGGTGGTGATTGCCGAGAACGATCCGCGCCACATCAAAACGCGGCGCGTCCACTGGCGGCTGGTCACCGGAACACCCGGTATGTACTCGAATGCGGCACTTGGCAGATGCTGATGGATTCGTACATGCGCAATGAGTGTCGGCAGGTTTCGAGCGGCGTCGGGCTGCCGAGCCAATCGTCAGTGTCTTCGATATCGTGCGGGTCCATCGCCGCGCTTTGCTAATACTGTTTGAATACACAGTAATAAAGGCGCTTCGATTGAGCGAGGGTCTGGCGACGGACTGTAGGGATTAAAGCTACCCAGTCGACCGGCCTTCTTGATTATGCCGGGGCTTCAGACTCAATGGACAGCAGAGGACCGAGGAGCCGAAGTGCCCTCAAATTTGGAAATTTCCTTCACCCAGAAGCGGCGATATTTGGTCTGATCCGGAGGCAACGGATTTTGATTTGGCCAAGAGTTTTCGGCTTTTAACCCGGCACGGTAGGCCTCCCACTCTTTTTCCTGCGCTACGTCCTGAGCTTTTTTCTCGTCATCGAACCAGCCAAGTACATAAACCTCGCCCTGATCCATACCATGCTCGATTAGAAGATAGATCTCTTTCATACGCTTGAACCTGCTACCACCAATTTGAAAAATCCCCGAACGGGGCACTATCCTGCCTATCGGCGATGTTTTTCATTTATTGAGCTTTATCGATGAGCGTTGTGAAGTCAATTTTTGATGGAGAGCTGCTCGACCTGGCTAGAAGCACACTACGGCGTCATCATGACGGCAAGTGTCATCTTGATGAGCTTCTCGTTCCGGTCGATCGCTTCGAGTGCGCCGCGCACGTTATCTGCAACATCGGCCGCGCCGCGTGGTCACTGCCACGACGGCGAGACCGTAACCGACGCGAAATGGCAGGGCGCGTGAACTACAGTGATGCCCAGCACGCAGAGGCAAAGGTCAGAATCTAAGCCGCTGAGCACGCAAAAAAACAAGCCCACCAACGACCTCTACCAAGGTTTAAGGAGAAGGCCTCCAGCGGATGGGAGGGTTATTGCCAAGGCGGGGTAAAATCCGGATCATCCCACAGCACAAGGACGCATTGGTGTCGCCATCAGAGCAACATATGTGCACGCTTTGTTCACAACATACTAATAATAAGTTTGGGGAGCATGATGGTAAGCGAAAGTTGGTGTACGAATTTGCGGACGATGGCCATGTTTATGGTGGTGGCGTTGCACGCTTCCGGCCTGTGGTTGTTCAGCGGCATGAATACATTTGATTGGAATGTGGCGAACGCCATAAACTCTTTTACCCGCCCAGCAGTTCCTTTCTTTTTTATGATAACGGGCTACCTGTTGTGCGGCTCAAAGCAACTTCCGTTTGTTGAATACATGCGTAAACGGTTTTCGAGAATATTGCCATCGTTCATTTTTGTAACGGTGTTTGCAATTATATATCGAATGTCGACCGGCGAAAGTTTTTCATTGAGCGTGCTGTGGCAAATGTTCTACACCCCTCAGTTCTATCACCTGTGGTTCTTCTATGCGATATCGATCGTGTACCTCGGAATATGGCTTTTCCGTCCTTTCTCGAATTCACCCGTGTCCGGTACTCTTGGTTGCCTCGCGCTGATTTTCATCGTCGGCGGCAGCCTGGCTCAGTTTGTGGCGGGCTGGACCATCAGGATGGAAACGCTTTCCGCGTACATTTTTTACGCAATGGCTGGCTTTTACATCGGGCACATCCCCAAATACCGCTTCGCGCCAGCAGTTTCTCTTGGGGTCGGCGTTGCGTGTCTTGTGTTCATTACTCTGGCAACCAGAAGGCTGTCGATACAGACAGGGGCCACCAATCAGTTCTGGTACGAGTACACCTCGATGCCTGTGGTGCTCGGCTCGTTCGCACTGTTTTATGGTCTTCGTCACACGCTCGACTCGTTCAAGCCCTCGACGCTGGTAGAGAATTTTTCAGCTGCTTCATTATTCGTTTACTGTTTTCATCCCTTCATCATCGATGCGGGCTACGCGAGGTTTCCTCAGTTGTTCCTGGGCCAATCAACGGTGTCTGGTGTGCTGTCAGTAGTTGTGTTTTGCGTGCTGACGCTAACGGCCATCTACACTTCTTGGAACTTCTTTATTTCGGCAGGAAAGATTAAAAACCAAAAAAATAAAACTTAAGTGAGAATGTTATTAGTATAGCTCTAGATAGCAAAAACTAGAGGCCAAAGAACCGCCCCAAGGGCGGTTTTTTCGCCTGGAGAAAAGTGATGACCGTAAGCGCTCCATAAACCCCACATTCAAAGCGCTTAGCTAATCCCGGATGCTGTGCTCCCGATTCCCTCAGGAGCCAGCTCGCCATGATACGACCCGATGCCAAAGTTGAAAAAGTGTATCTGTACCCCAAGCCGGTCGACTTCTGATGTCCATCGACGGCTTGGCTGCGCTGGTCGAGCTGGATATTAAAGTTTCAGTATTTGACCCCGCTTTTCGTTTTCCTCAACAAGTCCCGCAACCGACTGAAGATTTTATATTGGGAGCGCAACGGCTTTTGCCTTTGGCTCAAGCGCCTCGAGTCCGAACGATTCAAAACATCGCCTGACGCCACCGACGAGGCGATCGTTCTGAGCGTCCAGGAACTCAACTGGATGGTCGAGGGCTTTGACCTCTGGCGCAACCGGCCTCACCAAGTTTTGACGCCGCGATTCGTCTCCTGATTCGGTATAATGCAGGGCATGAATTCCTTGCACGAAAATCTTCCAGATGATCCCGTTCTGCTCAAGCAAATGCTTGGGCAGATGCTCGACTAGCGTCAGTTGGATAAGGGAAAGATTGCTCGGCTAGAAGAACAGAATGCCCTCCTGCTTCAGCGTCTGTTCGGACGTAAGTCCGAGCAAACAGCTGATGCGGCAATGCCGCAACTGGCACTCGTCAATGAAGTAGAAAGTATCGTCGAGCCTGTGGACGAAGCCTTAGATGAAGAGGTCGTTGCACCAACCAAGCGCCGCGGCAAACGCAAGTCTCTGCCCGCCGATCTGCCGCGCATCGAGATCATCCACGAACTGCCCGAACATGAACTGACGTGCGTCTGCGGCTGCCGCAAACACACTATTGGCGAAGAAGTCAGTGAGCAGCTGAAAATCGTGCCGATTCAGATCCGTGTGATGAGACACGTTCGGAAAGTTTACGGTTGCCGCGACTGCGAGATAATGCTGGTCACTGCTGACAAGCCGGCTCAACTGATTGAAAAAAGCATGGTCAGCCCAAGTGTTCTGGCGATGCTGCTGACCACCAAATACGTCGACGTTTTACCCGCTTCATCGTTTTGAAAAAGTCTTGGGCCGCCATGGCGTCGATATTCCGCGCCAGACGTTGCACGATGGGTTATCCAGTGCGGTGAACACTTCCAGCCGCTGCTGAATTTAATGCGCGATAGCCTACTGGGCAGCCGTGTTATCCACTGCGATGAAACACGGGTACAGGTGTTGAATGAGCCTGACCGAGACCCAAGTAGTCAGTCCTGGATGTGGGGCAAACCGGCGGCCTGCCAGATAAACCAGTGATCCTTTTTGGCTACTCCGCCAGCCGCGCGCAGGAGGTGCCGACACGCCTGCTCGATGGCTATCTTGGCTAGGTCATCGGCTATCTGGCGAGTAACTGGAGCAAACTGGAGCGATACGCCGAGGAAGGCTATTTGCCGATCGACAACAACGCCGCCGAGCGTGCGATAAGGCCCTTCGTTATCGGAAGAAAGAATGGTTGTTTAGCGACACACCCAAAAGCGCGACGACCAGTGCTCAACTTTACAGCCTGGTCGAGACTGCCAAAGCCAAACGACCAAGAGCCCTATGCGTGGCTGCGCCACGCAGTAGAACGGCTGCGACTGGCGACCTCAGTTGAAGATCACGAAGCCCCGTTGCCGTGGACCTGCTCGTGGGCATTGCCTAGCTAAAAGCGTTACCCATCTTGAAGTCGGTGGGATTTATGGAGCGCTTACGCTTTGAATGTAGGGTTCATGCGGCGCTTAGAAGTCTGCTTGCGTGGGTAGAGGTAGACTTTTGAGTCGCGACGCATCATAAGGGACTGGATTCAGAAAGTATCGGAGCGCAGCATCCAGTATCAAATTGCAGCGATCAATGTGGGTTCACGGAGCAGTTACCGTCATTTGATCGCAAATGGGACGTTGTCCCGGGTAGGCACTCTTATGAGTTGGGGACCCGCGGTCATGAGTTATGCTATCCAAATCAGATCGTATAGAATCATCCAGATCGGGCAGCAAAAAACCGCGGAAGCAGGTTTTCGTTACAGATACATTGCTACTTTGTTATCTCCGCGTAGATATTTATTTTATAGTTCGCTTGCTCGGCTCTAGTCTCAAGATTCTTCAGCGCTTCGTGCCAAGACTTTCCATATTCACACTCATGATATTTTGAGAATCCAAGATAAAGTGCCATAGTCTTCAGACTTTCATGAGAGAAAAAGTGAACATGGCCCCAGCGCGTGTAGGCGGCATCCTGATTTTCAATGACCGAATTTAGATCTGGATTATTAAAATGTGCAGCCATTACCCCGTGAAGACCTGGTGTTGTTATCCTTAATACTCCACCTGGTTTAAGGGTTCTTAATACCTCAGCTAGAAAATAGATAGCGTCTTTCTGATCAATATGCTCAATAAAATCTTCGCAAAATGCGTAGTCGAAATGATTGTCGGGAAATGGATGAGGTTCAAGTAAATTTATCTTATAGGCGCCAAATGCTACATTTTTTGGAACGCCACCGATATGCCCGAAATTCCAAATGAGGGCATCATCAAAAAAATCAACATTTAGCCATTCATCGAATGCGTTCAAACCACAGGCGTACTGGATTTTCTTAGGGAGCGTACCAATTTCACTAATTTGCCGCGGTTGGAAGCCATCTAACGGAATAAGCTCCGAAGGATTGTAACTAGACATTGACCCGATTCCTATCCCGTGAATTTGACAATGACCATAGCACAATCAATCACTTTGCCAATGCTTAACATCTCAAACGGTGCATAGGGCTTGAAAAATGCATCTTTCACCCACAATGCACCAGCGCTAAGACATCTCTCGCAAGCAGTTAAACGGCAGAAAGGCTTCGTAGTATTTTTCCATCGAGGCCTGCGGCAAACGCTCTGCTACGTGGCGCAGCTATACAGAGAGTTCCTGGTCAATGACTTGTAATGGGATATCGACGCCGAGGCAAGCGACAGCTTTTTCGAAACGGGGTAGCGGTGAGCCATCGACTTATTTTATCGGCAGTAGCATCGCCATAACGCTGGGATTGGCCATGCTTTTTTCGATCAGTGCGCTGGCTGTCAGCGGTGATCGGTGCGGTTTCGCAATCACGTCAGTCATAGACCTTGCGGATTTATTTGATTACGGGTGTCTGCATTGGCAGAATTTCTAGCTGCTCGCTGACCTCTTCGCCGATGGTGTGTTTTCGGCAGTGACGGTTGCAGTTCAGTTCACGCGCGGGAGAGTTTGTTGATGACCTCGCTCAGTCGGTAGCGGCTGTCGTTTCGCGCGACAATTTATCGGTGTAATCACTTCTTCAGCAGCGGCTTCATCAACACTTTCAGCTTCGTCGAAAAGAGCCAGTTGTGGCGTTGTTGGATCAACTGTTTGCTCCGAATTGCGACCGAACAGGTGCTGTCGCAACACCGCATTCTGTTCTCTGAAATGAGTAATTTTCGACTGCATTTGAGCAATCAATTGCTTCAGCAGAGTCGGATGCTAGGAAGGTTGTCGGGCATGGAGATTATGCCGCGGATTATTCCCAATGGGCCACGAGTCGCGGTGTCAAATCTGATGCGGATGGGGGTGCCACTCATCAATACCCTCGACTAACCATTTGAGTTCCTGGAGCATTTAAGGCAATGGCTTCGTCTGTGAGGACGGGAGAGGAGTTTATAGCGCCTGAGCTCGGGTAGCTTGAGTCCAGGCAGAAGCCGATGTGCTCCCAGTACAAAATCTTTACCCGGTTACGTGGCTTGTTGAGGAGCACAACAATCATTGGGTTCAACACCGCGATCTTGATGTCTAGCTCGACCAGAGCAGCCGAGACGGCGATAGATTTTCGAAAATCTGCTTGCTTGAGGTAGAGTTAGATTTTTGAGTCGTGACGTATCATGGGGTCTGGCTTCAAAAAGTATCGTGAATACAGCATCCAGCATCAATTGCAGCGTTGAATGTGGGGTTTATGGATTACGTTGTACCCGTTTGGTTTTTCTGGAGGGGCGAATTCTGAGTCAGGATCGTGATTTCATCGAAGAAAGATCGGAAATTTATCATGTGGCCTTTTTTCGTGATAAATTGCATCTATTTATGTCTTTTTGTTAGTCTATTTAAAATGTCAAAAAACATACTTGTGACGGGTGCTACAGGGTTTCTGGGAAGTGCCTTAGTAAAGCGTTTCTGTTCTATGTCGGATGTTTCGGTCATAGCTCCTTTAAGAAACATAAATAAGGAACTACCTGATTCAGTAAAAAAGATACATATATCAGATATCAATGAGTCTACCGACTGGACCCTCGCTTTGGTCGATGTGAGTGTGGTCGTACATTCCGCAGCTCGTGTCCACATAATGTATGAGGATCCAGCGCAATCGATGAAAAAGTTTCGTGACGTAAATGTTCGAGGTACTTTAAATCTTGCGCGTCAGTCAATAGACGCGGGTGTTAAAAGATTCATCTTTATCAGTTCGATCAAGGTCAATGGCGAGGTGACCGCGCCAGGAAGGGCATTTGCGGCAGATGATACACCAGCCCCTTCAGATCCCTATGCAATTTCAAAATTCGAAGCAGAGCAGCAACTCCTGCAACTCGCGAGTACGGGTGAATTAGAGGTAGTCATTATTCGCCCGGTTCTTATTTATGGTGCTGGCGTAGGTGCAAATTTTAATCAAATGATGCACTGGCTTGCGAAAGGCTTACCATTGCCGTTTGGGGCGGTGAACAATTGTCGAAGTCTTGTCTCCCTTGATAATTTGGTCGATTTGGTGAAGACGTGCATCGATCATCCGCAGGCTGCGAACCAAGTTTTTCTCGTGAGTGATGATGAAGATGTGTCGACGACCCAGTTGATGCAGCGCCTAATCAGCCATTTGGGAGTAAAAACCTGGCTTGTGCCCATTCCAGTTAACGTACTTGTGTTTCTTGCTGGTCTGTTTGGACGACGTGCTTCAGCACAACGGCTTTTCGGTTCATTACAAGTCGACATTAGGAAAAACCGAGAGCTACTGGCGTGGAACCCGCCAAGTAGTTTGGAAGATGGGTTGAAATCAACAGCGCAGGATTTTTTGGAGTTTCGCAAGTAAATGAGTTATGTGTGGCTTGTACCGATGGCTGTCGGTGTTTCTTTTTTGCTGACCGCGGCATTACGCAGGTATGCCCTTTCAAGAAGTTTGTTGGATGTTCCAAATGCGCGCAGTTCTCATGTGATCGCCACTCCGCGCGGCGGTGGAGTCGCGATTGTGTTGACCTTTACGCTGTCTCTGGGTTTTTTGTATGTCGAAGGGCTGATTTCGTCGTCAGTGTTCTTTGGTAATGCCGGCGCGGGCGCTGCAATTGCGCTAATCGGATTTATGGACGACCACGGGCATATCGCCGCGCGTTGGCGTTTGTTGGGGCATTTTGCAGCGGCTTCATGGCTTTTGGGCTGGTCAGGTGGTTTGCCTGCCATTGAGCTGTTTGGCGTTCATTTCGATCTAGGTTGGACAGGATATGTTTTATTCATTTTCTATCTAATGTGGTTACTCAACCTTTACAACTTCATGGACGGTATCGACGGGATCGCCAGCGTAGAAGCTATCTGCGTGTGCTTAGGGGCCTGTCTGCTGTATTGGATGGCGGGTGTGGACTACCTAATTTGGGGGCCGTTGTTACTCGCCGCATCTGTTGCCGGTTTTCTTTGTTGGAATTTTCCACCCGCAAAAATTTTCATGGGAGATGCCGGCAGTGGATATCTGGGAATCATGTTGGGTGGGCTTTCTTTGCAAGGCGCATGGGTCAGCCCTTCTATGCTATGGGCCTGGCTGATTCTGCTAGGAGTCTTCATAGTCGATGCTACGTTCACATTATTTCGCCGTCTGCTCAGGGGGGACAAGGTTTACGAAGCACATCGAAGTCATGCCTATCAGTTCGCCTCCCGTCAGTATCGCAGCCATTTGCCGGTTACAGCCATTGTGGGGGCGATCAATTTGCTTTGGTTGTTGCCTATTGCGGTGGCAGTTACGCATTTCGGCCTTAATTCAATTCTCGGTATTTTTCTGGCCTATGCTCCATTGGTTATGCTTGCGATCAAATTTCGTGCGGGCGAGCTCGAAAGTCCGATGATGAAGAACTGAGTAACAGTTTTGTCATTTAGGTTTTATAGTGGATGTGATTCGCCTACCAAGTTTCACTACGGCTGGGCGGCATCTGAAGGGAGAGGGTTGAGGTGTTTGAGGAGTTCATGAATAGGGTCAGAGAGCGCCTTTTAGCGCTTCCCCGGCGGCGTAAGCGACTGATTCAGGTCGGCACGGACATTTTTTTAGTCTGGGCAGCG
>Ga0247819_10001938_pt1 | contig 10931 bp, 8 predicted proteins | sample 13C_Xylose_Day6_FD_193428 | JGI IMG/M metagenome (GOLD analysis project Ga0247819, IMG submission 193428) | Soil microbial communities from agricultural site in Penn Yan, New York, United States - 13C_Xylose_Day6 | ecosystem: Environmental > Terrestrial > Soil > Agricultural land | place: USA... | reverse complement strand
CGCGTCGTCGAGCCCATGATTACCCTCGGCAAGGAGCCCACGCTCGCCAACAAGCGCCTGGCGTTCGACCGCCTGCGCAATCGCGACATGGTCACCAAGCTGTTCGGCGAACTGGGCCCGCGCTACAAGGCTCGTCCGGGCGGCTACACCCGCATCCTGAAGATGGGCTTCCGCGTCGGCGACAACGCGCCGATGGCGCTCGTCGAACTGGTCGATCGCCCTGAGCCCGTCGAGGGCGAAGGCGAGCAGACCGCTTCGTAAAATCGTCTATACTCTCACCTCTCTGACGCGCGGTGGAGCAGCCTGGTAGCTCGTTGGGCTCATAACCCAAAGGTCGCAAGTTCAAATCTTGCCCGCGCAACCAAATCCGTAGACCCGCCGGATGCATCGAACAGATGCACGGCGGGTTTCTCGTTTCTGGCCCCGACTCGAGGGATCAGAAACGCCTCGCGGATCTTCTTGTAGTTCGTGCGAGTAATCTAAATGCGAATGATTCGCATATACTAGATTGCTCCGGCAACGCGTTGGCAAAGACCAGCAGACAAGAAGACCTCGATGAAGCTCACCCCGTTGGCGTCCGCCACGATCTTCCTGGCCCACGCCATCGCCTCGCAGGCGCAGCAGGCGCCTGCCCCGCAGCCCGGCGCCACTCTGTCCACCGTAACCGTCAACGCCAGTGCGGACGCTTCCGCGCAAGGGCTCTCGCCGGCTTTTCCCGGCGGCCAGGTCGCACGCGGCGGCCGCGCCGGCATCCTCGGCACGCGCGACAACCTCGGGACGCCTTTCTCGATCACCAGCTACACGAACGACCTGATCCAAGACCGCCAGGCGCGCAGCGTCGGCGAAGTCCTGCAGAACGACCCGACCGTGCGCGTGGCGCGCGGCTTCGGCAACTTCCAGGAGTCGTACTTCATCCGCGGCTTCATCCTGAATTCGGACGACGTCGCCTACAACGGCCTCTACAGCCTGCTGCCGCGCCAGTACATCGCCACAGAGCTGTTCGAGCGCGTGGAAGTCCTGCGCGGAGCGTCCGCTTTCCTGAACGGCGCCAACCCCGGCGGCGGCGGCCTCGGCGGCGCCATCAACCTGCTGCCCAAGCGCGCGCCCAACGAACCGCTGAACCGCGTCACCGTCGAAGCCGGCAGCGGCGGCCGCGCCGGCGTGGCCGCGGACGTCGCGCGCCGCTTCGGACCCGACGGCGCGACGGGCGTGCGGCTCAACACCGCCATGCGCGGAGGCGGCACGGCCGTCAACGACGAGAAGGCCAAGCTCGGCCTCGCCTCCGTCGGCCTCGACTGGCGCAGCCGCGACGTGCGCCTCTCGGGCGACGTCGGCTACCAGGACAACCGCCTCGACCGCACACGCCCCAACGTCACGTTGGGCACGGGCGTTACCTCCGTCCCGGCGCCGCCCGACGCGTCCTCCAACTTCGCCCAGCCCTGGACCTTCTCGAACGAGCGCGATCTGTTCGGAACGCTCCGAGGCGAATGGGACATCACGCCCGCCGCCACAGCCTGGGCAGCCTACGGTCTACGGCGCAGCAAGGAGGAGAACTCGCTCGCCAACCTCACGGTCAACGACGCGGCCACCGGCGCAGGCACAGTTTCGCGATTCGACAACACGCGCAAGGACAAGGTCGACACCGGCGAGCTGGGCCTGCGGGGCAAGCTGCGCACCGGCGGCATCGGCCACGAGTGGGTGGCCGCCGCGAACTGGTTCCGCCTGGATCTGCGCAGCGCGTTCGCTTTCGACTTCGCCAACAGCCTGCCCAACAACCTCTACAGCCCCATCTTCCATCCGCGCCCCGACTTCAGCGCCGCGACCTTCGCCGGCGGATCGCTGGACTCGCCGAGCCGCACCGGCCTCACGCGCCTGACCAGCTACGCCGTCGGCGACACGCTCTCGCTGGCGGACGAACGCCTGCTCATCACGCTGGGCCTGCGCCACCAGAAGCTGGACATCGGCAGCTTCGCCGCCGGCACCGGCGCGGTGCAGAGCGAATACAGCGCCAGCCGCACCAGCCCCGCCGTGGGCGCGACCTGGAAAGCGACGAAGCAGCTGTCGGTCTACGCGAACTACATCGAGGGCCTCACTCAGGGCCAGACCGCGCCCGCCAGCGCGGGCGGCGCACCGGTCGCCAACGCCGGTCAGGCGCTGGCTCCGTTCGTCTCCCGGCAGAAGGAGCTCGGCGTGAAGTACGAAGCGGAGCGCGTCGGTGCCGGCGCGGCCGTGTTCAGCACCTCCCGCCCGCGCGCCTTCGTCGATGCATCGCAAACGTTCAGCGCGGCCGGCGCGGATCGCCACGACGGCCTGGAGCTCACCGTCTACGGCACGCCGACGCGCGGCCTGAAGCTGCTCGGCGGCGCCACCTGGCTGCGCGCGGAGCAACGCAGCACCGGCGTGGCGGCCCTCGACGGCAACAAGGTGATCGGCGTTCCCTCGTTCCAGGCCACGGTCGGCGCCGAATGGGACGTGCCCGGCGTGACCGGCCTCGCACTGGACGCCCGAGTCGTCCACACCGGCAGCCGCTACGCCGAGGATGCCAACACGCTGAAGGTGGCGGGCTGGAACCGGCTGGACATCGGCGCGCGCTACCTGACCGAGATCGCGGGCCGCCTGGTCACGCTGCGGGGCCGCATCGACAACGTCACGGATCGCGCCTACTGGGCGTCCGTCGGCGGATTCCCGGGCGCGGGCTACCTCGTCGTCGGCGCGCCGCGCACGGTCACGCTGAGCGCGAGCCTCGACTTCTGAGAGATCGGCAACGGACGAGAGAGATGCTCACCGCGCGAGCCATCCGGGGCTGGTCGTCCGTCCACAAGTGGACCAGCCTGATCTGCACCGTCTTCATGCTGCTGTTGTGCCTGACGGGCCTGCCGCTGATCTTCCATCACGAGATCGGCCATGCGCTCGGCACGGAGGTCGATGCGCCCGAGATATCGCCGGACACCCCTCGCATCAGCCTCGACCGCGTGCTGGAAATCGCGCGTTCACGCTATCCGGATCGCGTCGTGCAGTTCGCTTCGCAGGAGGAGGACAGCGACGAGGTCTGGTACGTGACGATGACACCCACGCCGGCGCCGACGGCCGACTTCGAACAGGTGCCCGTCGACGCGCGCACGGGCGCGGTCCTGCCGCGGCCGCCGCTGCACCAGGGCTTCATGTGGGTGATGGACAAGCTGCACGTGGACCTGTTCGCCGGACAGCCCGGCAAGCTGTTCCTCGGCGTCATGGGATCGCTGCTGCTCGCATCCATCGTCAGCGGCGTCGTGCTCTATGCGCCCTTCATGCGCAAGCTGGCGTTCGGCGAAGTGCGGCAGTACCGGTCGCGCCGCATCCGCTGGCTCGATCTTCACAACCTGCTGGGCATCGTCACGCTGGCCTGGCTGCTGGTGGTGGGCGCCACCGGCGTTCTCAACACCTGGGCCGAGCTGCTGCAGCAGCGATGGCAGTCGACAGAGCTCGCCGCCCTGCTGGGTCCGTATCGCGATCAGCCCGTGATCCCCGACGCCGAACGGGCGCCCGCCCAGCGCGCGCTGGAGGCGGCGTTGCGCCAGGTCCCGGGCACCCACGTGACGTTCATCGCCTTCCCGGGGACGACGTTCTCCAGCCCGCGCCATCTCACCTTCTACTTGCGCGGAAACGAGCCGCTGACGTCGCGCTTGCCGCAGCCCGTGCTGGTGGACGCGGGCAGCGCCAAGGTGACCGCGGCAGCGCGCCTGCCCTGGTACCTGATCGCGCTGCAGGTCTCGCGGCCGCTTCACTTCGGCGACTACGGCGGCATGCCGATGAAGATCGTGTGGGCCGCGCTCGACATCATCAGCATCATCGTGCTGGGCAGCGGGCTCTATCTGTGGCTGGCCCGCGGGGCTACGCGCCCGCTCGAGGCCGAAGCCGGCGTCATCCCGGAAGGCGCGAAATGAATACCGCATTCCTGCGGCTGTGGGGCTGGCCCCTTGTCATCGCGGCGCTCAGCGCCAGCGGACTGGCCAGCGCACTCGTGTCGGACGGCTGGGGCGACGCATGGTCCTGGGTCGCACTGGGCATTCCCGTGGCCGTCACCGCGTGGTGCGCGCTGCCCCACCGCCGGCAAGAACCATCGAAACGCATCCCATGATCTTCCTGCTCCGCCATCTGCTCGCCCTGGTCTTCCTCGCGGCGAGCCTGAACGCCGCCGCGGCCGCCGGAGGCGACGAGAAGGCGCAGACCGCGATCCACATGCTCGACTACGTCAGCGTGGACTACCCCGAGACCGTCCACGACGGCCAGGTGCGCGATGCGACCGAGTACCAGGAGCAGCGCGAGTTCGCGACGCAGGTGCTGGCATTGCTGGAGCAGCTGCCCGCCGTCGAAGGCAAGCAGGGCCTGGTGGACAAGGCCCGCGCGCTGGTCGGCCGCATCGACGTCAAGGCACCCGGCCAGGAGGTGTCCGGGACAGCGCGCCAGCTGGCCGCCGAGGTGATCCAGCGTTACCAGCTCGTGGTGGCTCCCCGGCAGGCGCCTGACCTCGCCAAAGCCGCCGCGACGTTCCAGGCGCAGTGCGCCACCTGCCACGGCGCACAAGGCCGCGGCGACGGCCCGGCTGCCAAGGGCATGGACCCGGCGCCGAGCAACTTCCATGACGCCGCACGCATGGAAAAGCGCAGCCTGCACGGCCTGTACAACACCATCACGCTGGGGGTCGCCGGCACGCCGATGCGTGCCTTCACCGAGCTGTCCGAAGCGGACCGCTGGGCGCTGGCCTTCTTCGTGACCGGCATGCGCAACACGCCCCAGCAGGTCGAGCAGGGCCAGGCGCTCTGGCGCAAAGGCGTCGGCAAGACCGAGCTCGGCGATCTCCGCCGGCTGGTCACCGTGATGCCCGGCGAACTGTCTCCCGCAGGCGGTGAGCTGGACGCGGTCCGCGCCTACCTCGCCGCGCATCCCGCCGAGATGGCGTCGGCCGGGCCCGCGCCGCTGTCGGTGGCACGCGCCCGCCTGGACCAGTCGATTGCCGCCTACCGCTCGGGCGACCGTGCCGGCGCGCGCCAGCACGCCGTCGGCGCCTACCTGGAAGGCTTCGAGCTGATCGAGAGCGCCCTGGACAACGTGGATCCGACCCTGCGCCGCAAGGTCGAGGAAGCGATGATGGCGCTGCGCACCGACATCGATGCGGGCCGCCCCGCCGAGGCGGTCGAAGCACGCGTGCAGGAAGTGGGCACGCTCCTGGGCGAGGCCGAGCGCAAGCTCTCCGAGGGCGAGATGTCGTCCACGACGGCCTTCACCAGCTCGCTGCTGATCCTGCTGCGCGAAGGGCTCGAAGCCATCCTGGTGCTGGCCGCGATCATCGCCTTCGTTCGCAAGACCGGCCGGCGCGACGCGCTGCCCTACATCCACATCGGATGGATCGCCGCGGTGGCGCTAGGCGCGGCCACCTGGTTCGCCGCCAACCATTTCCTCTCCATCTCCGGCGCGAGCCGTGAGCTGACCGAGGGCTTCTCGGCGCTGCTGGCGGCCGGCATGCTGCTGTACGTGGGCCTGTGGCTGCACAACCGCTCGCATGCGCAGGCGTGGCAGTCGTTCATCCGCGAGCAGGTCACCGGCGCGCTGGCCAGGCGGACCCTGTGGGCGATGGCCGGCATCTCCTTCCTCGCGATCTACCGCGAGCTGTTCGAAGTCATCCTGTTCTACGAAACGCTCTGGGCCCAGGCCGGGCCGGCACAGCAGCCGGCGGTGCTGGCGGGCATCGCCGCGGGCGCGGTGCTGCTCGCGCTGCTGGGCGCATTGATCCTCAAGTACAGCGCGCGGCTCCCGATCGGGCTGTTCTTCTCGGCAACGTCCTGGCTGCTGGTCGTGATGGCCGTCATCTTCGTGGGCCACGGCATCGCCGCGCTGCAGGAGGCGGGGCTGCTCGGCGCCACGCCGGTCCACTTCATCGCCGTGCCGCTGCTGGGCGTGCATCCCAACGTGCAAGGCCTCGTCGCGCAGGGCGTGATGCTGGTCCTGACGCTGGCCGTCCTCCTCAAGGGGCGTCGCGCACCGATGGGTTGAGGCGGGGGTACAGTCGCCCGCGGGAGACCGGCATGGCAGCAGACGACGAGCAGCAACGTTGGCGCGAATGGATCGGGCGCACCGAGACGATCCCCGACGCCATCCATCCGACGCCGGCGATGGCGCTCAACGCCACGCTCGACCACGAACCCGTGGCCGAGCCCGGGTCGCCGCTGCCGCCGCTGTGGCACTGGCTCTACTTCCTGCCGCGCCATCGCCAATCGGAGATCGGCGCCGACGGACATGCGAAGCGCGGCGGCTTCCTGCCGCCTGTGCCGCTGCCGCGCCGCATGTGGGCGGCCGGGCGTTTCGAGTTCCGCTCGCCGATCCGCGTGGGCGACGCGGTCGAGCGCCGCTCCACCATCGAGAACGTGACGACCAAGAGTGGCCGCACCGGCCAGCTCGTCTTCGTCACGGTGCGCCACGAGGTGTTCTGCAACGGCGCGGCCGATGCGGCGCTGGTCGAGCACCACGACATCGTCTATCGCGATGCTCCGCGTCCGGGCGATCCCGTGTCGCCGCCGCAGAAGCCGGAACTCGAGCCCGCGTGGCGCCGCGAGATCGTGCCCGACGACGTGCTGCTGTTCCGCTACTCGGCGCTCACCTTCAACGGCCACCGCATCCACTACGACCGCCGCTACGTCACCGAGGTGGAGGGCTATCCCGGACTCATCGTGCACGGCCCGCTGATCGCCACGCTGCTGATGGACCTGCTGCGGCGCGAGCGGCCCGATGCCGACGTCACGACCTTCCAGTTCCGCGCCGTGCGGCCGACCTTCGACCTGCATCCGTTCCAACTGAACGGCCTGCCTTCGCCCGACGGCCGCACGATCCGCCTGTGGGCGCAGGACCATGAAGGCTGGCTCACGATGGACGCCACGGCGACCCTGCGCCCCTGAGGTCAGTCCTCGAGGAAGTTGCCCGCCGTGAACGCCACCGGCGGCGCGTCGGAATCGAAACTCACCCCCGCCGGATCGCCGCCGGCGGCCACCACTTCCAGCTGCTTCTGCAGCATGCGGCGCAGCATCACGATGCCGCGATCGGTGGTGGCCAGGTGCTCCTCCGAGTGCTTGGCGATCGCGCCCTGGCTCACCATCGCCTCGTAGTCCCCGGGGAACTGCTGGTGCTCGGCCTCGGTGAGTTCCTCCCACAGCTTGCCGTTCAGGCGTGAGCGCATGCGCGTCAGCTCGCCCTCTTGCCGCACGCGGCCGACCACGTAGATGCGGAAGCTGTGGTCGTCGATCGGCAGCACCCAGCCGATCGATTCGACCGGCCCGTAGCGCCCCACGCGCGGGCTGGGGATCACGCGCAGCGTCGGCAGGCCCGCCTCGCTGATGCGCCGGAAGGTCTTGCCGTCGGGCATCTGCCGCACCGAGATCGTCCGCACGCTCTGCGCCTGCGGCTCCCACGTCACCTGCGGCATCAGCGCCATCTGCTCCACGAACTGCGTGCCGCTGAACGAGCCATGCAGGATCACCACGTGGAAGGGATCGACCAGGTTCTCGTAATGCTGCAGCCAGTTGCACGGAATGATCCGCGGCCCACCGCCGCCGATGCTGTTGGCGTTGGTCTCCAGGAACTCGCCTTCTTCCAGCTGTTCGAGGCATTCGTAGCGAGGCAGCACCGGCTTGCGTTCGGGAGGGCCCATGTAGGCCCACACGAGGCCGTACAGCTCCTCGACCGGGTACCAGGGCTGGCGCACTCGATCGCGCGCGCGGCCGCCCTCCGGCTCGCACGGCTGCTCCACGCAGCGGCCCTGCACGTCGAACAACCAGCCGTGATAGCAGCAGCGGATGCCGCGCTCTTCCACCTTGCCGTAGTACAGCGAGGCGCCGCGGTGCGCGCAGTGCGGATACACCAGGCCGGGGCGGCCGGTCTTGTCGCGGAACAGGATCAGGTCCTCGCCGAGCACGCGCACCTGCCGCGGCGCGTCGGTGGCGTCCGAGGCCAGCCCGACCGGATGCCAGTAGCGGCGCAGCAGCTCGCCCATCGGCGTGCCGGGACCGACCTCGGTGAGCTCCTTGCGGGACGTGGGCGTCGGCCGGCCGTAGGCGGTGCCGGCGTCGGCTTCGATGGGGATGACGCGCCGCGGCGCGCCGGAGACGGTGTCGTTCATGCGGTTCTCAGTCGGCGGTGACGCCCGCGGCCTTGATCAGCTCGGCCATGCGGGGATAGTCGGCGCGGTAGCGCTCGATGAACTGCGCGGGCGTGTTGCCCAGCGGCTCGAAGCCGAAGGCGGTCAGGCGCGCCTGCACGTCGGGCATCTGGGTGATCTCGCGCAGCGCGGTCACCCAGGCCTGCGCCACCGGCTCCGGCAACTTCGCGGGGCCGTACACGCCGATCCAGCTGTCGATGTCGAAACCCTGGAAGCCCTGCTCCTTGAAGGTGGCGACCTGCGGCATGGTCGACACGCGGCTGGTGCCGGTGATGCCCAGCACCTTCATCTTGCCGGCCTGCGTGTGGTTGCGCGCGCTCGATGGGTTGGCCCAGGCGAAGTCCAGCGTCTCTCCGAACAGGTCGTTGTGCGCCGACGATTCCGACTTGTACGCGGCGTGGATCAGGTTGGCGCCGGTCTGCCGCCGCAACAGCTCGCCGAACAGGTGCGCGGTGGAGCCGGTGCCCCACGTCCCGTACGTCATGCCGCGCTGCTGCTTCTTCGCGTACTCAGCGAACTCCCGCACGTTGGAATAGGGCGCGTTGGCGCGCGCCACCAGCATCGGGCCGCCGGTGGCCAGCATCGACAGCGGCGTGAAGTCCTTGACCGCGTCGTACGGCAGCTTGGGTTGCAGGATCGCGTTGTTGACGTGCGTGAGCGGCAGCGTGAACAGCACGGTGTGTCCGTCGGGCGCGGCCTTGGCGACGAAGTCCGCGGCGAGGATCCCGCTCGCGCCCGGCCGCGGCTCGATCACCGTCGGCTGGCCCCAGCGCGCGGCGAGCTTGTCGCCGTACACGCGCGCCAGCGTGTCGATCGGGCCACCGGCCGTGCCGAACGGAACCATGCGCACCGGCCGCGAAGGGAAGGCAGGGCTTTGCGCCAGGCCCGGCATCGCCGCTGCCGCGAGGCCTGCGCCGGCCGCGGCCATCCAGTGTCTCCTGCTCAGCTGCATACTCGTCTCCTGTCGTTGTGTCGGGAAAGCCGATCATGGTGGGCCGCCGCCGCGCACCGTGCAATTCGAACGTTTGGATATGAGCCATGCCCCAGCGTGATATCCGCAGCCTCGACGTCGCCATGCTGCGCACGTTCGACGCGCTGATGCGCGAGCGCAGCGTGTCGCGCGCGGCGGGGCGGCTGTTCCTGAGCCAGCCCGCCGTCAGCGCTTCGCTCAACCGGCTGCGCGAGGTGCTGGGCGACCCGCTGTTCACGCGCACCTCTCACGGCATCGTGCCGACCGCTCGCGCCCACGCGCTGGCGCCGCAGGTGGCGCGCGTGCTGGCCGACATCGCGGCCCTGCTGGAAGGCGACAGCTTCGAGCCCTCCCGCAGCCAGCGCGTGTTCCGCGTGGCGGGTTCAGACCATGCCAGCCGGCTGGTGCTGCCGGAGCTTTCGCGCCGGCTGGTGGAGGTGGGCTCGCAGGCGCGCATCCACTGGGTGCCGCCGGGCGCGTGGTCGCTGGCCGAACACCTGCACCAACGCGAGCTCGACCTGGCGGTGGTCGCGCGCATCCAGCGGCCGCAGGACATCGAGACCCAGGTGCTGTACGAGGACCATTACGTGTGCGTGATGCGCCGCGACCATCCGCGCGCGGGCGAGCCGGTGACGATGGAAAGCTTCTGCGCGACGCCGCAGGTGTTCCTGGGCTACGGCACTTCGACGCTGGACGACACGATCGACGAGACGCTGCGGCAGGCGGGGCATGCGCGTCTTGCGCAGCTCGCGGTCAGCAGCTTCGGGCAGATCGTCCACCAGCTGCTGCACAGCGATCACGCGGCGGTGCTGGGGCGGCGCGTCGCGCTGCACTACGCCGACCAGTTGTGCATCCGCGAACTGCCGTTCGACTTGCCGCGCTATGAGTCGCTGCTGTGCTGGTCGCGCGGCGCGCAGGCGGACCCGGGCGTCACCTGGCTGCGCGAGCAGGTGGCCGACATCGTCGGATCGGTGGCGTGAGGGGGGAGTGGCGCGGCTGGCGGGGATCGAACCCACGACCCTTGGCTTCGGAGGCCAATACTCTATCCACTGAGCTACAGCCGCACGGGGACAGGCGCGCATTATCGCCCATCGCGGCGAGTCGCGGCCGGTGGCTCAGGAGCGCCGGGGGGCGACAGCTATAATCGAAGGTTGTTTTGACACGTCAAGCACCAGAAATTTTCTTGAGGACGCCATGAGCGACAGCACGCAGGAAGAAGCCCACACCGGCCCGATCAAGACGCCCAAGCAGCTGCTGTTGGCGGTGTTCCTGTCGTTCGTGATCCCGGTGCTGATCATCATGGGCTTCGTGGCCTACGTAACGTCCGAGAACAAGCCGGCCGGCACGACCCAGGCCGAGACCTACGCGCTCGGCGGCGTCTCGGCGCAGGACGTGCAGCGTGGCGTGACGGATCGCATCCGCAAGGTCGGCACCGTGGAGATCCGCGACGCCAACCGTCCGCTCAAGCCCGGCGCCGAGGTCTACAAGGCGCAGTGCGCGGCCTGCCACGAGGCGGGTGTCGCCGGCGCGCCCAAGTTCGGTGACGCGGGCGCCTGGGGCGCGCGCATCAAGACGGGCTTCGACGCGCTCGTCACGTCGGCCCTGAAGGGCAAGGGCGGCATGCCCCCGCAAGGCGGCGGCGACCACGAGGACGTGGAGATCGCCCGCGCCGTGGCCTTCATGGCCAACGCCGGCGGCGCCAAGTTCGAAGAGCCCCAGCGCGCGAAGGCCGCGGCCGATGCGGCTTCTGCTCCCGCAGCCGCCGCCTTGCGGGGG
>Ga0247819_10001937_pt1 | contig 10933 bp, 12 predicted proteins | sample 13C_Xylose_Day6_FD_193428 | JGI IMG/M metagenome (GOLD analysis project Ga0247819, IMG submission 193428) | Soil microbial communities from agricultural site in Penn Yan, New York, United States - 13C_Xylose_Day6 | ecosystem: Environmental > Terrestrial > Soil > Agricultural land | place: USA... | reverse complement strand
GAGCTCGTCACCTCGGCCGGCGACGCCGAGCTCTTCCTCTACCCCGGCGATCAGCACTACTTCGCCGACTCCAGCCTGCCGAGCTACGACGAGGGCGCGACCAAGCTGCTCATCCAGCGGGTGCTCGGGTTCCTCGAGCGAATCGGCTGACGCGCAGCTCAGATTGCCATGGTTGAACGGGCGTCGGCGATGTCGTCGGCGACGAGATCTGCGTTCAAGGCACCGGCCACGAGCGAGCCGAGTCCCAGCGAGACCGAGACGTTGGCACGCACATCGACGACGTTCCCGACCGCCCACACCCCGAGAACGGAGGTGCGCCCGTCGTCATCGATGTCGACCCAGCGTCCGAGCGGTCCGTCGGTCGTCGCCGCCCCGAGCGAACGCAAGAGGGCGTCACGGGGGCGGGGAGTGGGCCCGGTGAAGACGACCCCCACGGGAACCACACGCCCGTCGACCTCGACACCGGTCACCAGGTCGCCGTCGATGCGGAGCCCCGTGACCGGGCCGGATTCGCGCCGGATGCCACGGCGCACGAGCGCGTCCGACTCATCGATCGCCGGCTCGCCGACCTCGTTCGGAAAGTACACGATGCGATTCGACCACTGCCGCAGCAACTGCGCCTGTTCGACGCTGCGCGGTGACGTCGCGACGACGCCGATGACCTCGTCCCGGTGTTCCCAGCCATCGCAATACGGGCAGACCACCACCCCTCGCCCCCACTGCTGACGCAACCCGGGGATATTCGGCAGGTCATCGTCGAGGCCGGTCGCAACGAGCAGGCGTCGGGTTCGGATGGTCTCGTTCGCGACATCGACCTCGATGGCCGCGTCGTCGACACGCGCGGCCGTTACCTCGCCCCGAATGACCCGCACTCCGTACCCCGCGATCTCCTCGCGCCCCATCTCGAGGAGCCGGAGCGGCGAGAGTCCGTCGTGGCCGAGCACCCCGTGCATGTGCGCCGCGGTCATGTTCCTGGGCGTGCCCGCGTCGACGACGACCACGCGACGGCGAGCTCGGCCGAGCGAGAGCGCGGCGCTGAGTCCCGCCGGTCCGCCGCCGACGATCACGACATCGGTTCGTTCCTGTGCACTGTGCATTGCTCCATGCTGGTTCCGTGGCACGAGCTTGACAATGTGGTTTGCTGGAATGGCAACGAGGAGGTGCCATGGCGATGCACGACGAACTGGCTGGTATCGGTGATCGCCTGCGTGCGATCCGCGAGTCTCGGGGAATGACGCTGCGGACCGTCAGCGAGGCCAGCGGCATCTCGATCAGCACGTTGTCGCGGCTCGAATCGGGTTCTCGGCGTGCGCAGCTCGACCTGCTCCTCCCCCTTGCACGCCTGTATCGGCTGCCCCTCGATGACCTCGTCGGCGCCCCTGCCCTGGGTGATCCGCGCATTCATCCTCGGCCGCGGCTGCGGGACGGCGTCGTGACAGTGCCGTTGTCTGGCGGCACGGGCTCGTGGGAGGCGTTCAAGCAGGTGCATCCGCCGTCGCCGCAGAAACCGATACATCAGTGGGTGCACCCCGGGTGGGACTGGATCTACGTGATCTCGGGGCGTATGCGGCTGCTTCTCGCGGACGACGACCTCATCATCGAGGCGGGCGAGGCCGCCGAGTTCGATACCCGTGTGCCACATGGATTCGGAAATCCCGGCCCCGAGGTGCTCGAGGTGCTCTGCCTGTTCAATCCGCAGGGTGCCCGAGTGCACACGCGCGCATCCGCGTGACCTGCGCCTGGCCCGTGCCCGAGCCGGTGCGCGGAGCACGCGCGCCGGCCTACTGCACCGAGGCCACCCAGGCGTTCATCGCGTCGACCGAGATGCCGTTCTTCGTGTGCCCCGTGCCGAGGCCTGCGGCGGCGATGATCTGCTCGGCGGAGCATCCGCCGGTCTCGTCGAGCGTGAAGCCGATCGTGCCGGCGCGGTCGACGAAGCCGGCGGCTGTCGACCAGTAGTGGTTCGGCTTCAGCTTTGCCGGGCCGCCAGCGAGCGTCGTGTCGGCGCAGACATCCGATGCGTCGGTCACCCCGTCGCCATCGGCGTCGCCGGGTGAATCTTCGACGATGAGCCGGAACGCGAGGTCGTCGGCGATTTGCGAGGGGAACGCGCTCCCACCCGGATACTGCGCACCCTGCCCGAAGAGCGTCAACACCGGCTGACAGGTTGCGTTCGCCACCGCGAACGAGTACACCGATCCCGCGGTGAGCGGCACCGGCTCGTCGAGCGTCGTCATCTTCACAGCCAACGTGGCAGACGCGGCGAGGACGATGTCCTGCGAGGTGAGCACGGCTCCTGAGGTGCCTGCGCCGCTGTAGACCGTCAGTCGGGTCGATCGCTCCGCAAGCTCGGTGTAGATCCCGACCTGTGTCAGCTCCCCTGAGATCGTCGCCGTGAACGACTGCCCGAGGGGCGCGTTCCTCAAGCCGCATGAGGACCCGAAAGCGGGGGCGTTGTCGATCATCACCACCTCGGCGGCGCTCGCGGGCGCCGAGACGCCGAGGGTGAGCAATGCGGCCGCCGCCAAGCCGATGGCGACTCTGACCTTGGGGCTCTTGGCACGTCGACGCATGATGTGGTCACTCCGTCCGGTCAGACGACCCGCAGTGAGCCGATGGGGCGCAGGCTACACCCGCCGCCCAGCGGCCATCAGCCCCCGAACACGGCTCAACTCGCCCGCCGGCATCCCGCGGGTCGGCTCCGCCGTTCGCTCAGAGCGCCCCGGTCGCCGCCGTCTCGCGCACGCGCGGCCCTCCGTCGAAGACGAGCAGCCGGTCGGCGAGCTTGTCGACGAAGAACCGGTCGTGGCTGACCACGACGACCGCGCCCGGAAAGTGCGTGAGCGCCCGCTCCATCACCTGCGTCGACGTGATGTCGAGGTGGTTCGTCGGCTCGTCGAGCACGATCACCGCCGCCCCCGAGAGCAGGCACTGCGCGATCGCGACGCGGGCGCGCTGGCCGCCCGAGAGCGTGCCGATCTTCTGCTGCAGGTCGGCCTCGGAGAACTGCAGCATGGCGAGGAACCGGTTCACGCTCTTCTTCGTCGCCGTGAACGCGAGCGAATCGGGGTAGGCGTTCACCGCGTGCCCGACGGTGTCGTCGAGATCCAGGGCGGCGTAGACCGCGTTGTACGACACGAACCGCACGCCCTTCGCCCAGCGCACGGTACCGGCATCCGCTTCGGTCTCACCGGTCAGCACATCGAGCAGCGTCGACTTGCCCGACCCGTTCGACCCGAGCACCGCCACGCGGTCGCCGCGCTGCAGGTCGAACGACAGCCCCTCGAACAGCGGCGTGCCGTTGAAGCCCTTCGACAGGCCCGTCACCGTGAGCAGGTCGGTGCTGACCCGCAGTCCGTCGTAGATGCCCGTGATGATCTGGTCGATCGGGCGCGGCGCCTGCCGCTTCTTGATGTCGGCCAGCCGGCGCGCGACCGCGTTGGACGGGTTGCGGGCGGCCTCGCGACGCGCGGCCGAAGCGGCCTGCTCGTAGGCCAGCAGCTCCTCCTCGTGCGCGAACTGGCGCTCGAGCATCTTCAGCCGCGACTGCTTCGCGTGCACGTAGGCGGAGTAGTTGCCTTCATATTCCTGAAGTCGGTAGTTCTCGATCTCGACGATGCGGTCGACCACCCCGTCGAGGAACTGCCGGTCATGCGAGACCACGAGCACCGCGCCGGCGAAGCCGCCGAGCCAACCCTCGATCCAGCGCACCCCGTCGAGGTCGAGGAAGTTCGTCGGCTCGTCGAGCAGCAGCACGTCGGGCGCCTGCACGAGGATCAACGCGAGCGCGGCCCGGTTGCGCCATCCGCCGGACAGCCGGTCGACCGGCAGATGCCGCCGTTCCTCGTCGAAGCCGAGGCTCGTCAGCACCGTGTCGATCGTGTTCTCGTACGTCCATCCACCGACGTGGTCCATGCGCTCGAAGAGCTCGCCCTGTTCGGTGAGCAGGGCCGTCATCGCGGCATCCGTCATCGGCTCGGCCAGCTGTGCGCCGATCTCGTCGAGGCGTGCCTGCGTCTCATGCACCGCTGCGAAGTGGGCGCTCAGGGTCTCGTACGTGCTCTGCTCGCCATCGAGCTCCGAGAACTGCGAGAAGTACCCGATCGTGGTGTCGAGGCTCACGTCGACCGTGCCGCCCGACGGCTCGCGCCGCCCGAGCACCAGCTCGAGGAACGTCGTCTTGCCCGTGCCGTTCTTGCCGATGAGCCCGATGCGATCGCCCTTGCGCAGCTTGAGGAATGCCTCGCGCAGCACCGGCCGCCCGTCGAATTCCATGCTCACATCGTTCAGGCGGATCAGGCTCACGAGTGTCCTTGCGTCGAGGGGGAAGTGGCCGAGGCGATCGGATGTCGCGAACCGGCGATTCGTGCAGACCGCGGCGGTCGCGTGGACGGCGCCCGGCGGTCTGGCCGGTCCGACTCTACCCGCACAGTCAGGACGAGAGCTGACCGGTGCCGGAGGCGTGGCAGAGGCGGCGACGCACCCAGTCCGCGGCATCCGACTGGGCGAGCTCGCCGGAGCGGATCAACCGTGCGAACTCGATGGCCTCCTCGCTCAGGCGCCCATCGGCGGTGTCGGGATTGTCGCGCAGCACGGTGACCGACAACCACCGCGTCAGTCGACCACCGAGGCGTGCCGCGACCGCCACCGTGCCGGCGAAATGCCGCGCCTGACCGTCGGTCGCATCGTCGACGGGCGCCCGGAAGCCCCGCCCGCGCAGCCGGTTGCTGCCACCCGTCGCGGCATCGGTCAGCCAGAGCGGTCCGCGCCGCACACCCGCGGCTCGACCCAGCTCCTTGAGGAAGCGGCGGTTCGAGTGGCCGCGCTCCGCGAGGCGGGCGATCGACTCGGCAAGGGCGGCACAGGCGTCCATCCCCTCACTGTACGTGCGGCGGCCGGCACCGAACGCCTTCGCGACGCGCCCATCGCCACTCGTCCGCCACCCCCATAAGATGACGCCAGAGGCGACACCTGACCCAGGTCGAGGACGTGCCGGCAAACGGCAGCGTCAGTGTCAACGGAAACGAGGAACCACGATGACGAGAAAGCCGGTCGTCTACGAGACCACGCGCCGGGTCGCCTTCTCCGAGCTCGATCCCTTCCAGCACCTGAGCACGGGCAACTTCGCCCGGTACTTCACCGACCACCGCATGGAAGCGCTGGCGAAGCACGCCGGCTGGGACCTCAACACCTACGGTTCGCTCGGCTTCATGATCTGGGTCAAGCGCATGGAGGTGGATTTCCTGCGGCCGGTAGGCCCAGAGCAGGAGATCACCATCAGGTCGTTCGTTCGCGAGTTCGCAGGCGCCGACGCAATCATCGAATGCACGATGACGGATGCCGCGGGCACGACCGTTTCCACCTGCCTGATGGTCGCGACGCACGTCGACGCGCAGACCCGGCGCGCCAGCGACTGGCCCGACGAGCACACCGCGCTCTTCTTCGAGCCCGAAGGCTAGACGGGGCCGCGGCGGTACCCGCTACGCCGGCGCGTACCTGGCGGCGATGATGCCCGAGTCGTAGGTCTGCACACCGAGCAGCCGCAGGCCGACCGGGTGCGGCGTGCGCAGCCGATCCTCGGCGTTCCCGACCAGGAACGGATGGATGCCTGCGTGGATCTCGTCGACCAGTCCTGCGTCGACGAGCGTGGCGGCCAGCTTGCCGTAGCCGTGCGAGATGATCGAGTCGTACTGGTCGCGCAGGCGCCGCACCGTGTCGGCCACGTCGTCTTCGATGAGGGTCGCGTTCCAGTCGAGCGGGCCGGTCAGGGTCGTCGATGCGACGTACTTCGGCAGGGCGTTGTAGTGCGCGGCGAAGCCGCGGTCATCGGTCTGCTTCGGCCAGTATTCGCGGAAGAACTCGTAGCTCTCGCGACCGAGCAGCACCGCGTCGGCGCCGAAGACGAGCTCATCGGAGGCGCGCTGCAGCCCCGGGTCGTTCTCGTCGAACCAGTGCTCCATCTGGTCGAACGCGCCGTCGAGCGTCATTTCGAATGAGATCGTTACTTTTCCCATGCGCCCCAGCATGGTCAATCGACCAGCTGATGTCACCGTTCCGATGTCACTGCATCGACCACCGCGCCCCACGCCGCCGGCGGCAGCTCGTGCCCACCGCCAGGCAACGTCACCAACCGCGCCCCGGGGATGTCCCGCGCCAGTGCCTCGCCGTTGCCGATGGGAAAGACGGGGTCGGCGGTGCCGTGCACCACCGTCGTCGGGACGCGGATCTCCCCGAGCCGCTCCCGCCAGCGCGGGGCATTCTCGATGACCTCGGCCCCGCCCTCATCGCGGTGCATACCTGGCGACCTGCGCACCGTGTCCGTCCAGATGGCACGGTCGTGCGCCTCGTCGAACGCTTCGCCCGCGTAGTCGCGATCGGTGTCGACGTGGTACTCGATCACGGCATCGGAGTCGTTCCAGTCGGGCTCGGGCACCGGGTTCGCCCACACCTCCCGCATGCGGGCCGTCGCACCGGGAAGGTCGGGGTCGGCTTCGAACATCGTCGGACTCGTCGACACCAGGGTGAGCGCGCGCACCCGATCGGGGTGGTCGAGCGCGGCGAGCTGCGCGACCCATGCTCCCGCCGAGAATCCCACCCAGTGTGCGTCATCGGCGCCGACGGCATCGAGCACGGCGAGCGCGTCGTCGACGGCGATCGGCAGCCCGTCGCGGCGCGTACCTGGCGGGCCGAGCTTCGTCTCGCCCATGCCTCGTTGGTCGTAGCGCACCACGCACCGCCCGCGATCCACGAACAGGTCGCAGAACTCGGGTCGCCACCAGTCCATGGATGACTCGCCACCGGCGATGAGCAGCACGACCGGCTGCCCGGCCGAACCGATCAGCTCCGCCGCGATCTCTGCCCCGTCGGGGCGAGCCACACGCAGCGCTCGAACCTCAGCTCCCGTCATCCGTACCTGTTTCGCCCGCCGACGCAGCCGCGGCGCTCAGCTGCGCGCGTCCTCGAGGTGCGGAGCACCGTGGCCCAGCACCTTGACCACGAGGTTGTGCCGCCGCAGCGCCCGGATGGTGCGCGTGACCTCGTCCGGCGTGCGGCCGAGGGCGCGTTCGTTCGCGACGACGAGCACGTCGCCGGCCCGCAACGTCTCGAACAGCCGGGCGAACCGCTGCTCCCAGGTCACCGTGCTCTCGGGCATCGGGTGCTTGAAATCGAGGATCGCGACACCGAATCGAGCAAGATCGTTGCGCTGCTCGGTGACCGACGGCATGTCATCTCGGGCGACGACGAGCCCGATCAGGCGTGAACCCTCGGGTCGCACCTTCCACCAGTCGTGATTGCGCTGCAGCTCCTCGAAGCACTCGGGGCATCCGATCGCGTGGTGGCCCGGACCGTGCGCGGTGCCCGGTGCATTCGCAGCCGACGCCGCCGTCGCGGCCTGCGCCGCGGCATCCGTTGTCGCGTCCGTACTCTTCTCGCTCATCCCGGCTCCTTCGCGTCGCCTTCCATTGTCGCGAATCCGGGCGCAGCCCGCAGTCCGCCCGCCGGATGATGCCGAGCGGCCGACCTACCGCTCAGATTCGCTCGCGAGGGGTGTGAGCCGGATGATCGGGATCTCGCGGTCGGTGATGCGCGCGTACCTCGCGAACCCTCTCGCCGCGGCGGTGATCTGCCGCCATGCCCGGTCGCGGTCGGCGCCGTGGAGCTGCTCGGCCCTCATCTCGATGCGCTGCCCGGCGAACTCGACCCGCACCCGGTCGGGGTGAGCCGCGATGTTGTAGTACCAGGCGGGATTGCGCGGGGCGCCGTTCGCCGAGGCAACGATGATCCTGGTGTCGCGCTCGCCAGGGAACCACCTCACCGGATTGCTCCGCTCAACGCCGGTCTTCTTGCCGATCGTGACGAGCACGAGCTTCGTGCCGCTTCTGTCGCCCTTGCGACGGATGCGCTCCACCATCTTCTGGTTGCCCCACTGCTCGAGCCGGCTGCGACCGGGTTGGCGGCCGCCTCGGGTTCCGTTCGGGGTATCGAATGCCATGAGCGTCGCCTCCCTCACGCGGGGGTTCCGAATCCATCATCCCGCGGTTCGGCAACTCCCGGGCCGGCACGTCCGAGCTGATGCGGCTCGCCGCAGGCGGCACACGCTGAGCGGGTGCCCACCCGGTTCGCGGTCGATCACCCGAACGTGAAGCAGTACGCCTCCACCCCGGCGCTCAGGAACTCGATCTCGATCACACGGTCGGTGACCTGGCCCGATTGGCGGATCAACTGGTACGTGTTCTGATCGCCGACCTCGCCGCGACCTTCGGCATCGACATCCGTGCCATTCGCCCCGTCGACCGAGCCGCCATCGAGCGACACCCGGAACGGCACGGCGGAGCCCGACGGAACGGGGCCCATCACGAGATTGACGTCACGCGCGTGGAAGTTGAACGAGATCCGTCCGCCGGGCTCGTGCAGCACCGCCGCGTGCCGTGCCTGCATCCACTGGCCCGAGAGGTCCCACGAATTGAGCGGGAGCCGTCGACCACCGGGGTACGCCTGTGCGCGGTCGTAGAGTGCGGAGTCCTCCGAGAGGAAGCCACTGCTCTGGCCGTACCCGAGGTAGGTCTCGGGCGAGCGCAGGGTGCGCCAGTCAGCAGCGACCTCGAGCCCTTCGGGGTCGACCATCACGAGGTCTTCGTCGAAGTCGCGGGCGCCCCCGCCCGCGTCGACGAGCAGCTGCTGGATCACCATCTCGGTGCGTGCGTACTCGCCCTCGCCGAAGTGGTGGAATCGTATGCGCCCATCGGCGTCGGCGATGTAGACGGCGGGCCAGTAGTGGTTCGCGAACTCGTCCCACACCCCGTAGTCGCTGTCGATCGCGATCGGGTAGTCCACGTCGAGGTTCCGCGCCTGCGCCGTGATGTTGCGCAGGTCGCGCTCGAAGCCGAACTCGGGGGTGTGCACGCCGACGATCGTCAATCCGGCATCGTGGTACTTCGTCCCCCACGCCCTGAGGTACGGGAGGGTTCGCAGCCAGTTGACGCAGGTGTACGTCCAGAAGTCGACGAGCACGATGCGCCCCCGAAGCCCGGCAGGTGTCAGGGGCTCGGAGTTGAGCCATCCGGTGGCGCGGTCGAACGACGGAAGCCTTCCCTCGATGGGGAGCTCCTCCCGGTCGCCCGCGAGCCGATGGGCGATGGTGCGGAACAGGCCGCGCCGTTCGTCAGGCATGCGTACCTCCAGTGCCGGGTCAGCACGACAGACACTACTGCGCGGCTGTGATCGCGGCCACCGCACGCCGACGACGAGGCGGGATGCGCGCAGCATGCTGCACCTCGTCCGACGAGTGCTCCGGGAAGGACCACGCGCTCCGCCGCGTTGCCTCCAGCATGAGAGCAATGGCGTACTCCCAGACCGGCCCCTCCTCCGTACTGCACCTCGTCGAGCGCGACGTGCCCGAACCCGGTGCGGGCGAGGTGCGGGTGAACGTCGTCGTGTCGGGTGTGAACCCCACCGACTGGAAGGCGAGGGTGGGTGCACGTCCCGGCCGGACCACGCCGTTCCCCGAGGTGGTGCCCAACCAGGACGGCTCGGGCGTCGTCGACGCGGTCGGCTCCGGCGTCGTCGGCCTCGAGGTCGGCGACCGGGTCTGGGTGTACCTCGCGGCCCACGAGCGCGCGACAGGCACGGCGCAGGAATACACCGTGCTCCCCGCCGAGCGGGTCGTGCACCTGCCCGATGCGGCGAGCTTCGAGCTCGGGGCATCCCTCGGCGTGCCCGCGATGACCGCGCACCGAGCCCTCACCGTCGCCGAAGGTGGACCAGCGCGACTCGGCCCCGGCGCGCTCAGCGGTCGCACCGTTCTCGTCGCCGGCGGCGCAGGGGCGGTCGGGCATGCCGCGATCCAGTTGGCGCGCTGGTCGGGCGCTCGGGTGATCACGACCGTGAGCTCCCCCGAGAAGGCCACGCTCGCCACGGCGGCGGGCGCCCACCACGTCGTCGACTACCGAGCGGATGACGCGACGAAGGCCATCCGCGCGATCGCCCCCGACGGCGTCGACCAGGTCGTCGAGGTCTCCCCCGCCCGCAACGCCGTGCTCAACGCGAGCGTCCTCGCCAACCACGGCACCGTCGCGGTGTACGCGACCGATGGCGGCAGCGAGATGACGCTCGACGTGCGCCGGCACTTCTCACTCAATGTGCGGTACCAGTTCCTGCTGCTCTACACCGTCGGCCAGGAGGCGCTCGCGACGGCTGCCGAGGACATCGGGCTCGCCGTCGTCGACGGCGCCCTGACGGTCGGCGACGCCGCCGGTCTGCCGTTGTCCCGGTTCCCGCTCGAGCGAACCGCCGACGCGCACGACGCCGTCGAGGCGGGCACGGTCGGCAAGGTGCTCATCGACGTCGCAACGGACGCCCCGCAGCCGTGACCGTCCACTACGGGGTGCAACCGGCGAGCGCGGCGCCGGAGGAATGGCTGAGTTCGGCGCGGATCACGCGCCGACGAGATGCGTGACCTGCTCGACGACGAGCGCGACCGCGAGCACGACCATCGCAGCGCCCGAGACCCGGGAGAGCATGCGTATCGCCGACGGCCGCACTCGGAGCACCGTTCTCGCACCCATGCCGACGACCGAGTAGACCAGGGCACAGCTCGCGACGAAGATGAGGCCGAGCACGGCGAGCTGTACCGGAATCGGCCAGCCGCCCGCGGCGTCGGTGAACTGGGGCAGCAGCACGACGAGCACCAGCAGGCCCTTCGGGTTCAGCCCGCTGACCCCTGCACCTTGCGCGAGGCGGCGCCACGGACGGTCGGTGGGAGTCGCGGCCCGACCGAGCGCATCGCCGTGCCCGCCGGTGTCGCCGGAGTCACCGGCAGCGAGTTCGGGCGGCTGCATGAGCACGCGGATGCCGAGGTAGGTCAGGTAGCCCGCTGCCGCGAACGTGAGGCCGATGAGCACCCCCGGCAGGGCGGCCACCGCCGCTCCAACAC
>Ga0247819_10001936_pt1 | contig 10936 bp, 8 predicted proteins | sample 13C_Xylose_Day6_FD_193428 | JGI IMG/M metagenome (GOLD analysis project Ga0247819, IMG submission 193428) | Soil microbial communities from agricultural site in Penn Yan, New York, United States - 13C_Xylose_Day6 | ecosystem: Environmental > Terrestrial > Soil > Agricultural land | place: USA... | reverse complement strand
TCGGCTTGCGCTCTTGCCTGCGCGTCGGCCTCCACCTTGGCCTGGGACGCAGCCAGCGCCTGCGGAGTCGGAGCCGTCGGCGCCGCCACGCGCAAGGGACCTGTGGCCGGCGTGGCCGGGGCGGCCGGCAGGATGACGTTGGGTATGGGGTGGGCCTTGGGCGCCAAAGGAAGCGGTGCGGGCGCGACGGGAGTGGACTGGACGGCACTCGCCGGGAGCGTGTTCGCTGCCGCCGTCTTGGGCACTGCGGCGGCAGCGGCTGGTTTGGCGCCCGGCAGCGCCGCGGCGGGGCCGGCGATCACGATGTCGGCGCCCTTGTGCACGAGGCCGGTGGTCGCCGGTGCGGGCGTGCCGGCGGCGGGGGTGGTCGCGGCAAGGACGGGCATGCTCACGGTGGGCTCGCCGCGGCGGCGCGCCCCCACCCAACGGTCGAAGTCGTCGGTGGCTGCGAAGGCGGCCTGCTGCACGCGGGTCAGGTTGCGGTCGCGGAAGGTCAAGCGCTGGCCGCTGCGCACCTCGAGCGCTTCACCCTTCTCGCCATACACCACGGCGGAACCGGACAGCACCACAACGCGCGTCATGCCCTTGCGGTGGTCCACGTCGATGCGGTAGTCCCCCACCTGGCGGGCGCGGAAGGCGAGCTGGGGCGTGCCCACCTCGAAGCTGTCCCCGGGGCTCATGCCCGTGACAGTGGCGGCGATGCTGCCCTGCGTCAGGCTGAGCTGGGTGGCGCTCTCGACCACGTTCTCCAGCACCACCTGCGTCTCGCCGTTGAGGCGAACCGCGTGGCCGCCGGCCTGGACTTCTGCGCGGGAGCCGCGATCGACCCATAGCCGGTCGCCGCGCTTGAGCAGGCGGCGCGGCTGCACGTCCTGCCACTCCTTGTCGCCCAATGGCGCGTACGCGACCGACCCCTCCGCATGCTGGAGATGGGCCGCCGGCACCGCGACCACCTCCTGCGCCGACGCGCCGCCGCCGCAGGCCAGCACCAGGGCTGCAATGCCGTGGCTCCACCGGCGGGAGCCCCTGCCGCCGGCATTGGTGTGGGACGCGTCCATGCGCTATTGAACGCCTGAGACACGGAAACGGTACGCAAAGGCCGTGTAAAGCCTGTAGTCCCTGTCTTACCTTTTTTCCACCTTCGTGAAGTTGTCACGAGCGGTCGCTCGCCCCGACTCATCCGGGCGTGACCGGCTCGCGCATGGTGACGAACTCCTCCGCCGCAGTCGGGTGGATGCCGATGGTGGCGTCGAACATGGCCTTGGTGGCGCCCGCTTTCATGGCCACCGCGAAGCCCTGGACGAGCTCGCCGGCGTCGGGCCCGACCATGTGCAGGCCGAGGACGCGGTCGCTCGCGGGGTCCACCACCAGCTTCATCAGCACGCGCTCGGCATTGCCACTGAGCGTGTGCTTCAAGGGCCGGAACTCGGAGCGGAACACGCGCACGGCGCCAAGCCGTTGCCGCGCCTGCTGTTCCGTCAGGCCGACGGTCGCCACGTTGGGATGGGTGAACACCGCGGTCGGCACCAGCTCGTGGCTCATGGCGCGCGTGCCGTCACCGAACAGCTGGTCGACCACCACCATCGCCTCGGCGAGCGCCACCGGGGTGAGCTGGATCCGCGCAGTGACGTCGCCGACCGCGTGGACCGAAAGCGCCGAGGTGCGGAAGCGCTCGTCGACGACGATGCCGCCATGCCCCGAAAGCTGCACGCCGGCGGCGTCCAGGCCCAGGCCGGCGATGTTGGGGACGCGGCCGGTGGCATACAGCACGGCGTCGGCGGGCAGTTCGCTGCCGTCCTCGAGGCTCACTGCGAGCGCTCCGTCGGCCACGCGCCGCACCTGCCTGACGTCGGTGCGCAGCCGCAGTTCCACGCCCTGCTTGCGCATTTCCTGCGCGAGGAAGGCCCGGATGTCGTCGTCGAAGCCGCGCAGGATCTGCTCGCCCCGGTAGAGCTGGGTTACGCTGGCGCCCAGGCCATGGAAGATGGAAGCGAACTCGGATGCGATGTAGCCGCCGCCCACCACGACGAGGCGGCGGGGAAAGGGTTCCAGGTCGAACATGCTGTCGGAGGTGATCACATGCTCCCGCCCCGTGAAGTGCGGCACCGAAGGCGTACCCCCGGTGGCGATCAGGATGTGGCGGGCGCGCCAGCGGCGCGCGCCCTGGGCGCTCGCCACCTGCACGCTGTGCGCGTCGCACAGGGTCGCCCATCCCTGGACCAGTTCCACGCCGGCCGACCGCAGCAGGTGCTCGTACACGCCGCGCAGCCGCTGGATCTCGTGGGCCCGGTTCTTCTTCAGCCGCTGCCAGTCCAGGCGGGCGGGCGGCAGGTCCCAGCCGAAGCCCGCGGCGTCGCGGAAGTCCTGGGCGAACTGCGCCGCATGGCTGTAAAGCTTCTTGGGGATGCAGCCGACGTTGACGCAGGTGCCGCCCAGCGCGGCCGCCTCCGCCAGCACCACGCGCGCCCCGCGCTGGGCCGCCATGCGGGCGGCACGGACACCGCCGCTGCCGCCGCCGACGACGAACAGATCGCAATCGAAACCGCTCATGCAAGCTCCTTTGTCGCGCCGGGCTCCAGCCCGGCAGGCTCGGCTGTAGGCGCCGCCTTACGAGGCCGGTCCGGCCACACCATTACCATCGCCCCATGACCCATCTGTCGACGTGGTACCGCACGGTCAGGAACACCAGCACGGCGCCCCTGCGCTGGGCGGCCGCCTGGGCGCGCATCACCTTCTTCGGATCGGTCATGGTGGTGCGCGCGCTGTCGCCGAGCAGCTACGGGCCGCAGACCCGCTACAACCTCGCGCGCCACGTGTACATCGACACCGCGCCCATTCTCGGCTGGTTCACGGTGCTGATCGCATTGTTCACGCTGATCATCACCCGCATCGTCATCGTGACTTCCTCCAACTACGGGCTGTCGCAGTACGCGCTGGAAATGGTGGTGCGGGTGCTGGTGGTGGAGCTGATCCCGCTGACGGCGGCCCTGTTCGTGGCCCTGCGCTGCACCATCCCCAGCGGCGCGGCGCTGGTCGAAATGCGCCGCATCGGCCATTTCCGGGCGCTGCACCGCCAGCGCCTCGACCCGATCGCGGTGGAGGTGCTGCCGCGGCTGATCGCCGGCATCTTCTCGTGCATCACCCTGGCGGCCTTGAGCTGCGTGGTGGCCGGCGTGCTCGCCTACTTCGCGGTGTACGGCTTCACGATCGCCGGCCTGGCTGCCTACACCCACATGGCGGGACGCGTGTTCGACCCCATGTTCACGCTGATCTTCACGATGAAGACGCTGTTCTTCGCCATTGCCGTGTCCATCATTCCCATGGCCTCGGGCCTGAACAACATCGAGGACGACGGATCGCGCGAAAGCGCGGCGCTGCAGGGCCTGGTGCGCATGTTCGGTGTGCTGCTCCTCCTGGAGGCCCTGTCACTGGTGGGCAACTACATCTGAACATGGCGACACCTCCCAAGCCTCCCTCCCCTCCCACGGCGCCGCCCCAGCCGGAAACGCCGGTCCAGAAGTCCGAGCCGGCCGCGCGCAAGGCCCAGGTCAGGAACCTGGAGCTGAAGGCGACCCTGCTGCTGGCGTTCACCGTGGCGCTGATCGTCGCTTCCGGCCTGTTCCTGCTGCGCGCCCGCGGCACCTTCGAGCCCAAGCAGCACCTGGTGCTGGTGGCGGACAACGCCGAGGGCGTGGTGGCGGGCATGGACCTCACCTTCGCGGGCTTTCCCATCGGCACCGTCAAGCGGGTATCCCTGGGCGAGCGCGGCAACGTGCGCATCGACATCGACGTGATCGAGCGGGATGCCAAGTGGCTGCGCACCTCCAGCGTGTTCACGCTGATCAAGCCGATCTTCGGGGCGGCGCAATTGCGCGCCTACAGCGGCGTGCTGACCGACCCGGCGCTGCCGGACGGCGCCGAGCGGCCGGTCCTGCGCGGCGACTTCAACGAGGAAGTGGGGCGGGTGGTCGGCGCTACCAAGGACGTGCTGGACAACCTGAACGAGATGACGGCCGGCACCTCGGAGCTGAATCGCTCCATGGCCAACCTGCAGAGCTTCACGCAGAAGCTGCAAGGCCGGCAGGGCGCGCTGCACGCGCTCTTCGGCAACGAGCAGGACGCGCGCAAGCTGCTGGCCGCGGTGGAGCGCGCCGACGCGGCGATGGCCCGCATCGACAGCTTCGTGGCGCATGCGGACACGCGGGTGTTCGGCCGCAGCGGGATCGCCGACGATGCGCAAGCCAGCATCCGCCAGCTGCAGGCCCTGCTGACGGATGCGCGCGGCAGCCTGCAGCGCCTGGACGCGGTACTGAAGGAGGCGCAGGGGGTGGCCGGCAACGTCAACAAGGCCACCGAGGACCTCGGCAACCTGCGCGGCGACGTGGAATCCAACCTGCGCAAGATCGAGGACCTGATCAACGACCTCAATCGCAAGTGGCCCTTCGCCAAAGAGCGGAAGATCGAAGTGCCATGAGGAGGCTGTTGCCCATTGCGATTGCCGTGCTGCTGGCCGCCTGCGGCAGCAAGCCGCGCCAGCCCGACTGGCTGGTCAATGCCGACAGTGCGCAGGATCGCTACGAACGTGCCTACCTCTCGGGGCGCGATCGCGTCGCCACCGCGGAGTTCACGCACTTGCGCACCGAGCTGGCGAGCACCGCGCAGCCGGGGCTGGTGGCGCGGGCGGAACTCACGCGTTGCGCCGTGCAGGTCGCCAGCCTGGACCTCGCGCCCTGCACCGGATTCGAGCCGCTGCGGCGCGACGCGTCCGACGTGGAGCGCGCCTACGCCGATTTCCTCGCCGGGACCCTGGCGCCGGAGAACGCCAAGCTGCTGCCGGAGCATTACCGGGCCGTGGCGGGCGGGCAAGGCGGCGCCGCGGCGCTCAAGGGCATCCAGGACCCGCTGCCGCGCCTGATCGCTGCCGGCGTGCTGCTGCGCACCGAAAAGGCCGATCCAGAGGTGCTGCAGATGGCCGCCGACACCGCGTCCGAGCAGGGCTGGCGGCGCGCCGTGATGGGCTGGCTCGGTGCCCAGGCCATGCGCGCGGAAAAGGCGGGCGCCACCGAGGAAGCCGCGCGGCTGCGACGGCGCATGCAGCTCGCCGCGGAAGAACGCTAGGTCAACTCTGAAAAATCGCCTTGGCGATTTCTCAGTGAGTCCCTAGCGCGTGCGCGCGGTGCGCAGGGTGATCGAGTAGCGCAGCTGCCTGGTCGGCGCGACGCTGTGCTGCCAATGCCAGCGCGCCGCCCCGCGCAGCAGGTAGATCGACCTGGGCGGCAGCGTCAGCTTCATGACATCGGCGCGCTGGCCCTGCTGCGGCGGGTAGGGCCGCAAGCGCATCACTGCATCGTTCAGCAGCGAAATGCCGACGATGTCCTCGAAGTCGGGAACGTCGCGGTGCCAGCCGAGCGGCGTGCCGGGCTGGTACTCGGCGACCAGCGCCTGCGTGAACTGCGCGGGGCGGACGCCCGCCCAGGCCCCGGCCTTCTCCCGCAGGCCGTCCAGCCAGCGGGGCAGGGGTTCGGCCTCATCCAGGCGCCGGGCGCTGAAGTCGTACTGGCCGCCGTAGCTGAGCACCCGGCGCAGCGCCGTGTACTGCTGGTACTTCATGGGAGCGAGCGGGAGCGCCGCGATGAGCGCGACCAACGAGGCTTCCTCCGCGCGCGAGAGGAATTCCTCCTGCAAGCGCATGCCCTCGGGCAGGGCAGGGCCGGGAATGCCGAACAGGTCCGACTGGCTCACCCCGCCAGTATCGGGCAGCAAGAAAAAACCCGCGGACAGGCCGCGGGTCTGGATCTGACCAGGCACCCACGGGAGAAACGCAGAGCGCTTCTCCCGTGAACTGCCTCAGGGCTTGGCAGCGGTCGGAAAAGGCCAGGCGGCCTGCGGGTTCAGAGTGGTCTGAGCCGCAGGTGCCGGGGCAGCGGATGCCGCCGGCTTGGCAGCCGGCGCCTTCGCAGCCTTCTTGGCGGCAGGCTTTTTCGCAGCAGGCGCTTTCGCAGCCTTTTTCGCGCCGCCGGAGGACTTCTTCGCCGCCTTCTTGGCCGTGCTCTTCTTCGCAGTCGCCTTGCGCGCGGTGCTCTTCTTCGCGGCCGACTTCTTGGCCGTGGTCTTCTTCGCCGCGCTCTTCTTGGCAGCCGGACGCTTCGCCGCGGCCTTCTTCGCCGCCGGGCGCTTCGCCGCAGCCTTCTTCGCTGCCGGACGCTTCGCGGCGGCCTTCTTCGCTGCCGGACGCTTCGCCGCGGCCTTCTTGGCGGCCGGGCGCTTGGCGGCGGTCTTCTTCGCCGTCGTCTTCTTCGCAGCGGACTTCCGGGCCGTGGTCTTCTTCGCGGCCGATTTCTTCGCAGTTGCCATTTCAGTATCTCCTGTTCAAGTTGATCAAAACATCAACCAATGAGCACTTCGCGCGTTGTTGGTGTCGCGAAGCGATCCGTGCGGTTGGGCTCATGCCCAGCCCCACGAACACCGTCGCCCGCCACGCCCCGGCCTCTTCGTGCCGTGGTGCGTGCGGGCGCTATCCAAGCCCTGTCGCAGTTGCCGTCAATCCCAGGAAAGAGCTCCACCCGTCTGGTATTCGATCACGCGGGTCTCAAAGAAATTGCGCTCTTTCTTCAGGTCAATCATTTCGCTCATCCACGGGAAGGGGTTTTCCTCGTTCGGGAAAAGCGCTTCCAGGCCGATCTGCGTGGCGCGCCGGTTGGCGATGTAGCGCAGGTAGCCCTTGAACATGGAGGCATTGAGTCCCAGCACGCCGCGGGGCATGGTGTCCTCGGCGTAGCGGTACTCGAGTTCGACAGCTTTCTGGAACAGCACCTTGATCTCCGCCTTGAATTCGGCGGTCCACAGGTGCGGGTTCTCGAGCTTGATGGTGTTGATGAGGTCGATGCCGAAATTGCAGTGCATCGACTCGTCGCGCAGGATGTACTGGTACTGCTCGGCAGCGCCGGTCATCTTGTTCTGCCGGCCCAGCGCCAGGATCTGGGTGAAGCCGACATAGAAGAACAGGCCTTCCATCAGGCAGGCGAAGACGATCAGGCTCTTCAGGAGCGTCTGGTCGGCTTCCGGCGTGCCGGTGTGGAAGTGGGGATCCATGATCGCGTCGATGAACGGGATCAGGAACTCGTCCTTGTCGCGGATCGCCTGGACCTCGTGGTAGGCATTGAAGATCTCGGCCTCGTCCAGGCCCAGCGACTCCACGATGTACTGGTAGGCGTGGGTGTGGATCGCTTCCTCGAAGGCCTGGCGCAGCAGGAACTGGCGGCACTCGGGCGCCGTGATGTGGCGGTAGGTGCCCAGCACGATGTTGTTGGCGGCCAGCGAGTCGGCGGTGACGAAGAAGCCGAGGTTGCGCTTGATGATGCGGCGCTCGTCCTCGGAAAGGCCGTTCGGGTCCTTCCACAGGGCGATGTCGCGGTTCATGTTGATTTCCTGCGGCATCCAGTGGTTGGCGCAGGTGGACAGGTACTTCTCCCAGGCCCACTTGTACTTGAAGGGGACGAGCTGGTTGACGTCGGTCTGGCCGTTGATGATGCGCTTGTCGGCGGCTTGCACGCGGCGCGCGCTGGTCGGCAGCACCGAAGCGGCGGCGGTGCGCGGCTGCGTGGCGATGGGCGCGATCGCTCCGTCGTCCAGGGTGCGCAAAGCAGGTTGGGGAATCGGAACGGGCTGCGCGAGCGGTGAATGCATCGCCTCGCGGTTGGTGGGTAAACCGCTGCTCACGGGCTTTGACGGTGTGGGCGTGACTTCGTCGTCCCAGGTCAACATAAGTGTTCCAGTGCTCGGATTATGTGAGCCCCGATGTGGAAATCAAAGTGTCCGTTCACATCTGGGTCGCATTTTGTTGCTTGATTGCATCGGCGTTCTGTCGGAGAACGCCGATACCTCTTTCATTTTTCTCTGTTCCGCCAAGGGCGTGCGGGTGAGCGCGTCACGCGCTCACTGACATGCCTCGCAGGTCGGATCGTCGACGCCGCAGAACTTGATGTCGGTTGCAGGCGTTGCACCGGGTTGCGTCGCCGCCTCGATCTGCGCGCGCGCCGCCGCCGCCGCCGCGTCCATCGCGCTCATTGCGCCATGGCCGCTGTGGCCGGCGCTGCCGTTGCTCACCGCGTTCAGCCGGCCGCTCTGCACCGTCGACTTCTCGGCCTGCGTCGCGCTGGTGGTGCGCAGGTAGTAGGTGGTCTTCAGGCCGCGCAGCCACGCGAGCTTGTAGGTCTCGTCCAGCTTCTTGCCCGAGGCGCCCGCCATGTAGATGTTGAGCGACTGCGCCTGGTCGATCCACTTCTGGCGGCGGGCGGCGGCTTCCACCAGCCACACCGGCTCGACCTCGAAGGCGGTCGCGTACAGCGCCTTCACTTCCTGCGGCACCCGGTCGATCGGGCGCAGGGAACCGTCGAAGTGCTTCAGGTCCATGACCATCACGTCGTCCCACAGCCCCAGGCGCTTCAGGTCGCGCACCAGGTAGTGGTTGATGATCGTGAACTCGCCCGACAGGTTGGACTTGACCGACAGGTTGCCGAAGCAGGGCTCGATCGAGGCGTCCACGCCGATGATGTTGGAGATGGTCGCGGTCGGCGCGATCGCCACGCAGTTGCTGTTGCGCATGCCGTCGGCGGCGATCTTCTTGCGCAGGGCGTCCCAGTCCAGGGTGGCGGAGCGGTCGACGTCGACGTACTGTTCGCCGCGCTGGGCGGCCAGCAGGTCCAGCGTGTCCAGCGGCAGGACGCCCTGGTCCCACAGCGAACCCTTGTAGCTGGAGTACTTGCCGCGCTCGCGGGCGAGCTCGGTCGAGGCCCAGTAGGCGTGGTAGCAGACCGCCTCCATGGACTCGTCGGCGAACTGGACCGCTTCCCTGGAGGCGTAGGGAATGCGCAGTTCGTACAGCGCGTCCTGGAAGCCCATGACGCCCAGGCCGACCGGGCGGTGGCGCAGGTTGGAGTCGCGGGCCTTCTTGACGGCGTAGTAGTTGATGTCGATCACGTTGTCGAGCATGCGCATGGCCGTGGCGATGGTGCGCTTGAGCTTCTCGTGGTCGACCTTGCCGTCCTTCAGGTGCTGCAGCAGGTTCACCGAACCCAGGTTGCAGACGGCCGTCTCGGTGTCCGAGGTGTTCAGCGTGATCTCGGTGCACAGGTTGGACGAGTGCACCACGCCGGCGTGCTGCTGGGGCGAGCGCACGTTGCAGGCGTCCTTGAAGGTGATCCAGGGATGGCCGGTCTCGAACAGCATCGAGAGCATCTTGCGCCACAGGTCGGTCGCCTGGACCGTCTTGGTCGGCTTGATCTCGCCGCGCCTGGCCTTCTCTTCGTAGGCCAGGTAGGCCTTCTCGAATTCGGTGCCGAACTTGTCGTGCAGGTCCGGGACGTTGGACGGGGAGAACAGCGTCCACTCGGCCTTCTCCATCACCCGGCGCATGAACAGGTCCGGGATCCAGTTGGCCGTGTTCATGTCGTGGGTGCGGCGGCGGTCGTCGCCGGTGTTCTTGCGCAGCTCCAGGAACTCTTCCGCGTCCAGGTGCCAGGACTCCAGGTAGGCGCAGACGGCGCCCTTGCGCTTGCCGCCCTGGTTGACCGCGACGGCGGTGTCGTTGACCACCTTCAGGAACGGCACCACGCCCTGCGACTCGCCGTTGGTGCCCTTGATATGGGAGCCCAGCGCGCGCACGCGGGTCCAGTCGTTGCCAAGGCCGCCCGCGAACTTGGACAGCAGCGCGTTCTCCTTGATCGACTCGTAGATGCCGTCCAGGTCGTCCGGCACCGTGGTCAGGTAGCAGGAGGACAGCTGGGAACGCAGCGAGCCGCTGTTGAACAGCGTCGGCGTGGAGGACATGAAGTCGAAGCTGGACAGCACTTCGTAGAACTCGATGGCCCGCGCTTCGCGGTCGATCTCGTTGAGCGCCAGGCCCATGGCCACGCGCATGAAGAAGGCCTGCGGCAGTTCGATGCGGGTCTTGCGCACGTGCAGGAAGTAGCGGTCGTACAGGGTCTGCAGGCCGAGGTAGTCGAACTTCAGGTCCCGCTCGGCCTTCAGCGCGGCGCCCAGGCGACGCAGGTCGTACTGCATCAGCCTTTCGTCGAGCAGCTCGTGGTCCACGCCCTTCTTGATGAAGAGCGGAAAGTTGTCGGCATAGGCCGCGGCCCGTTCGGCCGGCGCGACTTCCAGGCCGGTGACTTCCCTGAAGATGGTGTGCAGCAGCAGCCGCGCCGTCACGAAGGTGTAGTCGGGCTCCTTCTCGATCAGCGTGCGGGCGGCCAGGATGGATGCCTTGTAGACCTCGTCCAGCGGCACGCCGTCGTACAGGTTGCGCTGGGTCTCGGCGTAGATCGGCTCCGGCTTGACGTCCGCGCCCAGGCCGGCGCAGGCCGAGACGATCAGCGACTTCAGGCCTTCGGTGTCCAGCGGCACGCGCTGGCCGCGGTCGAGCACGTGGAACTGCGGCGCGGCGGGGGTCTCGGGCTGCGCCTGCTTGGCGCGCTCCTGCGCCCGGCGGTCGCGGTACAGCACGTAGGCGCGCGCGATGTCGTGGTGGCCGCCGCGCATCAGGCCCAGTTCCACCTGGTCCTGCACGTCCTCGATATGGAAGGTCCCGCCGCCCGGGCGCGAGCGCACCAGCGCGCGCACCACGGCCTGCGTGAGCACGTCGACCGTCTCGCGGACGCTGGCCGAGGCTGCGCCCTGCGTGCCATGCACCGCCAGGAAGGCCTTCATCATCGCGATGGCGATCTTGTCCGGCGCGAACGGCACCACGGCGCCGTTGCGGCGGATGATCTGGTAGTGGGCCAGGGCGCTGGCGGCCGGCTGGGTGGTGGGGGCGAGGGGGGTGGCGACGGCGCCGGCGACGGGAAGGATCGGGGTTCCCTGGGCTGCTTGCATGGTTCTTCCTTGTCTGCGGTTTGTTCTTTGACCTGGGGCAAGACACCCCGCCCCAGGTCGTGCG
>Ga0247819_10001934_pt1 | contig 10940 bp, 10 predicted proteins | sample 13C_Xylose_Day6_FD_193428 | JGI IMG/M metagenome (GOLD analysis project Ga0247819, IMG submission 193428) | Soil microbial communities from agricultural site in Penn Yan, New York, United States - 13C_Xylose_Day6 | ecosystem: Environmental > Terrestrial > Soil > Agricultural land | place: USA... | reverse complement strand
ACCTACTCGCAGGCGATCAAGGCCGGCAACACCGTATACATGTCGGGCCAGATCCCGCTGGACCCGAAGACCATGGAACTGGTCGATGGCTTCGAAGCCCAGACCGTACAAGTGTTCGAGAACCTCAAGGCCGTGGCTGAAGCCGCTGGCGGTTCGTTCAAGGACATCGTCAAGCTGAACATCTTCCTCACCGACCTGAGCCACTTCGCCAAGGTCAACGAGGTGATGGGCCGCTACTTCGAGCAGCCTTACCCGGCCCGCGCCGCCATCGGTGTTGCCGCGCTGCCGAAAGGCGCCCAGGTCGAAATGGACGCCATCCTGGTCATCGAATGATGCCCCGGTGACGGGCGCCCTGCCCGTCACCTTCCCTTCTCTGCAAGGTTACCCCGTCATGCGTCAAGCACTGCCCCTAGCGCTGGCAGCCCTGCTTCTGGGCGGCTGCGCCAGCCACAAACCCGAAGATTTCAACGGCACCTGGATCAACCAGGACGCCATCAATGCGGCCGTCAAGGGCGGCAGCCTGCGCCAGGCGCTCAATGAGCACGGGCCGGTGTTCGAGTGGAAGCTCGACGTTGCCAGCCAACAGGCCAGCTACAGCAATGGTTTCGAAGCGGCCGACGGCCAGCTGAGCGCCACCGACAAGCAATGGCAGGCCAGCTTCCAGGGCGGCCAGACCGAACAGCTGTCGCTCGATGGCGACGAACTGCAGGCTGTCGATCAAAACGGCGGCAAGCAGACCTTCGTGCGCGCCAAAGCGCCGACAACGGCCAATGCGCCACTGGGCAGCAGCTTCGAGAAAGCCCTGTACCAGGCCTATCTGGGCGGCAACTGGAAGATTGTCGAAGGCCAGGGCAAAGGTGCCAGCGTGCGCTTCGGCGACACCGGCAACGTCACCGGCTTGCCGGGACCAGACCGTTTCGCCCTGTGCCTGGCGGGTGATTGCGCGACCATGGGTGGCAGCAACGACAGCCTGTGGCTGGAGCGCAACCAGCGTGGCGCGCCGTTCATCCTCAAGCGCGATGGCGACAAGCTGGAGATTTTCCAGGCAGTCAACCGCGCGCAGCCGGATGAAATGCCAGTGCTGGCAGCCGGCAAGCGCCAGTGGGTGCTGGAGCTGGATTGAGACTTGCTGGATCGCGGCCGAATACACCGGCCTCTTCGCGGGTAAACCCGCTCCCACAGGTACACCGCCAGGCTTGAAACCAGTGGTATATCTGTGGGAGCGGGTTTACCCGCGAAGAGGCCAGTAGCCTCAGCACAGGCCTTTCAGGATGGCCGCATAACCTTCCTTGTAACTCGGATACGCCGGCGCCCAGCCCAACGCCCGCGCCCGGGCGTTGCTGCAGCGCTTGCTGCCGGTGCGCCGCACGCGCTGCTCATCCGACCATTCGGTTACCCCCATGTACGCCCGCAGCCAGGCCACCACATCGGCCAGCGGCGCCGGGTCGTCGTCGACGCCGATGTAGCAATCGTCCAGCACCTTGCCGTCGGCATCCGCCTGCAACAGGAACGCCAACAGGCCGGCAGCATCCTCGGCATGGATGCGGTTGCCATACAGCGGTGGCTCCTCGGCCACGCGGTAGCCCTGGCGCACCTGGCTGAGCAGCCACTCGCGGCCCGGGCCATAGATGCCGGTCAGGCGCACCACGCTGGCCGGGATGCCGCTGGCCAGTGCCAGCCGTTCAGCCTCCAGCATCAACCGCCCGGAATAACCTTCAGGCTCGGTGGCGGCGCCTTCTTCGATCCACTCGCCGTCCTTCTGTGCATACACGCTGCTGCTGGACACGAACAGCAGGCGCCGCGGGCGTTGGCCACGCTCGGTCAGCCAGGCCAGCACATGGCGCAAACCGTCGACATAGGCTGCCTGGTAACCCGCCTCGTCGTGCTGGCTGGCCGCCACGCAATACACCAGATAGTCCGGCGCGCGCTGCGGCCAGGCGCCGGGAATCGACGGCACGGACAAGTCCGCTGCCACCGGCACGACACCCGCAGGCAACTGCCCGACCGACCGACGCAGGCCGCTCACCTGCCAACCGCGCGCAAGCATCTGCCGGGCAAGGCGCCCGCCTACATCACCACATCCCACCACCATCACGGAAAGGCCTGACATCTCTAAACTCCCTAGACCAATTGATCAGCCCGACCACGCTACACGATGGATGGCTAGACCATAGGCGAAAAAAGCAACAAGATTACTTTTGTTAACAAGAATTACTTGCAATAATGGCCGCCAAATTGTTCTCGGCCTACCTCGAGGCCTTGGAGAACGTTCACTTTATTCTTCATCAGGTCCGGCCAGCATGACACGTACTCAACCTTCCGCTTCGCCAACCCCGTCGCGCGCCTGGCGTGCCATCGCCGCGCTGACACTCAGCCTGGTGCTGGCCCCGGTGGCCATGGCCGATGAGCCAACTGACAATGCTGCCACGCCTGCAGCCGCTACTGCACCAGCTGCTCCGGCAACTGCTCCAGTCGCAGCACCGGCTGACGGCGCAGTTGCCGCCACCCCGGCTGACGCCCCGGTCGCTGTAGACCCGAGCGTCGAAGCCCTGGTCGAAGACACCTCGCTGGGCATGGCCCACGACCTGTCCCCATGGGGCATGTACAAGAACGCCGACGTGGTGGTGAAGGCGGTAATGATCGGCCTGGCCATCGCCTCCATCATCACCTGGACCATCTGGATCGCCAAAGGCTTCGAGCTGATGGGCGCCAAGCGTCGCCTGCGTGGTGAAATCGCCCTGCTGAAGAAATCCGCCAGCCTCAAGGAAGCCAGCGAGGTTTCCAACAAGGAAGGCACTCTGGCCCACACCCTGGTCCACGATGCCCTCGAAGAGATGCGCCTGTCGGCAAACGCCCGCGAGAAAGAAGGCATCAAGGAGCGCGTCAGCTTCCGTCTCGAGCGCCTGGTACACGCCAGCGGCCGCACCATGAGCAGCGGCACTGGCGTACTCGCCACCATCGGCTCTACTGCGCCATTCGTCGGCCTGTTCGGTACCGTATGGGGCATCATGAACAGCTTCATCGGCATCGCCAAGACCCAGACCACCAACCTGGCCGTGGTTGCCCCGGGTATCGCCGAAGCCCTGCTGGCCACCGCCCTGGGCCTGGTCGCAGCAATTCCGGCCGTGGTCATCTACAACGTCTTCGCCCGCTCCATCGCCGGCTACAAGGCCCAGGTGTCCGACGCCTCCGCCCAGGTGCTGCTGCTGGTCAGCCGTGACCTGGACCACCAGGGCAGCGATCGCGTTGCCCCGCACATGGTGAAAGTGGGGTAAGCCATGGGCCTGCATCTCAACGAAGGTGGCGACGACCTCGCCGAGAACCACGAAATCAACGTTACGCCGTTCATCGACGTAATGCTGGTGCTGCTGATCATCTTCATGGTCGCAGCCCCCTTGGCCACAGTCGACATCAAGGTCGACCTGCCGGCCTCGACCGCCAAGCCGGCACCGAGGCCCGAGAAACCGGTGTTCGTAAGCGTCAAGGCCGACCAGAAGTTGTACGTCGGTGACGATCAGGTCCCTGCCCCCGACCAGCTTGGCCCGATGCTCGATGCCAAGACCAAGGGCGACAAGGAAACCACCATCTTCTTCCAGGCTGACAAAGGCGTGGATTACGGTGACCTGATGGACGTGATGAACAACATGCGCGCGGCCGGCTACCTCAAAGTCGGTCTTGTAGGTCTCGAGACGGCAGCCAAGAAATGACAAGAACGCGCTCTAACATGGCGCGCTACGGTGGCAGCCTGGCGATCGTGCTGGGCGTGCACGTGGTCGCCGTGCTGCTGACGCTCAACTGGTCGGTGCCCCAGGCCATCGAACTGCCCCCGGCAGCCATGATGGTCGAACTGGCGCCGTTGCCAGAGCCTGCGCCACCACCGCCCCCTAAAGCGGCGCCGCAGCCACCGGCACCGGTCGAGGAACCGCCGCTGCCGAAGCTGGCCGAGGCACCCAAACCCAAGATCGCCATTGCCAAGCCGCCCAAGCCGAAGGCCAAGCCGCAGCCGCCAAAGCCCGAGAAAAAGCCTGAGCCGCCGAAGGAAGCACCGCCGACCGAACAAACGGTAGACGCACCGCCCAGCAACACGCCACCGCAGAAGTCCGCGGCACCGGCGCCGAGCATTGCGTCCAACAGCAACGCCCTGCCGACCTGGCAGAGCGACCTGCTGCGTCACCTGGCCAAGTACAAGCGTTACCCGGAAGACGCGCGTCGGCGCGGCCTGCAGGGCATCAACCGCCTGCGCTTCGTGGTCGACGCCGAAGGCAAGGTGGTGTCGTACTCCATGGCCGGTGGCTCGGGCAGTGCCGCCCTGGACCGGGCGACCCTGGAAATGATCCGTCGGGCCGGCACGGTACCCAAGCCGCCACCCGAGTTGCTGAACAATGGCACGATCGAAGTCGTGGCACCGTTCGTCTACTCGCTGGACCGCCGCTGAGACTTTTGCTTCTGTCACAAATCGGCAAGTCTGATAACGTGCGTCTATCGATTGCAGCCGCTATGCTGGGCTCGCAACTTCATGGACGCACGTTATGACCCTCACAGAATTACGCTACATCGTCACACTCGCCCAGGAACAGCACTTCGGCCATGCCGCCGAGCGCTGCCACGTGAGCCAGCCGACCCTGTCGGTCGGTGTGAAGAAGCTCGAGGATGAGCTTGGCGTGTTGATCTTCGAGCGCAGCAAGAGCGCGGTCCGTCTGACCCCGGTCGGCGAAAGCATCGTCGCCCAGGCACAGAAGGTACTGGAGCAGGCCCAGGGCATTCGCGAGCTGGCCCAGGCCGGCAAGAATCAACTCACCGCCCCGCTCAAGGTCGGTGCCATCTACACCGTCGGCCCGTACCTGTTCCCGCACCTGATCCCGCAACTGCACCGCGTGGCGCCGCAGATGCCGCTGTACATCGAAGAGAACTTCACCCACGTACTGCGCGAAAAACTGCGCAACGGCGAACTGGACGCGGTGATCATCGCCCTGCCGTTCAACGAAGCCGACGTGCTGACGCTGCCGCTGTACGATGAACCGTTCTGCGCCCTGATGCCGGCCGACCACCCGTGGACGGCGAAAAAGACCATCGACACCGCCATGCTCAACGACAAGAGCCTGTTGCTGCTCGGTGAAGGCCACTGCTTCCGCGACCAGGTACTGGAAGCCTGCCCAACGCTGAACAAGGGCGGTGAAGGATCCAAGCACACCACGGTGGAGTCCAGCTCGCTGGAAACCATCCGCCACATGGTCGCCTCGGGCCTTGGCGTGTCGATCCTGCCGCTGTCGGCGGTGCACAGCCACCATTACGCCCCCGGCGTCATCGAGGTTCGCCCATTGACTGCACCGGCTCCATTCCGCACCGTGGCCATTGCTTGGCGCGCCAGCTTCCCGCGGCCGAAGGCCATCGAGATCCTCGCCGATTCGATCCGCCTGTGCTCGGTCGCCAAAGCCCCAGCGGAACAACCGGCCTGAGTCATGAGTGAGCTGTCGAAGGTCCCGGTCACGGTACTCAAGGGGGTTGGCGAGGCCATGGCGGAGAAACTCGCCAAGGTCGGCCTGGAAAACCTGCAGGACGTGCTGTTCCACCTGCCCCTGCGCTATCAGGACCGCACCCGCGTGGTGCCGATCGGCCAACTGCGCCCTGGCCAGGACGCGGTGATCGAGGGGGTGGTCAGCGGCGCCGACGTGACCATGGGCAAGCGCCGCAGCCTGGTGGTGCGCCTGGGTGACGGCACCGGTGTACTGAGCCTGCGCTTCTACCACTTCAGCAACGCGCAGAAGGAAGGCCTCAAGCGTGGCACCCACCTGCGCTGCTACGGCGAGGCCCGCCCCGGCGCTTCGGGCCTGGAAATCTACCACCCGGAATACCGCGCGCTGAACGGCGACGAACCGCCGCCACCGGTCGAGCAGACCCTGACACCGATCTACCCGTCCACCGAAGGCCTCACCCAGCAACGCCTGCGCCTGCTGTGCCAGCAGAGCCTGGGCCTGCTCGGCCCGCGCAGCCTGCCGGACTGGCTGCCCGACGAACTGGCCCGGGACTACCAGCTGGCGCCGCTGGACGATGCCATCCGCTACCTGCACAACCCGCCGGCCGACGCCGACCTCGACGAGCTTGCCGAAGGCCAGCACTGGGCCCAGCACCGCCTGGCCTTCGAAGAACTGCTGACCCACCAGCTGTCGCAGCAACGCCTGCGCGAAAGCCTGCGCAGCCTGCGCGCGCCGGTGCTGCCCAAGGCCCAGCGCCTGCAGGCGCAGTACCTGGCCAACCTGGGCTTTCAACCGACCGGCGCGCAGCAGCGGGTGGCCAACGAAATTGCCTACGACCTCAGCCAGCACGAGCCGATGATGCGCCTGGTGCAAGGCGATGTGGGTGCCGGCAAGACCGTGGTCGCCGCCCTGGCCGCGCTGCAGGCCCTGGAAGCCGGCTATCAGGTGGCCTTGATGGCGCCTACCGAGATCCTCGCCGAACAGCACTACATCACCTTCAAGCGCTGGCTCGAACCGCTGGGCATCGAAGTGGCCTGGCTGGCCGGCAAGCTCAAGGGCAAGGCCCGGGCAGCCGCCCTGGAGCAGATCGCCAACGGTGCGCCAATGGTGGTCGGCACCCACGCGCTGTTCCAGGAAGAAGTGAAGTTCAAGCATCTGGCCCTGGCGATCATCGATGAACAGCACCGTTTTGGCGTGCAGCAACGCCTGGCCCTGCGCAAAAAGGGCGTGGCCGGCGAATTGTGCCCGCACCAGCTGATCATGACCGCCACGCCAATTCCGCGAACCCTGGCCATGAGCGCCTATGCCGACCTGGACACCTCGGTGCTCGACGAGCTGCCGCCCGGGCGCACACCGGTGAACACCGTGCTGGTGGCCGACAGCCGCCGCTTCGAAGTGGTCGAGCGGGTGCGCGCGGCCTGCGCCGAAGGGCGCCAGGCCTACTGGGTGTGCACCCTGATCGAAGAATCCGAAGAACTGACCTGCCAGGCCGCCGAAAGCACCTACGAGGAGCTGGGCAGCGCCTTGGGCGAGTTGCGGGTGGGGCTGATCCACGGGCGTATGAAACCGGCGGAAAAGGCTGAGATCATGGCCGAATTCAAAGCCGGCAACCTGCAGTTGCTGGTCGCCACCACGGTCATCGAGGTGGGTGTGGACGTGCCCAACGCCAGCCTGATGATCATCGAGAACCCCGAGCGCCTGGGCCTTGCCCAGTTGCACCAGCTGCGTGGCCGGGTTGGCCGGGGCAGCGCCGTCAGCCATTGTGTGCTGCTGTACCACCCGCCACTGTCGCAGATCGGCCGCGAGCGGCTAGGGATCATGCGGGAAACCAACGATGGCTTCATCATCGCCGAAAAAGACCTGGAACTGCGTGGCCCGGGCGAGATGCTAGGCACCCGCCAGACCGGCCTGTTGCAGTTCAAGGTCGCCGACCTGATGCGCGACGCCGACCTGCTGCCGGCCGTGCGCGACGCCGCCCAGGCCCTGGTCGCACGCTGGCCGGAGCATGTCAGCCCACTGCTTGACCGCTGGCTGCGTCATGGCCAGCAATATGGCCAAGTGTGACGCTGGTCCCATAATGGATCCAGTTTTGCCCCCAGGCTGGTTATACTTCGCGTTTAAAAGAATCAGTGGATACGGACCATGACTGAAGTTGCCCTGGACACCGCAACCCCACACGCTCCCTCGGTCATCCGGCTGCTGCTCGACAAACTCGGCGTGGCCTACCGCGAGGTGGTCGAACATCCGCACCTGCCGGCAGCGGCGCGGGTACAGACCGTGCTGCTCGACGACGAGGTCGGCGCCATGATGGTGCTGTTCCCGCAGAGCCAGCTGCTGGACCTCGATCGCCTGGCGGAACTGACTGGGCGCAAGCTCACCGCGGTGTCGGTGCCGCGCCTGAAGCAGATGCTGGACAAGCACCAGCTGAAGGCATTGCCAGGTATCCCGGCGCTGACCAGCTCGCCGTGCCAGTACGAAAAAAGCCTGCTCGACGCCGAAACCGTGTTTATCCAGTCTGGCGAAGCCGGCCTGCTGCTGGAAATCGAACGCGCGCACTTCAAGCGCATGCTGGCCAAGGCAAGCGCCAGCAGCTTCGGTCAGGAAGTCGAGGCGATCAGCCCCAACCTCGATCGCCCCGATGATGACACCCGGGAAATCACCAATGCCGTCCAGGCCTTCACTGCCCGGCGCATCCACAAGCGCCTGGAAGAAACCATCGAAATTCCGCCGCTGGCCGACACCGCGCAAAAGATCATCAAGCTGCGGGTAGACCCCAACGCCAGCATCGACGATATCACCGGCGTGGTGGAGACCGACCCGGCGCTGGCTGCGCAGGTGGTGAGCTGGGCGGCATCACCCTACTACGCCTCTCCGGGCAAGATCCGCTCAGTGGAAGATGCCATCGTGCGCGTGCTGGGCTTCGACCTGGTGATCAACCTGGCCCTTGGCCTGGCGCTGGGCAAGACCCTGAGCCTGCCGAAAGACCACCCGCAGCAGGCCACGCCGTACTGGCAGCAGTCGATCTACACCGCCGCGATCATCGAAGGCCTGACCCGCGCCATGCCACGGGCCGAGCGCCCCGAGGCCGGCCTGACCTACCTGGCCGGGCTGCTGCACAACTTTGGGTACCTGCTGTTGGCGCACGTGTTCCCGCCGCACTTCTCGCTGATCTGTCGCCACCTGGAGGTCAACCCGCACGTTTGCCACACCTACGTGGAACAACACCTGCTGGGCATCAGCCGCGAGCAGATCGGTGCCTGGTTGATGAAGCTGTGGGACATGCCGGAAGAACTGTCCACCGCGCTGCGCTTCCAGCACGACCCAGCCTATGAAGGCGAGTTTTCGGCGTTCCCCAACCTGGTATGCCTGGCCACCCGCCTGCTGCGCTCGCGGGGGATCGGCTCTGGGCCACAGCAGGAGATTCCGGACGAGTTGCTGGAGCGGCTGGGGATTACCCGGGACAAGGCCGAGGATGTGGTGAACAAGGTGCTCGAGGCAGAGAGCCTGTTGCGTGAGCTGGCTTCGCAGTTCCACGCACCGCACTGACATGATTGGCCCCTGTGGGAGCGGGTTTACCCGCGAAGATCGCGACGCGGTGTATGGCACCGGCTTGCCGGTGTTCGCGGGTAAACCCGCTCCCACAGGGTATGGGTCAGCAGGCCTATAGGCGTTCAGCCCTTTTTCTTCGGCTTCAGGTACTTCATCAACCCCTGGAACCACATCACCAGCGCCGGATTGCCCTTGATCTGGATGCTCTTGTCCTGAATCCCCTGCATGAACGCCAACTGCTTGTTACCTGCCTGCATGGTGGCGAAGCCATAGGCTGCGTCCTTGAAGGCAATGGCAAACGCCGGCTGCGGGTGCGCGCCGCCCTTGCTGCTGACGCGTTCGTTGCTGACGATGAAGTGCCGGGCGACCTTGCCGTCCAGGGTCTGCATCTGGAACACCAGGTCCTTGCCCTTGAGCTGCTGCTGGAACGCCGGGTTGTTGCGGCTGGCCCTGGCCATCAACAGCCCCATGGCCCAGAGAAGAAAGCGGAACTTCATCAACGCGCCTCGAATTAAAAGTGACTAAGGCGCGCAGTCTATCCTTTTCCAGAACTATTTATGCAAGTTCGAAACATTTTGCCTGCAGAAAGCACAACGGGCGCCCTGGGGCGCCCGCTTGGCTGACACTGGGGGTTGTCAGGGAGCGATCACTTGCCTTTCTTGGACGGCTTGACGGGGGCGTTGACGCTGTCACGCAGGTTCTTGCCTGGCTTGAAAGCCACGGTATTGCTGGCCTTGATCTTGACCGGTTCACCGGTTTGCGGATTCTTGCCGGTACGCGCACCGCGATGACGTTTTTCGAAGGTGCCGAAACCGACCAGGGTCACGGTGTCCTTGTCCAGGGCACCCGTGATGCTGTCGAGAATCGCGTTCAAAACCTGATTGGCCTTTTCCTTGGTCAGATCGGCCTTTTCGGCGATGACGGCGGCGAGTTCTGGTTTGCGCATAGTGAAGCCTCTTTGACGGAATTCTTGTTGTTATGCCGTGCTGCCCTTGGAGCAGCGCTCAAGGCACCGCAGGCTCTAATCTGCGGCAGACGGAAGTGAGGATGGCACGTGCACCGGGGCCGCGCCAGTATCTGGGCGGCCATTGTGCAATCAACAACAGGATAAATCCGACAGAACGCCAGCTATTTACGCCATCACGGCCGGCAGCTGGCGATTCAGGGCCAGCTTTTCCATCACGGCCGCCCCGGTGAGGGCGTAGCCCAGCAGCTTGCCGTCTGCATCAAGGCAAAGCACCTTGAGGTCACTGCCCTGCCCCTCCACCTGCCAAGTGCCTTCGTGGCCCTGGGGCGGCGGCGAGACCACCAGTGGGCAGGCCGGGGTTTTCACGGTGATCGGCATCGGCCCGTAGGCGACCGTTGTCGGCTTGCCGGCCAAGGTTTGCGCCAAGGCCCGGGCACAGCTCATCAGCGGCATCACATAGAGCAGGTTGATACCATCGACTTCGGCACAGTCGCCAAGGGCAAAGATGTTGGCGTGGGACGTACGCAACTGGCGGTCCACGCAAATGCCGCGGTTGGTCTGCAGGCCAGCGGCGGCGGCCAGGTCGGTGCGCGGGCGCAGGCCGATGGCCGAAACCACCAGGTCGCAGGCGATCACGCTGCCGTCGGACAGGTGCGCCTCCAGGCCCTGGGCCACCTGCTGCAGGCGGGTCAGTACCGGGCCCAGGTGAAAGCGCACGCCCAGGCCTTCCAGCCCGGCCTGCACGGCAGTGGCAGCGGCTGGGTGCAGCAGGGTCGGCATGATTTGCTCGCACGGCGCCACCACATCGACCTGGAAGCCGCCCTGGCTCATGTCGTTGGCGAATTCGCAGCCGATCAGGCCGGCACCGAGGATCAGCACACGCTGTTTGCCGACGGCGGCGGCACGGAAGCGTGCGTAATCTTCCAGGTCGTTGATCGGGAACACCTGTT
>Ga0247819_10001933_pt1 | contig 10943 bp, 10 predicted proteins | sample 13C_Xylose_Day6_FD_193428 | JGI IMG/M metagenome (GOLD analysis project Ga0247819, IMG submission 193428) | Soil microbial communities from agricultural site in Penn Yan, New York, United States - 13C_Xylose_Day6 | ecosystem: Environmental > Terrestrial > Soil > Agricultural land | place: USA... | reverse complement strand
TTGGGCGAGGCACCCGGGGCGCGGGCCCGAACTTGATGCCCCTGTGCCGCGCGGCTATGAAGGTAGCGACAGCACGATGACAGGGCCCGCGCATGCGCCGCATTCCTCCCGCGACCCGCGACCGGCTCGCTGACGAAATCACCTTCCACCCCGCCAATGCCGAGGCCCGCCTGCTGCGCGAGGCGTTGGGACGATTCGCCACCGGCGTCACCGTGGTCACGACCCAAGGCAGCCGGGGACCGATGGGAATGACGGTGAACAGCTTCAGCAGCGTCTCGCTTGAGCCGCCGCTGGTGCTGTGGTGCCCGGCGCGGACCTCGACCAGGCATCAGGGCTTTGTCGAGGCACAGCATTGGGCCGTGCATATCCTTGGGGCCGAGCAGTTGGACACCTGCCTGCGCTTCACCCGAGGCGGCGCGCAGTTCGACGGGCTGGACCATCTGTTGAACGATCAGGGCGTGCCGGTGATTCCCGGCGTCGCGGCGCGGTTCGACTGCCAAACCCATGCCGCGCATGAGGCGGGCGACCATACGGTGATGGTGGGGCGTGTGCTGCGGGTGACCGTGGCAGGGCCGGGCGATCACCCGCTGGTCTTTGCCGCCGGACGTTTCGGCCAGTTCGATCCCGAGGAAAGCTGACTCAGCTGCCTTCCAGCGGCGGCAGCGGCTGCGAGAAGATGTCGTCGATATTCGACGGCGGCGCGGACGAGGTCCGCAGCGAATTGCCCGGCCCGCCCAGCACCGCGATCTGACGCGCCAGCTGCGCAATGGCCAGCGATTGCGCGCGCGCGACCGTGGCTGGGCTGGCCGCGCCGCCCTCACCCATCGGTACATGGATGTCGAAGTTGCGCGCCTGATTGGCCCCGCCCGAGCGGCTGTCGCCGACGAAATAGCGTCCCGCCAGACGATAGGTCCCGTCCGATTGCGCCAGCGCCTTTTCCACCCGCACTTCTAGGGTGCGACGCGGCGGCTCGGCCAGGGGCCAAGGCTCTCCGATCACGGTTGCGCCGGACAGGTCCGAAATCGCCCGCGCCAGTGTCTGGGTAAAGGCGCGCTGCGGATTGTCGGCCCAAAGCTGCTTGGTGTTTGAGCGCACCGCCCCATCCGCGCTTTGCCAGCTGACCTCGCCAGCCGAGGCGTAATCGGGCAGCGATACGTCCTTGAGTTCGGTCGTGCCCAGACGGTTCGGCAGCCGTTCGCCGGTGGTTGGCGGGTCGATCAGGAAACGGGCGGTCTTTTCGCCACTCGAACAGCCCGCCAATACGGCCAGCAGGATTGAGGCGATCACGTATTGGCGCATCTTACCGTCCCAGAATGAAGGCTTGCGGATTGCGTTCGATGGTGCGGGCAAGGCTGCCAAAGGAATTGGCCGCGCGCCGCATCTCGCGCATCAGATTGATCGATTCATTGTTGAAGGCCGAGCGGTCGCCATAAGCCGCGATCACGCTTTCCGCCCGTGCCGCCAGCGCTTCAAGTCGCGCCGAAAGCTGCGGCAGGCGCTGCGCCGAGGTAGACACGCTGTCTGCCGCCGTCTTGGCCGAGGCCAGGGCCTCGTTCAGACTGCCAGCCGCATTGCCGTCGCGCAGATCGGTCAGCAGCCCCGAGGCCGCCTTCAGCGTATCGGACAGGTTTTTGGGCAGCTGCCCGGCATCCTCGGTGCCGATCATCGCGCGGACATCCTTCAGGATGCCCTCGGCCTCGGTCGAGATGGCGGCAAAATCGACCTCACCGACCTTGGTTGCGGCCTTGTCGATTTCCTCGACCATGGCCGGCACCTCGGCGGCGGCCAGCTTGACCGCCTCGGCGGCGGCGGCGGCCTCATCCACCATGTTGCGGATCTGGCCCGCCGCACCGGATTCACGCAATTCGGTCGCGATCTGGCGCATCTCGCCGCTGGTGGCCTTGGCATCGTCCAAGGTGCCACGCAGCGCCGAGGGAATGGCCCGCGTATCCTCGCTGCTGACCAGAGCGGTGACCGAATTCATCATGTCGGTCACGGATTTCAGCGCCTCCTCGATCGGCAGCTGGCCCACCCGCGACAGGAAGCCCTGCGCGGTCTGCGAGAAGTCCGAAACCTGACCCGGCACCGACGGAATGACCGGATAGGGCTGGGCGGTCAGGTCCAGTTCGGCGGGTTCGGCCTCGGGGAGGCTGACCAGTTCGACCTCAAGCGAGGTGCCAAAGAAACCGGCGCTGGTGATACGGGCGCGCAGGCCCTGCCGGACCTGTTCGGCCATGAATTCCTGTGCGCGTTCCGGCGTGACTTCGCCGCTCAGGCCAAGACGTTCGGGGGTGACGGCCAGTGTCACTTCCTGATCGACCTGCTCGGCCCCGGCCTCGCCCGGAACCACCTTGGCGGCCAGATTGGTGACCCGACCGACGGTCAGGCCCATATATTGGACATTCGCCCCGGTCTCGAGTCCCTTGACGGATTCGTCGACCAGCATGGTCAGGCGCAACGCATTCGACGTGTCGGTATAAAGATTGGCCCGCGCCGAGGCCTCATCGGCCTGCATTTCGAAGCGGTGGCCGTTCTTGATCGGCTGCCCACCCGAGGTCAGCGTGGCGAACTCCGCCCCGCCCTGCAGCACCGTCGCCAGCGAGTTCACGTTCAGCGCCACCCCCTGCGCCCCGAAGGACACCGAGAAGCCCGACGTGTCCCAGAACACGGTATTGCTGGTCAGCCGCGCGTCATGCGGGGCAGCGATAAAGACATCGGCCAAGACGCCCTCATCGTCTTCGGCCAGCCGCAGGTTCTGCATCTGCCCGACCGGGATACCGCGGAACAGCACCGGGGCACCCTCGGTCATCCCACGCGAGCGGTCGGCATGCAGGACGATCAGCGTGCCCCTTTCGCCGGGATTGGTCAGCGGCGGCCGCTCAAGCCCCTGGAATTCGGTCAGTTGTCCGGTTGCCTTGTCGTCCCAGTAACCCTCGATAAAGGCCCCGGTCAGCACCGTGTCCAAACGCGATATCCCCTGCGCCGAGACCTGTGGTCGCACGATCCAGAACTGCGCGTCCTGATCGATAAACGGCGCCAGATCCTTGTCGACGCGGATCTGGACGCGGACCTGCTGCAGATCCTCGGTGAAGCGGACGGATTCGACCTTGCCCACGGTAATCTCGCGGAATTTCAACGCGGTCTCGCCGGGGATGATGCCGGTCGCGTCCTTGAAATCCACGGTGACCAGCGTGCCCCGGCTGGCCAGCATGTTCCAGCCGACGCCCAGGGTGACGATCAGCGCGATGATCGGAACCAGCCAGATCAGCGACGAGCCCGCCCTTGCGGCGCGCGCGGCAGTCTTGCGGACAGGTTCGGCAGGCTTCAAGGCGGCATTCTGGCCGTCAGGCGAAGGAGTCTCGGTCATATGTCAGTTCAGTCCTTGCGGCTTCGCAGCGGCAATCCTCGCCAGATCAACCTTGGATCAAAGCTTTGCGCAGAAAGCATCGTGAAAGCAACAGATAGCGCGAAGCAGACCGCCGCCGGGCCGGGATGGATCGAGGCGACGAATCCCAGTTGCACCAGCGCCGAAAGGATCGCGACGACAAAGACGTCGATCATCGACCAGCGCCCGATGAACTCGACCACCTCATACAGCCCCAGCCGCCAATGCGCGTCATGGACCGTAGCCGGACGGCCTGCAACCCGCGCCAGCCAGGCGATCGCGATGAACTTGCCGATCGGCACGACGATCGAGGCGACAAAGACCACGCCGCCAACGAACCAGTTGCCGTAATGCAGCAGCTCGACCACGCCACCCAGAATGGTGGATTCGGTGTTCCCGCGCAGCCCGCCAAAGGTCGAGGTCTTGAGCATCGGGAACAGATTGGCCGGGATATAGAAAATCAACCCCGCGATCAGCCATGCCCAGACCGCGCTGAGCGAGCGGCGGTCTGGGGGGACAAGTTCGGCCCCGCAACGCTGGCAATGGGTTTCCGCCTCGGGCCAGACGCGACCGCAGCTGCGGCAGCCGATCAGCCCCGCGCGATGCGCCGTCATGATCGGGGCGGCGTGATCCTCATTCATTTCGCGACGGTCCTTGCCAGTTCACGCCCGTCGGTGGCCATGCCGCCATCCTCGATCGCATCCCAGATCGTGGTCGCGCTGGTAAAGACATTGCTGGCCGCATTGACCACGATCAGCCCGCAAAACGCCCAGAAGGCCGGGCCAAGGCTGATATTGGCAAGCCCCCCGACCTTGACCAGCGCCAGCGTGGTGCCGATGACGAATATCTCGGCCATCGACCAGGGGCGCAGGCTCTCGGACAGGCGGAAGGCGCCGACGGCATGGGTATAGGGCGCGCGGCCACGCGACAGCGGCAGCAGCGTATAGACCAGCAGCAGGGCGCGCAGCACCGGCAGACCGATGATCGTCGCCATCAGCGCCACGGTCAGCGGCATCAGCGCGCCATGCGAAAATGCCATCGCCACCCCGAACAGCGAGGTTTCGTTGCCAAATCCCATGCGCGAGATTTCGAGGAAGGGAAAGAACACCGCCCCCACCATCAGCACCAGAGAGGTGACCGATAGGGCGATGATCCGGGTGAACGCCCCCGCCCGAGGGCTGGCCAGCAGCGCATTGCAGCGCACGCAGCGCGCGGTCTCACCGGGTTGCAGGTCATGCTCGACATGCAGCGCATCGCAGCGCGGACAGGCGACAAGCCCCGCACCCGTGGTCAGATCGTAATCGCCTTCGACATTCATCGCCCAAGAATATGCCCTGCCCCGCCGCAATCAAGGCAAACCGGCATTCCTACGCCGCGGAATTTCGGGCGAATTGCCGCAATTAACCCGATCTTAGCGTCTGAGGCTTACTCCCTGACAGACTCGCGGGGAAAAGGTGTCACATGGGTGCAAAGCCAGGCGGTAGCCCGATCATCATCAAAAGGGTGCAGGCAAGCAGCGGTGGCGGTCACCACGGCGGCGCATGGAAAGTCGCCTATGCCGATTTCGTCACCGCAATGATGGCGTTCTTTCTGCTGATGTGGCTGCTGAACGCGACCACCGAAAAGCAGCGTCAGGGTCTGGCCGAATATTTCAACCCGACCATCGTGCAGTCCAGCAAGGGCGGCGCGCATGGACCCTTCGGCGGCGACCTGCAGAACGAGGATACGAATTCCGGCAGGGGCCTGGGATCTTCGCGCGATACGAAGGGTGGTCAGGCGCGCGACGCCGAATTCGACGCGATGGTGAAACATGTGCAGGACGCGCTGACCGGACGCGGGGCGGAATCGATGCAGCGGGTTAATCTGCTGAAACATGTCGTCACCCGCATGACTGATGAAGGGCTGGTGATCGAACTGACCGACCTTCTGGATGAGCCGCTTTTCGTCGAGGACAGCGCTCAGCCCAGCCCCGAGCTACGCGAACTGGCCGGGATTCTGGCCGGGGTGCTTGGCCGGGTCAAAAACCAGCTGGCCATCACCGGTCATGTCCGCACCTATCCCGAGCTTCTGGTTCATTCGCCGGTCTGGGCGCTGTCGGACGCGCGAGCCCACGCGGTCCGCAACCTGCTGGAAGGCGCGGGGCTGAACGAAAAACGCATTCTGCGGGTCGCGGCCTTTGCCGATCGCCGCAACCGCTCGATCAACCCGATGGACCCGGCGAACAACCGGATCGAAGTGATTTTACTTAGATAGGCCGGAAATACAGCGCACCCGTTAGGGCATTCTTTACCGGCGGCACCCCAGACTGAAGCCAATTCGACTCAGACAGGATCACCCGAATGTCGATTTCCTCTGCTCTCAGCGCCGGTGTGTCCGGCCTCGCCGCGAACTCCGCCCGGCTTGCCGGTATCTCGGACAATATCGCGAACTCCAGCACCTACGGCTATCGCCGCGTATCGACGGAATTCGAAAGCGTGGTGATCGGCGGATCGGGCAGCGGTGGTCAATACACGGCGGGCGGTGTTCTGGCCCATTCCGGTCGTGTCGTCGATCAGCGTGGCAGCCTGGTCGGAACCAGCAACGCGCTGGACCTCGCGATTACCGGGCGGGGCATGCTGCCGGTGATGAGCATGACCGAGATGAACAACCTTGGCACCGGCAATGCTCCGCTGACCCTGACCCGGACCGGAGCCTTCCGGACCGATGCCGAAGGGGTGCTGCGGACATCCTCGGGACTTGTGTTGATGGGCTGGCCCGCCAACCGCGACGGGACCCTTCCCTCGGTGCCGCGCGACTCGACCTCGGCGCTGCGGCCGATCGTTCTGAATGCCAATGACACCTATGCCGAACCGACCACCGCGATCAGTGTCGGCTTCAACCTGCCGGCCGAGGCAACGGTGGGCGGATCGACTGCGACCACCTCTTCGACCACGATCGAGTATTTCGATAATCTCGGCGCGTCACGGTCGCTGAACATGAGCTTTGTCCCGACCGTCGGCGCGGCTGGCAGCGGTCGCTCGAACTCCTGGACCATGGAGATCAGGGACATGGCGGTCACTGACGATCCGGCAACTGTGGCGGATGAGACCCTTGTCGGCTCCTATACGCTGGACTTCAACGACGCCCCCGGTGGGCCGCTGGGCTCGGTGACGACACTGTCAGGCGGTGCCTATGATCCGGCGACGGGGCAGTTGACGGTCAACGCAGCGCATGGCCCGATCACCATCACCATCGGCACGCCGGGCGGCGCGAGCGGACTGACCCAGATCAGCTCGGATTTCTCGCCCACCAACATCACCAAGAACGGCACGGCGGCAGGCGTGCTGACCGCGGTCGAGGTCGATGAGAACGGCTACCTGCGCGGGACATACGATAACGGCATGACCCGGCTGCTGTTTCAGATCCCGCTGGTCGATGTGCCCAATCCCAACGGCCTGATCGCGCTGGACAACCAGTCCTATCAGGTCTCGCCGGAATCGGGCTCGTTCTTCCTGTGGAACGCGGGTGACGGGCCGACCGGTTCGGTGGCGGGCTATGCGCGCGAAAGCTCGACCACCGATGTGGCGGCCGAGTTGACCGACCTGATCCAGACCCAGCGGGCCTATTCGTCCAACGCCAAGATCATCACCACCGTCGACGAGATGCTGCAGGAAACCACCAACCTCAAGCGTTAAGGGCCATCCCCTGAAGAAGGACTGATCCCGTGAGCCTTTCATCAGCAATCTCGAATTCGCTGTCCGGTCTGACCGCGACATCGCGCGCAACCGAGATCGTTTCGACAAACATCTCGAACAAGTCGGTGGCCGGATACGCGCGGCGCGAACTTGACCTGTCATCGCGGGTCTACGCGGCCAATGGCGGCGGCGTCGCAATCGACGGCGTCCGTCGGATGGTGAATGCGGGATTGCTTGGCGACAGCCGGATCTCGATGGCGAATGCCGCCGGATCATCCGCCGTCGCCAGCTTTCATGCCACGATGGAAACCAGCTTTGGCACAGCAAATGACAGCACCTCACTGGTCACTTATCTGACGGCGCTGGACACTGCCATCGTCTCGGCCACCGCCCGACCGGACAGCGATGTCCGCCTGCAAGGGGTGCTGGATGCCGCCACTGAACTGGCAGGCAAGATCGGTGGCATCGCCCAAGGCATCTCGGATGCAAGGATTGCAGCGGACAAGTCGATCGCGAATGACGTCGGACGGTTGAACACTGCACTGAAGCGCGTCGCCGAGCTGAACCGGCAGATCACGTCGTTCTCGGCGCAGGGACAGGACCCGTCTTCGCTCGTCGATGCGCGGCAGGCGGTGCTGGACGATATTTCCAGCATTGTCCCCATCGTTGAAGTCACGCGCGAAAATGGCCGCGTTGCGATCTTCACCAAAGGGGGCGGGACGCTTCTGGACGGGACGACCCCGGCAAAGATCGAATTCACTGCGGCTGGCACGATCACCCCCGACATGACAGTCGAAAATGGCGCGCTTGGCACCGTCTCGGTGAACGGCAAAGCGCTCAGCCAGTCTGAAATGCAGATTTTCTCGGGCGGCTCACTCGCGGCCAACTTCGAAATAAGGGACAAGCTTGCCCCGGCCTATCAGGAACAGATCGACGCATTCGCGCGCGAGATCTACGACCGCTTCGCAGACCCCTCGCTGGACCCCAGCCTGACCGTGGGCGAGCACGGCCTGTTCGCAGATGGGCAGTCCGACTTTACCGCTGGTACCGAGCGCGGTCTGGCCAACCGGCTGTCGATCGCCGCCGAGATGGACCCGGCCCAAGGCGGTCAGTTGTGGCGAATTCGGGCCGGCAGGAACGCCACTGACGCCGGTGATGCTGGCGAAAGCGGGCTGCTGTTGCGGATGAGCACGGCACTGTCCGAAAATCGCAGTCCCGCGTCCTCGGCACTGCCCGGTGCGCCCAAGTCGCTGCTTGGGATCGCGTCGGATATCGCCTCGCAAGCCGCCAGTCTTCGCCTGCGCAGCGACACTGCCAGCGTTCAGGACCAGACCCGTTCAGAAGGTCTTCGTACCGCACTTTTGGCCGAGGGCGTCGATACCGACACCGAAATGCAGGCCCTGCTGACGCTTGAGCGGGCCTACTCGGCCAATGCCAAGGTCCTCCAGACCGCCAGCAACATGCTCGACGAACTTCTGAGGCTGACATGACCCAATTCAATTCGATCAGCGATCTGGCCCGTTCCTATCAGTTGCGCCTGTCCCAGACGGCGATCAAGTCGCGGCTGAGTGCGATCTCGCAAGAGGCGACGACGGGCATCAAATCCGACATTCCTCAGGCGCTGCGGGGTGACCTGAACCGGATCTCGCAGATCGAGAACCGGCTGACCACGCTCAAGGATTATTCAAACAATCTCAGCGAGGCTCAGGGCGTCCTGTCGGCCATGCAGACGGCATTGGGCAGTATCCAGAGCATCGTGTCGGAAACCGGGACGGTACTCATGTCAGATGCGATTGTCGCCTCGCCCGCGACGCTGGGCGTGTATCTGGACAAGGCGCCGGCCGATCTGAAGACCGCCTTGAATGCTCTCAATACCTCTGTCGGGGGCCGGTTCGTGTTCTCGGGCAGTCGCACCGATCAGCCCGCGATGGTCAGCTATGACGACCTGCTGAGCGATCTGACTACCGCGATCGGTGGAGCGACCTCGGTCAGCGGAGTTATTGCCGCGATAGATACGTTCTTTGACGCGCCTGCGGGCGGCGGAGGATTTTCGGATCAGGCCTTTACCGGCAATGACCAAGGCAATTTTTCGATCGCCATTTCGCCGGGACGGAATGTCGAGCCCAAGATTACCGGCAACTCGACCGAGCTTCGAACCGTTCTGAAAGGCCTCGCGACGATGGCCTATCTGGCCCAGAATGACACGCTGGATCATGAGACCCGCCGCGAAATCTCGCGCCAAGCGGGTCGGATGATGGTCGAGGGCGAGATGCAGATGACCTCGGCGCGCACCGTTCTGGGTGTGCAACAGGAGGCCGCCGCCAAGGCACAGACCACCAATGAGGCCGAAGGCTCGGCGCTGGCGCTGGCGCGCAACACGCTCATTGCGGCAGACCCCTATGAGGCCGCCACCGCGATGAGCGAACTCGAATCCAACCTTGAGACGCTCTATGCGGTAACCGCGCGCCTGTCGAAGCTCAGCCTGACGGATTACCTGTGATGCGCGTTGCCCTTCTGGTCATCCTGGCTGCGTTTTGGGGGGCAATGGGGCAGGCAGCACCGGTGCGGATCAAGGATCTGGCGAACGTCGAAGGTGTCCGGGGCAACGATCTTGTCGGCTATGGGCTGGTGGTCGGTCTTAACGGATCGGGTGACAGTCTGCGAAACTCGCCCTTCACCGAAGAAATTATGGCCGGGCTGCTTGAGCGATTGGGCGTGAATGTCACGGATGAAGCATTCCGACCCAAGAATGTGGCTGCTGTCATCGTGACGGCGACGCTGCCGCCTTTCGCCCGGTCAGGATCGCAGATCGGTGTCAATGTCGCCGCTATCGGGGATGCGAAAAGCCTGCTTGGTGGGACTTTGGTGATGACACCGCTGAACGCGGCAGATGGCGAAATCTACGCGGTTGCACAGGGTTCCGTTCTGGCCGGGGGGGTTGAGGCCAGCGGCGAGGCCGCCTCGGTCGTCCAGGGTGTGCCAACCACAGGCACGATACCGTCGGGTGCCAGGGTCGAACGCGAGGTGGCCTTTGATTTTTCGCAGATGACCAATATTCGCCTTGCCCTGCGCAATCCCGACTTCACCACGGCAGCGCGGGTTGAGGCCGCGATCAACCGCGATCTTGGATCAGGTCTGGCGGAACTGATCGACTCGGGCACAATCGCCATCGATTCATCGACGCTGGGCAAGGTGAACCCTGCCCGACTGATTGGCCGGATCGAGAATATCTCGGTCGAACCCGAAAATTCCGCCCGTGTTGTCATCGACCACAAGTCGGGGACGATCGTGATCGGCGAAGATGTCCGCATCGATCGCGTGGCCGTGTCGCAGGGGAACCTGACCCTGAGGGTCCGCGAAGCACCGATCGTGTCCCAGCCAAACCCCTTTGCGCCCGGCGATACAGTGGTCCTGCCCCGCAGTCAGGCCGAGATCACGCAGGAACCCGGTATCGGCTTTGCCGAAGTGTCGGGCGAAACCTCGCTATCGGATGTGGTCGCCGGCTTGAACGCGTTGGGGATCAGGCCGCGCGACATGATCGACGTGCTGAAGGCCATTCATGCAGCCGGTGCGCTGCATGCGGAGTTCATCGTGAATTAGGACGATCTGTCCCACTTTCCCCATCGCCCGTGGGCGTTTCGGTACTTACCCCATTCTTTCGCTGGCATAGCTTCCGGGTGATGCGGGGAAGATGACGGTCTTGTTGCCGTTGAGGAAGGACCGGCGATGGATATGGGCATGGATGGCGCGGGCCAGGACCTGGCTTTCGACATCGCGGCCCAGGCTGACGTAATCGTCCGGCGACTGGGCATGGGTGACGCGGATGATGTCCTGCTCGATGATCGGGCCTTCATCCAGATCGGCGGTGACGTAATGCGAGGTCG
>Ga0247819_10001932_pt1 | contig 10946 bp, 5 predicted proteins | sample 13C_Xylose_Day6_FD_193428 | JGI IMG/M metagenome (GOLD analysis project Ga0247819, IMG submission 193428) | Soil microbial communities from agricultural site in Penn Yan, New York, United States - 13C_Xylose_Day6 | ecosystem: Environmental > Terrestrial > Soil > Agricultural land | place: USA... | reverse complement strand
GAACTGGGGCGCGCTGCTGCGTTGGCGTGCTGAGACGCTGATCGACACCAAAGACGAAATCCACTCGCGCGCCATCGTCAAGATGGACCACGATGAAGATGTCGTCTACCTCTTGAATGACAGCCAAGGCCGGATTCGTGGATACCTGAAAAGTATCTACGACCTGCACTTGCGCGTTATCCAGCGAGGGCACCGTATTACCTCACTTAGCGCCACCGTGGAACACGACGGCGTTGAGATTCTCAAGGACCGTTCCAAGAGCCTCTTGGCTTATGGTCGGTACATGAACTCCATTATCACGGACAAGAACTCCTTCATTCGTGAAGAGCTCCTCGTGGTGATTGAGAAACTAAACGGCACCATGCCGCCTAAGCTCTTTCGTGAAACCTTGAGCTGGATGTCGGATAATTACCGACTCCAGGGCGCAGGCGATATCGAGAGCCTGATTCATGAGGTGCTCGTCCATGCGTTTGATTATCTGACGCAGAACCGTGCCCTTTTGCGTAACAACAGCGATCTCCCCAACATCCTCGTGAAGTTGAAAGGGATCTACACCGCCAGTCGCTCGACTGATCCGGCACTGTTGGAACTACGCGACAACATCCAGGCTCTCGTCTCCAAGGCCACCGGCAGTAAGAGCAAGTCCACGTTGGCGGCTGTCCGTACGGGCGTCATGCTGTACATCGTGGTGCGTGCACTTACCATGAAGCACTTCAGCGCCACCGGCTAAACCCCCCTTAAGGGCGAACATCATGCGCAATCCTTTCCTGCGTTTTTTCAGCTGGATCTTGGAAGCCATCGTTCTTCTCCTTCACCGTTTGAAGGGCCCGAGCTCGTTACGCGAAGTCCCAACAGGCTTGGGACAAGAGAGCATACTCAAGGGGGAGTCTGTCTCGGGGTACGAGATCAACATCTATTGCTATCGCAAGCAGTATCGGCGAAAGTATGATCGTTGGTACGTACCTACCGAATACCAGGTGCTATATCGGGTCTTTAGCCGCGTATCGGACAATGCTCCCGCACGTTTGAAAAAAGTATGCGCATCGCTGGATCGAGATATCCGTCCGCAGTTGCCTGAGTTTCTGAGTGAAGACTTGCAAAAACGCGCTGCGGTTGAGGCGTACTTGCAACTTCTCCAAGCGGCCCTAATTGGGGCTGAAGACGGATTCAACTCGGGGTGGACGAGACCTCCGGTATAAAACACCCCTGGGGCCAAAACCCCAGGGGCTTTATGCCGCTTTATGCTGCGCGCTTAAACGGATTACGGAATGACGGCTCTCGGAAGTTGTAGTTTCCTTGCGTCGGGAAGTTACCCCCTATGCCGTTGGCAAAGCGATTGAATTGCTCTGACATCGTGGTCGTGCTCCCGACACCGCGCTGCCGTGCCCGCTTTTGTTCCCGTACGGAGGTGATCAGTTGATCGATCGAGTAGATCTCTTCACCTTCATCCAGAACCAGACGTGCGTCTAGGTCACGCAGTTGCTGCTCCAGTCGCATCGAGATGAATTCATCGCGCTCGTACTTCAAGCGTTGAGTGATGTCATCAATCTGGCGACGGTACTCTTGCTGCTGTTGGTAGACGTACTCCTCTTCAGGGGTCATAGCCCGTTGCCGTTGCGTACCGCGCAAGACTTGGAGTGGATCAAGGCCGTAATAGACCGTGTTCTGCGCCTTCGTCAGGAACCAGTGGCAAAGCAACCAGCCAATCACCAAGTCATCGTGCTTGCCGCTATCGTGGTCAATCCGGTTGTTCTTGACGATCAGGCTCGTGATCTGTTCGGCCAACTGGATATCGAAGATACGGTCAGCCGAGGCTCGTGCAGCGGCTTGCAGCGTTTCATTGTAGAGCCCCGTCCGAGAGGTTTGACCCTGACCCGACGTGGCAAAACCAAAGAGCGCCTTGTGACGTACGTAGCAGGACGGATCGCGACGCGCCATGGGGACAGTAATCTCCTCAAAGCGCTCGGGGTTCTCACGACGGTTATTGACCACCATGTTGAACAAACGCTTGTAGGGATCAATCCCCATCGCAGGTAACTTCTCAAGGAGCGTGTCTAGGACTGCTTGGCCCATACTTCGTCGCTCGATGATCGCCGTTACGTTCTCGTACTTGGCCATGAACTCGCAGAACCAATTACAGAAGACGTAGAGAAGCGTCTCATTGACTTGCGCCACCATGATGGTTTCCGCTGTCGAGACGTCCACCAGCACCAGGGAGATATCGTCCTTACCCGAAGCCTCAGATGGATCTTGCCCCAAGATGTAGTGGCCGGTCGCCATGCGTTGCTCGATCTCGTTTTCCGGGATGTTCCAGCGTAGCGAATAACCTTGCGGGTAGACAAGCTCGTTATGGAAGGCTTCACGCTTAGAAGCCACGATCTTTGCCAAGAGTTCAATTGACAGCGGATGACTTTCGTTACCCGAGGTCCAGACGTTGAAGTAGTCGCGGTCAGCATCCAAGCCCTCTTGCAGCGAGTCTTCCAGTGCTTGCTTCATCCAGGCATCGGTTTTACCCAGTTGCTTGTAGCTGAAGGTCGCATTGATCCGGAACTTACCGCCAGGAGCGGCCGCACGCACCAGGTGTTCGAAGTCTGCCGTGTTCTTGGCATCGAACCAGTGGTCGTTCCACACCGCAGAGTTCTGGAGGATGTTGTAAATGAACTTGCCGTCCCGGTCATCCTTCTTACCCGCAGTCGTGGTAAGGATCGTGCCGTAGGGCAACCCTGCTCGACGGGCCTTGTCACGTGCTGCCCCAGTTGCCGCCAACATCGCCTTCATGGCGGTACCGATGTGCTTCTGGAAGGCTGGCTCGTCAAAGTGCACGACGGCCGTTGTCAGACCCCGGCCCATGTTGTGCGCGGACTTCTCTTCGCTTCGGGCAACGTGTGTGGTGTACGTATTACGGAACTTGCGGATGGTGATTTCTTCACCGTTATTGGAATCATCACGGCCACGGAAGTGCATGTACGGAGGCAGCGCATCCATGATCTTCTTGATCCGCTCCACGTTCTTACGGCGCAGCGTGTCGTCCTTGGTAACCAAGTTAACTTCCAAGTCTTCGCACTGAAGGTTCAGAAGTTCGACCATGAGCGCGTCCGTCGAGAAGGACTTACCCGTCTGACGTGGCTGGATGAGTGTGATGAATGCATGGTTAAAGAACGAGAACCAGAGCGCGATGTTGCCCCGGTTAGCCTGCACGATAGAGTCGTCTTCCCCGACCCCGCCCGGCACGCGCATGACTTCGCGAAAGAAGTACCAGGGATTGACCTTGCATTCGGCCAGAATCATGGTGATCTGGTCTTCGGTCAGATTCGGGTCGTGCGGATCAACACCCTGCAAGAGGGGGTTATGAAGGGCCAAGAGGAACGCGTGGTTCTTGATGCCCATCTCTCGATAGACAGCGGCCTGGCGTAGGAAACTGTGGTTGCGAGTCGTGACGTCAGCGATTGCCGACGGGTAGCGCGACCAGTCTTCAGAAAAGAGAATCATGGATTTCTCCAAGACTGCGCATACGTTGCGAAGTGTATCTGAGGTTATCGGCATAAGCCGAGGAATCGGCCGACCCCGACCACACTCTCCGCTAAGAGAGCATGATCGGGGGGACCGAGGGGGTTACTGCGATTGGTGCACAGCCATCGGCGCTACCGACAAGATGATGTCGGTTTCAGGCGTGCGCTTGAAGAACTTCACGAGAATCGTGTCGCCATGGACGACGCCGCGATTGACTGTGAGGTCGCTCTTCCACTGCGAGATCGGGAACGCCGTTTCGAACCCGTTGACCACCAGAGCGAACCAGTCGGGCAGGGGAGCCGCCGTTTCTTTCTGGGGGTTGTAGAGCGGCTTGGTAGGCCAATACACCGCATCCAGCCACGCATCGAGCGTTACCTTGCCTTGATCGATCTTGACCTTCCAGAGATCGACTTCGAGCAATGTGGAGATTGCGGCAATATTCACACCATAGTGGGGATTTTGGTTCGGATTGAAACCAATCGTCCAGTTGGTGGTTTCTTCCGTGCCTTGCGCAAGAAGGGCAACTTCGACGGTCTGAGCATGCAGCACGGACTTAAAGCCCGCATTGATGTCCTTCGCGTTGATTTGCACATTCAGGCGTTGCAAGATACCGTAACCCGTCGGATTGAAGGCCGGGCTGTTGGTATTGAAGCGCACGTAAGGCGTCACGTTCTGGAAGAGGTTACGATCCAGGTTCAGGCACCACCATTCCAGGCGATAGCCATTGACCGCATCGATCCACTTCGGTACCGGGTAGAGCTTGGGCGTGTACTGACCCTCGGCTTTGGTCGTGAGCGCACGGAAGCTCTTGCTCTTGACGAAGTTGGGGCCAAGACTGGAGTTGACCGCTGCTTCATCGGAGCTGAGTGCGTACTGCAAGACCAAATCGATCTGTTGACCAGACTGACTGGACATGTAGCCCGTGAAGCCATCCATGCGGAATCGCGTGCCATCGACTGGCAGTCGACGCGTACGGCCCCCGTTGTAGTGCACCACCCCAATCATGTTCAGACTGTTGTAGGGCACGTTCATCGGGAACTGGATGAGCGTCGGATCAGACGTCGAGAGCCACGGCGACTCCAGCGTGATGTCCGTGATGTACTCGGTGTCTTGCGTCTGGGCCGGCAGGTAGCCCGTGTTCTCGACCAGTACCACGTCACGCGCCACCACAATCCCATTGTCGCCGTAAGCGATGATGGTCAGCGGCTCGCCGTTAGGCATGGCTTCACGGGTGAAGGCCGACGGGATGAACCAGACGGCGTGCACCTCACCGTTTTCCTTCTCGGCGAGTTTCACCTGGATTTCATCACCCAAGAGCTGACCAGACTGGTCGTACATCAGTCCCACGACGCGGAAGGTACCGTCCAGTTGCGAGCCCCGGTAGATCTTGACGTGACGGATGTCGCTCGACTTGTAGGAGAGCTTTTGGTCCACCGTCAAGGTGTGGGGGTTGACACGATCGTTCAGGTACGCACGCATGGACTGCGATTGCGGACCCGGACCCACGCCAAGCAGCATGTCGATCTCGGAAGGCTCCGAACCCGAGATGGGTTTGATCTTCACAAGGGTCGGCACAAGCGTGGTGGGGTTAAGCGCCGCGACACGCCAGCATTCGTTCGTGTCGTAGTTGATGACGTAGTCGTTGACTTTCGGGACGTAACGTCCCTCCCCTTCATTACCCGTCCACATCTGGGCGAGAGCGAAGATAGTCCAACGACCATTGGGTTCGTAAATGGGGGTTTTCCCATCGTTCCCAGTCGGGGGAATTACGGCAGTTGCCACAAGGTTCTCCAACAGAAAAGTTATTCGGTCAACCGAAGATGGTGGCTCAGGTCAACCAGGCCGTTCAGATACAACCCCACCGCACGGGAGAGGAACTTGTACACGTAGATGTCGATGTCGATCACGGTAAAGAGGTTATGCGGATGCACGATCACGAAGTCCGAATCGGCCAACGTGTCTTCTTGGGTCGGATCAAAGGCGAGCATGTCCTCGTACGGGGCGCACAGCTCACGCACCACGCTGTCGTTGTACTGGGTGTACAAGCGTGGGTCATCGAGAATCTTGTTCTTCAGGTCGTACAGCAACTTGCAGCAAAACGGACTCACGACTTGGTAACGCTCGGTGATCGCCGAGGGTTCGGTAATCACAGGTTGTGGCAACTTCGTGGAGAGGTAGTCCGAGACGACACCGTCAATCACTTGGGATTTCGCCCGCATGTCGTAAGTGTCTTCTTCAGTCAGGCCCCGCGTGGGTACCACCAGATCGCGAATGAGATACGGCTTGCCGTTTTTCTCATCCAGCACTCGGACACCCGAATCGGTTTCCGAGAACTTCAACTCGCTGCGATCGTAGAGTTTCCCATCGACCGTGATACGCAACACCTTGTCATCCCGGATGTCGAACTTGTTGTTGCGCGACAACATGCCGTGGATGATAAAGCCCGTGTCTTCCGGCAGGTCTCGCGTCAAGTCCGGCTTGCAGAAACCCTGGAACCGAAGCTTCACGTTTTGTACCGTGGTTGCTGGGTCAATCAGGTATTCCTTATTGACGATTACGATACGCGGGAACTGCACGTAGTAGTCGATGTGCTCGATGAGCGAACGTCCGTTTAACCAGATGTCGAGCTCACCCATGGGGATCTGCATGATCTGGGTGATGATTTCCCCATTACGAACTGCACGATGGGTCAGTTGGAAGTCCAAGACTCCTCGATCCATCATGATGTCGTACTCTTGTGCCAGGCAGTAACTATCGCCTCGCACCAGCGTGTACGTGTTCGCATCAGTCAACCAGGTGAGCGTGTTGTCGATCACCACGTACTGGGCTGAACCCGTGACGTCGACCCATTGATTCGTAGGTACGCCGTTTTGAATCGGGCAGGTGTACATCCGGTAGCTCACCACGGGACTGAGCGCCACGACCTTATCGCCGTAGACTTCATCCAGTCGATCAAAGGCTTGCGCACCCACCATCTCCACCAACCGCGTGAGTACGTTACGGCAGTTGTACTGCGTGCCGAAGACGTGCCCGTGGTAGCTGATGAGATAGCCGTTCTGGTCGTACTCGTAACCTGTGGAGTTCGCCGTCAGACCGTACGGCACGTCGACCACTCGCTGACCGGAATTCGTGTACGGGAACTTAGGCGTATCGCCAATGAGCTTGCTGATGGCGTTGTACCCATAGGCGCGTTCCACGAGTTCGAGCGGCAATTCCGATTTCGGATACCGCATGATCTCAGTGTAGGCCGACGCCTCCAGCATTTCCGCTCGCCAGAAGGGGACAACAGATTCCAACCCCAGCATCGCGCGCCGAATGTCAACGTCCGACATTTTGTACAGCTCTTTGATGCGGTAGTTCTCGTTGACAAGTGGACGCAACCAGCCGCTCTTACGGATATGCAATCGCACCGTGAGATCGACAGGCAGTGGCCAGTCTGGATGATCGTCACGATAACCCGCCACATACGCCGACGGAATCGCGTAGTCCTTGTGGGTGACCATCCGCACCGCGTCTTCCATGTTGCGATGGTAGTAGATCCCCTGGTGACGATTGTTCGGCATCGCACGAAGCAAGAAGACGTCAATGTCGTCCTGGTAGTCAATCCCCATCTCCGTCTCACCTTCGTAATGCAGAAGGTATTTCACCTTCTCATCGAGCGTGGAGTTAAAGGTGCGCAGGTCCTTCACGGGGAAGTCGAGCACCTTGTAGATGGAGTTGTCGTAGACGAACTCAGCCTGATCGCCCACCTTGGTGGTAAAGAGATCGATCCCTGAGACCTTGTAGCCATTGACAAAGGCGTAGGTTTGCCCTTCGCGTGTCAAGGACTGCTGATACAGGTTCTGGAGCGCCAAGACGTCGTCAGTCGAGCGCATCGTGCCGCCTTGCACGTCAACCAGGCCACCTGTGGCATTGGCCCGCTCGCTGGCAAAGAATGCGTTCGTATAGACCCGCACGAAGATGTCATCGTCATCGAAGCTGACATTCACCTTGGGTTGTTCTTTCACCGCGATGATGAGGTTCTTGTCCCGCGTCCACATGTAGTAGCACGAGAAGCGCGGGAGCTGCACGCCGTTATTGGCGTAGACATCCACGATCATCTTCTCTTTGCGACACACTTCAGCCATGGAGGTCCAGGTCTGAAAGACGGGGAACAGTCCCATCAACTTGGGGTGCAGTTGCCCGATCTGGTAGACGTGGAACCGAACAATCGGCTCAGGCAACTTGATGCGTCGCCATTGCACCTCCACCTCATTCCAGGCACCCCCGAGCGGCGTCAGACGTGCGGGCTTGGTGATCGACTGGTTGTCTTGACCAGGCGTGCACCACACGTAGCGTGTCGCGTGGTTGGTGAGAAAGTTGTACATATTGGTCCCTAACAGAAACCCCCGCCACCAGGGCGGGGGAGAGGATGCGGGGCGCTTACACCTGGGCCAGACGCTTGGCCGCATTGACGAAGTTCTTGCCTTCGTTGCGGTAGCTGTTACGCTGCACCAGACGCGACAGACGCGCTTCGTGGAAGGTGCGATCGGTGAAGGCAGCGCACAGCACAGCCAACCAGGTGGGCGGATGTTCCAGGGCGACCGCAATCAGTTCCTTGGCATCCGCGCCGCCGTACCAGGTACCGAAGACCAGACCATGCAGTACGGCCAGGTTGAATTCCTTCAGTCGTACCGAGCCAGTCACTTCAGCGGCCATGCCCAGGTATTCATTCACCCCATTCAGGCTTTCGATCTGATCGAGGATCGGCAAGATCTCTTCGACCTTGGTACCCGTCGCCGCTTTGATAACACCAGCCAGGCGAGTCTTCTCGCGCTCATCGGGACGGAAGTCCGCTTCGAACATCGAGGCGTAGTAGACCGCTGTCAGGATGGAGAGTTTCATCTGTTCGATGGGGGACAGTCCAAACTTGCCCGAGGCTTGTTCGCTGATCCAGGCCGCAAAGACACCCATGGCCACCGGGAAGTCCCGCATGTAACGTGCACCGTCGTTGGCCCAGATCGCACCCAGGCGAGCGCGCACTTGCATGAGCTTGTACTGGCTCTCGTCACGGATGTCGAACTTACCCGTCTGAGGGTTGACACGGCCCATGGGGCGGTAATCGACGACCGTGTTCCAATCGCTCTTATCCGCGTAGCCGGGGATCTGAGGGATGTTCAGGCTCTGGTAGCTGGCCACGATCGGATGCTTGAAAGGCGGGATAGCATCCGAGAACGACGAGCCACCTTCGACTTGCATGATGGGCAAATTGAAGTCGGCTTCGTAGTGCACAGCCCCGTTAATCACTGCCGGCCCGAGCGCTGTCGTCACAGCACGGGTTTGATAGCCTTGCAGAGCAGTCGTCTCGTATGCCGAGCGAATGATAGTCATGATGTAGTCCTGTTTTATTTGAGGGCTCTCTGAATTAGTGTCTGTCGAAGCGCTGCCCCATCATCCTATGTCGAAAATAATCGCTTACGCTATCCCGCCAAGGAGGAAAATCCGTTGGGGGTAACTTACCCGTAACCAATAAATTTTCAATATTTATGATGCAAGGCATCGTCTTCGAAACCATACCATTCAACATCAGGAACCTGTCATGACGATCTCGATTGTCAGCGCTACTCCGCAGGTCATCTATCAGGGTATTCAGGATAACAGTACCCGTGAGTTGACCCGCGACCCGGAGGTGCGGCCCCAGCACTTCCCCTTCATTCCTCTCTTCACCCAGAAAGGACCCACTGACATCGCGGAACCGGTGTTGGGTGATTCCTTCACGAGCATCTATGGTGCAAACTCGCTGGATGAAACCAGCAAGTGGGCGACCCACGGTACCGTGCTGGCCAAGAAGATCAACGAAGCCGCCAACATGTTCTTCGTGAAGCGGCTGGAACCTGCCGACGCTGGTCCGCCGGCCTCGCTGCGTTTGTATGCCGACGTGCTCCCGACTCAGGTCGACGAGTACGAGCAGAACACTGACGGTAGCTGGACACTCGACCCGAGCAACGGTCAACCCATCCCCACGGGTGAGAAGATCGCTGGCTACCTGGTCAAGTTCGTCGTCGCTGCCGTCACGACCAATCCGGACGGCTCGACCGACTTCGGCGCAGGCACCATCGTTCCGGGCGACCAGACCGATGAGCTGACCGCCACGCAGTCCGATCGTTACCCGCTGTTTGACCTGCGCGTGCCGTCCTTCGGCTCGTACGGCAACAACAACGGCCTGCGCTTCTGGGCACCGACCCAAAAGTCGAGCGATCCGATCGACACCCGCATCATCCAGAACGAATCGGCGTATCCGTTCCGCTTCGGCTTCGTGACGCGTGCTGACGAAATCTCCACCGCACGTACCCAAAGCACCCTGGCAGGCGACCCCTACCTGGATCTGGTGTTCCGTCCGAAGACCTTGAACCGTGCGAACGGCCAGGGCGACGAGATCTCCATCCACAAGCGCCTGATCCAAGGCTACAACGACCTGGGCAATCCGAACGGCCTGCCCAACGTCTACGGCGCCTTCAACACGCTGGCCGTGTACGACAAGAACATCAACGATCTGCTGCAACTGTTCTACACCGCTGAAAAGCCCTTCATCTCGGAAGAGTGGAGTGACTTTGACGGTGTGTCGGCCAGCGACTTCTGGCGCTTTAACTTCGTGGGTGGTCAATCCTCCTTCGGCGTGCCCTACAGCTCGTTCCGTATCGTGACCGGTGAAGCGAATTCGCTGCGCCTGACCGAGAACGCAACGACCTGGGCGACTGGCGGTTCGGACGGCACCATGAATCTGGAAGCCTACGACACGCTCGTGCGTGACGAGATGGCCAACTGGGCTGACGAAACCCATCCCTACCAGGATGACGCTTTGTATCCCGTGCGCATCATGTACGACACCGGCTTTGGCTTTGAGACGAAGAAGGCACTGACCTCCCTCATCGCGTTGCGCAAAGACACGGCCGTTGTGCTCTCGTGCCACCAGGTCGGCCAGCGTGAGCTGACGGCGTCCCAAGAAACGGCGATGGCAACTTCGCTGCGTTCGCTCTTGCGCCTGTATCCGGAAAGCGACCTCTTCGGTACGCCCACGGTGCGCGGTGTGGTCATGGGTCGTTCGGGTCCGCTTCTGGATTCGGTCTACGAGCACGCTGATGCCATGCCTGTCACGATCGAACTGGCCTCCAAGGCCGCTCGCATGATGGGTGCTGGTGATGGTCGCTGGAAACCGGAATACGCGTTTGACAACGCCGAAGACGGTGCGGGTTCCATCTTGCGCATGTTCGGCAAGGTCAACGTGTCGTTCACGCCTATCCGCGTGCGCAACAACGACTGGGACGCAGGTCTGAACTGGGTGCAGCAGTACGAACGTCGTAGCCTCTTCTGGCCGGCGCTCAAGACCGTGTATCCGGATGACACCTCGGTGCTCAACAGCTTCTTCACGATGCTGGCGTGCTGCGAGCTGGAATTCC
>Ga0247819_10001930_pt1 | contig 10961 bp, 6 predicted proteins | sample 13C_Xylose_Day6_FD_193428 | JGI IMG/M metagenome (GOLD analysis project Ga0247819, IMG submission 193428) | Soil microbial communities from agricultural site in Penn Yan, New York, United States - 13C_Xylose_Day6 | ecosystem: Environmental > Terrestrial > Soil > Agricultural land | place: USA... | reverse complement strand
GCTCGGCTTCGTTGGGCAGGACTACCAGCAGTACATCACCGCGCGCACGCCCAAGGCCATGCGCCCGGGGCAGATGAACTACTGGTCGAACACGCCCAAGTTCCATGTGAGCCTGATGAAGGCCTGGTACGGTCCCGCGGCCACGGCCGAGAACAACTGGGCCTTCGACTACCTGCCGAAACTCGACAAGCAGTACGACATGCTGCAGATTTTCGACATGATGAACCAGGGCAAGGTCAACGGCTATATCGCCCAGGGCTTCAACCCGCTCGCCGCGCTGGCCAACAGCAACAACGTGCGCAACGGCCTGTCCAAGCTCAAGTTCCTGGTGGTGATGGATCCGCTGATCACCGAGACGTCCGAGTTCTGGAAGAATCACGGCGAGTTCAACGATGTGGACAGCGCGTCCATCCAGACCGAAGTCTTCCGCCTGCCGACCACCTGCTTCGCCGAGGAAGACGGCGCCGTGGTGAGTTCGTCGCGCGTGCTGCAATGGCACTGGAAGGCGGCCGAGCCACCGGGCGAAGCCAAGACGGACGTGGCCATCATGTCGGCCCTGCACCTGCGCCTCAAAGCGGCCTACGCCAAGGACGGCGGCAAGTTCGCCGACCCCATCGCCAACCTCTACTGGCCTTACGCCCAGGCGGGCCATCCCTCCTCGGAAGAAATTGCCAAGGAGTACAACGGCCGCGCTCTGGTCGACCTGTTCGACCCCAAGGACCCGACCAAGCTCATCCGCAAGGCGGGCGAGCAGCTGGCCGGCTTTGGCGAAATGCGCGACGACGGCACCACCCTGGGCGGTTGCTGGATCTGGGCGGGCAGCTGGACGTCTTCAGGCAACCAGATGGCGCGCCGCGACAACTCCGACCCGACGGGCGTGGGCAATACGCTGAACTGGGCCTGGGCCTGGCCGGCCAACCGCCGCGTGCTCTACAACCGTGCATCCTGCGACCTGCAAGGCAAGGCGTTCAATCCCAAACGCAAGCTGATCGAGTGGAACGGCAAGGCCTGGGCTGGCGCCGATGTGCCCGACATCGCGGTGACCATGGATCCGGCCACCGTGGGCCCGTTCATCATGAACCCCGAAGGCGTGGCGCGCTTCTTTGCACGCAAGGGCATGAACGAAGGTCCGTTCCCCACGCACTACGAGGCGTTTGACAACCCGCTGGGCTACAACCCGATGTACCCCAAGAACAAGCTGGCGGTCATCAACCCTGCGGCGCGGGTGCTGGAATCCACCAAGGGCACGGACGGCACGGCCGCCGAGTACCCGCACGTGGGCACCACCTACCGCCTGACCGAGCACTTCCACTACTGGACCAAGCACGTTCAGCTGAACAACATCATTCAGCCCGAACAGTTCGTCGAAATCGGCGAAACGCTGGCCCAGGAACTCGGAATTGCCACCGGCCAGCAGGTCAAGGTGAGCTCCAAGCGGGGTTTCATCAAGGCAGCGGCTGTGGTGACCAAGCGCCTCAAGTCCATGCAGATCGAAGGCAAGACCGTGCACCACGTCGGCATCCCCATCCACTGGGGCTTCTCGTCGACCGGACGCAAGGGCTATATGGCCAACAATCTGACGGCATCGATTGGTGACGGCAACAGCAACACACCAGAATCCAAAACCTTCCTCGTGAAGGTGGAAAAGGCCTAAGGAGTAGCTGATGTCTTCTACACACTCTCTCGATATCAAGCGTCGCTCGGCGACGACCACCCCTTCGCCCAGCGAGCGCCAAGCGTACGCTGGTGAAGTGGCCAAGCTGATCGACGTCTCCAAGTGCATTGGCTGCAAGGCCTGCCAGACCGCCTGCATGGAGTGGAACGATCTGCGCGACGACATTGGCACGTTGGCGGCCGGCGTGTATGACAACCCGACCGACCTAACGGCCGATTCGTGGACCGTCATGCGCTTCACCGAGTACGAAAACGAGGCCACGGGCAACCTGGAATGGCTGATCCGCAAGGACGGCTGCATGCACTGCGAAGACCCGGGCTGCCTCAAGGCCTGCCCGTCGCCAGGCGCCATCGTGCAGTACAGCAACGGCATCGTGGATTTCCAGCAGGAAAACTGCGTGGGCTGCGGCTACTGCGTGACCGGCTGCCCGTTCAACGTGCCGCGCATTTCCAAGAAGGACCACAAGGCGTACAAGTGCACCCTGTGTTCCGACCGCGTGGCCGTGGGCCGTGAACCGGCCTGCGTCAAGACCTGCCCCACTGGCGCCATCCAGTTCGGCACCAAGGAGGCGATGAAGGACCACGCAGCGGATCGCATTGCCGACCTGAATCGTCGGGGCTTCGACAAGGCCGGCCTGTACGACCCGCCAGGCGTGGGCGGCACGCACGTGATGTATGTGCTGCACCATGCCGACAAGCCTTCGCTCTACAAGGGCCTGCCGGACGATCCCAGGATCAGTCCCATGGTCTCGCTTTGGAAGGGCGTTGCCAAGCCGCTGGCCCTGGCCGCGCTGGGCGTGGCGGCCGTCGGCAGCTTCTTCCACTACGTGACCAAGGGCCCGCACGAGGTACCCGAGGAACTCGAGCGTGAAGAAGAGCGCAAGGAACAGGCCATGCTGGACAAGGAGGACGCACAATGAAGCGCAGCCCCCGTGACTTGAAGCGTTACACCGCTTCCGAGCGCGCCAACCACTGGGTGGTGGCCATCAGCTTCGTGCTGCTGGCCCTGTCCGGCCTGGCGTTCTTCCATCCGGCCTTTTTCCCGCTGACGCAGCTGTTCGGTGGCGGCCCCTGGACCCGCATTCTTCATCCCTATATCGGGGTGCTGATGGCCCTGGCGTTCATCCTGATCGTCATCCGCTTCTGGCGGCTGAACATCATGGAGGCACGCGACCGGCAGTGGATCAAGGAAGCGCCGCAACTGGTCACCAAGGACCACCATGTCATGCCCGAACAGGGCAAGTACAACGGCGGGCAGAAGCTGCTGTTCTGGCTGCTGGTCGTCTCCATGCTGGGCCTGACCGTGTCGGGCGTACTGATGTGGCGTGCCTGGTGGGATCTGCCCATCGAGCTGGTGCGCGCCAGCGTGCTGGTGCACGCCGTTTCGGCCTTTGCGCTGCTCGGCCTGATCATCCTGCACATCTATGCGGCCATCTGGACGCGCGGCACGCTGCGCGCCATGGTCTACGGCACCGTGAACCGCGCCTGGGCCAAGTACCATCATCCGCTGTGGTATCGCAAGATGACTGGAGAGAAGGACTGAACACCCCCTGAGCGACTTCGTCGCTTCCCCCTCTCAACCTTCGGTGGAGGGGGGCGCCCGGCTAGGGACGGCACCGTCGCTGCGGGGCGGCCCTTGCTCGGTGCCCCTGAGCGGGGCCCCGCCAGTTTCGAGGAATTTGCCTTGCCGCCGGACGCCATCATGGCGTGCCGGCGGCACTTATTTGGAAAGACACAATGCAACGCATTCTTCAACGTGGCGAGATCGAGGCCATTGACCAGATCAATTTCCCGCGCGTGCGCCTGCCGGAAATCGGCAGCCTGTTTGCCGAGCGCGCCGCGCGCCTGCGCCAGCTGGCCCAGGACAACCCCATCGCCGACTACATAGAGTTCATCGCCCAGATCGTGGACGCGCAGCACCAGGCCCTCGCCGACCTGCCCGCGCCCGAGCTGCCGACTGCCGCCATGGCGCTGGCCCAGCAGCACTCCATGCCCTTGCTGCCCGCGGCCGACCACCTGGATCCGGCCTGGCAGCAAGTGCTCGACCGCATGCTGGCGAGCATGGGCAGCGCCCAGGGCCTGCCCGCACCGCTGCAGCCGCTGATCGCCTCGCTGCGCGACATGCCTGCCGCGGAGCGCGAGGCGATTGCCCAGCGCCTGCTGCAAAAGGAAGTAGCCGCCCGCGACGTGGGCATGGCCCCGTTCGTGATGGCGGCGCTGCAAGTGGTCTTCGCCCAGCGCGCGGCCCACATCAGCGTCGGCGATGTGCCTTACACCGAGCCGGCGACGATCTGCCCGGTCTGCGCCAGCGAGCCGGTCGCCAGCGTGCTGCGCATAGGCGGCAAGGCCAACGGCCACCGCTACCTGCACTGCGGCACCTGCTGCAGCGAGTGGCACATGGTGCGCGTCAAGTGCTCGCACTGCGAGTCGACCAAAGGCATCAAGTACCAGGGCATTGAAGGCGGTGGCGACATCGTGACGGCCGAAACCTGCGACGAATGCGGCAGCTATCGCAAGGTGGTCAATCAGGAAAAGGACCCGCTGGCCGAACCCCTGGCCGACGACCTGGCTTCGCTGATGCTGGACCTCTTGATGAGCGAAACCCGCTTCAAGCGCGCCAGCACCAACCCGCTGCTGTATGTGGCGTTTGCCGAAGAACAGGCCGAAGGCGACCAGGCCCTCGTCGACCCCGCAGCCTGACAACACCCCCTGAGCGGCTTCGCCGCTTCCCCCTCTCAACCTTCGGTGGAGGGGGACGGCACCCTCGCTGCGCGGCGGCGCTTGCTCGGTGCCCCTGGGTTGGGGCACGCCAGTTTTTTAGGCTGCAAATGCTACGAGCACCATGGATAGCTGAGAATAGCCCTATGAGAACCGACCCCTTGGACATGGCCGCTGTCTCGGCCGCACCGGGCGCGCCAGCCCGCCCCTGGCCCCAGTTGCCGGCCGTCGACAAGCTGCTGAACAGCGCAGCCCTGGCGCCGGCACTGGAGCGCTACGGCCGCCAGGCCTGCACCCAGGCCGTGCGCGATGCACTGGACGCGCTGCGCGATCAGTTGCGCGCGGGCCTGCCGCTGGCGCCCGGCGCGACCGACATGCAGGCCGTCGCGCAGGCCGCCCAGGCGCGCCTGGCGACGCGCTTCGCGCCGCGCCTGCAGGCCGTGTTCAACCTCACCGGCACCGTGCTGCACACCAATCTGGGCCGGGCCCTGTTGCCCCAGGAGGCCGTGGACGCGGTGGTCCAGGCCCTGCTGAGCCCCGCCAATCTGGAATACGACCTGGCCACGGGCGGGCGCGGCGACCGCGACGACCTGGTCGAATCGCTGATCTGCGAACTCACGGGCGCCGAAGCCGCCACCGTGGTCAACAACAATGCCGCGGCCGTGCTGCTGACGCTGGGCACGCTGGCCGAAGGCCGGGAAGTGATCGTCTCGCGCGGCGAGCTGGTCGAGATCGGCGGCGCGTTTCGCATTCCCGACATCATGGCGCGTGCCGGCGCGCGACTGGTCGAAGTCGGCACCACCAACCGCACCCATGCGCGCGACTATGCCGAAGCCGTTTCGGACGACACCGGCCTGCTGATGAAAGTGCATTGCAGCAACTACGAAGTCACGGGCTTCACCAAGAGCGTCAGCGACCGCGAAGTCGCCGACATCGCCCATGGGCGCGATCTGCCCATGGTGGTCGACCTGGGCAGCGGCACGCTGGTCGACATGCGCCAGTGGGGCCTGCCCTATGAAGTGACGGTGCGCGAAACCATTGCGTCCGGCGCCGACCTCGTGACCTTCAGCGGCGACAAGCTGCTGGGCGGCCCCCAGGCCGGACTGATCGTGGGCCGCAAGGACTTGATCGCGCGCATCAAGAAAAACCCGCTCAAGCGCGCCATGCGCGTGGGCAAGCTCACCCTGGCCGCGCTCGAACCCGTGCTGCGCCTGTACCTGCACCCCGAACAACTGGCCCAGCGCCTGACCACGCTGCGCCTGTTCACGCGGCCCGCCGCCGACATGCAGGCCCAGTCCGAAACGCTGGCCCCCGCTTTGCAGGCAGCGCTGGGCGCGGCCTATGTGGTCGAGACCGCGGCCATGGCCAGCCAGATCGGCAGCGGCGCCCTGCCCGTGGAGTCCCTGCCCAGCCATGGGCTGCGCATCCATCCAGCCTCGGGCCGCCAGGCCGGCCGCCAGTTGCTGCAGCTCGAAGCCGCGCTGCGCGCCCTGCCCCGCCCGGTGATAGGCCGCATCCAGGCCGATGCCCTGTGGCTGGACCTGCGCTGCCTCGAAGCCGATCAGCAGCCGCTGTTTGCCCAACAACTGCCCTTGCTGGCCTCGCACATTCATTCATGATCATCGGTACCGCAGGCCACATCGACCACGGCAAGACCACGCTGGTGCGTGCCCTCACGGGCGTGGACACCGACCGCCTCAAGGAAGAGAAGGCGCGCGGCATTTCCATCGCGCTGGGCTATGCCTATGCGCCCCTGCCCAACGGCGACGTGCTGGGCATCATCGACGTGCCGGGCCACGAGAAATTCGTCCACACCATGGCCGCGGGCGCCGTGGGCATTGACCACGCCTTGCTGGTGGTCGCGGCCGACGACGGCGTGATGCCGCAGACGCGCGAACACCTGGACATCCTGCAACTGCTGGGCGTGGCCCAGGCCAGCATTGCGCTGACCAAGGTCGACCGCGCCAGTCCGGCGCAGATCGCGCAAGTGCGCGCGCAGCTCATCGAGCTGCTCGCGCCCACGCCTTTGGTCGGCGCCGCGGTCTTTGAAACCGCCGCCAGCAACGCCGATGACCCGGGTGTCGCCACACTGCGCCGCCACCTCGAAACCCTGGCCCAGCAGATGCCGGCGCGGCCGCGCAACGGCCTGTTCCGGCTGGCCGTGGACCGCAGCTTCAGCCTGCCCGGCCAGGGCACGGTGGTCACGGGCACGGTCTTCGGCGGCGCCGTCGCCACCGGTGACAACCTGCAGCACTCGGGCACGGGCCAGAGCCTGCGGGTGCGCAGCATCCACGCCCAGAACCAGGCCAGCGACAGCGGCGTGGCCGGCCAGCGCGTGGCGCTCAATCTCGCCGGCCTGGCCAAGGACGACATACAGCGCGGCGACTGGATCGCCGACGGCGCGCTGCTGCAAGCCACCGAGCGCATCGACGTGCAGCTGCAACTGCTGGACAGCGCGCCCGAAATCCGCCAGTGGACGCCCGTGCACCTGCATCTGGGCACGGCCCACCGAACGGCCCACGTGGCACTGCTCGAAGGTGAGCGCATAGAGCCCGGCAGCCGCGTGCGCGCCCAGCTGGTGCTCGACGCCCCGGTTTTCTGCCTGCCCGGCGACCGGCTGATCCTGCGCAATGCCCAGGCCAGCCGCACGATTGCCGGCGGCACGGTGACCGACCCCTATGCCCCCGCGCGCAAACGCCGCAGCCCCGAGCGCCAGGCCTGTCTGCAGGCCCTGGAAAGCCTGGTGGCCACGGGCGATGCCAGCGCCATCATCACCCAGTCGCCCCACGGCCTGCCGCTGTCCCAGCTGGTGCGCCTGTCGGGCCGGCGCTGGGAAGCCCAGGATCTGCCCGCCGACTGCCTGCAATTGCCGCTGAGCGGCAGCGATGCCCTGCTGCTGTCGCAAGCACGCTGGCAGCAACTGCGCGACCAGATACTGGCCACGCTCACGCAGTTCCACAGCAAAAGCGCCGACGAGCCCGGCCTCAACGCCGCGCGCCTGCGCCGCATGGCCTGGCCCGGCCTGGTGCAGACCACGCACGACGCGCTGTGGCGCGGCCTGGTCGACGGCTTGCTGCAAGACCACAGCCTGGCAGCTAGCGGTGCCTGGCTGCACCTGCCAGGCCACACGGTGGAGCTGAGTCCGCAGGAGCAGACCCTGGCCGAACGCCTTGTGCCGCTGCTCGACGAAGGCCGTTACGACCCGCCCTGGGTGCGCGACCTCGCGGGGATGGCCACCGAAGACAGCGTGCGCCAGTTGCTGCGCAAGCTCACGCGGCGCGGCCAGGTCTTCCAGGTGGTCAAGGACTTGTTCTACAGCGCCGCCCGCATGCAGGAGCTGGCCGCGCTGGTGCAGACCATCGCCGCCACCGATGCGCGTGGCGAAGTCGAGGCCCGCGCCTTTCGCGATGCCACGGGACTGGGCCGCAAGCGGGCGATTCAAATCCTGGAGTTCTTCGATCGCGTGGGCTATACGCGCCGCCTGCGCGACGCCCACCTGCTGCGGCCCGATGCCCACTGGCAAGGCGCCAACCCGCCGTTACAATAACCGTGCTTGCCTGCGCCACCCTAGGCGACGGGCACGATGGAAGGCATGCACACCCGGTGGTGTGGCCGGGCTTCAAACCCGGTGAGGGGCGTCAGTCGCTCCTGGGTTGGTTCGACTCCAGCTGCTTTCCGCCATTGTGCCCCGCTGAATCACCAACTGAAGCTCGCTCCTGCGCGAGCACTCGCTGTCGGCTTTCCCGATGTCGTCGTGGCCACGCCCAGCGACAGCACCGCCCGACGGGTATCGGTGTTCGCCAGTAGCCGGTTGAAGCTGAAACCCAGCGCTGCCTGGCCGTTGTAGGTTGCAACGCCACCCGTCACGGCGTTCCTGGACTGGGGTGCAAACGAAACAGGTTGGCTCAAAGCCAAGGCCATGGCGACGCCACCCGACAACTTCTTTTCCACGGCATCGATTTTCTGATCGAGCCGCTGCACGCTGTCTTGGACGTTGCCCAAGCGCGCGTCCAGGGGCGCAACGGCGGCATCCACCACGCCACGCATCTGCGCCACATTGACCGCATCCGTCGGCGCCACGCCCGCGGCCACCCCGGACACGACCACAGGCCCGCCAGTCTGCACATTCGCAAAGCTTGCACCGCTGTCATCCAGCTTCAGAGTGGTCGAATGCGTACCTCCCGAAAGCACCACACGGTCTGACTCCACGAGCAGGCCATGGGTATTCCCCAGACGATTGGTCAGGGTCATGGACACTTGGCTGGCGGGAGCCACGCCCATCGCCATCTTCAGACTGTGATGGGCTCCCATCGCCACATACTCACCCACCGCATCCTGCGCAATGGTCGATGACTGGGCAATAGTCGTCCCATCCGCAGCCTCCAGCTTGACAATGCCGCGCTCGCCTTGGGGGCCTTGCGGGCCATCGTTGCCGGCAACGCCTTGCGGACCCTGGGCACCTGTCAGACCTCGCGGGCCCTCGTCACCTTTCTGGCCATGGGCCCCCGTCAAACCTTGCGGGCCCTGGGCGCCCGTCAAGCCTTGATCGCCCTTCTGGCCTTGGGCGCCGGTCAGGCCCTGGGGACCCACAGCACCCGTCAGGCCTTGCGGGCCCTGGGCGCCCGTCAAGCCTTGGTCGCCTTTCTGACCTTGGGCGCCGGTCAGGCCCTGGGGACCCACAGCACCCGTCAGGCCTTGCGGGCCCTGTGCTCCCACCAAGCCCTGGTCACCCTTTGGGCCTTGGGCGCCGGTCAGGCCTTGGTCGCCCTTCTGGCCTTGGGGACCGGTCAGGCCCTGGGGACCCATGGCACCCGTCAAACCTTGCGAGCCCCGGGCTCCCGTCAAACCCTGGTCGCCTTTCTGACCTTGGGCTCCGGTCAAACCCTGAGGGCCCCGCGCACCGGTCAAGCCTTGACCCCCTTTCTGGCCCTGGGCGCCGGTCAAACCCTGATCACCTTTCTGGCCAGGGGTACCCGTCAAGCCTTGCGCTCCCATGGCACCCGTCAAGCCCTGATCACCCTTCGGACCCTGGGCACCCGTCAAGCCTTGCGGTCCCGTGGCACCCGTCAAGCCCTGGTCACCCTTCGGGCCCTGGGCACCGGTCAAGCCCTGCGGCCCCGTGGCACCCGTCGACCCCTGGTCACCCTTCGGGCCCTGGACACCCGTCAAGCCCTGATCACCCTTCTGGCCCTGGGCACCCGTCAAGCCTTGCGGCCCCTGGATGCCTTTCTTGCCTTCAGCGCCTGGCTGGCCTTGATCGCCCTTCGGCCCGTGAGCACCGGTCTGGCCCTGATCCCCTTTCGGGCCCTGGGCACCCGTCAAGCCCTGGTCGCCCTTCTGGCCATGGGCCCCCGTCAAGCCTTGCGGCCCTGTGGCACCCGTCAGACCCGGCAGCCCCTGAATGCCTTTCTTGCCTTCAGCGCCTTGCTGACCTTGATCGCCCTTCGGGCCCTGGGCGCCGGTCTGGCCCTGATCCCCTTTCGGGCCTTGGGCACCCGTCAAGCCCTGGTCGCCCTTTTGGCCGTGGGCCCCCGTCAAGCCTTGCGGCCCCGTGGCACCCGTCAAACCCTGCAGCCCCTGGATGCCTTTCTTGCCTTCAGCGCCCTGCTGGCCTGGATCGCCCTTCGGCCCCTGGGCACCGGTCAGGCCCTGATCCCCTTTCGGGCCCTGGCCACCCGTCAAGCCCGGGTCGCCCTTCTGGCCATGGGCTCCCGTCAAGCCTTGCGGCCCCGTGGCACCCGTCAAACCCTGGTCGCCCTTTACCCCCTGGACACCAGACACGCCCTGCTCACCTTTCAATCCCGGGATGCCTTGCATCCCCTGGTCACCCTTAGGCCCCAGAGGACCTGGCACGCCCTGATCGCCTTTACCCCCCTGGTCGCCTTTCAGGCCTTGCTCACCTTTGGCTCCCTGGAGGCCCTGGTCGCCCTTCACGCCTGGCACACCCTGATCCCCCTTCGGCCCCATAGCACCGGAGTCTCCCTTCGGACCTTGTTCGCCCCTCAGGCCCTGATCACCCTGGGGGCCGGGCTCACCTTTCAAACCAGAAATATCCAGCAGGCCTGGGGCTCCCATCGGACCTTGCTCACCCTTGGCGCCCGTAGCACCCGTAGCACCCGCAGCACCCGTAGCACCCGTGTCGCCTTTGGCACCCGTGTCGCCTTTGGCACCCGTGTCGCCTTTGGCACCCGTGTCACCTTTGGCACCCGTGTCGCCTTTGGCACCCGTTTCGCCCTTTGGACCCGTGTCGCCCTTGGGGCCCGTTTCGCCCTTTGGACCCGTGTCGCCCTTTGGACCGACAACACCCGCCACACCCGGGTGACCTTCCGGGCCCCGCAGGCCCAGGCTGTCCCAAACGCTCTGTGCACTCGACGTACCGGTCAACACCAGACCGCTACCGAGCAAAGCCAAGTGGATCGCGCGTTTTCTAAATTGATGGGAAAAAGAAACAATGGACATATCATCTTTTGGTAGTTTTCAAATATGAGCAAATCGCTTTGGACTGCTCAGGCAAAGCAATCCAACAGGCGCTGAAGCTGGCTTCAGAAGATCACTAACACCTATGTGAC
>Ga0247819_10001929_pt1 | contig 10962 bp, 11 predicted proteins | sample 13C_Xylose_Day6_FD_193428 | JGI IMG/M metagenome (GOLD analysis project Ga0247819, IMG submission 193428) | Soil microbial communities from agricultural site in Penn Yan, New York, United States - 13C_Xylose_Day6 | ecosystem: Environmental > Terrestrial > Soil > Agricultural land | place: USA... | reverse complement strand
GCGTCGCGCCGAGGTTGGAGATGTACGACCCTGTGGTGTCTTTGACGGCCCTCGCGGCGGTCGCGTAGTCGTCCCACGTGGCCGGCGCCTCGGTGATGCCCGCCGCCGAGAGGATGTCCTCGCGGTACAGGTTGCCCATCGGACCCACGTCCTGCGGAATCGCCCACACCTCGTCGCCGGGCGACACCTGGTTCCACGCCCAGCCGACGTAGTCGTCGGCGAGGTCGTCGGCGCCGTATGGGGTGAGGTCGAGCAACGACCCGGGAAGCACGAACGACGGGATGTACTGGTACTCGATCTGCGCGACATCCGGAGCTCCCTCGCCCGCCTCGATCGCGCTGCGAAGCTTCTGGTAGTGCGGCAGGCCCTGGCCGACGTTCTCGACCTTCACCGAGATGTCGGGGTACTTCGCCTCGAAGAGATCGACCTCGTTCTGGATGTCGGGAACCCAGGTCCAGAATGTGAGATCCGTCGGAGTGCTCATCGCCTCGTCGATCTGGTCCTGCGTGATCGGGCCCTGCTCGCCCCCGCCGTCGTCGCCGCTCGGGGCGCACCCCGTGAGGAGCACCGCGACCGTGGCCGCGCCGACGGTCAGCGTCGCTGCTGTTCTGCGTGCCTTCTTCATGATTGCTCTTTCTTCTCGGTGGGATCGTGCGATCCCCGGGGTGCTCACCTTCCGACGAGGCAGCGTGTCGACCACGCCGGAAGGAAGATCTCGGTGTCCGCGGCCAGCTTCTCCGCGGTGACGGCGTCCGCCAGATCGACGGCCGGCGTGAACGCCTGCGGTTCGGCGCTCCAGTTGAAGAGGAACCACACACGGCGGCCGCCCGGCAGCGTGCCCGAGCTCACGGTCACCGGAAGCGCGCGATGGGGCGCGATCGCGTCGGCGTGGAGGTTCGGTGCGGCCCAGCGCACGATGTCTGCCGCCAGCTGCGCGGACGGGACGGTGCCGACGATGGTGATGCGCCCGTCGCCGTGGGCGCGGCTGGTCACCGCGGCGAAATCACCGAAGCGGGGGTGCACGTAGTGCAGGAGGGTGTCGGCGTCGGACGGGAGCAGTCCGTCCGCCCACAGGGTCGCTGCCGCGTCGTCCGACAGCGTGAGGTCTCCCGACGACCTGACTGACAGCGGTTCGCGCAGGCTCGAGAATTCCTCGTAGCTCACACCCGCAGCATCCGTCAGCCGCGCGGGTGCCACGCTGACACGCGCCCGCGCCTCCTCGTCGCCGTAGCCGGTGCGGATGCCGACGATGAGGTGGCCGCCGGCGGCGGCGTACTCGCGCAGCAGGTCGAGCTGGGCGTCGGTCGCGACGTAGAAGCCGGCTGCGATGAGGACGGGGAACCGTGCGGCGAGCTCCGCCGCGCCCCAGGCGAGGGCCTGATCGGGATGCAGCACCCGCGCCTGCGCGCCGCCGTCGACGATGCCGCGATGGAACGCGTCGAAGATGCGCGTGTAGCTGGTGCGATCGGGCTGTCCCGTGTCGGTGGGGAACGTCGGGAAGAACTCCAGTGCGAAGCGCGAGTCGTTCGACCACAGGATCGCCACATCGGCATCCGGCTCGTACCCGTCGAGAAGATCGCCGATCGCGGCGAAGTCCGCACCGACGCCCGCGAGCTCGCGATAGATGCGGCCGGGCTCGAGACTGTGGGGAAGGATGCCTCCCCAGTAGGTCTCGGTACCGTACGGCAGCGTGTGCCAGTGCCAGTACTCGATCATCGCCGCGCCGCGGGAGACGAAGGCGAACGCCGCCTGCGCCAGCTGGCCGGGGTACGGCGGCAGGTTGAACTCCGACCCGCCGATGGACTGCGCATCCGTCTCGGTGACGAGGAACCGGCGCTGGTTCGACGAGAACATCCGGTCGGCCTGGCGGAACATCGCGGGAACGCCGCTCGTCGTCCACGGGGTGACGGGAGCCAGATCCTTCGTGGCGTCCAGGTGGTCCTGCATCGCGTAGTACGGGTTGCCCGCGGTGACGTCGAGCGGCTCGACGAGCTTCTCGTCGTCGAGCGCCGGACGCGGGTACGCGATGCACGTCGTCACGAACTGCTCCGGGGTCGCGTACTCGCGCACGATCTCGGCCTGCCAGGCGATGAACTCGGTGGTGAGCTCGGCCTGGTAGCGACGCCAGGCGAGGTCGTACTGCGGAAGCGAGTTGCCGTCCGGCGTCCACAGGTCGGACCAATCCGACAGCCGGTGCGACCAATAGGTGAGCCCCCACTCGCGGTTGATCGTGTCGACATCGCCGTATTTCGCCGCGAGCCGCCGCACGAACCGCCGGAACGAGCCGCGGTTGTGGAAGAGCACCATGCCGGGCTCGTTGTCGACTTGATAGCCGATCACCGCGGGATGAGACGCGTACCTGCCGACGACGGCGCGGATGACGCGCTCGGCGTGGAAGCGGAAGGCGGGGTGCGAGTAGTCCACCTCCTGGCGCGCGCCCCAGGGCATCGGCTCGCCGGTGCGGACGTGGGCGGCGATCTCGGGGTAGGCCGTCTGCAACCACGGCGGAACGGCGTACGTCGGCGTGCCCAGCACGACGGCGATGCCCCGCGCGTGCGCGCCATCGAGCACCGGTCGCAGCCACTCCAGGTCGAATTCGCCGTCGCGCGGCTCCCACGTCGACCACACCGACTCGCCGACACGGATGACCGTGAAGCCCGCCGCCTTCATCAGATCGAGGTCTTGGTCGACGCGGTCACTCTGGTGGTACTCCGCGTAGTACGCGGCGCCGAAGAGGATGCCGGATCGGTCGAGGTGCATCGGGGACTCCGTTGTCGTCGAGCAGAACAATGCATGTTTTCGGAAACATGCGAGTGGGGTTAGTATGTTTCCGGTAACATCGCGTTGTCAAGGGACGATCGGGAATCGTGAGCAAAGAGACCGAAGCGCAACTCGCAAGGACCCCGGCGTCGGCGCGCGCAGCGACGATCTACGACGTCGCGCAGGCGGCGGGCGTGTCGCACCAGACGGTCAGCCGATTCCTCACCGGCTTCCCGGGCATCCGCCCTGAGACGAAGGCTCGGGTGGAGGCAGCGCTCGCCGAACTGGACTACCAGCCGAACCTGTCAGCCCGCAGCCTGAAGTCCGGGCGGTCCCACCGCATCGGCGCGCTCATCCACGACGAGTCGGAGACCGGCCCGAGCCTCACGGCGCACGGCGCGACCGTGGAAGCTCGCGAGTCCGGCTACGTGCTCGACGTGATCTCCCTCGACGCCCATGACCGCGACTCGATCGCGAAGTCCCTCGCGCTGATCGGGCAGAACACGCTGGCCGGGGTCCTCGCCCTTGCGTCGACCGACGAGATGGTCGGCGCATTCAAGGCTGCGCACTTCACGATGCCGACCTACGTCCACAGCGAGGCCGATGACACGAGGCTGGCGAAGACAGACGTCTCCCGCGTCGGCATGCCCGCCCTCATCGCCTACCTGCGTGACCTTGGGCACCGCCGGCTCGCCCACGTGGCAGGCCCGGCGAACTGGTCGGCCGGCCGCAACCGGGCACGCGCGTTCGCCGCCGCGGTCGATGATCTCGGCCTCATCAACGCCGGCGAACTCACCGGCGACTGGTCCGCCCGATCCGGCTACGACGCCATCGCCGGCCTCCCGGTCCTTCCTGACGCGACCGCCTACGTCGTGGCGAACGATCAGATGGCGATCGGCACCATCCTCGCCCTCAAGAGACGGGGCCTGCGCGTCCCCGCCGACGTCAGCGTCGTCGGCGTCGACGACCTGCCCGAGTCGGCGTACATCGATCCCCCACTGACCACGCTGCGGGTCGACCACGTCGCGCGCGGCCGCGAAGCGGTCGCCTCGCTCATCGGCAAGATCGAGGGAGTTCCGCCGCGGGCCGTGCCCATCGACATCCCGCACGTGATCGTGCGTGAGTCCTCCGGCCCCGCGCCACCGGGCGCGTAGAACCGACGCATCGCAATCGCACAGGTCCCGTTGTCGGTGCCGGATGCAGCTGGCGCGTACCCGGAGGTGACGCCAAGATGGCACACTCCATCGGCGCTCTGGCAGCGGCGATGGAGAACCACGCCTCCGCGGGGATCCGCGAGCGTGTACTGGCACGATCAGCGATCTTCGTCGCGCCTCGACCTCCGGAATGCTCCGGCTGATTCCTGTGATCAGCTCGCGCGCGTCCGCTTGCTCGTCGGCCAGTTGGTTGGTGGCGCCCGCGGTGTAACGAGTCCACGATGTACGTAGACAACGCGAAAGACCCACCGGTGAGGGTGAGTGACTCGGCTGCGGCGGGGCAAGGAGGCAATCATGCACGCAGTAGTGGTATTCGAGACGTTGTGGGGGAACACGGAGCAGGTCGCGCGCGAGATCGCCGAAGGAATCGGGCTCGAGGCTGCCGAGATGGTGGAAGCCGTCTCCGCGCCCGCCGTGCTCGAGACCGACGTCGATCTCCTGGTGGTCGGCGGCCCGACCCATGCGTTCTCGATGTCGTCAGAGAAGACGCGCGAGTCTGCCAAGCAACAGGGTGCCACCAACATCCCGCTGCGCGGCATCCGTGAATGGATCGAATCTCTGTCGTCGCCCGGCCGCGATGTCCTGGTCGCGACGTTCGACACCCGTGTCACCAGCCCGCGCCTGCCTGGATCTGCGGCGAAGAAGGCGATGAAACGGCTCGTCGCTTTGGGCTTCCGGCCCGTTGCGAAACCGGAGTCATTCGGCGTTCACGGCTACAGTGGCCCCGTCACGGACGGTGAGTTGGAGCGTGCACGACGATGGGGCGAGCGCCTCGGCGCTGACGCGGCCTCCCGCTGAACCCGTCGAGGAGATCGACGTTCACCGCCCCGATGCCAGCGCCTTCGCCCGGTGGAAGCGGAACGCGAGCAGCGGCCCGGCTGCCACGAGCGTCAGCCAGGTGATGCTGATGACGATGATCTCGAGCGCTCGCTCGGATAAGGATCCTTGCTCCGCGTCGCCGGCAGTCACTCCTCGTGAGGTTGCTTCCCGGCGGACGGCTTACTCGCAGCGCTTGTCCGTAGCTTCCGGTACCAGCCAACGACCGCCAGCGTTCCGGTACCGAGCGCCGTGGCGACAATCGCGATAAGTGGCCAGTTCACTTCGAACCAGTAGGCAGTGTGGTGCATAGGAGATGCATCCACGGCCACTTCGGTCGTGAAAGTGGCCATGTTGCGACTGGCGTACTCCATGTCACCGGCGTCCGCATCGACCACGATCGCAGGTCGAAGTTCAAGGAGCAGCTCCTGTTCGACCGGCTTATGCGCCGTCACGGTCCACGCCCACTCGATCACCCCCGTGGGGCTGAAGTCCTGAACGACCCATCCGTTGCCCGTTGCAGACAGGTGGTCAGCGATGCTCAGTGCCTCGCCCACCGATGTGAGCCTCGCGGCGACGGTGCACTTGACGAGGACAACCTCACTTGTCGCCTCGCCGTCCTCGACCTCGATCCGCTCGTCAGCAGGCAGCGGTTCCGTCCCCACATCGAGAGCAGCGTTGAAGCTCGCCGAATTGTCGATGGGTACGGTCATCTCCTCGGGATAGCTCACCTCGCCCTCGCGCCACTGCTCGATGCCTTGCTCACAGTCCCTTTGGAATCGCGCGACGGCTTCATCGCCGGTCTCGTCGGGATCCAGCGTGACAGTTGGTTCAGGCGTCGGAGTCGGGGTCTCGGCGTCGCCGCCGGTTGCACCACCATCCTCCGAAGGCGCGGCAGTGGGTTGCGGCCCTGGATCGCCTGACCCTGGAGAGGGATCTTTCGTCGGTGTGGCAGTTTCCGTGGACTGCGGAGAAGGCGCGAACTCCGGCGCGCACGCGGATAGGGCCAACAAGGCGGTGGCAACGATCACTCCACCGGCGATGATCGATGAAGTCGACCACCGTGATCCCGTGTGTATCTGGTTGGCCATGCTCTCACCCCCACGCGTCGTTGAGGCTCGCCGTGACCGATCGCATCGGTCGCACGGCAACCGGCACGATCGCTTGCCTAACAGGTTGTTAGAGGACTTCGCGATTTCGCCAGATACACCTCTCGCGAGGAGCACCGGAGCCCGCATCCCGTGGGCCATCGAGAGCGGCAGCCGCGCGTGGGGGTTTCCGTCGCCCGACAGCGACTACGACTGCCGCTTCCTGTTCATCCGTCCTCGGGATCAGTACCTCTCCCTCTGGCCGGCACGAGACGTGATGGAGCCGCCGCTCGACAAGACCTACGACGTCAACGGATGGGACCTCGCGAAGGCCGTCAAACTCGTCGTGAAGGGCAACGGCTTCGGAACGAGACCCCGCCGTCACGCGTGCGCTTGCCGATCAGTACGTCACCGCTCAGCTCCGATGATCCCGCCCCCGCTCGCGGACCGACTCACGAACGAACGCCTCAGAAGGACTCGGGCAGGTCGTAGTCGATGTACGGCGGCTCTTGCGAGTCCACGCTGACCGGTCGCGTGATGGCGTCGATCCGGTCCTTGATGTCTTGCACGGCCTCGGTGTTGTCGGGAGCCTCCACGTCGGAGTTCGTGGACTCGACCATCAGGACCGTGCTCGCGTCCAACAGGAAAGAAGCTTCCACCGTGTTGCCGTCGGTGCTGATCGACCTGAGCGTCACCGTGTCGGCGCGCTCGTTGTCTGCGACCAGGCGGGCGTACTCCAGCAGGGTGTCGGCGGCATCGTCGCCCATGAAGAGCGACTTGTCGGCGTAGCTCACATGCTTCATGCGTGAACAGTAGGCGGCCGTGGTCCATCTTGTCGCGGGCGTTGACAACTCCCCGAGAAGGTGAGCCAGGCGGCCGGTGGCGGCCTGCGCGGTGGGAAAGCCGGCCGTGCTGACAGCCGCGTCTGCGCTCACGCGAGCCGCATGGTGGCCTCCGGGCGCGCCGCCAGAGTTGCGGCGGTGCGGATGATCGTCTGTTGCATCACCCCGACCGCCGGCGACGGCGCGATCTCGGCGACGCGCGCGATGCTGATGGTTCGCGTGAGCGTCGGCTCCGACAGGCGCACCGACGCCAATCCCGTCCGGTCGATCAGCACCATGGCGGGAACGATGGCGACGCCGATGCCGCGCTCGACGAACCGCAGCACGGCATCCATCTCGGCGCCCTCGATCACGGTGCGGGGCGACAGCCCGGCGGCCCGGAACGCGGCATCGGTCGTCGCGCGAAGGTCGTACGTCGAACTGAAGACCACCTGCGGCAGCCCGGCCACCTCGGCCAGCCGCAGGCTCTCGCGATCGGTGAGGGGCGCTGCGTCGCTGGACGAGACGACGACGAGCTCCTCGACGAGGAGCGGCGTCACGGTGAACTTCTCGGTGGATGCCGCACCCGACGTCGTGATCAGGGCGAGGTCGAGCTCACCACCGCCGAGGGCTTCGAGCAGGCCGCGGGATCCCCGTTCGGTGATGTGCAGCTCGATCGCGGGATGCGCCTCGTGGAACTCGCTCAGCACCTCCGTGACGAGGCTGACGCAGAGGGTGGGCGTGGCGCCGAGGCGCACACGTCCTCGCCGGAGCCCCGCAAGCGCATCGAGTTCACGTCGAACGGATGCCGCGTCTGCGAGCATGCGCCGGGCGAGGGGCAGCAGCGACTCACCGGCGGGCGTGAGCGTGCTGCCCACGCGTGCCCGCGTGACCAGCTCCACACCGAGGTCCTGCTCCAGGGCCGCGATCTGGCGACTCAGTGACGGCTGGGCCAGGTGCAGCTGCTCGGCGGCTCGGGTGAAGTTGCCGAGCTCGGCCACCGTGGCGAAGGCACGCAGTTGCTCGAGGTTCATCCCTGCTCGCCATCCACATCCATAGCCTATTGCTATCGTCACGAGTAGAAAGATGCATTGGAGTAATGCGATCGCGGTGCCTACCGTGGAGGGCGTGAGTATTTCAGAGCGCCAGCTTTCGACAACCGTCCTCGTGATCGGCACCGGTGGGTCGGGCCTTCGCGCAGCCATCGAACTCGCCGAGGCGGGCGTCGACGTCATCGCCCTCGGCAAGCGTCCCAAGTCGGACGCCCACACCTCCCTCGCCGCCGGCGGGATCAACGCGGCCCTCGCGACGATGGATGCCGACGACAGCTGGCAGCAGCACGCCGCCGACACCCTCAAAGAGAGCTACCTGCTCGCCAACCCGCACACGGTCGAGACCGTCACCTCGGGGGCCGCGCGCGGCATCGAGGACCTGGAGCGGTACGGCATGCCGTTCGCTCGCGAAGAAGATGGGCGCATCTCGCAGAGGTTCTTCGGCGCACACACCTATCGCCGCACCGCCTTCGCCGGCGACTACACCGGACTCGAGATCCAGCGCACCCTGATCAACCGCGCGGCACAGCTGGAGGTGCCGATCCTCGACACCGTGTACGTCACGCGCATCCTGGTCAACGACGACGGGGCGGTGTTCGGCGCCTACGGCTTCGACCTCGAAGACGGCACCCGCTACCTGATCCACGCGGATGCCGTGATCCTTGCGGCCGGTGGACACAACCGCATCTGGCGCCGCACGTCGTCGCGACGCGACGAGAACACCGGCGACTCGTTCCGCCTCGCCGTCGAGGCCGGCGGCCGCCTGCGCGACCCGGAGCTCGTCCAGTTCCACCCGAGCGGCATCATCGAACCCGAGAACGCGGCCGGCACCCTCATCTCCGAGGCGGCGCGCGGCGAGGGCGGCATCCTGCGCAACGGCCTCGGCGAGCGCTTCATGCACAAGTACGACCCGGAGCGGCTGGAGCTCTCCACGCGCGACCGCGTCGCGCTGGCCTGCTACACCGAGATCAAAGAGGGCCGCGGCACCCCGAACGGCGGCGTCTGGCTGGATGTCTCGCACCTCCCGCGCGAGACGATCATGACGCGCCTCCCCCGCGTCTACCAGACGATGCTCGAGCTGCAGATGCTCGACATCACGAAGGAGCCGATCGAGATCGCGCCGACCGCGCACTACTCGATGGGCGGCGTCTGGGTGCGCTCGTCCGACCACGCCACCGACGTGCCCGGCCTCTACGCCATCGGCGAGGCGTCGTCCGGCCTGCACGGGGCGAACCGCCTCGGCGGCAACTCCCTGATCGAGCTGCTCGTGTTCGGGCGCATCGTCGGCCAGGCGGCCGCCGAGTATTCGGCTGCGCTGCCCGCGCAGAAGCGATCGGCCTCGGCCGTCGCAGCTGCTCGAGCCGAGATCGATGGCCTGCTGGCGGCATCCGGAACCGAGAACGTGCGGGCGCTGCAGCGCGCCATCCGCGACACGATGACCGAGCACGCGGGAGTGGTGCGCGACGAGCAGGGCCTTCTCGCCGGCCTGGCCGAGCTGGATGCCATCGAGGCGCGGATGGCCGACATCGGCGTGCACCCCGACATCGCCGGCTACCACGACCTCGCGCACGCCTTCGACCTGAAGTCCGCGGCTCTCGCCGCCCGCGCGACCCTCGAGGCAGCACTCGAGCGCCGCGAGACCCGCGGCTGCCACAACCGCAGCGACTACCCCGAGATCGACCCGGAACTGCAGGTGAACCTGGTCTGGTCACCGGCCACGGGCGTCGTGCGGGAGGCGATTCCCCCGATTCCCGCCGAGATCGCCGCACTGATGCGCGAGGTGTCGGTCGCTGGAAAGCTCGTCGAGTAGCGGCGGTTCGCGACCCCCGCGGCAGGCTCTACCCGGCACACGCCGCAGCGCCTCGATGACGCATTCGGCCATCTGTAGCCCGTTCGCCGACATGCTGCAACCCCCAGAGGTGTTCGCGGGGGATGCGAGTAGAAAAGCATTGTGAAGAGAGTGACGTACGCGGGAAGCGAATTCGTGACCGGGGATGACATCGCGTCGGCACTGCTCAGCTGCGGTCGCGCGCTGGCCGAGGCCGGCGAGGCCGAGGCGGTGTCAGTACCGTCATGGGAGCAGGACGGCACGATCACCGGGGTGGTGGTGCTCATCGGCCCGGCGAGCCAGATGGTCGTCCAAGACGCGCATGTCGACGCCGACGAACTCATCGACGTCACCGCCGTCGCCCGGTTGCATGCGATCGAGCGTCGCCTGCGACCGGTGGCTGCCGTCGACATCGACAACAGAGACCGGGAAGAGTGGGACGTCGACAGCCGGAATCACGCATGGGACGGCGAGATGTGACGAACTCGCCGGCGTGACGAACAGGCCGGCATGACGCGCGGTCGGACTGGCGAACGGTCACCGCGCCGCGGCATCCTGCTCACTCGCCTGCGCGGTGAGTGCTAGCGGGAGTGCGGCGAACCGCTATTGCAGGCAGAACTCGTTGCCCTCGGGGTCCCTCATCTGGAAGTAAACCTCGGGCCACGGGCCCCACGACTGGTCGACCATGCGCACGACCTCTGCTCCCAGTGCGACGAGGCGGTCCTTCTCAGCCTCGAGCTCTTCTCGTGTCGGCTGCCGGCCGGGGGTGGCGCTGATGTCGAGGTGCAGCCGGTTGCGGCCCTTCTTCGCCTCGGAGGCGTGGTGGAAGAACAGCCGCGGCCCCACCCCGTCAGGATCCTCGGCCAGCGCGCGGTTGGTCAGATCGGCCTCGCTCAGACCGGACGCGAGCAGCTCGGCCTTGAGCGGCTCGTCCCAGGTGGCCTCCGGATAGCCGAACACCGCGCCCCAGAAGCGGGCGAGCGCCGGAGGATCGTCGGCGTAGAACACGATGTTCCCGAGCTTGCCGGCCATGGCGGCCTTCCCTCCCACGGCGTCGGCGCCGCGACATCCGCCACCCTAGACCTTTCTCCCCCGCGTCTCAGCGGAAGTCCCTCGCGCGGTGCTGCACGCCCACCCGGAGGTCTTCGAACCGGTCGGCGATGAGGTTCGTCACCCCCTCGGCCGAACGCTCCAGGATGCCGCGGGCGATGAGGGCCGGCGAGTCGCGCACGACCCGGCGGTACCTGTTCCACACGCCGAGCGAGCACACGACATTCACGAGGCCGTGCTCGTCTTCGAGATTGAGGAAGGTGATTCCGGATGCCGTGGCCGGCCGCTGCCGGTGGGTCACGAGTCCGGCGACCTCGACGCGGCGTCCTGACG
>Ga0247819_10001926_pt1 | contig 10972 bp, 10 predicted proteins | sample 13C_Xylose_Day6_FD_193428 | JGI IMG/M metagenome (GOLD analysis project Ga0247819, IMG submission 193428) | Soil microbial communities from agricultural site in Penn Yan, New York, United States - 13C_Xylose_Day6 | ecosystem: Environmental > Terrestrial > Soil > Agricultural land | place: USA... | reverse complement strand
CCATGGCGAACAGCAGGACAATGCCGATAATCTGGAACATGGGGCGGTCGGACGTCCTGCGGGAGAAAACTCAGGACGCCCGTTATCGGCGTTAATGCTTAAGGGCGAGTTTCACGAATCCCGGTTCGGGACGCAAACTCACAGCCGCGTCGTGCCGTCGAGGATGGCCTCATAGGCCTTGGCGGTCAGCTTCTGATAGCCGGCCTTGCCGCCGCGCACATAGACGGCGCCGTCGACCTTGGCCGCGTCGAAGCCGTCGGCGACCAGATCGACCTTGCGGTATTTGAAGGTGCCGGTGGTCTCGGCCGACTTCATCAGGCGCAGGAAGACCGGGCGGGCGTAGGGCGGCAGCTGCTCGTCGGCGTAGGCGGCGAAGGCGGCGGGATCGAACTTGCCCTCCAGCACCAGGGCGGCCATGCCGGCCTTGCCTTCCTGACCGGGGACGGCGACGCCATAGGCGATGACTTCCTGCACGCCCGGGGCGTCATGCAGGCGCTGCTCGACCTCGGCGGTCGAGACGTTCTCGCCCTTCCAGCGGTAGGTGTCGCCCAGGCGGTCCATGAAGTAGAAATAGCCCTCGCGGTCCTGACGCATCAGGTCGCCGGTGCGGAACCAGCGGTCGCCCTTCTTGAAGACGTCGGTGAGGATCTTTTTCTCCGAGGCCTTCTTGTCGGCGTAGCCCGAGAAGTCGTGACGGATGTCCGAGGCGATCTGGCCGATGGCCTCGCCGGTCTCGCCGATGGAGACCAGCTGGCACAGGCCGTCCGAACGGCGCAGCGGCTCGCCCGTTTCCGGATCCAGGGCGATCAGGCGGATGTTGATCTGCGACTTCAGATAGCTGGGCACGCGGCCGATGGCGCCGGCCTTGCCGTCGAAGTTGAACAGGGAGACGTTGCCCTCGGTGGAGCCGTAGAACTCCATGATGTCCTTGATGCCGAAGCGCGACTGGAACTCGGTCCAGACGTCGGGGCGCAGGCCGTTGCCAAAGGCCAGGCGCAGCTTGTGGGCGCGCTCGTCCTCATTGGGCGGGCAGTTGACCAGATAGCGGCACAGCTCGCCGATATAGACGAACATGGTGGCGCCGGACGTCTTCACATCGGGCCAGAAATGGGTCGAGGAGAAGCGGCGGCGAATGATCATCCGCCCGCCGTTCAGCAGGATCGAGCCGACCCCGACCAGGCCCCCGGTCGAGTGATAGAGCGGCAGGCAGTTGTAGAGGGCGTCCTTGGTCGTCGAGGCCGTGGCCCCGGCGAAGGCGCGCATATAGGTGCGGGCGCGCGAATGGGGGATGCGCGCGGCCTTGGGCAGGCCGGTCGTGCCCGAGGTGAAGATGAACAGGGCTGTGTCGCGGTTGGTCAGGCCGCTGCGCAGGCTCTTGTCGGGGCGCACCGAGGAGGCGCTGCGCACGGCGTTGTCGATGTCGCGACGGTCGTTGCTCTCGTCCTCGTCGGCCAGGCCGTGGACCCAGCTCATCAGGTTGCGATCGACGAAGGGGCGGGCTTCCTCCACCGCGCGCCAGCAGTCCTGGTCCGTCACCACGTTGAAGGCGTTGGAGATGGTCAGGCAGTGGGCCAGGGCCTGGCCCGTCAGGTTGGTGTTGATCAGGGCCGTGGCCACCCCGACCTTGGAGAAGCCGAACCAGGCGGCCAGGTATTCGACCCGGTTGTGCATGACCAGGGCGATGACGTCCGAGCGCTTCAGGTTCCGCGCCTTGGCCCAGTGGGCGTAGCGGTTGGCCAGGGCGTCCAGTTCGCGATAGGTCAGGCGACGCGTCTCGTCCTCGAGCGCGACATTGTCGGGGAATTTGTCGACGGCTTCCTCGATGTCGTCACAGACCAGGACGTCGCTGTCGAGGGTGATGGGCTTGATGCGCTTCAGGAGGCGGTACAGCCCGCCCGCGAACTTCATATCGCGCCGGATGTTCGCTGCCAGACCCATGGATGCGCCGCCTCTTCCCGAATTATGACTTTCAAGGGTGATGAACGGGCGACGGCGGCGGGTCAACAGGTCGCAAGCGCGCATCGCCACAATGTTTCGTCAATACGATGCTTGAACCTCGTTTTCGATGACGTCGCGTAAGGTTGCTGCGCGACGTTACGTCAACCTCCGCCGGGTTTGCAGGACAGAAGGTCGCAAGAAACGACAGTTTGATGACTTGATCACGCTTTCGCCTGAACTGTGGCGGGGGTGGTGTTTCTTCGCGGCGGCGCGGCTTTTCGCGGAACCTTGCTCTTTTGGTCGGGGTTGAGGGGCCTCGATCAAAGGAGAAGACATCATGTCCGTGACCTATACTGATCAGGTTCGCCCTGCCGCCGCCCGCGTCGACGGCGACGCCTATGTGCCCGTCTACGCCCGCAGCGACGTCCGCAAGTCGAGCAAGCCGGTGAAGACCTGGATGATCCTGGCGCCCCTGGGCGTGCTGGTGGTCGGCGGCGCGGCGGCGGCCATGCTGATGCAGCCGCAGGAAGCCGCGGCGCCGGCGCCGGCGACGATGGAGGCCGCGCCGGTTGCGCCTGCCGCAACGCCTTTGACGGCGCCGACCATTCCGATGGAGACGCCGGCGGAGCTGGCGACGGCCCCGTCCATTCCCCCGTCCGAGGCGGCGCCGGTCGAGCGCCGGGCGACGCCGGCCCGAACCGCTCCGGCCGCGTCCAGGCCCGCCCCAGTCCCGGCGCCGACGCCGGTGGTGGAGGCGCCCGTCCCCACGGGGCCGCAGCCCTATCTGTCGGTCGCCCCGCAGGCGACCGCCCCGACAGCCTTGACCCCGGCGGCGCCGGTCACGCCGACGGCCCCGCCCGCGCCCATCGTGATCACGCCGCTGAACTGATCAAGGCCACGGCGCAAACGGAGAGGCCCGGCTGACGCCGGGCCTTTTCATTGGGGCCTCAGGGGGCGGAAGGGGTCACGCGCCAGATGACGTCACCCACGTCGTCGGCGACCAGCAGGGCGCCGGAGCGGACGCCCAGAACCCCGACCGGACGCCCCATGGCCTCGCCCTTGTCGTTGCGGAAGCCGGTCAGGACGTCCTGCGGCGGACCTGCGGGCTTGCCGCCGCTGAAGGGAACGAAGATGACCTTGTAGCCCGCGGGCGGGTTGCGGTTCCACGAGCCGTGCTGGCCGACGATGGCCCCGTTGCGCCGCTGGGGCATGAGGGCGCCGGTATAGAAGGTCAGGCCCAGGGAGGCCGTGTGCGCGCCCAGGGCGTAGTCGGGCCTGATGGCCCTGGCGACCATGTCGGGGCGGGGCGGCTGGACCCGCGCATCGACGGTCTGGCCGTAATAGCTCCACGGCCAGCCATAGAAGCCGCCGGGCGTGACCGAGGTCATGTAGTCGGGGACAAGGTCGTCGCCGATCTCGTCGCGCTCGTTGACCGAGACCCACAGGCGGCCGTCCTCGGGGTTCCAGGCCATGCCGACCGGATTGCGCAGGCCCGAGGCGAAGACGCGCCGGGCGCCGGTCGCCGGATCGATCTCCAGCACGGCGGCGCGGTCGATCTCTTCATCCAGCCCGTTCTCGCCGACATTGGAGTTGGAGCCGACCCCGACATAGAGCCTGGAACCGTCCGCCGAGGCGACCAGGCTCTTGGTCCAGTGGTGGTTGCGACCGGCGGGCAGGTCCGCGACCTTGACCGGCGTCGCCGTGATCTGCGTCTGGCCGGTCTGATAGGGGACGGCGACCACGGCGTCGGCGTTGGCGACGAACAGGCGATCGCCGATCAGGGCCATGCCGAAGGGCGAGGTCAGGCCGGACAGGAAGACGGTCTTCACCTCAGCCACGCCGTCGCCGTCGGCGTCACGCAGCAGGGTGATGCGGTCAGGGCTGGGGACGCCCGCGCCCGCCCTGCCCATGACGCGGCGCTCGAACCAGCCGCGTATGCCGCCTCCGTTCCCCTCCGGCTTGGGCGGGGCGTTGGTCTCGGCGACCAGGACGTCGCCGTTGGGCAGTTCGTAGAGCCAGCGCGGATGGTCCAGGCCGGTGGCGAAGGCGTTGACGGACAGGCCAGGGGCGGGGACCGGCGTGCGGCCCTGGGGCCAGCCGACGGCGGGGGCGATCCTGACCGTCGGGATGCGCTGGACGCGGGCTTCGGGCAACTGTGGATTGGCGCCGAAGCCGACGCTTTCGGGCAGGGCGTTCTCGGTCTCGCAGCCGCAAAGGGCCAGCAGGGCGAGAGCGGGCAGGATGCGGCGTGCGGACATGAGGCGATCCTTGATGTTCGGCGGCACTATAGCGCGAACCAGAACAGAAACCCTCTCCCATTGGGAGAGGGGCGGGGCCTTGAGCAGAAGGCGAGGGCTGCCTATCTGCGCAACCTGCGCCGGGGAGGGTTCATGCCGCCAGTCATCTCCATTCAAGGTCTGACCAAGACCTACAAGGCGGGGCATCAGGCCCTGAAACGCGTCGATCTAGAGATCGAGAAGGGCGAGATCTTCGCCCTGCTGGGTCCGAACGGGGCGGGCAAGACGACGATGATCTCCATCGTCTGCGGCATCGTCACGCCCTCGACCGGGACTATTATGGCGGACGGCTGTGATATCCAGAAAGACTACCGCGCCGCGCGCACCCGCATCGGCCTGGTGCCGCAGGAGCTGACGACCGACGCCTTCGAGACCGTCTGGGCCACCGTCACCTTCAGCCGGGGCCTGTTCGGCAAGGCGCCGAACCCGGCCCATGTCGAACAGATCCTTCGCGACCTCAGCCTGTGGGACAAGAAGGACGCCAAGATCATGACCCTGTCCGGCGGGATGAAGCGCCGCGTCATGATCGCCAAGGCCCTGAGCCACGAGCCGGACATCCTGTTCCTGGACGAACCCACGGCGGGCGTCGACGTCGAGCTGCGCCGGGACATGTGGTCCCTGGTGCGTCGCCTGCGCGAGCGCGGCGTGACCATCATCCTGACCACTCACTACATCGAGGAGGCCGAGGAGATGGCCGACCGGGTCGGGGTCATCCTCAAGGGCGAGCTGATCCTGGTCGAGAAGACCGCCGACCTGATGCAGAAGCTGGGCAAGAAGACCCTGACCCTTCAGCTTCAGGAGCCGCTGGCGGCCGTGCCGCCGGAACTGGCCGAATGGAACCTGACGCTGCAAGGCGACGGGGCCGAACTGGAGTACGTCTTCGATTCCAACGCCGACAAGACCGGCGTGCCGTCCCTGCTGCGCCGCCTGTCGGACCTCGGGATCGGGTTCAAGGATCTCAGCACCCGCCAGAGCTCGCTCGAGGACATCTTCGTCGGCCTGGTCCATCAGGATCGGGAGGCCGCGTGATGAGCTTCAACGGATACGGCGTCTGGGCCATCTACCGCTTCGAGATGGCGCGCGCCCTTCGCACCCTGTGGCAGTCGCTGGTGACGCCGGTCATCACGACGTCGCTCTATTTCGTCGTCTTCGGCGGCGCCATCGGCAGCCGCATGACCGAGGTGGACGGCGTCCCCTACGGCGCCTTCATCGTGCCGGGGTTGATCATGCTCAGCCTGTTCACCCAGTCGATCTTCAACGCCTCCTTCGGCATCTACTTCCCCAAGTTCACCGGCACGATCTACGAGATCCTGTCCGCCCCCGTCTCGCCGCTGGAGATCGTCCTGGCCTATGTCGGGGCGGCGGCGACCAAGTCGGCGATCCTCGGCCTCATCATCCTGGCCACGGCGGCCTTCTTCGTGCCGCTGGAGATCCTGCACCCCTTCTGGATGCTGGCCTTCCTGATCCTGATCTCGACCACCTTCGCCCTGTTCGGCTTCATCATCGGGGTCTGGGCGCAGAATTTCGAACAGTTGCAGTTCGTGCCCATGCTGATCGTCACGCCCCTGACCTTCCTGGGCGGCGCCTTCTATTCCATCGAGATGCTGCCCGAGGGCTGGCGCACCGTCGCCCTGTTCAACCCGGTGGTCTATCTGATCTCGGGCTTCCGCTGGGCCTTCTACGGGGTGGGGGACGTCAGCGTGGGGGTCAGCCTGACGGCGACGCTGGGCTTCTTCTTCGCCTGTCTGGCGGTGGTGGGCTGGATCTTCCGCACGGGGTATCGTCTGAAGAACTGAGGGCGAAAGCGGCTGTCACGAAACCGCCGAACTCGCTCAGCAGTTTGAACGTTCGCCGACCCTTTCCGTGATGCGCGCCGCCCGGCGCCGGAGCCCGAATGTCCGACGCCGACGACAAATCCGTTCCCTTTGCTCGCCGTCAGGCGCAGTGGGGACGACCGCCCCAGACGACCTTCATTGCAGGTCCCTTGCCGCGCGGCACGGGGCTGATGCCGCCCGTGGCGTCCGCGCCCAAGACCGAGGCGTCCAGGACCCAGGCGCTCGGAGGCGAAACGGCCAGACCGGCGCCTCGCGCGCCGGCCGCCGGGCCGGGCCATGCGTTCGGAGGGTCTCTGGTGCCGCAACGGCGCGCGACGCCGCCGGCCGCCGCGCCGACCTTTCTGACGGCCCCGATGCCGGGGTTGGCCACGCCGCCGCGGCCTGCGCCGAGCCTGGCCCCTGTCGCCCCGACCTTGACCTCGGCTGCGGTCGAGACGGCGAAGTCCGCGCCGGTCGACGCCACGCCGCGCCCCTTGCCTCCGGTCCAGGCCCCCGTGGAGCCGGTCGTCGCGAAAACGCCGCGAGCCGTCTCTCATGAGGATGCGCCCCGGCCGGTCGCGTCACGACCTGATCCGGTCGTCCGCGCCGCCGCCGCGCCGGCGTCCGCCCCTGTCCCGCCGCGGAAAACCGCCAATCGCCTGCCCCTCTATATCGCCGCCGCAGCCGTGGTGGTGGTCGGCGCTCCCGTCGTCACCTGGCTGATCACGCGCTCGAACAGCGAGCCGGCGCCTGCAGCGCCGTCGCCGGTCCTGGAGGCTTCGGGCACCGCCGTCTCGGTCCCGCCGGTCGTCGAGAATGCTGGGACGGTCGCGGCGGAGACGCCCGTGGCCGCCGCGCCGCCGCCGGCGCCCTCGCCCGTCGCTCCGCGTCCCGCCGTCGTGCGTCGCGCGCCGGCCGCCGCATCGACACAGGGGCGGACCACGGACAGGAGCTCTTCCGCTCCGACCACGGCCGTCGCTGCTCCGTCTGTTGTGCCCCCCGCCTCGCCTCCGCCCGTGGTGGTGGTGGCGCCGGCGCCCGAAACGAGCCCGCCTGCCGCTCCGCCGCCGACCGCCGCGCGTCCGGCGCAGAGCGATCCCGACGCCCCGGTCGTCACCAAGCCCCAACCCCTGGACTAGGATCGCCTCGCGGGCCGGGCGCTTGTCGGGCCCGATCCGCCCGGCTATGGCCCGGCCTGGGCGAGACCCCCGCTGGTTTGCGGCGGGTCGGCGCCCCGGTTGTTTGTAGCGTGAGGCCCAGAATGCAGATCTCGAGTCCGGCGGTGTTCGCCATCCGTAGCGGGGGAAAGGGCGACGAGGATGCGGCGGCGGCGTCGGTGCAGGCCCTGTTGCACGATCACGCCGACAACCTGGTTCAGGCCTTCTACGACACCCTGCTGAAAGACCCGGAGGCCAAGGCCTTCCTGCATCACTCCATCGTGCAGGAGCGGCTGAGCCGATCGCTGCATGACTGGCTGCTGGACCTGCTGAACACCGACGAGGCGGCGAACGACGCCGCCTTCGTGGCCCGCCAGGTCAAGATCGGCGAGGTTCACGCCCGCATCAAGATTCCGATGCACCTGGTCATGGCCGGGGCCTCGGTCCTGAAGGCCCGGCTCGCCGACCTGCTCGAGAACGAAGCCGACGGCTTCCGCCAGTTCCGCCTGATCGACGAGCGCATCGATGCGGCCATCCGCCTGATGAGCCAGTCCTATGTGAAGGGCACCATGAACCGGGCCCGGCTGGACGAGGCCTATCGCCTGTTCTCGCTGGATCAGGACGTCAATCTGGAGCGCGAGAGCCAGCGGGCCAGCCTGATGGAATGGGGCCAGAAGACCCTGTTTCGCATCCTGGGCAACGGCGCCGTCGACGGGCGCGAGGCCATGGCCAACTCGGCCTTCGGCCTGTGGATCCGTCACCGCGCGGGCTTCCTGTTCGAGACCTCGCCGCATCTGGCGGCGTTGAACCAGGTCATGGCGCGGATCGACGGCGAACTGCTGCCTCGGCTGGAGCCCGACAGCGGCGGCGATCGCGCCGAGGCCCTGAAGGCCCTGCAGGCGGCGGTCGAGGAGGTCGCCTATCTGCTGAACGAGATGTTCCAGGTCCTGGGCGACATGGAGGGCGGCCGCGATCCCCTGACGCGGGCGCTGAACCGGCGCTTCCTGCCCTCGATCCTGAGCCGCGAGATCGGCTTCGCCAACGCTAACAAGAGCGCCCTGTCGGTCATGCTGATCGACGTGGACCACTTCAAGAGCGTCAATGACACGCGCGGTCACCAGGCCGGCGACGAGGTCCTGCGTCAGGTGGCCGAGGCCATCACCGAGAACGTCCGGCCCAGCGACTTCGTCTTCCGTTATGGCGGCGAGGAGTTCCTGGTGGTGCTGGTCGAGACGCGGCTGGATCAGGCCACGGCCATCGCCGAGCGCGTCCGCGCCGCCCTGCAGGGACGAGAGATCAAGGCGGGCGGTCTCGAGACTTTTGGCGTCACCGCCTCGATCGGCGTGGCCGAACACGGCGGCCACCCGGACGAGAACTTCCTGATCAAGGCTGCCGACGAGGCCCTGTATCGCGCCAAGAACACGGGCCGGAACCGCGTCGAGCGGGGGTAGGGAGCTGCCGGCTCGAAGCTAGTCGAGCCGGTAGAGCATACGTGAAACCATGAGGCGGCCCGGCTCGACGCCGGGCATCAGTTGCAGGCGAGCGGCTGGCAGGGCGGCCAGAGTGGCCTGTCCAAAGCCGACGCCAGGGGGCGTCTCGCGTTCGATCCGGCAGTCTTTCATGGCGCCCGCCTCGGCGACGATGCAACTGAAGAGAACCTCGCCGGCGCCAGCCGACATGGCGCTAGGCGGATAGTTCGGCCGCGCCATCTTCCGGTAGATGTTGCCCACAACGCCTGGACGCTCGAAGGGCGGCTCGATCTCGATCAGGTCGTCGCGTGGGTCATCAAGGCTTACCTCACAGGCGGCCAGGACCTGATCGACGCCGCTGGCGTTTGTCGGCAGCGGCAGGTCGTACTGGTGAACCCGCTCGATCTGTTCCGTCGGCAGAAGGCGGACGGACAGTGCGCCGCCCTGTTTCAAAAGGCGTGCGACGTGGGCGGGGCGCGCAGCCGAGATCAGGGGGCGTCCCGGAGCATTGATCCAGGTTTGTCGGGCTTCGCCGCTGGAAGTCATCCAGCCGACCCAGCGCGTCTTGCCCTCGGCGTCGATGGGCACGCCGTTCATGATGACATCCAGTCGCCGTCCGCGGCAAACCACCATGAAGCTTTGTCCGCTGGCGTATTCGACGCTGGCGATCAGGCCGTTTTCGATCCGGGTCATGTCCCAGCCGTCGTCATCCTGGGCGGCGGCGGGTGAGGCGAGCACTACCAATAGGGCGGCTGCGAGGCGGCTGCGATTCTTCAGGATCATGCGCCGGACGATAGGTGCAGCAGCGCCTAGCGCAAGGTCAGGTAGCCGCGTTCAACCATGCGGCGCAGGGCCTCGTAGGCTTCGGCCAGTTCCTCGTAGGCGGTGCGGGCGGCGGTCAGGCGGGCGGTCTGGTCGACCGTCACGGCCGAGCCGGATTCCGACAGGCGCAGGGCCTCGGCGGCCCAGCGGGCGCGGGCGTTGGCGGTCAGGACGGCCAGCTTCTGGAAAGTCCCGGTGTTCACCTGCGACAGGGTCTGGCTGATGACCTCGCGGTTCGAGACGAAGGCGGCGTAGTCGATCTGCTCCAGCTGGCCGCGCAGGCGGCGCTGCTCCTGCGGGTCCAGGTCCTGGGGCTCGAAATGGTCGCGCTGGCGGCGGTAGCTCTGGGTCAGCACGGTCGACATCGGCGGCGCTCCACAAGACGGCCCACAGGGACTGCGGCCTGAGGCTGCGCCGCTTTGGTTAAGGAGCGGTTTGCGGACCAGTGGGCGCCAGCTTCAGCCGTTCGCGGTCGGGGGCGCCCAGGCCGCGCGGGCAGCGCATCGGGCGGTAATCCTTGGAGTAGCAGAGCCGCGCCTCGCGGAACCAGCCGTCGGTCGTGGCGATGAAGACGCCCTCGCGCGGCAGGCCGGGGTTGGCGGCGACGAAGGCGTCACGGATGGCGCCGGCGGTCAGGCGCCCGGCCGGAATGGCCTCCAGGTCGGGCTTGTTCAGGCCGTCCCACATGCGCGCGGCCTGTTCGAAATAGGCTTCCGGGCTGTCCCAGCCGCAGGTCCCGTGGGCGGCCCATTCGTGCTGTTGCAGGGACGGCGAAGGGGTCATGCAGAAATGCTTCCTCACCGTCGCGACGGGGATGGCCGGGCCGGGGGCGGCGCAGTAGCGCGGGTGGCGGTTGTCCGCCCCGTTGGGCCACAGGCCGTGCAGGGTCAGGCCGAACTGGTTGCTGGCGCACTGATGGCGCGCGTCCGGGTAGTCCTTGCCCGAGCGGCAGGCCTGGGGCGACCAGCTGACGGCCAGCATGTTGAAGGCCACCGGCACGTCGGCGGCCACTTCGTCGGCGGGCGGCGTATAGGGGCGGGCGGGCGCCAGGTCGGCGGGTACGGCGCAGGTCGCCCCCTCGGCGGCGCTCATGACCGGCGACGACAGGCGCGGCTCGCAGGCGGCCAGCAGCAGGGCGGCGCCCATAATGGCGGGCGAGATCAGCAGGGACGGCCGCATCAGGGGCTCCGGTCGGGTCGGCGAGGAAAAACGACGACTAAACGCTTCACGCCATGGGGTCGAGACGGAACCCGGCGCCGCTCTCGCCCATTGATAAGCGTGAGCATAGGGGACCCTGTGATGCCTGAACAAACCGCCTTTGAAGCCGCCCTGGAAGAGGCGAGCGCCCAGTTCGAACAGGGCGAGGCGATGAACCAGGCCCGCTTTGACGAACTGCTGGCCGAACTGGAGGCCCGCCGCCCCGATCTGGAGGCCGTGCCCGAGGGCGACCCCCGCGCCGCCAAGGCCCGCGAACT
>Ga0247819_10001925_pt1 | contig 10972 bp, 11 predicted proteins | sample 13C_Xylose_Day6_FD_193428 | JGI IMG/M metagenome (GOLD analysis project Ga0247819, IMG submission 193428) | Soil microbial communities from agricultural site in Penn Yan, New York, United States - 13C_Xylose_Day6 | ecosystem: Environmental > Terrestrial > Soil > Agricultural land | place: USA... | reverse complement strand
TCGCCCAGCAGCTGCATGGATTGCAGCACGTTATAGGACATCATCGGATTATAGACGTTCAGCTCGAAATGGCCCTGCGAACCGGCAAAACCGATGGCCGCGTCATTGCCCATGACATGGGCGCAGACCATGGTCAGCGCCTCGGCTTGGGTCGGGTTGACCTTGCCCGGCATGATCGACGAGCCCGGCTCGTTTTCCGGCAGGATCAGCTCGCCCAGACCCGAGCGCGGGCCCGAACCCAGCAGACGCATGTCATTGGCGATCTTGAACAGCGAACCTGCGACAGTTTTCAGCGCGCCCGAGAAGAAGACCATCGCGTCATGCGCGGCCAGCGCCTCGAACTTGTTCGGCGCGGTGACGAAAGGCAGGCCCGAGATCTTGGCGATTTCCGCCGCAATTGCGGTGTCCCAGCCCTTCTTGGTGTTCAGACCGGTGCCGACAGCCGTGCCGCCCTGCGCCAGTTCATAGATGTCACCCAGCGCCAGCTTGACGCGCTCGATGCCCTTGGCGACCTGATGGGCGTAGCCGCCGAACTCCTGACCCAGGGTCAGCGGCGTCGCATCCTGCGTATGGGTGCGGCCGATCTTGATGATGTCCTTGAATTCTTCGGACTTCGCGACCAGCGCGGCATGCAGCTTTTCCAGACCGGGGATCAGGACGTCGCGCGCCTGCATACCGATGGCCACGTGCATGGCAGTCGGGAAAGTGTCGTTCGAGGACTGACCCATGTTCACATGGTCATTTGGGTGGACGGGCTTTTTCGAACCCATCACGCCGCCCATGATCTCGATGGCGCGGTTCGAGACCACTTCGTTCGCGTTCATGTTCGACTGCGTGCCCGAGCCGGTCTGCCAGACCACCAGCGGGAAGTTGTCGTCAAACTTGCCAGCCGCGACTTCCGAGGCCGCCTGAACCATCGCGCGGCCCAGATCCGCATCCAGATTGCCGGTGGCCATGTTCACTTCGGCAGCCGCCTGCTTGATGATGCCAAGCGCGCGGATGATCGCGACGGGCTGCTTTTCCCAGCCGATCGGGAAGTTGATGATCGAGCGCTGGGTCTGCGCGCCCCAGTACTTGTCGGCAGGAACCTCGAGCGGGCCGAAGCTGTCGGTCTCGGTGCGGGTATTGGTCATGTCATATTCCCTCGCGGTTTTGCGGGCGTTCTATCCCCCACGCCGCGGATTCGCAAATGGTATACGAATGTATGCCGTTAGCGATCACAGTTTCTGGCGAAAGACGTAGACCCGCGCCGGCGGCAGATTCGCCCAGATCCGGCGGCTTTTTTCGTGCCTTAGTCCAAAGCGCGTCCTGACCGCCTCTGACAGCGGCACGACCGGACCATAGGTGATTTGCACGAAAGGCGCGCCCGGCTTCATCATTGCCAGCGAAGCGCCCAGAATGGCCGCTTGCAGGTCGTCCGGCATCGGCAGGGTCGGCACCCCAGAAATCACCGCTTCCAGCCCCCGCCGCCCCGCATTCACCATTTCCTGTGCGGGCAGGTTGTGGACCTGCACGCCCGGAAAACGCTGGCGCAAACGACTGCAAAAGGCGGCGTTCAGCTCATAGAGTTCAAGCCGTTCTGGCGGCAGACCGCGTGCCAGGATCGCCTTGGTGATGGTGCCGGTGCCCGCGCCGATCTCGGCCACGGCCTCCATCCGGGGATCGACCAGCCGCGCCATTTCCCGCGCCACCGCCCGCCCCGTCGGAGCAATCGCGCGAATTTCGCGGGGACGACGCAGGAACTGACCCAGAAAAAGCGACAGATCGGACAAGGCGGCCTCCAGCTATCATGCTAGAGCCCGCCTGTAATTCGTCCGGGTTTCAGGAATGTGACGGGCTACTTGCGCCACTTGTCGAGGCTGACGACCTCGGCACCGCCCTTGGGCGCATCATCGCCGCCATCGTCATCCTCGGCCTCGTCAAGGATCTCTTCCTCGTCTTCGTCCTCGTCGTCATCGGGCTGGCTTTCGAAGCGCAGGCCGAATTCGACCGACGGATCGACAAAGGTCCGCACCGCGTCGAAGGGGATATACAGCGGCTCGGGCGAGTTGCCGAAATTCAGCGTGATGTTGAACCCGACCGGCGTCACTTCCAGATTGTCGAACCAATGCTGGATGACGATGGTCATCTCGTCGGGATAACGCTCGCGCAGCCAGTCGGCGATTTCGACATCAGGATCGCGGGTGTCGAAGGTGATGAAGAAATGATGCTCTCCCGGCAGCCCTTCCTCAGCCACGGCCCTCAGGACATCCGCAATCAGCCGTTGCATGGCCCGATGCATCATCCCGCCGTAATCGATTCCCCGCACCATGGGCTTCTCCCTAGATCCTGTCGGTCAGCATAGGGGATTGCGCCCCTTTGAAAACCCCTAGCACCGGTGCGAAAGGTTGCCAACGGGTCGCAAGAGCGCCTTCACCGTTTCACAAATACCCATGCCAAGATCCGCCGAAAACGCGAAACGGCCCCGAAAGGGGCATAGCGTTTCTGCATTTTAAAGGGAAATGATGGCGCGGTTGACGGGGCTCGAACCCGCGACCCCCGGCGTGACAGGCCGGTACTCTAACCAACTGAGCTACAACCGCGCATCATTTTTGACGAAAACCTGAAGCAGAGTGGCGCGGTTGACGGGGCTCGAACCCGCGACCCCCGGCGTGACAGGCCGGTACTCTAACCAACTGAGCTACAACCGCTCTCTGCTTCCCCAGTTCGTCTCTGGAGTGCCGGCGGTTTACGCAGAGAGCCGGGTGGCGTCAAGGCCGTTTTCGGCAAAAAACACATCGACGCAAAAAACTTCTGTGGAAAGCAAAAAGGGGCGCCCCAAAGGACGCCCCACAACCGGTTGGCGCATGCCACTTGCAAAGGCGTCGTTACTTGCGGACGGTCTTCTCGTCGAAGTCAGGCAGGGCCTGCAGTTCTTCCTTGGTGTAGTTGGTGGCAAAGAAGGTGTCATTGCCGACCGAGATCATGTGGATCGCGTCCACGCCCAGCAGCACCTTTTTCGCGCCGATGCCAAGGAAACCGCCGATATCGGCAATATAGCCCAGCACCTGCCCGGAATCGTTCAGCACGATATCATTGACCTTGGCGATGTCCTGCCATTCGGCGGGGCGCTGCTCCAGCGTCGCGGGCTGGCTCCAATCGGTCGACGAGGGCTGGTTGGTGGTCCAGATGCGGCGGCTGGTCAGCCACGAGCCCAGCAGGCCCGGATCGGCCTCGGAAATCGCGGGCGGGTTCACATCGGGCGGCGTCACCGGAGCGGCGGCCACCGCCTCAACCGCCGAATCCGCCGCGTCCGAGGCAGCTGCCTCGGCTTCCTTGGCGGCGTCGGCGGCAGTCTCGGCTGCGGCATCGCCCGTTACCTGCGCGGCATTCGCCGCTTCGTCGGCGGCGGTTGCCGCAGCATCCGCCGCAGCATCGGCAGCCGAGGCAGCCTCATCCACCGCCTGTTCGGCTGCGGCCCCGGCCTCGGTTGCTGCAGCATCGGCTGCGTCCTTGGCCTGCTCAGCGGCGGTCTCGGCCGTCTGGGCAGCCTCGGCGGCCTGCTCGACGGGGGCCACGGGTGCGGCAGTCTGTGCATAGGCCGGTACGGCAAAGGCCAAAGCAGCGGCAGCGATGACAAAGGGTTTCATGGACGATGTCCTTTCCGGTTGTCGTTTTCTTGGGGTGACGGCGGGGCCATCCTATGGCTCTGAAACGTCACGAAATCTCGCTTCGTTCCGTTCCTGCGGAAGCTTTTTCGATCACGAATAGGTAAGCCGCAGGCGGGGATCGCGCGGTCGGGGCTGGTTACCCGCCCAGCCGGGGATGGCTGATGCGCCCACCGCAGACCGGTCCCGGCGCCCCGGTGGTGCCCGGCCCCGATGTCGACAAGCCCCGCAGCACCCGCACCGCAAGCCAGCCAAAGGCCTGCGCCTCAAGCATGTCGCCATCCAGCCCGGCTTCCTCGACCGGGGCGACCCGGCAGGGCAACCGCGCGGCCAGCGCCGCCATCATCGCGCCATTATGCCGCCCCCCGCCGCAGACCAGCACCAGTTCCGGCGCTTGCGGCAGCAGCGCCACCCCAGCAGCGACCGCCGCAGCCGCGGCATGGGTCAGCGTCGCGGCCGCGTCAGCATCCGCCAGCTCCGCGACCCCGGCCAGCAGATCGGGAAAGGCGTCCCGGTCCAGCGATTTCGGCAGGGGCCGGGCGAAATGCGGATGGGTCAGGAAACGGGTGATCACCTCTTCATCGGGGGTCCCGGCCGCGGCCAGCGCGCCTCCCTCATCGCGCAGCAGACCACGTCGCGCCCGCATCAGGTCGTTCACCGGCGCATTGGCCGGGCCGGTATCAAAGGCAATACAGGCCCCTTCCGTTTCGGGCGCGGAGGCCGAGGGATCAACCCATGTCAGGTTGCCGACCCCGCCAAGGTTCAGGAAAGCGACCGGCGCGCGCGGCAGCAGCCCCTGCCCCATCGCCCATTCGGCGCAGGCCCAGTGAAAGAAGGGTGCAAGCGGCGCGCCCTCGCCGCCCTGTCGTACATCCTCGCTGCGGAAATCCCAGACCACCGGGCGGTCCAGCCTGCGCGCCAAGGCCGCGCCGTCGCCGGCCTGATGCGTGCCGCGGCCGTGCGGGTCATGGGCCAGGGTCTGGCCGTGATAGCCGATCAGCTGCGCCTCGGGGAAGTCATCCGCCAATGCGGCATGGGCAGCGACGGACAGTTCCGCCGCCTCGGCCACATCCGGCCCACCCGGCCATTGCCCAAGGGCGGAATGCAGCATCGTCGATTCATTGCCCGAATAGGCGCGATAGGCGCTGCGCCCGAAACCACCGATCCGGCGTCCGTCGGTTTCGATCATCGCCGCATCCACCCCGTCCAGCGAGGTCCCCGACATCATCCCCAGCGCTTGCAGCATATCCATCACTTTCCCTTTGCCCTTGGCGACGGTATATCCGCGCCATTCGAAAGGAAAAGCTCATGACCTATTATGCCAAGTCCGAATTCCTCCATGTCATGATGGAGCGCGGCTATCTGGCGGACTGCACCGATCTGCAGGCGCTGGACGACGCCCTCATCGAAGGTCCGGTCACGGCATATATCGGTTATGACGCGACGGCGGCCAGCCTGCATGTCGGGCACCTGCTGAACATCATGATGCTGCGCTGGTTCCAGAAGACCGGCAACCGACCCATCACCCTGATGGGCGGCGGCACCACCAAGGTCGGCGATCCGTCCTTCCGCAGCGAGGAACGCCCGCTGCTGACCGCCGATGCCATCCAGTCGAATATCGACGGGATGGGTCAGGTCTTTGCCCGCTACCTCGATTACGGGGATGGCAAGGCCAAGATGCTGAACAATGCGGAATGGCTGGATAACCTGAACTACCTCGATTTCCTGCGCGACATCGGGCGGCATTTCTCGGTCAACCGGATGCTGTCCTTTGAATCGGTGAAGTCGCGGCTGGATCGCGAGCAGTCGCTGTCCTTCCTTGAATTCAACTACATGATCCTGCAGGCCTATGACTTCCTTGAGCTGTACCGGCGCTACGACTGCCGCTTGCAGATGGGCGGCTCGGATCAGTGGGGCAATATCATCAACGGGATCGACCTGACCCGCCGCGTGCTGGATGGGGAAATCTTTGGCCTGACCTCGCCGCTGCTGACGACCTCGGACGGGCGCAAGATGGGCAAGTCGGCCGGCGGAGCGGTCTGGCTGAATGGCGCGATGCTGTCGCCCTACGAGTTCTGGCAGTTCTGGCGCAACTCGACCGATGCAGATGTCGGCCGCTTCCTGAAGCTGTACACCGACCTGCCGGTCGATGAATGCAACCGTCTGGGCGCGTTGCAGGGATCGGAAATCAACGCGGCCAAGATCATCCTGGCCAATGAGGTCACGACCCTGCTGCACGGGGCCGAAGCCGCAGCCTCCGCCGAGGCAACCGCGCGCGAAGTTTTCGAACAAGGCGGCGCGGGCGGTGATCTGGAAGTGGCCTTGGTCAGCACGGATGCCTTGGCCTCGGGCCTGTCGGTGGTGCAATTGCTGGTCCAGACCGGCATCGCCCCCTCGGGCAAGGAAGCCAAGCGCCTGATTGCCGAGGGCGGGCTGAAGCTGAACAACGAGGCGGTCAGCGACCCCCAATTAGCCGTCGATGCGGCGCTGATCGGGGACGGATTGAAGGTCTCGGTCGGCAAGAAAAAGCACCGCATGGTGCAGATCGGATAAACGAAAGGCCGGGGGAAACCCCGGCCTTTTTCATCGGAGAGCAGAATGACCGACGACCCGAATCTTCACGATGCCGCCTGCCATTGCGGAACAGTCCGCTTCCGGGTGCGGCTGGCCGACGGGTTCAATACGATCCGCCGCTGCGACTGTTCCTTTTGACGGATGCGCGGCGCGGTGGTGGTCTCGGCCCGGCTGGGCGATCTGGAGTTTCTGTCGGGCCAGGAAAACCTGACGCTGTATCAATTCAATACCGGCACGGCCAAGCATTGGTTCTGCAAGACCTGCGGCATCTATACCCATCACCAGCGCCGCTCTGACCCCAGCCAATACGGCGTGAATGTCGCCTGCATCAACGGTGTCAGCCCGTTCGATTTCCCCGAGGTGATCGTGAATGACGGGGTGCATCACCCCGCCGACGGTCCGTCGGGAATCGCGGGCGTTCTGCGTTACTCGCCTGCCTGAGGCGACACGCGCCGTGCCGCTGCCATCACCCGGTCCAAGGATTGCAGGAACATCGCGCGATCAGCCTTGGTGAAGCCGCCGCCCTTGCCCTGATGGAACGGATCGGCGGCGCGGATATCCTGCATCAGGTCGCGCGTGGCCAGCCGCCCGCCGATATTGGCCAGCGTCAGCACCTCGCCATTCGACTGCACGACCTGCGCCCCGGCCTTGAGGCAGCGATCCGCCAGCGGAATGTCCGAGGTCACCACCACATCCCCCGGCCCGCAATGCGAGGCGATCCATTGATCGGCCACATCCGGCCCTTCGGGGACGATCACCAGCGACACGAAGGGATTGGGCGACGGGCGCAAACCGCCATTGCAGACCAGCACCATCGGCAGGCGCAGGCGGGTGGCGACGCGTTCGGCCTCGGCTTTGACCGGGCAGGCATCGGCGTCGATGTAAAGGGTGGTCATCGGGGCGGCTCCGTTTGAAAGAAGCCCCGCCAAAGCGGGGCCTCCATGTCAGGTCGGTGAGGCAGGATCACTCCTGCACGGTCACCTTGACCATGAAGTCGGGCTCAACGACCGAGCCATTGGCGGCGGGGTCGCCCTTCTTGATGGCGTTCAGCACTTCCCAGCCCTCGACCAGTTGGCCGACGACCGTGTATTGCCCGTCAAGGAACTCGGCCGGGGCCAGGTCGATGAAGAACTGGCTGTTGGCGCTGTTCGGGTCCTGCGAGCGAGCCATGCCGACCGTGCCGCGCTGGAAGCTGACATCGTTGAATTCCGCCGGCAGGTCCGGCATGGACGAGCCGCCCATGCCCGCACGCGCGGTATCCGCACCATGCTTGCCGAATTCCACGTCGCCGGTCTGGGTCATGAAGCCGTCGATCACGCGGTGAAAGACCACGCCGTCATAGGACCCGGCCTTGGCCAGCGTCACCAGACGTTCGACATGCTTGGGGGCCTTGTCGGTATACAGGTCCAGCACGATCTTGCCCTTGGCGGCACCCGAGGAATCCGCGACCTCGATCACCAGATTCGGACCCGGACCGTCAGTCACGCCCGGCAGACCCTCGGCGTGAACGGCACCTGCACCCAGCAGCAGTGCGGGGATCAGGGCCTTATTCAGCATCGGCAGCGACCTTGACCGAGATCATGCGGTCGGGATTCGCCGGCGGCTCGCCACGGACGATCTTGTCGACATTTTCCATGCCCGAGATCACGCGGCCATAAACGGTGTATTGGCCATTCAGGAAATGGTTGTCGTTGAAATTGATGAAGAACTGGCTGTTGGCCGAGTTCGGGTTCATCGAACGTGCAGCACCCAGCGTGCCACGGTCATGCGGCAGGCGCGAGAATTCCGCCGGCAGGTCCGGCAGGTCCGAACCACCCGTGCCGGCGCGGCCCGGATTGTAGCCCGATTCCATGTTCGCATGTTCCACGTCGCCGGTCTGGGCCATGAAGCCCTCGATCACGCGGTGGAAGGCGACGTTGTCGTATTTCCCGGCGCGGGCCAGTTCCTTCATCCGCTCGACATGCTTGGGCGCAACATCGGCCAGAAGCTCGATCACGACCGGGCCGTCTTTCAGCTCGATGATGACCGTGTTTTCGGGATCCTTGATCTCGGCCATGGGACTCTCCTTCTGATGGCTTGGCGCAAAGGCATAAGCATTTCGTGCCGCCCACACAACGCCGCCATTGCCGGGCGGTTCACCGCCGGTGCAGGTTGACGAAAATATCAACTTGCGTGAAAACCGCGCACGGCTGCGTGAACGGCTCAGGAAAGGGACAAGCATGGCGGATTTCAACACGATCGACGACCTCGACCTTAACGGTAAGGTGGTCCTGACCCGCGTGGACGTGAACGTCCCCGTCGAAAACGGACTGGTGACCGACGCCACCCGGATCGAGAAGATCGTGCCGACGATCAAGGACATCCAGTCCAAAGGCGGCATTCCGGTCCTGCTGGCGCATTTCGACCGTCCCAAGGGCAAGCGTGTCGATTCCATGAGCCTGCAAATCGTGCTGCCCGCGCTGGAAGCGGCCCTTGGCCAGCCGGTGAAATTCTCGGACGAGGCCATCGGCGGCACCGCCAAGCGCGCCGTGGCCGACCTGCAGCCGGGCGATGTGCTGCTGCTGGAAAACACCCGCTTCTATCCGGGCGAGGAAACCAATGACGCGACCTTCGCCGCCTCGCTGGCCGCGCTGGGTCAGGCCTATGTGAACGACGCCTTCTCGGCCGCGCACCGCGCACACGCCTCGACCGAAGGCATCGCGCAGTTGCTGCCCGCCGCTGCTGGCCGCCTGATGGAGGCCGAACTCAAGGCGCTGGACGCTGCCCTTGGCGCACCGCAGCGCCCGGTCGTTGCGGTCGTCGGCGGGGCCAAGGTCTCGACCAAGCTGGACCTGCTGGGGAACCTGATCTCCAAGGTCGATCATCTGGTGATCGGCGGCGGCATGGCCAACACCTTCCTGGTCGCCCAAGGCATCGAGGTCGGCAAATCGCTGGCCGAACGCGACATGGCCGACACCGCCCGCGAGATCATGTCCAAGGCCAGCGGCGCAGGCTGCACCATCCACCTGCCGGTCGATGTCGTCGTGGCACGCGAATTCAAGGCCGGTGCCGAGAATCAGACCGTTCCCGCCGATGCCTGCCCTGCCGATGCGATGATCCTTGATGCCGGTCCGGAAACGGTCGCAAAGATCCGCACCGTGTTCGAAAGCTCGCGCACGCTGATCTGGAACGGCCCGCTGGGCGCGTTCGAAATCCAACCCTTCGACGCCGCCACCAATGCCGCAGCCCAAGAGGCAGCCGAACTGACCCGTGCGGGCAAGCTGATCTCGGTCGCGGGCGGCGGCGATACTGTCGCCGCGCTGAACAAGGCGGGCGTCTCGGGCGATTTCACCTTCATCTCGACGGCGGGCGGTGCCTTCCTTGAGTGGATGGAGGGCAAGGAACTGCCCGGCGTCGCCGCGTTGCAAAAGCGCTGATCGCGCCGTGATCTTGGGGGCCGCTGGCCCCCTTTTTCATTCCGCCCTAATTCGCGGCCGGGGCCGTGCCTGCGGGCGGAGCAGCAGCCGGGGCCGGAGCGGGCGCGGTCGGCAGGTTCCGTTCGATGTCGCGCGACTCGGTATCACGGGACAGCACATACATGAACGTGCCTGCCGCGATCACAAAAGCCAGCGCAAAGACAAGAAAGAAGGGCCGGTTCTGGCGCACCTGTTCGGGAATGCTGTCCGGGTCTTCGTTGGCCATGGGTCTTTCCCCCATCTTGATGCCGTGTCATCGAAACGCTTGGTGCCCGATGCGGTTCCAGAAAGGCCACGGCGGCGCGGAAACTTTGTGCGCCAGCCCCATGATGCGACATATTTTCACCGGAACGACAGCTTCGCGCGCTATGCACTGAAAAGTCAGCGTTGCTGTTAGCGCAACCCGAATTGCCCTTGGCCGTGGTTTTGTTAAGTCACGGCCAAACTGGATTGGAGTTTCAGATGCAGATGACCGATACTGTCCGCAAGATCCTCGCCAATTACGAAGGCGAGACCCCCGGCGTGAAAGCGCAATTGGCGCGCATGCTGATGACCGGCAAGCTTGCGGGCACCGGCAAGATGATCATCCTGCCCGTCGACCAAGGCTTCGAGCATGGCCCGGCGCGCAGCTTCGCTCCGAACCCGCTGGGCTACGACCCCCATTACCACTACCAACTGGCGATCGACGCCGGTCTGAACGCCTATGCCGCACCGCTGGGCATGATCGAGGCTGGCGCGGATACGTTCGCAGGCCAGATCCCGACCATCCTGAAAGTGAACTCGGCCAACTCGCTGATGTCGGACACCGCTGGCAAGAACCAGGCGATCACCGCATCGGTCGATGACGCACTGCGTCTGGGCTGCGCCGCCATCGGCTTTACCATCTATCCGGGTTCGGACATGGCGCTCGACATGTTCGAAGAGATCGTCGAGATGCGTAAGGAAGCGGCCGCCAAGGGCGTCGCGACTGTCATCTGGTCCTATCCGCGCGGCGAGGCGATCACCAAGGACGGTGAAACCGCCATCGACGTGGCAGCCTATGCCGCCCAGATCGCCGCCCTGATCGGCGCGCATATCATCAAGATCAAGCTGTCGACCGACCACCTGATGCTGCCCGAGGCCAAAAAGGTCTACGAAGCCAAGGAAATCGACATCGCGACTCAGGCGAAGCGCGTCGAGCACTGCATGCAGGCCAGCTTCAACGGCCGCCGCATCGTCGTCTTCTCGGGCGGCGCTGCAAAAGGCGCTGATGCGGTCTACGACGACGCCCGCGCGATCCGCGACGGCGGCGGCCGT
>Ga0247819_10001924_pt1 | contig 10973 bp, 9 predicted proteins | sample 13C_Xylose_Day6_FD_193428 | JGI IMG/M metagenome (GOLD analysis project Ga0247819, IMG submission 193428) | Soil microbial communities from agricultural site in Penn Yan, New York, United States - 13C_Xylose_Day6 | ecosystem: Environmental > Terrestrial > Soil > Agricultural land | place: USA... | reverse complement strand
CCTCGACGGCTCCGCGCAGCCGTTGAAAGACCTGCGCCGCGCACTGAACGGACGGCCGCGGATCCTCGTGGTCGACGGTCTGGACGCGCTCGTGGCCGGCCCGACCCACGACCAGGCCGCCGCCGCGCTGCGCGACGCCGCGGCGGCGACCCCCGATCTGACGCTCGTCGTGGCATCGACCCACCCGGATGCCGCGCGGGCGCTCCTGGACGACGCCGGCTGGCCCGACAGCCCCGTTCTCGACATCACGATCTCGCCCGGCACCGGCGCCCTCCGCGCAACCCGGCGCGATGCCGACGCCCTCGACGGCGCCGCTCCCACGACTGACAGTTCCCCGACCGAGGTGCACGCATGACCCTCCACATCGAACGCGCCCGCACGCGGCGTCCCATCACCTGGCTCACCCTGATCGGCGTGCTGCTGCTTCCGGTGCTGATCGGCGGCATCCTCGTCGCCGCGCTGTACAACCCCGCCGAGCGCCTCGACAACATGAGCGCGGCCATCGTGAACGAGGACGAGCCCGTCACGATCGACGACCAGCTCGTGCCCCTGGGCCGCCAGCTCACCGCGGGTCTGGTCGAAGGATCAGACGAGATCGCGAGCAACCTCGACTGGACGATCTCCAACGCCGACGACGCCGCGGCGGGCCTTGCCGACGGCACGTACCAGGCGGTCGTGACGATCCCCTCGAACTTCTCCGCGGCCGCGACCTCGACCGCGCCGGGCGGCACCCCTGAGCAGGCGACCATCGAGGTGTCGACGCCACCCGATTCGAAGGTCGTCGACGACGCCATCACCGCGCAGGTGACCTCGGCCGCGGCATCCATCATGGGTGAGCAGCTGTCGCAGGTCTACCTCGAGAACGTCTTCGTCGGGTTCACGACGCTCGGCGACCAGCTCGGCGAAGCCGCCGCGGGCGCTCACCAGCTCGCCGACGGCGCGCAGCAGGCAGCCGACGGTGCCGCGCAGCTTCCGGGCGGCGCGTCGCAGCTCGGCTCCGGCGCCTCGCAGCTCTCGTCGGGGGCGGGTGCGCTCGCCTCGGGACTCGACCAGATCGCGGCGGGCACCGCTGCGTCGGCGAGCGGCGCCGGTCAGCTCGCGGACGGCCTCGACACCGCGGCCGCCCAGGTGAACAACCAGCAGCTCGTGGGCGCCGCTCAGGCGACCGCGACATATGCCGCGACCGCCGCGTCGCAGACCGCGGCCCTGGCGCAGAGCGTCGGCGGCCTCGCACAGACCCTCGGCGGGCTTGCCGGTGAGTGCATCGCCGAAGGCGGCTCGGTCGACTTCTGCACGAGCCTGGGAACCGCGGCGGCGACCGCCGGCAGCGCCGCCACCGACGCTGTGGCGGCCGCGACGAGCGCCGGCACCGCGAGCGGGTACGCGGCTCCGACTGCCGACGGCATCCAGCAGCTCACGTCGCAGACGAGCGCAGGACTGACGGAGGCCGCCGCCCAGACCCGCACGCTCGCCGCCGGCCTCACGCAGCTCGCGTCGGGCACGACGCAGTCCGCCGACGGCGCGCGCGGATTGGAGTCGGGCGCGGCCCAGCTCAGCGACGGCGCGACCCAGCTCTCGGACGGCGCCGGAACCCTGGCCACCGGCGTTCAGTCCGTCGCGGATGGCACGACGACGCTCGCGGACGGCTTGGATCAGGCATCCGCCGCTCTGCCGTCGTACTCCGACAGCGACGCGACCAGCCTCGCGAGCGTGGTCGCCGACCCGGTCACGACTGACGGCGTCGGGTCATCGCTCTTCGGCGCGTCGGCCGTGCCGCTCCTGGCGACACTCGCACTCTGGTTCGGCGGACTCGGAACGTTCGTCGCTCTGCAGGCGGCCTCGCGCCGCGCCCTCACCTCGCGATCGCCGTCCGCCGCACTCGCACTGCGCGGACTCGCCCCCGCGGCCGCGCTCGGCGCGGTGCAGGGGCTTCTGGTCGCCGGCGTGGTGCAGCTGGCCGCGTCCTACGACTGGACGCAGTGGTCGCTGTTCGCGGCGATGTGCGTGATCGCAGGAGTCGCCTTCGCCGCCGTGAACCAGGCGCTCGTGGCCGTGTTCGGCGGCGCCGGCCGGTGGCTCGCCGCCCTCGTGGGCGTGTTGGCCGTGGCCACGGGAGTGGTCTCCACCGTGCCCGGCGTGCTGTCGGACGTCGCCACGCTGCTACCGACCGCGCCTGCGTACAACGGCATGCTCGCGGCGCTGACCGACGCCGGTGGCCTGGGCGCGGCGATCGCCGGGCTGCTGATCTGGGCAGGCCTCGCGTTCATCGCGACGACCATCGCCGTGGCGCGACGCCGCGTCGCCCGCGCAGGCGACCTCTTGGCGGCATCCCCCGTTGCGGCCTAGCCGCGGGACGCCGATCGTTGCAGTTGTCGAGGGCGCCCCAACGCCCTCGACAACAGGCTCAGCCGGGGTGCGCGCGCGTCGACGCCTGACCGCGTGACGGGGATGCCCCCAGCATTTCCGGCGCTTCGAGATTCGCTCGGACAAGCCGCATGTGCGCACGGGCGCGGAGCGGAAGACGAGCGCTTCCCAAGCGCTCACCGCTGCCGGACTCGATCATGTCGCGCCTGTCATCGAAGTCGAACTCTGACAAAGCGCCGGCGCACCCCTATCCGCGGCTGCGGCCCCCCCGAACCGGCTTACTCTGCGCGACCCCCAAGTCCACGCGTTCATCCGGGACACAAGCTAGACCCGGGCCACCCGCGACGTCAAGACTCCTGACCAACGGGGACATCTCGGCGCGAGCGGGTCAGCTCAAGCCGGAGTAGGCGTGCAGACCCTTGAAGAACATGTTCACGATCGTGAAGTTGAACATCACCGCGGTGAAGCCGATGATCGACAGCCAGGCCGAACGCGAACCGCGCCAGCCGCGCGTGGCGCGTGCGTGGATGTACCCCGCGTAGAGCACCCAGATCACGAACGTCCAGACCTCTTTCGTGTCGAAGCCCCAGTAGCGGCCCCACGCGTCGTTCGCCCAGATCGATCCGGCGATGAGGGTGAACGTCCAGAAGATGAAGCCGATGATCGCGAAGCGGTACGCGATGGACTCGAGTGCGTCGCTGCCCGGAAGCGTACGGAGGAAGCGGGGGCCGGTCTTGGCCGACGCGACCGCGTCGCTCGAGGCGTCCGCGAGCGCGGCCGTCTTCCGCTCGCGCCGCGCCTGCATCAGCTGCAGCACCGACAGCCCGAAGGCGAGCGCGAAGATCGCGGTCGCAAGTGACGCGACGAACACGTGGATGACGAGCCAGACGCTCTTGAGCGGGTCCATCAGCGGCGAGATCTCGACGTAGAACGCCAGTGCCGCACCGCCCAGCAGCAGCACGACCAGCCCGGTGATGAAGGCGCCGAGGAAGCGCAGGTCGTAGCGAAGCAGCGCGACCAGGTAGACGATCACGATCAGCATCGTCCCGGTCAGGGCGAACTCGTACATGTTCGACCACGGGACCCGCCCGGCGGCGATGCCGCGGGTCACGTCGGCGCCGATGTGGAACAGCAGCCCGAGGACGGTCAGCGAGGTGCCGATCCGCGCCCAGACCAGCCGTGGCCGGTCGCTCGGCCGGGCCTCGAAAGCGGCCTCGGCCGCCCGCTCCTCATCGCGCAGGAGGGCGTTGGCTTCGCGCCCCGGCGACGTGGGGTTCACGCTGTCGGCGGGCCGCGCGGTCGCGGAATCGGCGGTTCGCCCGGTCGCGGAGACCGATACGAGCTCGCGCTCGCGGATCACGGCATCCTGGGCATCGGCGGCGCGCTCTCCGCGACGGGCGAGGTCGACCGCGTACGCGATGAACGCGAGCGCGTAGATCGAGATCGCCGTCCATACCAGGACCACAGAGATCGTGTCGAGTGTGAGGGTGCCGGGCATGATGTCAGTCTACGCGTGGCGATTCCGTCGAGCCGGGTGCGGCGGGCGACGGCGGCGCCGCGGCGGTCTGCTCGCGCAGCAGCGGTTCGAGGCCGGCGCCGTGGCGTTGCACGAACTGGTCGAGTGCCGTGCCGATCGTGGGGTCTTCGCCCCGGGCGAGGCCGGCGTATTCGATCCGCAGCGTGTGACCGTCGGGCGTGACCTTGACCCACAGCCGTCGGCGCGGGATGAACAGGGCCGCCAGCAGCCCCAGCACGGCGAGCACCGCGAAAGCGAGCACCCACGTGGCCGCCGCGTCGCGATGGACCGACAGCGACACGAAGCGCTTCACGGACTGCTCGTACCCTTCGACCCCGGCGGGCGAGTCGTTCTCGAACGTGATGGTTCCGAGTCCGTTCGGCAGGTCGACGGTGTCGCCGGGCGCGAGCTCGAGTGAGTCGACGTCGATCTGGCGCCCGGTGAGCTGGGTCATGTCGGTCGTGTCGAGAGCGTAGACCGAGCGCGGCGTGCCGTCGTCGATGCCGAGGTCGCCCTCGTACACATCGAGCGTCATGACCGGGTTGGTCAGCGACGGATAGATCGAGGCGAACGCGCCGGTGGTCAGCGACGCCTGGGTCGGGTAGAAGAAGCCGACGAGCCCCAGCTGCTCGGGCATTCCATCCGGCACCTTGATCACGCCGAGCGAGGTCATGTTGGTGTCCTGGGCGAGGAACGGCACCGATTCCGAGAAGACGACCTCACCGGCGGCGTTGCGGATCGTGACCGTGGGGGCATAGCCGTTGCCCATCAGGTAGATGCGATCGCCCGCCATCTCGAGCGGGTGATTGACGCGCACCTCGCCCTGCTGCGGGTTTTCGCCCGCCATCTGGGTGGTCAGGTGGGCGATGAAGTCGCCGGCCTGACCCGCTCCCTGCTCGCCGAACGGCTGATAGGTCACGCTGAACTCGTCGAGGGTGAGCGAGTACGGGGTGAGGGTCTCTTCGTCGACGAAGCGCCCCGGATTGAACGAGGTGTAGTCCAGCAGGGTGTTGACGAAGGTCCCGCCTTCGATGATCACGCCCTGCCCGGTGTACGTGAAGCCGCCGCCGACGCCGACCGCCACCAGCACTCCGATGAGCGCGGTGTGGAACACCAGGTTGCCGCTCTCGCGGACGTAGCCGCGCTCTGCCGAGACCGACAGTGTCCCGCGTGCGTCGTAGCGCTCGACGCGGTACCCGCCGCGCCTCAGCTGCTCGGCGGCCGAGTCGATCGCGGTGGTCGCGGCCGCCTCCGCCGACGCGCCGGGCGCGAGCTCGACGATCGTCGAGCGGAAGTCCGAGAGGCGCTCGAGCCGCGCGGGGGTGCGCGGGGGACGCGCGCGCAGCGCCTTCCAGTGGTGCTTCGTGCGCGGGATCACACACCCGATGAGCGAGATGAACAGCAGGATGTAGATCGCCGAGAACCAGGCGGATGTGTAGACGTCGAACAGCTGCAGGTTGTCGAGCACCGGCGCGAGGTCGGGGTTGTCGGCGAAGTACTGCGTGACACCGTTGGGGTCGGCGCTGCGCTGCGGCACGATCGACCCGGGCACGGCCGCGATCGCGAGCAGCAGCAGCAGCACGAGGGCGGTGCGCATGCTCGTCAGCTGGCGCCAGCCCCAGCGCAGCCAGCCCACGACGCCGAGTGCGGGCTGGACGATGTCGTCGGATGCCGCGGGCGCCGCGGAATCCGCGTGATCGGCCGGCCGCAGCGTGCCCTCGGTCGGGTCGGGCGCCGCCGAGTCGGGCGTCTCAGAGTGGGAGCGGGACATTCAGGAACACCCCCTGCAGCTGCGCCATCAGTGCCGTCCAGACGCCCGTGACCATCAGGACTCCCAGGATCACCAGCATCACCCCGCCGATGATGTTGACGGTGCGGATGTGGCGCCGCAGGAAACCGACCGAGCGCGTCGCCCAGCCGAACCCGAGCGTGAGCAGGATGAACGGGATGCCGAGCCCGAGCGAGTACGCGAGGCCGAGCAGGCCCGCCCGGACGGGATCGCCGAAGTTCCACGACATCGCGAGGATCGCCCCGAGCGTGGGGCCGATGCACGGCGCCCAGCCGATGCCGAGCGCGACCCCGAGCAGGGGCGCGCCGACGAGGCCGAGGTTGCTGCGCACCTGCGGCTTGAACGTGCGCTGGGCGAAGCCGAAGAGGCCGATGAAGACGAGGCCGAGCAGGATGATGACCACACCCATCACCCGGGTGATCGCGTCGGCGTACTCGAGGAAGAACCGGCCGACCGTGCCGCCGAGGATGTTGACGGCCATGAACACCACCGTGAATCCGGCGATGAACAGCAGCACGCCGCCCAGCAGTCTGCCGCGCGAAGGCTCCTGATCGACCGCGGTGACGGTGGGAGCAGCATCCGCCGCCCCCTCCGTCGTCCGGGACGAGACGCCCGCATCCGCCGGCACCGCGCTCTGCCGCGGCGCGACCGCGCCACCGATGAAACCGAGGTAGCCGGGCACGAGGGGCAGCACGCAGGGTGAGAGGAACGAGACGAGGCCGGCCAGCACCGCGATCGGCAGGGCGACCCACAGCGCGCCGTCGGCGATGATCGCGCCGGGGTTCACGAGGACTCCTCGAGCGTCTCGCGCACGAGCGTCGTCAGGATCGACCGGTCCGGCAGCTGACCGATGATGCGCGCCGCGACCCGGCCCTCGGCATCGAGCACGAGCGTCGTCGGCGTCGCCTGGATCGGCGTCTTCTCGGCGAACGCGAGCTTGATCGACGGCGTCTCGCTCGCGATCGCGCTCGGATAGGTGATGCCGTAGGTCTGCGCGAACGCTGCGGCGGCCGCGGCCGAGTCGATCGTGTTGATGCCGAGGAACGCGACGTCCTGGCCCTCGAACGTGCCGTAGGCCTTCTCGAGGTCGGCCGCCTCGGCTCGGCAGGGACCGCACGCGGCGTACCAGAAGTTCACGACGAGCACGCCGCCCAGGTAGTCCTCGCTCGCGACCGGGTCGCCGTTCTCGGTCGTCGCGGCGAACTCGACCGGCTCCCCGCGCTGATCGACCGGGATCTCCTGCACGGCGCCGTCGCCCGAGATGAAGCCCTTGTTGTCGCCCGCACGGTACTGATCGGCGAGCGGGTCGTTCGTGCAGGCCGCGAGCGAGAACAGCAGTCCGCCCGCGAGCAGGGCGGCCGTCGCACGCCGGAGCGCGGACGAGCGGATCCCGACCATCACACGGCTCCCACGTCGACGGCGCCGGCGGTCGAGGCCGGCTCGGCGTAGTCGGTCTCGCGCCAGACATCGCCCACGAGTTCGAACGTCGTGACGCTCGAGAGCGCGCAGCGCCGCCGGCGCGGGTCGTGCCGGGTGGGCAGGCCCGCGACCGCGAGGTGCGTGACCCAGATCGGCAGCTGGTGGCTGACGATGACGACGTCGCCGGATGCCGTGTCGTTCCAGGCATCTTTCATCGCCGCCTGCATGCGCTCGACGACCTGCACGTACGGCTCACCCCAGGAGGGGATCTCGGGCCGGGAGAGGTGCCGCCAGGCGAGCGGATTCATCAGCGCCCGGCTCATGCGCCGACCCTCGAAGACGTTGGTCGGTTCGATGACGCGTTCGTCGATCAGCGGCTCGATGCCGAGGAGTTCTGTGAACGGCTCCGCCGACTCGCGCGTGCGCTGCAGGGGCGAGGAGATGAGCGCGCCGATCGGTCGGCCGAGCCCGTGCACGTACTGCGCGGACTGGCGCGCCATGTGGCGGCCGTCGGCGCTCAGTCCGTAGCCCGGGAGCCGCCCGTAGAGCACGCGGCGGGGGTTGTGAACCTCTCCGTGGCGCACGAGATGAAGGCGGTCGGCGGGCACCTCCCCAGTCTACGTGGGGTGAGATGAGGGCAGTCTGGGCGCCGGCCGTGAGCGCTAGCGTGACGGAGTGATCTATGAGGAGCGGCCCGCCCCGCCCGAGCTCGAGGGGATCGTCTCGAGGCTGTGGGTGCTCGAGACCACCCCGCTGCGCAGATTCGAGAAGATCCTGCCGCAGCCGTCGGTCCACCTGATCGTCAATCTGTCGACGCCGTACCGGCTCTTCGATCGTCGTGGCCAGGCTGCGCTCGTCTCGGACGCGTTCGTCTCGGGCATCCAGTCGGAGTACCTCGTCATCGAATCGCCGCCGGCGATCCACCACGTCGGGGCCGAGCTCACGCCCGCGCGGCTGCCGATGATCACCGATGCCGCTCCCTCAGACCTCGCGGGTCGCGTCCTCGACGCGCGAGCTGCCTGGGCGGGCGTCGACGACCTCGTGACCGCGGTGCGGGACGCAGCCTCGCCGGGCGACGCACTCGATCGCTTCACCGCGTTCCTCGAGTCGAGCCGCACGCTCCGCCCCGCTGACGCAATGGTCGATCACGCCGTCGCCGCCATCCATGCCGATCCGGGTCAGGCGATCGGCGACCTCGCGGCGCAGGCGGGGGTGTCCCATCGCACGCTGATCATGCGATTCCGTGCCGCGATCGGCATCACTCCGAAGGCGTACGCGCAGCTGTGGAGGTTCCACGCGTTCGTCGGTGCCGTCATCGATCCGTCGCGGTCGCCGGACTGGGCCGGGCTCGCCACGGCATCCGGCTTCTACGACCAGCCTCACGTCATCCGCGCGTTCCGTCGCTTCACCGGCTGGACGCCCGCGGAGTACTACCGCCGGGTGGTCGAGTTCGGTCCCGAGGCTGCGAGCTTCGTCCCCCTCGAAGACCTGCCGATCGTCGAGGACTGAGCGCTCACGCCTCTTCGTAGGCTTCGTGGAGCCATCCCACGAGCTCCGCGTCGATCTCCTCCGCCGAGGCCACATCGACCCGGTGCGTGCACATCCCGCCCGCCGCCCGCAGCCGCTCGGTCGGGGTGGCGCCGCGCAGGTTCACGCCGAGCTGCAGCCGCGTGGCGCTGGGTGCCTCGATCACCGCGAACTGCTTGTTGCGGCGCAGAGAGACGCCCGTCTTCTTCGGAGCGACCTCCACGTCGGGGCCGAAGGCCGACACCTCGGCGATCAGACGGTCGTAGAGCGGACGGAGTGGTGCCTTGCGTCCCGCGTACTGCGCCTCGACGAGATCGTCGGTCGTCGGCGCCTGTCCGCGCGACAGCGACCGCGCGGCGATCAGGTTCGCGAAGCCGTGCGAGACGCCGTACTCCGACTTGAGGTGAGACAGGATCTGACCGTGCTTCTCGTATCCGGCGGCGTCGACCACCACGAACCACTCGTCCAGACTCCTGCCGGTCTTGGCAGGCATGTTGTCGATCATCGTCTGGGTTGCCGCATCCACGTCCATGCCGGAACGATATCCGGCGGTGGTGGCCGGCGATTGTACGTTCTTGATGCGCCGGTCGCCCGTGATCCCGGCCGTCACGGACCCAACGAAGGGTCAGAGCGCGCCCCGTAGACTGTCCCCTCGTGAGTGAACGCGTTCTTGTGAAGCAGCTGCAGTCCCTTCCCGACGGTCCTGTCTCGGTCTCGGGGTGGGTCGAGACCGTCCGCGACCAGAAGAAGGTGCAGTTCGTCATTCTGCGCGATGAGACCGGCGCGGTGCAGCTGGTCAATCCCGCCACCCGTCCCCCGGCGGAGCCGGTCGACGGCGCCGAACCCCAGAACCCCGACGCGCTGGCGCTCACCGACACGATCTCGGGGCTGACCACCGGCACGTTCCTCACCGTTCACGGCGAGCTCAAGCACGACGAGCGCGTCAAGCTCGGTGGCGTCGAGATCAAGGTCGGCGCGCTCGAGATCGCCGCCGCGGCCCTGCCCGAGACCCCGATCGCCGCCGACAGCGCCCAGGACAAGCGCATGGACTGGCGCTTCCTCGACCTGCGCCAGCGCCGCAACAACCTCATCTTCCGGGTGCAGACAACGCTCGAGCACGCGATGCGCACCTGGTGGATCGAGCGCGACTTCATCGAGATCCACTCCCCCAAGCTGATGTCGTCGGCATCCGAGTCCAACGCCGAGCTGTTCGCCCTCGAGTACTTCGGCGAGCAGACGGCCTACCTCGCGCAGAGCCCGCAGTTCTTCAAGCAGATGGCGCAGTCGGCCGGCTTCGGCAAGATCTTCGAGATCGGCGATGTCTACCGCGCCGACCCGTCGTTCACGAGCCGCCACGCCACCGAGTTCACGAGCATCGACGCCGAGATCAGCTGGATCGACTCGCACGAGGACGTCGCCCGCATGCAGGAGGAGCTCCTCGCGTTCGCGATCGGTGCGGTGGCCGACAAGCACGGCGCCGAGATCGAGGAGCTGTTCGGCGTGGTCGTGACCGCTCCCGCCGTTCCGTTCCCGCGCATCCCGCTGGCCGAGGCGCGCGAGATCATCGCCGCCCGCGGCTACGAGATCCCGCGCACCGACGGCGACCTCGACCCCGAGGGCGAGCGTCAGATCTCCGCGCACGTGAAAGCGGCGTACGGGCACGACTTCGTGTTCATCACGGACTACCCGCACGAGATCCGCGCGTTCTACCACATGCGCGACGACGAGACCGGGCTCACCAAGAGCTACGACCTCCTCTACAACGGTGTCGAGATCACGACCGGCGCGCAGCGCGAGCACCGCGTCGACGTCCTGATCGAGCAGGCGAAGCAGAAGGGACTCGAGCCCGAGCACCTCGACTTCTACTTCGACTTCTTCCGCTACGGCGTCCCCCCGCACGGCGGCTTCGGCATGGGCCTTGCGCGCGTGCTGATGCTCATGCTCGGGGAGTCGTCGATCCGCGAGGTCACGTATCTGTTCCGCGGCCCCACGCGCCTCGCGCCGTAGCCGACCGCGACCGTGGCGACGGCATCCTCCCTCGAGGGATCCTTCAACTTCCGCGACACCGGCGGCGTCCCGCTCACGAGTGGCGGTGCGACCCGATCGGGCGTGCTCTACCGCTCCGACGCACTGAGCGGACTCACCCCGGCGGGGCTCGAGCAGGTGGCCGCGACCGACATCGGGGTGATCGTCGACTTCCGCACGCCGATGGAGCGGATGATGGCCCCCGACCGGCTCCCTCCGACGCGCCCATATCGCGTCGTCGAGCTCGCCCTGCTCGAGGGCGCCCTCACCGGCCTCGCGCAGCAGGCGATGCAGGCGGGTGCGCCGGGCGGTGATCCGGATGCTGCCGCGGCT
>Ga0247819_10001921_pt1 | contig 10986 bp, 9 predicted proteins | sample 13C_Xylose_Day6_FD_193428 | JGI IMG/M metagenome (GOLD analysis project Ga0247819, IMG submission 193428) | Soil microbial communities from agricultural site in Penn Yan, New York, United States - 13C_Xylose_Day6 | ecosystem: Environmental > Terrestrial > Soil > Agricultural land | place: USA... | reverse complement strand
GCGCAGCAGTGTGCCGGCCACCGAGGTCATGAGGCGCGAACCCGCGATGCAGGTCGCCGCCCCGATGAGCCCGGTCACGACGGCGACCCCCGCCGACACGGGGTGCGCACGCCACGCGATCGCCGTCGCGATCGAGCCGACGATCGTCAGGATGCCGGGGACCCAGGTGGCCCCGACGAGGAACATCGCGAGCATCAGCTGCCCGGTGCGCAGCGGGAATCGCGCGAGCTTGGGCGGATCGAGCGTCCGGTCCACGCCGTCGAACAGCAGGGGCACGATGAGCCAGCCCAGCACGAGCGCCGTGCCGCCCACCACGACGACCGCCTGCGTCGCCTCGGGCGGCGCGGTCGAGGCGACGAGGAGTCCGCCGACCGCGAGGAGCACCATCAGCCCGGCCAGCACGCCCCCGAGGATCACCGCGACGAGCTGGAACGGATTGCGTGCGAGCGTGTTGGCGAGCACCCGGAACCGCAGCCTCAGGAGCGTCCCAACCACGCGGGTCCGCCTCCCTTGCGGCGTCCGCCGATCAGCTCGAGGAACCGGGTCTCGAGGTCGCCCTCGCCGCGCACGTCGTCCATCGTGCCCGCGACCAGCACGCGACCGCCCGCGACGATGGCGACGTGGTCGCACATGCGCTCGACGAGATCCATCGAGTGGCTCGAGACGACGACGGTTCCCCCGCCCCGAGCGAACCCGGCAAGGATGTCGCGGATGTTCGCCGCCGAGACCGGGTCCACCGACTCGAAGGGCTCGTCGAGCACCAACAGGCGCGGGGAGTGCACCAGCGCCGCGGCGAGCGCGATCTTCTTCGTCATGCCCGCCGAGTAGTCGGCGACGATGCGCCCCGCGGCATCTTCGAGGTCGAGCAGCTGCAGCAGATCGGCGACCCGGCCCCGCAGCTCTACGCGGTCGAGTCCGAACAGCTGCCCCGAGAAGGTGATGAGCTGCTCTCCGGTGAGCCGGTCGTAGAGGTCGACGCCGTCGGCGAGGTTGCCGATCAGCCGCTTGGCCTCCATCGGCCGCTGCCAGACATCGATGCCGTGAACGAAGGCGGCCCCGGCATCGGGTCGCAGCAGCCCGGTCGCCATCGCGAGCGTCGTGGTCTTGCCCGCCCCGTTCGGACCGACCAGACCGTAGAACGAGCCGTGCGGCACGTCGAGACTCAGGTCGTCGACCGCGACCGCACCGCCGAACCGCTTGGTCAGGCCGCGGAGAGCGAGTGCGGGAGCGACAGTGTGCATCAGGGACAGTGTGACGGATGCCGGACCCGCAGCGGCCGAATCGGCCCGACGTGCGGCAGCTGAGCGGCGCCGGTCATCACCGCCCGGATGGGCCGAGCCTCGGCCCCTGCTTCACCACGAGCAGGCGATACGCGCCGCCGCCCGCGGACCACCACCGATGCGGGATGCCGCCGCGGTAGTACGCGGACTGGGCGGGCACGAGCAGCGACACCGCACCGTCGAGCTCGACGCACACATCGCCGGAGAGCACATAGACGAACTCGTCCTCATGGTGCACGAAGTGCTCCCCCGGTGCGGAGTTGTCGGACTCGTACTCCATCGGCTGGAAGGGTCGCTGCCCGTGGGCGAGCATCCGCGCCGTGCCGACCGCGAAATCGGCGGAGATCGCGCCGTCTCCGCGAGAGTGCACCTCGATCGCCGGCTGACCCGTCAGCGGTGCATCCGCGGCGGCGATGAGCTCGATCGGGCTCGTGCCGAGCGCGACCGCGATCCGCCGCAGTGAGGCGAGGCTGGGCTGAGCGAGCCCGCGCTCCATCTGACTCAGGAACGGGTGCGACAGGTCGGTCGCATCCGCGAGCCGTACGAGCGTCAGCCCGCGCGCGTGGCGCACCCGGCGGATGTGCGCACCGAGGCGCCGGGCTGCGGCATCCTGATCGTCGTCCGCATCCGCGATCCGGGTCTGTGAGGGGAGGCTCGCACTCAGCGTCGTCAACCGAACGTCGCCTAGATGCTCTTCTGCGGATGCATGCCCATGCGTGCGAGCACGACGTCCTCCACGATCTGGATGACGTTGTAGAGGATCAACGAGGTCGCGGTGACGACGACGACCGATGCCCACAGCGCGGTGAACTGCGCCTGCGGGATGAAGCCGCCGATCGATCCGCCGATGCCGCCGCCGACCGCGAGCCACTCCGCGAGCAGCGCACCGGTGATCGCCCCCGGCACCGAGATGCGGACGGCCGCGAAGAACGCGGGCGACGAGGACGGCATCGCGACTTTGTTGAGCTTCGACCACGAGCCACCGCCGTAGACCTCGACGAGGTCGTTCATCTGCGGAGTGGCCGACTTCAGGCCGAACGAGATGTTCACGAGGGCGGGAAAGAGCACGACGATGCCGCCGATGACCGCGACGGTGACCAGATCCCGTCCGAAGATCATGATGATGACGGGCGCCATCGCGATCAGGGGGACCGAGCGCAGCAGCATCGCGATCGGCATCAGGGCGTGCTCGGCGCCCTTGCTCAGCTGGAACAGCGCGGCAGCGAGGATCGCGGCGACCAGACCCGCGATGAACCCGATGAGCGCGTGACCCAGCGTGACCATGAGGTTGCCCATGATGAGCTCGCGATTCGCCGCCGCGGCAGGGACCGTGAAGAAGTAGTTCCAGACGTCGACCGGACCCTTGGCGATCAGCGGCGAGATCTGGAAGACCCAGAGCACGCCCACCCAGATGGCCAGGGCGGCGACGAGGGTCAGGACGAAGGTGAGAAGGCTCCAGCCGAGGGCGCGCAGGACGTTCCGGGTCGCCGCGCGGCGCACATCGCGACTGAGGTCTGCGGCCGGCGGTGCGGTGGGCTGCGGCTCGGTGGCCCGCCGTTCAGTGGCAGTGGTCAGGGTGGTCATCACTTTCCCTTCGACCAGGGTGCGATCGCGCGGGCGACGAGCCCCAGCAGCATGAAGCCGAGGAGCGCCACGGCGCCGCTGGCAAGGGCGAGCGCCCAGACGAGTGGGGCGTTGGAGTTCTGCTGGGCGAGGATCATCGCGATGCCGACGCCGGATTCGATCTTTCCGAAGAACTCGCCGAGCACGGCGCCGAGGAAGGCCGCCGGCACTGCGATCTGGAGCGCGCTCAAGATGGCCGGAAGCGCGGCGATCAGGCGCACCTTGACGAGCTGGGTGAACCGGCTTCCGCCATAGACGGCGATGAGGTCGAGGCTCGACTTGTCGGCGGACTTCAGCCCGAGCAGGGCCCCGACGACGGTCGTGAAGAAGACCGAGAGCGCGGCCAGCAGCACGGCCGTGCCGCTGGGCTCACCCGCGGCGGGCGGCTTGATCAGGACGATCGCGAGGATGCCGACCGCGACGATCGGGATGCAGTAGGTGATGATCGCGAGCTGGGTGATGACGCCCTCGAGCCTCGGGATCACGAGGACCAGCCCCGCGAGGAACAGCGCGATGCCGTTGCCCCACACGTAGCCGATGCCCGCCTCGGCCAGAGTCACCGAGAAGTTGCGCCAGTAGTACTCCCAGCCGCTGTCGATGTAGCTCATGACGACTTCGAGCGGCGTCGGAATGGGGTGCGCACCGGTCGATGTGACGTACAGCGTCGCGACCATCCACCACAGGATGATGATCGCTGCCCCGCCGATGAGCCCGGTCAGCCAGGCCGGGAGCTTGATGCTCTCCCACTGGATCGGGCGCCCCTTCGGAGGCGCGCCCTGACCCGCAGGCGCGGTGCTAGTGGTCATCGGCGGCGGCTCCGCCCTCGCCGAACAGCAGCTCGGAAGCCTGATCCACGTACGCGTGGAACTCGGGGGTCCGCATCATCTCCGGGGTGCGCGGGCGCGGCAGGTCGATCTTCATGACCTCTTTGACCCGGCCCGGACGCGGGCTCATGACCGCGACATAATCCGAGAGGAAGATCGCCTCCGAGATGCCGTGGGTCACGAGCAGCGTCGTGGCGGGCTTCTCGGTCCAGATGCGCAGCAGCTCGAGGTTGAGCTTCTGACGCGTCATGTCATCGAGCGCGCCGAACGGCTCGTCGAACAGCAGCACCTCGGGCTTGAGGATGAGCGACCGTGCGATCGAGACGCGCTGCCGCATGCCGCCCGAGAGCTGCGCGGGCTTGGCCTTCTCGAAGCCTTTCAGTCCGACGAGCGAGATCATCTCGTTGACGTAGTCCTTGTCGACGCTCTGGCCGGCGATCTCGAATGGCAGGCGGATGTTCGTCAGGACGCTGCGCCAGGGCAGCAGCGCGGAGTCCTGGAACGCGATGCCGAGCTTGTTCTCCTTGCGGAGCTCCTTCGGGGTCTTGCCGTCGACGCGGCTGGTGCCGCTGGTCGCCGCCTCGAGCCCCGCAAGGATCCGCAGGATGGTCGACTTGCCGCAGCCCGATGGTCCGAGGAGGGCGAGGAACGAGCCCTGCTCGGTGTGCAGGTTCGCATCCTTGAGCGCCACGACGCTCTTGCGACCCGACGTGAAGACCTTGTTCAGTCCCGAGATCTGCAGGCCGGTGCCCAGGGCATCGCCCTGGGCACCGGTCTCCACAGTGCTCGTCACATGCTTACCCGTCGCGAGGGTGGGCTGCGACATCGTCATCGTCCGATCAGCCCGCGTAGGCGATCAGGTCGGGGTTCTCTTCGTAGACCTCGGCGAGGAGCGAGAGGTCGAACAGGTCGGAGGCCTCCAGCGTGATGCCCGCGCCCGAGAGGCTCTTGATCGTCGCGTCCTGCAGCGCCTCCGAGATCGTGAACAGGCCGTTCTCGGCCGTCTCGTCCGAGACCACGAGGGCTTCGGCCTGCTCGGTCGCGCCGGCGATGGAGTTCTCGAGGTTGAGGTCGAGGTCCTTGCCGTAGTCCTCGACGGCGAGCTTCGCGCCGGCCTCGGGGTCGTTCACGGCCATCGTCCAGCCCTTGATCTCCGCGACCAGGAACGCCTTGAGCTTCTCGCGGTCGTTCGCGATCGCGTCGTCGGTCACCGTGAGAGTCTCGGCGACGAACGGCAGGCCGTTGTCGGCGAACGGCAGGTTGGTCGTCTCGACGCCGGACGCGGCGACAGTGATCGCCTCGTTCGTCAGGTACGCGATGAAACCGTCGACCTCGCCGTTGATGAGCGGCGCCGGGTCGTACTGAACCGGGACGATCGTCAGCTCGGACTCCTCGATGCCGTTGGCCGCGAGCAGCGCCTTGAACAGCGCCGTGTTGGAGTCCTGGACGCCGATCTTCTTGCCGATCAGGTCTTCGGGGGTCGCGATGTCGCCACCGTCCTTGAGCGAGAGCACCGTGAACGGGTTCTTCTGGTAGGTCGTGCCGATGATCTTCAGCGGCGCGCCCTCGGAGGCGACGACCGAGCCGATCGAGACGGCATCCGACAGGGCCACGTCGGCGCTGCCCGAGATGAGCTCGGCGGCACCGGTCGAGGGTCCGGGCACGAGGGTGACCGAGTCGAAGCCGGCGTCGGTGTAGAAGCCTTCCGAGTCGGCGAAGAACTCGCCGGCGAACTCCTCGTTCTTGATCCAGCTGAGCTGGACCGTGAGGTCGCCGAAGCCTGCGGCGGCGTCTCCGGACGATTCGGCCGCCGGAGTGTCGGAGCCGGACGCGCATCCGGCGAGGGCGAGTGCGGCGATCGCGAATCCAGCGATCGCCGTCGCGACGCGCGAGGCGCGCCGAGAGGAAAGAGAGGTCATTTGCTGTGTCTCCAGAAGCGGGTGTGATGCATTCGGGTGGATGAACACGCGCGCCCAGGGGCTCGGCGAACCGCGCTGATGCTGACGGTAGGCGATGTAGATTTCACCAACACTGGCGGTGGTGTTTCCGCGCCGTTACGGTTTGCGATGCCGGGAGCGGGTGTCAGTGGGCTCAGGAGCGGGTGTCAGCGTCGTTCGGCGGCCAGATGCAGGACCGACTCGGCGAGCGCCTGGATGCCGAGGGAGACGTCACCGGCGCTGACCGCTTCGTCGGGGTGATGGCTGATGCCGTCCGGGTTGCGCAAGAACAGCATCCCGACGTCGGTGATCGCCCCGATCGCCATGCCGTCGTGACCCGCACGGCTGAAGATCGTCGCCGGTTCATCTGCCCCGGCGGGCAGGGTCGCGAGGATGCCTTCGCGCACCACGTCGCGCAGCAGCGGGGCGCACATGACCGCGGCGGCGTTGTGGACTTCGCGGGCGCGCCAGCGCAGTCCGCGGCGGCCCATGATGCCGTCGAGCTCGGCCGCGATCGCGTCCCAGACGCGGTCTCTGGACCCGTCGTACTCGCCGCGCAGGTCGAGGCTCAAATGGGCTTCGCCGGGCACGATGTTGACCGCGCCGGGAAAGGCCTCGAGCTGACCGACAGTGCCGATGATGTGGTGCTCGCCGCGGCAGATGCGCTCCACCGCGAGCGCGGCCTCGCTCGCGCCGAGCAGGGCGTCGCGGCGCATGTCGTACGGCGTGCCGCCGGCATGCCGGGCTTCGCCTTCGATCACCAGCTGGAAGCGGCGCGCGCTCGCGATCGACGAGACGACCGCGAGCGACTCGCCGCGGCGGTCGAGCTCGGGCCCCTGCTCGATGTGCGCCTCGAGGTAGCCGACCAGCTCGTCCGGACGCCGCGCGGCCTCGCCGATGCGACCGGGGTCGAGGCCGAACTCGCGGAACGCTTCGCGCAGCGTCGTGCCGTCGGCATCCTGCAGGGCCCACCATTCTTCGTTCCACGTGCCCGCAACCGCTGAAGAGCCCAGCAGCGCTTTGCCGAACCGGGTGCCCTCCTCGTCCGAGAACGCGACGACCTCGAGAGCGAACGGCAGCGGGCTGATCCAGCCGTCGGCGTGCGGTGCGCGCAGCAACCGCACGATCTCGAGCGCCATGAGCACTCCGACGATCCCGTCGAACCGGCCGGCGTCCGGCACGGTGTCCAGGTGCGAGCCGAGCATGAGGGCGGGGGCGTGGGGGTCGGATGCCGCGAGCCGGCCGATCTGGTTGCCGGCGGCATCCTGCCTCGTGGTCATGCCGACCTCGCGCATCCACTCGGCGGCCAGTCGATTCACGCGGGCGTGCTCGGTGGAGAGGTAGACGCGCTCGATTCCGCCGTGGGTCGCCGTGACCCGCGCGAGTTCGTCGCAGCGCGCCATCACGCGCCGCGCCGCCGCCGGGAAGACGTCGGGCGAGAGTTCGGGCAGGCGGGTGCGCATGCGCTCAGTCGCCGCCCGGAGTGTCGGAGAAGCGGTTCGGGGTGTAGACGTCCATCGCCGCATCGACCCCGCCGCCGACCGGCACGGACGCGCCGAAGCGGCGCAGCACCGTCTCGAGCGAGGCGAGGGTCTGCAGCACAGCGTCCTGGCGCGCGTTGTAGCCCATCGTCCCGATGCGCCACACCTTGCCGTGCAGGGGTCCGAAGGATGTGCCGATCTCGATGCCGAAGTCCTGCAGCAGCGCGCCGCGGGCGGCATCCCCCGGCACTCCCTCGGGAATCTCGACCGCGACCACATTCGTCATCTTGTGGGCGACGTCGCCGAAGACGACCAGGCCGAGGCCGCCCACTCCGGCGAGCATCGCGTCGCCGTGCAGCCGGTGCCGCTCGATCGCGTTCTCGCGGCCCTCGAGCAGCAGCACGCGCGCGCACTCGCGGGCGCCGTAGAGCATCGATGTCGCCTCGGTGTGGTGGTTCAGCCGCCGCGGTCCCCAGTAGTCCAGGATCATGCCGAGATCGAAGTAGTTGGAGCGGATGAAGTCCGCCGCGTCCACGTCGGAATCCTCGCGGATGCCGGCCTCGACCTTGCTGCGCGAGCGGATGACCTCGACGGCGCGCTCCGAGAGCGTGAGGGGGGCCGAGCCCGACGGGCCGCCCAGGCATTTCTGCAGGCCGGCGGTGGCGGCATCCAATCCCCACGCGTCCGCCTCGAACGGGTTGCCGCCCAGGGAGGCGGTCGCGTCGCTGTAGAACAGCACGCCATGCTTGGCGCAGATCGCGCCGACCTCGTCGAGCGGCTGGAGCATCGTGGTCGACGTGTCGCCCTGCACGAGGCCGAGCAGGTGCGGCTTCACGCGCACGATCGCCTCTTCGATGACCGACACGGGGAACACCTGCCCCCACGGCACCTCTATCGTGTGCACCTCGGCCATCGCTCGCTCGGCGATCTCGGCCAGCAGGTGCCCGAAGCGGCCGAACACGGGCACGAGCACGCGGTCGCCGGGGCGGATCAGTGAGACCATCGCGGCCTCGATGCCGGCACGCGAGGTGCCGTCGATCAGCAGCGTCGCGTCGTTCTCGGTCGCCCACACCTCCCGGTAGAGCGCCTGGGTCTCGGTCATCGTGGCGGTCATGAACGGGTCGTACTGCCCGACGAGCTCGGCCGACATCGCGCGCAGCACGGAGGGGTAGGCCGAGATCGGGCCCGGGCCCATGAGCAGGCGCGCGGGCGGGGCGATGGGCCCGGGAATCTGGGTCACGAGGCATCCTCACTGGTTCGGGCGGTGGCGAGTGCACGGCTTCGCCCCGAGTGCACGGGGTTCTCGCGCGGACAGGCCGTGCACCCGGCAGAAAGTCGTGCACTCGGCGCGAAGCGGGCGGTCACGTCGCCTCCGCGAGGCGGCGGGCGAGGCGGACGAGGGCGATGTCGGTGCCGGAGCGCGAGGTCAGACACACCCCGACCGGCGCGGCACCAAGCTGCGACGGCACGGTGAGCAGGGGCGCCGAGAGCGACGGCAGGCCGGCGATCGCGGCGGGGGTCGTCATCCGCAGCGTCGCGATGCGGACGGCGTTCACGCGCTCGCCGACGGCGGTGCGCATCGGCGCCGGTCCGGGAACGGTGGGCATGAGCATCACGGCGCCGGCCACGAGGGCATGCACGCGTTCGGCGAGGGGCTCGAGCGCGCGGCGAGCGGATGCCTCCGCCTCGGAGCCGATCTCGCGGGCGATCCGGAACCGGTCCGCCACGGCAGCGCCGAGCGCGTCCGGGTGCGCGCTCACCCATTCGCCGTTGTTGCGCCACGCCTCGGCGCCCTGCACGGTGCGGAACGGCACGAAGTAGTCGTCCAGATCGCCGATCGACGCGAACTCGACGGGCGCGGCATCCGTCGATTCGGCCAGCCGCGCGAGGAAGGCGTCGAACGCTGCACGTGTGTCGGGTTCGACCGCGTCGAGCACCTCGGTGGGCACCACGAAGCGCCACGGCAGGTCGTCGTCGGACTCGCCGTACACGTTCTCGGTCGACTCCGACCCGTCGTAGCTGAGGCACCAGTCCACGACCCGCTGCAGCGTCTCGCTGTCGCGGGTGAGCCAGCCGATCGTGTCGAAGGACTGCGCGAGGGGCAGCAGTCCCTGCCGGGGCACCAGGCCGTGCGTCGTGCGCAGCCCCCATAGTCCCTGATACGACGCGGGCACCCGCACCGACCCCGCGGTGTCGGTCGCGAGGCCGATCTCGGCCTGGCCGGTGGCGACCGCGGATGCCGGACCGCTCGAGGATCCGCCCGGCAGCGCGCCCGGCAGCGCGCCGTTGGGCGGGGTGCCGTAGTGCACGTTGTCGCCGGCGATGCTGTACGCGAATTCGTCGGTGCGGGCGATGCCGCGCAACGACGCTCCGCCACGAAGCAGGTCGGTCACGGCGGCCGCGGTGGTGGTCTCGGCGCGCGCTTCGTCGAGGAACGCCGGGTTGCCCGCGCCGATGCGGTATCCCTTGATCGCGAACAGATCCTTGACGGCGACCGTGAGTCCGGCGAGGGCTCCTTCCCACGCGCCCTGCCAGAGCGGATCGCCGACGGTGCGCCACACCGATCGGTCCAGCGCCTGCGAGCGCGGCGTGACGTGGGCAGCGGTGATGAGCCAGCGACCGTCGGTGCGCTCCCAGATCTGGGTCTGCAGTCCGGTGCCGCCTCCCGCGAAGCGCGAGACCGACACGAGCAGCGCGACATCGGGGGCGAGTTCGCGGTGCTCGATGCGCTCGATCACCCGGGGCGGCACCCCGCCGCGCACGCCGCGGAACGCGCTGATCGCGTCATGTCCCACGAGCAGGCCGGCGGCATCCCCCCGCATCGTGCCCTCGCCCGGGGCGAAGGCCGCGTCGAGCACGTCGAGATCGTTCGCCATGATCGCCCGCTCGTAGGCCGTGAAGGCCTCGAGCAGGTCGGCCGGCACGGTCTCGGCGCCGGGGATCGCCGTTTCAGGCATCAGTCGCCTCCGCCCCGTCGGCATCCGGAACAGGAGACCGGTCGACGCCCGCGAAGTCGGACTCGCGGATGCGCGCGTGCACACCGCACACGATGTCGACCACCTGCGAGATGTCGAAGTCCGTCGCGGCGCTCAGGTACGCGTAGGCGAGGTGCTCCTGGACGCCCCAGCGGCCCTCGATCAGGCTGAGCGCCGAGCGCACGCACTTGCGCATCGCCTCATTCAGGTCGGGATCAAGGCCGGTCGGAACCAGGTATTCGGCCGTGCGCACCATCGGCCCGGTGACCTCGCCGAATTCCGCGAGCGCTTCTGCCCGAGCGATCACGTCGAACCGCAGCGTCGCGCGCAGCGAAGCCTCGAGCGCGGTGAGCGCGACCTCGCCGTCGCCCTGCGCGAAGTGCGGGTCGCCGACGTACGCCATCGCACCCCGCACCTGCACCGGCAGGTACAGCACCGTCCCCTCGACGAGCAGATTGATGTCGATGTTCCCGCCGTGCGAGCCGGGCGGCACCGAGTGCGGCCGCTCCTCACCCGAGACCGCGACCCCCATCGTCCCGAGGAAGGGCGAGAGCGGAAAGGCGATCACGCGCTCGCCGTCGTCGACGACCGGCAGCAGCCCGACGAGGCGCCCGTCGCGCTCCTCGACCGGGGTGAACACGCTCACGTGATAGTCGCCGCGCGGCAGCTCGCCGGTGAGCGCGCCCTTGCCGTGCCGATTCGAGATCACTCCGTATGGCACGCGCGGCACGAGCTTCTCAACAGTGATGCGCAGCAGATCGCCGGGCTCGGCGCCTTCGACGAAGATCGGGCCCGTCACGACGTGGGGCCCGTCGACGGCGGGGTCACGCGACAGTTCGGCGGCGATCGAGATCGCATCCTCCAGA
>Ga0247819_10001919_pt1 | contig 10992 bp, 10 predicted proteins | sample 13C_Xylose_Day6_FD_193428 | JGI IMG/M metagenome (GOLD analysis project Ga0247819, IMG submission 193428) | Soil microbial communities from agricultural site in Penn Yan, New York, United States - 13C_Xylose_Day6 | ecosystem: Environmental > Terrestrial > Soil > Agricultural land | place: USA... | reverse complement strand
ACCGTACGTGCCCGAGCGCGTCGAGTTGTTGTACTTGTCGAAGTTGTTGATGTCCCAGCCTTCGTCGAGCGAGTTCTTGATCGGGTCCGTTTGCGTGGACTTGACGTTGAACCCAGCTTCGTGACCGCCGTGATAGAACAGCTTACGACGCACCACACCGAAGTCTTTCTCGTCCTTCACCCAAAGGCCAAGTGAAGGATCGTCTTTCAACCAGACGTCCTTATCAAGCGCTTTCAACTGCCGTTCGATTTCGGCAATCACGAGCGGGTTGCCCAGTTCGTGTTCGTGTTCCTTATAGAGACGATCACGCAACGCGTGCATCTCCGGGTGAGTCGTCACCGACTTGGCCGTGTCACCAGGGATAGCTAGTTGCGTCATCCGCATCAGGAAATCACACGCCATGGTGAACTTGTACAGTTCGTCCGTGTAGATCTCGCCGTCCTTGCGATCCTTCTCTTCCTTGGGCGGCGTCTCCAACCGAGGTAGGATGATCTTTTCCAATTGCTTGGCAGACATCCGGCCAGTGACGAAAGGGATCTTGTCATTCATCGCGTAGATGATGAGCAAGTAGTTTGCCACGACGTTGTTGTAGGTCGTCGTGATAGGTGTGATCACGTTGACCACATCGCCAGGCTTCAGGTCGATCTGCTTCAGAGGCGGTACGAGCGGACCCGTGCCTTCGGTACCTTCGATTTCCAGCAGTTCTTGCGTGTTGACCGGATTGACATACCGTACCGGTTGACCAGCGGTTTTTACCAGGCGATACGGATACGGCTCTTTCTGCCACGCATCCGGTTCTTCTTCAGTCTGGGCGAAGAACGAGATCATCCAGCCCAGTTCTTTCGGGGCGTCGCCTTTGCAGGCGGCGAGGAAATATTCACGAAGTTCCATTGCGAATCCTTATTGCGGCTTCTTGACTGCGGCGAGCAAACGCGGGATCAACATGCGGATCTGTTGAGCACGTTGTTCGCTATCGAGGATCTGCTCGAAAGCCGGCGTGATGGTACGCAAAACGTCTTGATCGTCTGCATCACTGATCAGGTAGAACCCGGCCAGCTCGCAAGCGATCTGTTCGTCAGTGAGTGTGACGAAGGCGTCTTGGTAGTACCGGATGTACGACATGAACGGCATGCCGAGTACGAGGTTGTCAGTGATCGCCTTGGCAAAGACGAAGTCAACCCGGTTGACCGAACCCAGGAAGTTGCGAACGTTCTTGATACGTCGCTGATCCGCCAGGTGCTGGTCAGTTGGCTTCACTTCTTCGATTTGTTCTTGCGCTTCAGCTTCGGCAGAGTGCGCCTCGCGCAACAGCTCCAACGTTTCCAGATCGACGTGCACCAGATCATTGAAGAACCGGTATTTGGCGTCACCTACGACCAAGCCCAACGCTTGCACCAGACGACCAATGGTATCGTTACCCGAGTCGAGAAACCGCAGCACTTGAGCAGAGTCTTCGTAATGCCAGAGATCTTCCACGGCCTCACAAAGCGGGACCAGTTCTTTGAACTGAGTATCGCGGCTAACTTTTATGCGCAGTTGTTGCAACCACACCCGAAGCGTGGTGTCATAAAAGCCTTCGAGTTCATAAAGAACGTTGTCTTTCTCCGAATTGGCTTTCGCGCCGAAGGCGATTACGTTCTCGGTTTCCCGCTCGACAAATTCGACCTTGTAACGAGCGAGTAGTTGGTTTGCACGAACGAACAAACCAATGTGTTCCGGGGTTGCAGAAGCATCCAGGAACCGACGGACAATGTCAGACCCGATGCCGTTCAAGTTTTCGTCGACAACTTCGACGTCCATGTGTTCCATTTGACAACTCCAGCGTCAGATATTTTTTTAAGCTACGAGCGACTTGTATGAGCCACTACCACGTAAAATGTTTGCGTGCCCTTAATTTCTAACCGCCAGTACGCGAGAGAGATATGTCCAAAAACAATGCCCAACGTCGCGCTGAAAAGCGTAATGCCAACACCCGCAAGCGGGCGCAAGCACGAAAGGGTCAGAAAGCACTCCATAAAAAGGAAGAGATGCACTGGGAAAACGCCCGGGAACTCTTCGATGGGCTGGTGGATCTGACGAACCAAGCTACCCCCATCGCGCTGTACCTGCAAGACCCGAACGTCGTCAAGCACGTGAACTCCGATCTGATGATCGAGACGCTCGCCTCGATGCAGTACGACGTCAAGACCTACATCGAGCCGCCGATGCTCCAGCTCCAAACGGTGCTGAAAGAACGCACTGGCCGTGTGAAGGAAGAACAGATCCCCGAATTCATCGAGGTCTTCCAAGCACTGCTGAACGTGTCGGAAATCGCCAACACCGGTCTGCAAGTCAAGATCGACACGGCCTGGACCAAACTCACCCGCGCCGTGAACGCTGTCAAGGCCGAGCTGGGCGTGGAAGAATACATCCCCGACACGGTCAAGAAGTACCAGGAGCAGTTCATGCAGCGTCAACAACTCATCCACGCAGGAGCCCCGGCAAATGTCCACTGAAAAAACGTCCGGTCGCGAGTCGGTACTCGACTCGCTGGCCGGTAACCAAGACCTCGATGCCCTGGCTGCTGCTGAGGGGTCGGTGCTCGGCGCTCCGCTCTCACCGGCGGAACCTGCTACGGAAACCCCGGCCTCCGACGATGCCAAGCAAAGCGAGCCGGAACTGGTCAGCCCTCCGTTCACCCCGGCCCACGATGACGAGGTTACTGAGGACGACGACCAGGCCGGGCCCGTGTCGATCCCTGGCATTGACCCCGTCCAGGGCAACGAACCCCCTGCCGACGCTGAAGTCCATCCGCAGCCGCCCGATACCGGGGTCGACCCCGAACCCGGTGCTGCTGAAAGCTCGGATGAAGGCGGCACGACCTCTGTCCCCGCTGGCGTCGTGATGTATGGTGGTCGCCTGCAACGCTTCGAGTCGATCGAAGAATTCCGCGGTAAGTCGAGCACGGTGCATCAGTCTCGCCCGATGCAGTCGGATGCTCCTCGGGTGGTTGGTCGTGAGTCGCTCACGTTCTCGAACATGAGCGCCAAGGACCTCACTCGTTTGGTGGCAGCGTATACCGACGAAGAAGCTGACGAGAACGACTGGGCTCGTGCGTGGCACGCCATCGGCGCCAATGCGCTGGGTGCTGGCATGGATACCGACGAGGTGCAGGTCGCCGCTCTGGCCCGGGAAGGCGCCGTGTTCCGTCAAGGCTATCAGAACAACGATCGCATCGCGCTCTTGCGCGTGAAGCGCCCGTCCAGTTCCTCGACAGCCAGCGAAGGTACGCAAGCCGTTCTGCGAGTGCTCGACGCATTCGACATGACGGCCCAAGCGGAAATCTTCTTGCCCCACTCGGGTTACTGGGCCAAGCTGGCTCGACCCTCCGACGCGGCAATCTCCGCCGCAATGGATCGCATCGAAGAAGACGCGATGATCGCAGCCCAGGAAACGTACGGTCGTAGCTTCTCGACTCGTCGTTCGCTCGTGAAGGGTTCGCTGCGTGATTTCATCCATTCGCACGTCATGAACGTGTCGGTGGAAACGCAAGGCAAGTCGATCTCCGAGTACTTGACCGAAACGGTTTCGACGCAAGACGACGACATGCTGCTGTGGGGCATGGCGCTCATGATCTGGCAGGACGGCTGGCAGTACTACCGTCAGGTCGTCGGCGACGGCGAGCGTCCGCACGAAATCATCGAACAGGTGTTGGACGTGCGTGGTTTGATGTACATCGACAACTCGCGCTTTACGCCCGAGCAGTTGAACTACATCACGGCCACCCAGGGCAAGATCGCCACTGCCGCCCAACGCGAAGCCTACCTGAATGGCTTCAAGACGCCGACGCAGACCACGATCGACCCGAAGGCCAAGGGCATGCGCATGCGTCATCCGACGCGGTTCAACCTGCGCACCCCGACCAACCACGAGATGATCGTGATCGGCGAAACCTGGATTCGCGATATCAACCGCGCCTGGGAAGAATCCCTGGCTACGACCGACTCGCGCAAACAGCGTCGTGCGTACTTGGCCAAGGCACTCAACGCCTCGCGCATGCGCTCTTACGAGCCGTGGGTGTTCTCCATTGAGCTGGGTGAAGGCGACAACGTCACCACGATTACCGATCGTGAAACGATCGTCGAAGCGCTCACCAAGCTTTCGAACGACGACGCGCTCTTCAACATCCTGGAGCAAGGCGTCGTGGAGCACCTGAAAGCCACGAACCTGTATGTGACGGGCGTGCCGGCGCTGGATAAGCGCTTCGGTGAAGAAACGTTCCCGGATAACCCGTACCTCATCCCCCTGGACGTGCTGATGTCTTTTTTTATCATGCTCAAGGGGGAAGTGGAAGTTATCGCAATGCGATAACGGGTGAGCCGTCATTCCCTGCTTGGAGTCCGAAGTTCGGGTTGAAAGAACAGCTAGACGTATCGGAGAAGTTTTATTACGATCCCCTGTACGCCTGGCTGATCGAACTACCGGACATCAAGCGGATGGACCGTTTCCAAGCTAAGCTCCTGCTGAAGTCCAAGTATCATTCGATCTACGGCATCTGCAATCACGATGTCGTAGATCCTAAGGTACCGTACCCTTATGCTGCGATCCACCCGCTCGAAGATCGTCGCGAAGTTAGCAGGAAAGCTCGGCGCATGCAACAGTTCGTCTCAGAGCGAATCCATCACCACACGGGGATCACCTGGTTGGAATTCCAGAAAATGCCTTACCACGAGGTAGAGCGTTTGATTAAATCGTGTGAGCAGCAAAACAAGGCTGAGGACAGTCAAGCGGGTCAAGTGCAGGGCGAGATGCAAAAGCTTATGCGCGAGATCAACAAGACCAAAACCAGTGCTCCGGTAAGTCCTCAGATTTACGTACCACCCCACGCTAAAAGGTGAACATAGATGTCGAAGAGCAACCGCTCGCAAGAGCAAACCCAAGAGACCACGCCCGTGGCACCGAACGCCGAACTGCAAACCGCGTTCGAAGCCTGGCGTACCGATCCGGAACGTGGTGACAGCCTGCAAGGCAAGACCGACGAAGAAGCCTACGCCGCCTTCACGCTCTGGAGCGAGAACGCCGGCTACACCGACGGCCTGGTACTGGAAGGTCGCAGCGCCTTCGAACAGTGGCGCGCTCAGCCCGAGCAAGCCACGCTGCTGGAAGGCACCACGGTCGAAGAAGCCTACGGTCTCTGGAAAGAAACCCTGACGCCCGCCAACGAAGCAGATGCTGAAGGCGGCGTGGTGGAACCGCAAGCGGAATCGTTCAAGTCCTCGACGGCCGAAAGCAACATCGCCGACAAGATCACCCCGGTCGAAAACAAGGCTCCGCAAGCCGTGGCGCTGGGCGTGCTGGATTCCAACACCAAGCCCGCGACCCAAGTGGCCGAAGAACCCCAGGCGCCCGTCACGACCGAGCACAACCAAGCCAGCCGGGCGCCCGTCTCGCCCCAGAAGGCCGACTCGTTGGTCGAACCGCACCTGCGCTTCGTTCGTGAACGCCTGACCGACAACCAGTACGGCGCCTTCCTCGACATGCCCGACGGCCTGCGCGCGCAGTTCGTCATCGTGCTGCAATACGTCGACAACATGGACACCAACAAGGCCATGTTCCAGGAAGAGGGCGTTCGCCATCAGGAATCGCTGTACCGCGCCCTGACCAAGATCCTGAACCTGTCGGGCCCGCAACTGCGTCTGGCGGTGAACCTGCTGCTGTCGATCTACCACGCGAACCGCGAAGGCGTCTTCCACCCGATGTACGCCAACCGCTACATGCGCAACCTGGCAAGCCTGCGCGAATCCGACGCCCGTCTGTTCCTGAACCTGCAAACGCTGTTCATCACGGTCGCCGAGCCGAAGAACCGCCAAGCACGCGTCAAGCACATGGACCTGGTGCGTCTGCTGTCCGACGTCGGCCGTGAGCCCACGATGGTCACGCAAGTCGCCAAGAACTCGCTCATCGCCTTCCTGAAGGGCTGATCGAGGTCTAAGTAGTACGCCCCCAATAAACCCCCAGGCAGCCTAATAAGCGCCTGGGGGTTTATGCCGCCATCGAAAACAAAAAAGAAAAGCACTAGGCTTTTCTACTCCCGCTTTCGCAGGAGGTTACAAGAAGAAGTTCAGTTGACTCGCAGCTGCCTTCAAGTCCGGGACGAACTTACCCTCGCCGTAAGGAACGAACGTAGCCGAGAAGAACGGACATTCGATTTCCAGTTCCATCACGGACTTCACCGGCAATATCAGGCAAAGAATGTCTTTACCAATTACCTTGCCGAGGTAATACGTGACGCGGTTCTTACCGCTCTTGGTGCCGATAACTTCCGCCTGGAACTTCTCCGGTTTTTCCCCGCGAGTTCCTTTGTGAACGGTGATGATTTGTCCAAGCTGGACGGGCCTATTTGCCATTGCGTTGTTCCCGAATAAGAATATGAACTGGATTACTTCTGAACGTTACGGCGATCAGAAGCAGGCAAGCCCGGCTTGCACGATTCGTAAGTCAAGATGACGGCGTCGATCTCGTTGAGCTGGCGACGCACGTCATCGTCTTCGCCAGTGATGCTCATCTTGACTCGAACGCCTTGCAGCACCGAGACGATCAAGACGTTACCGAAACGAGCCGTGTCCTTACGGAACTCACGACCGTCTTCGTCCGTACCTTCCTCGCGGAAGAACCGGCAACGAACTTCAGCATCCAGCGTGTGTTCGAAGTTCTGTTTGGCGAATTCGATTTTGTCGATCAGGGTGAAAACGTTGTGTTGCATGGTAGTGCTCCTAAATAAGAGTATTGAATAGTGGCTCTATTCCCTACCGTTATATACGTCTGAAAAAATCTGTATTCCAGGAAGGCAGCATAACCCCCTAGGAGCTTCCGTTTAAGGGCTCCTAGGGGGTTATGCCACCTGCGTGGATTTAGTTCACTGCCGGCTCTTTAGGCTCGCCGTGTTCCCGTCTGTAGATCTCGGAGAACTCAGCAGCCGTCGGCAAACCGAAGACCGTACTGCAAAACTCGATGGCATTCACATGCCCTGAGGATAAGTTCATACCCTGATACCGCAATATGAATTCGTCCTCCTCCCCTTCGATCCCGATGATCTCCGCTACCGTAGTCATCTTACTCATGTTCATCACGGCAATCCCGTTGGGATAGCTAGATGACACGTCCAAGTCGTAGACAAGGATGTAGATGTTCGTGTAGAGCGCAATCGCGTTCTGAACGATCTTGAGCCCTGGCCGGGAGTTCAAGTGTGCCGCTAGCGTGATGATCCAGTTGCGTAAGTCGTAGATCCGTTTGTCAAACGGAGTAGACATATCCCTCGCTGTCGACCCCATCACGAGTTTGTAATCTCGGATGAATTCAAAGTGACACTCGTCTACTTTCCGACGCGGCTGCGAACGGAAGTTGATAAGGTCGGTGGATTGCGCGAACGTATCCACGGTATCGGCCAAGTCCTTGGTCGTTTCGTCCAGCATTTCCAGCAGGATGTTATCGAACAAGTTATAGAGGATATAGCGCAGCTTGTATTTGCGCTGCATGAACTCGTGCCACTCAGGGCTCGATTCCACCAAATGGGAGTCTTCCGGGAACCGTAGCTTCCTGTAGATCTTCTTGGTCTCTTTGTTGTAGCCGACCTTGGAGACGTTACAGATGTGGTCCAACGTGTACGAGGTTTGCAGCGCGCTCCCGGTGCGGACTTTGTCGTAAGCCTGCATCGAGTCTACGAGTCGGAACGTTGCGGGGAAAGTCGCTACGTCCCAGCGCTGTTGCGGAGGAATCGGTGTCTCTTTACCGTCCTCGGTCTTCTTGACGTGAGAACCTTGGTGCCAGTGAAAGAACTTAAAACGATCCGGTACGCTAGGGTCAGAAAAGACCTGAGCGATATCGACTTGGCCGTCTTCCAAGGCCTCTTTCATTTTGTGGTAATCGAAGTCCAGGTTCCAAACGGAGACCCAGTCCGGTTTCCATTCGTGCAACCGTTTGAAGCACTGGATGACCGTGTCTGCGGGAGTGTCGACGATTTCGATCTCCCACTTGATCTTGCGTTCGGTCATGATCTCGGGGATGTACTTCATCGCCAGATCTTGCAGGTCTTCTTCGATATTCACCATGCCCTCTACGAACGACTTTACTACCGCCGTATAAGCACGATCTTTGTACGTGACACCCAGCATGATGATTTTGCCATCACCACGAACCATGTCGGTTTCACTGTCAAGCCCCGCCACGGTGCAAAGCTTGACTTGGACGCCTTTCTTTTCTTGCGTTTCCAGGTAGATCTGTTTGATGATCGAGCTGGAGGAAATGTCGATGCCGTAGACGTACGGATTCATCGCCAGGTCGCGCTTACTGCGGGGTAAGTTGTAGAGCTTGAGCGAATTGGCAGCGTTGGAAACCAGCTCATACTCTCGCGTCATGTAGCGATCGAGTTTGTGCAGGTCTTCCCACTCTTTCTTTTGCTCGTGGTTACGGAAACCTTCCTTGGTAAGGTAATACGGACGCTTGAAGTTGTACTTGAAACTCAGGCGAGGAGTGCGGTTACCTTCGGCATCGGTCACCCACTCTTTGATGACGTGCAAGTCGTCACCTCGGTTATCCGGGGGTGCGCAGTAGACAACGTGCTTGCCTTCGATCGAGACTGCGTCTTCTTTTTGGATCGTTTGTTGGGACATATCGAGCCTAAAATACTGGTTACGTGCGGTATGGGCTTACCGACTATTATATAGTTACGTCCACGGCTTATTATCTACAGTCGTATTCGTTATAGGTAAAAATCAACCATGAATACCCCCATGTTTTCGTTGGGATTGGAAAGCATCAAGCAGCAAAAGCCTGATTTTTTTCGATCCTTGGCGACTATCTACAGTCGCTATCGGGGGTTGCGGAAACCCGAGCTGTTGCGTAGTGATTTGCCACTTGCCATAAGCGAGTGCGTTGCTCACTACATGCGAGTGCATGTGAAGTTTGGGTTCGATGAGTCGGACGAAGACATCACTGCGTTTACGATCAGCTTTTTTGATCCTACGCAGCCACTCTCGCCCAACCTGCTCCGAAATCAACAGTCTCGTTTGATCAACTTGCATTTCGACCTAGTGAACGCCCGCGTACTGGGTGATACGAAAGACATCGTCGGTGTCGGGTTCATCCCCGTTGCCCAGGTTCTCGATCGTAGACTCACTGACGAGATGCTCGCTGCCGTTACGCTGCATGAATGTGGTCACTATTACTTAGAGCTCATGGCTCTGGGTTCGATAGCCCGCGTGAATCCTGCGATCGAACGAGTGGCTCGAGATTTTGACCGCAACCCGGACTACAACTACCGCCGCCAATTGGTTGTGCGGGAATTCAAAGATTCGGATCTTACGCCGGATGCTTTGGAACGTATCGCTCAAGCGGACGACAAAGTACAAGTTATCACCCGGGCTGTCACTGAAAGCCGTGACAATCTGGTTCACTTGTTAGGCTCTAACGTATACGACCAAACGATCTCTGAAGCGGTGGCGGACGAATTCGCCGTGCGCTTCGGAGCGGGTCAAGCGTTGGCGCGCTACATGGACATCCAAACTCGAGCGTATCGAGCTAAAGGACAAGCCCTGGACCGCCGGGCTGGTTATTATGTCCGTGTCACAGCGGGTCTGGTCGGCGTTGCTGTTGCCACCCTGGGAGCAGGGTTAGCGGTAGCAGCTGCGGTAGGTTCTGCCTTGGCTATTGCGTTCAGTGCTATCTGGACTGCACCTACCCGAGGCGACTACAAATACGACCGGGACCGAGATCGCCTCATCCGAATCCGAAATCAGATGCAGTTGCGGATGCGCACACTCGTCAAAAACGCTACCCAGTATAAAGCCATCAAGCTGGAACTGGATGCCGTTGACGAACTGATCCGCAACACTGATCCGGGTAACGACTCGTTCGCTACCGTTTTTGCGCAATGGTTCAATCCTGAAGCGCGAGCGCGGTTGGCTCAATCCAAAACCGAACACCAGTACGAGGCATTGGCGTATAACCCATTGTTCGACGCGGCGTTCGATCTCAAGTACTCCAAGAAATAGGAACCAGCACTGCCATGAAAACTTCCCACGAACTCCAACGGGCCATCCGCGTGGCTCTGGAAGACAACTCGGTTTCGATCCTGGATCGTCCGAAGATCCTGATGCTGGCTTCGGCCTATGCCATCGGTACTGGCCTGCCCCTGTCGGTCGAAGGCAATGCCAAGACGGCCGCGCAAGTGCACTTCGAAGAGATCAACCGCTCGATCTCGATGCTGAACGAAATCATGACGTTCTGCACCCGTTCGGCTACCGACCTGGTGGAGAGCTTCCTCGCCATGCGCTACAAGGTTTTCCAAGGCACGCATGACGCCGAAACGGTTTCCGCTGGCGGGTGCTTCCTCTCGAAGTTCTCCGGCGCCAATCAGTTCCTGGCCAACGACACGCTGGCAACCTACGAAGCCAACGAGCGCGTCGTCACGTTGCTCGCCGTGTTGATCCGTCAGCTGCTGGACCTGTAATAAGGGACACCAGATGACTCAACGATTTCCCCTGGGTATCCAGGGGCGAGGGCAAAACCCGGAGAAGAACGACGTCATCAAGTCGACGGATATCTTCGAACGGGATTCCCTCGTTCCCGGACAAGAACCGAAGCTGCGTGAAGACCTGACACTGACGGTGGAACCGAATCCCGCCGGCACGACCCAGGCCTCGCAAATCCAAACCACCAACACCGACGACATCATGAATCACTCCGTGTCACTGGAAAACCACCTCTGGGGTACGTCACTGTCCCTGGACGCCGCCGTCGAATCGCTCGCCAAGACGACCGACGAATTTGAACAACTGAAGTTCGCTCGCGAGTCGCACAAGTCCTCGCTGAACGAAGACTTCGCCTTCGAATCGATCGGTGACCGGATCAAGGCCGGCATCAAGAAGGTTATCGAGTACATCCGCGCGTTCTTCAAGCGCATGGGCGACTGGATCAAGGGCGAGCGCGGCAAGGCCACCAAGGCTCAGGTCGAAC
>Ga0247819_10001916_pt1 | contig 11000 bp, 9 predicted proteins | sample 13C_Xylose_Day6_FD_193428 | JGI IMG/M metagenome (GOLD analysis project Ga0247819, IMG submission 193428) | Soil microbial communities from agricultural site in Penn Yan, New York, United States - 13C_Xylose_Day6 | ecosystem: Environmental > Terrestrial > Soil > Agricultural land | place: USA... | reverse complement strand
GCCGTGGGTCCAGCACGCGGTGGTGGCCCGACCCCACGAAACGGCAGGCCAGTTGCGCATTCGCCTGCAGCGGGAGCGCGCACACCGCTGGGACCTGGTCTGCGTGACGGAGGCCGACCAGCACCTGATCGGCTGTCTCACGCCGGCGGAGATCCTCGCGCTCCCCGATGCCCAGCAGCTGGGGGCTGCCGCAGACCGGAACTGGCCGCGCGCCACCAACGGCACGAGCGAGGAGCGGATGGGCGCCGACCCGGCCTACGGCAGCGGCCCGATCGCGACCACCGTGCAGGACGTGCTGTCATTGGCCACCTACTTCGGCTGCGTTTTGCTGGTGGTGCTCCGACGGGGGCCACGCCACACTGCATGCCGATGATGGCGGCCATCCTCTGGACCCTGGGACTGCTCTTCCTGCTGCTGGTGCTGCTGGCGGCGGTGCTGTGGTCCATCCGCCGGCAGCGCGACGTCACCCTGCGCCTGCACGCCGCCGGAAACATCGAGCAACTGTTGCCCACCCTGGCAGGGCTTTCCCTCGCCACGGTCACCGGCGGCAACTCGGTCGAGCTGCTTGAGAACGGCCGCTACTTCGACGTGCTGCTCGAGCGCATCGGCGCGGCGCGCAGGTCGGTTCACCTGGAGACGTTCCTCTGGAAGGAAGGCGAGATCGGCGAGCGCCTGAGCGCCGCACTCGCCGAACGCGCCCGGGCCGGGTGCGAGGTCCGGCTCTTGCTGGACGCCAATGGATGCCGCCGGATGGGCCGCGGCGCCCTGCGCCTGATGCACGAGGCCGGATGCAGGGTGGTGTTCTTCCATGACACCGCGTTGCGAAACCTCGGATGGCTCAACAACCGGGACCACCGCAAGCTGGTCGTCATCGACGGTCGCGAGGCCCTGGCCGGTGGCCACTGCATCGTGGACACCTGGCTGGGCGACGCGGAAGACCACCTCCACAACGCCGACCTGAGCTTGCTCGTGCGCGGCCCGGTGGTCAACACGCTGCAGGGCGTCTTCAGCGAGAACTGGGTGTCCGAGAGCAGCGAGCTGTTCGGCGGAGACGCCCATTTCCCGCCACTGGCGCCCGTGGGCGGGTCCGTCATCCATCCGGCCTGGCTCAAGCCCGAGGACTCGGCCTCCGCCGTGAAGATCCTGCACCACGCCGCGATCTGCCTGGCGCGCGAGCGCATCTGGATCCAGAACCCGTACTTCATCCCGCAGCCGGCCGCCATCGATGCGTTCGGGGAAGCGGTCGCGCGCGGCGTCGACGTGCGCGTGCTGATGCCGGCCACCAGCGGTTCGGACAACCCGATGGTGCAGCATGCGGGGCACCGCAACTTCGAGAAGCTCCTGCGCTGCGGCGTGCGCCTGTTCGAGTACCCGCACACGCTGCTGCACCAGAAGGTGATGACGATCGACGGGATGTGGAGCGCGATCGGATCGAGCAACTTCGACGACCGCTCGTTCGAGACCAACGACGAACTGACGCTCGGCGTCCTCGATGCGGATCTCGCGGCGCGGATCGACGCAGTGTTCGAGAAGTACGTGGCGCGCGCGCAGGAAATCGAACTCGAGGCCTGGCGCCGTCGCGGCGTCTGGCACAAGCTGAAGGACAACGGCGCCTACCTGTTCCACCTGCTGCTCTGAGCGGCGTCCGGCGGGCCGCCGGGGGTCGCCCGCTCAGGGCAGCCGCTGCGAGTTCGCGCCGCAGGTATGGATGCCCAGCAGCTGGTAGAGCGGGCAGTAGCGCAGCAAACCGGTCGCCAGCGGCACCAGCCCGATCAGTCCCCACGCGCCGATCACGCCGACCGAGAACAGGGCGATCAGGAGCAGGCCCACGCCGATCCGCAGCACCTGGTCGATCCGGCCGACATTCGTCATCACGACGGCTTTCATGCTCACCTCCAGTTCAGGTTCGGCGTTCCGTGGCGGGACGGACTTGCTCGGCCAGCAGGTCCAGCGGTGACACGATTCCGACCACCTTGCCTTCGGGCGTCACCACCAGGAGATGGTGCACGTGCGCATCGCGCATCAGGCGCGAGGCCTCGGACGCCAGCGTCTGGGGCGAGACCGTCAACGGCTTGTAGGTGCAGGCGCGCCAGGCGGGCGCGTCGCCCGGCAGCCCGCGCGCCCGAATGTGCAGCAGGTCCCACGCGCTGACCACGCCGACGAGCACCTCGCGCTCCAGCACCGGCGCCCAGGTCAGTCGCCGCGCCACCATCTCCTCGGCGATCGCATCCGCCGGATCGTCCGGCGCTACCGACCAGAAATCGCGAATCGCCAGTTCGCCCACGGTCCTGTCCATCACTGCACCTCCTGTTCACGGGGCGGACGCCCGAGCCTTGCTTCCGCGTCCACCACGACGCGCGCCACGGCCAGCAGCGTGTCGGGCGTGACGCTGATCGAATCGATGCCCATCGCGACGAGCGAGCGGGCGAAATCGGGGTCGTCCGAGGGCGCCTGGCCGCACAGGCCGACGTGGCGCCCGTTGCGATGCGCGCCGTCGATCGCCATGCGCAGCATCTGCTGGACGCCGGGGTCGCGCTCGTCGAAGTCGAAGGCGACGATCTCCGAGTCGCGGTCGACGCCCAGCACCAGCTGCGTCAGGTCGTTCGAGCCGATCGAGAAACCGTCGAAGATGCGGGCGAACGCGTCCACCTGGATCACGTTGTTGGGGATCTCGCACATCACGTAGACCTCCAGCCCGTCCTCGCCGCGGCGCAGCCCGTGCGTCGCCATCGCGGCGATCACGCGCTCGCCCTCCTCCACGCGCCGGCAGAACGGGATCATCACCCTGACGTTCGACAGCCCCATCTCGCCGCGGACGCGCCGCAAGGCCGCGCATTCCAGCGCGAACCCGTCGGCATACGCCGGATGCGCGTACCGCGAAGCACCGCGGAAGCCGATCATCGGGTTCTCCTCCTGCGGCTCGAACCAGCGGCCGCCCGGGAGCCGGGCGTACTCGTTGGTCTTGAAGTCGGACATGCGGACGATCACCGGCCGCGGGAAGAAGGCGGCGGCGATGGTGGCGATGCCCTCGGAGAGCTGTCGCACGAAATAGTCGGCGCCGCTCGCGTGGCCCGCCGCCAGGCGCGCCAGATCCGCGCGGACCGCCGGGTCCTCCACGCGTTCCGGATGGGCCAGCGCCATCGGGTGGGCGCGCACGTGCTCGGCCACGATGAACTCCATGCGCGCCAGGCCGACGCCGTCGGCGGGCAGGCCGGCCGCCTGGAAGGCGATGTCCGGATTGGCGATGTTGAGCATGAGGTGCGTCCGCGGTCTGGGCATCGCGGCGGCGTCGATCTCCTCGCGGGTGAAAGGCAGGCAACCCGCGTACACCCGGCCTGCGCTGGCGCCCTCGCAAGCCACCGTGACGAGATCGCCGGTGCGGATGGCGGTGGTCGCCGTGCCGCAGCCGACCACGGCCGGGATGCCGAGTTCGCGAGCGACGATGGCCGCGTGACAGGTCCGGCCTCCCCGGTTCGTCACGATGGCGGCCGCCGCCTTCATCACTGTTCCCCAGTCGGGCATGGTGGTGTCTGCCACCAGCACCTCGCCGGGCCGGAAAGCCGAGAGCTCGTCCGCATGCGCGACCACCCGCGCGGTTCCGGCGGCGATGCGGCTGCCGACGGCGCGTCCTTCCGCCAGCACGGGTCCGCGGCCTTGCAGCCGGAACGTTTCGATCCGGTTCGGCGAGCGTCGCGCGGCGACGGTCTCCGGCCGGGCCTGAACGATGTACAGCTTGCCGTCCACCCCGTCCTTGGCCCATTCGACGTCCATCGGCGTCGGCCTGCCGGCGCGCGCGCTGTAGTGCTCCTCGATGCGCATGGCGGCCTCGGCGAGCTCGACCACCTCGCCGTCCTCGAGGCAATAGCGCCCGCGCTCCTCGGCCGAGGTGGGCACGTTGCGCGTGCTGTCGCGGCCAGCGGTGCTCGCGTACACCATCCGGACCTCCTTGCCGCCGAGGTTGCGCCGCAGCACGGTGCGGTGGCCGCCGCGCAGCGCCGGCTTGAACACGTAGAACTCGTCGGGATCGACGGTGCCCTGCACCACGTTCTCGCCCAGGCCCCAGGCGCCGGTGACGAACACCACGTCACGGAAGCCCGTCTCGGTGTCCAGCGTGAACGTCACGCCGCTGCAGGCACGGTCGGCGCGGACCATCTTCATCACCCCGACCGACTGCAACACTTTGAAGTGGTCGATGCCGCGGTCGGCGCGGTAGGCGATCGCGCGATCCTTGAAAAGGCTCGCGAAGCACTGGCGCACGCTGTCCAGCAGCTGCGCCTCGCCATCGACGTTCAGGAACGTCTCGTGCTGGCCCGCGAAGCTGGCGTCGGGCAGGTCCTCTGCCGTGGCGGAGCTGCGCACGGCGACGCTCAGGTGCGGACCGTACTGGGCCTGCAGCCTGTGCCAGGCGCCGACGATCTCCCGGACCAGTTCGTCGGGCAGGGGCGCCTGCGCCACGATGTCGCGGGCCGCGCGGGCGCGCGCCGCCAGGTCGTCGACGTCGCGCACATCCAGTCCGTCGAGCGCCCGGCGCAGCGCAGGCCATGCGTCGGCCCCGTCGAGCACCTGCCGATAGGCCTGCGCGGTCACCGCGAAGCCGTTGGGCACGCGGATGCCGCAGGGCGCGAGCGCGCGCATCATCTCGCCCAGCGAGGCGTTCTTGCCGCCCACCAGCGGCACGTCGTCGATGCCGACCTCGTCGAACCAGCGCAGCCACCGGCCGCGGGCGCGAGCGGGATGCGACAGTGTTTGTGCGGCAAGATCCATGCTGTCTCCCGGTCCTGAAGTCCCAATGTGGACCTCCGGCCGGCGGCCGCATTGACCGACATCAATGCCGCTGCACGGGGCGCCGGAATCTGGAAGGTGCTCGTCGTCGGATGTCGGGTCCGCCGCCCGCGCAACAGCCTGGACTGGAGGTCGCATGGATCGTCCCGCGCTCGCCCGGACACTGAGCCTGGCCCAGCTGGTGCTGCTCGGCGTGGGCACCATCGTCGGTGCGGGGATCTACAGCGTCATCGGCGCGGTCGCCGGCCTCGCCGGCCGGGCGATGTGGCTCAGCATGCTGCTGTCCGCCCTGGCGGCCGGGCTGACCGCCCTCTCCTATGCGGAACTCGTCTCCGCGCGGCACCGGGCCGGCGCCGAGTACCAGTTCATGCGCGCGGCCTTCCCGTCCTGGCCCCTGCTGGCCTACCTGGCCGGCTTCTTCATCGTCCTGAACTGCGCGGCGACTTCGGCTGCCGTGGCGCTCTCGTTCGCCGGCTACCTGCGCGGCTTCGCCGACGCGCCCGGCCCGGTGGTCGCGTGGCTGCTGCTCGCGGCCTGCACCCTCCTGAACATCTGGGGCATCCGCCAGTCCGCCTGGGCCGGCATCGCGCTCATCACGGTGGAAGTCGGCGGGCTGCTGCTCGTCATCACGCTCGGGTTCGCGCGCGGTCAGCCCGCGCAGGCGCTCAGCCTGCCGGCGGCGGACCAGGCCACCCACGTGCTCACGGGGGCGGCCCTCGTGTTCTTCGCCTACATCGGCTTCGAGGACATGACCAACCTGTCCGAAGAGGCGCGGCACCCCGCGCGCGACATGCCCCGGGCGCTGCTGGCCGCTGTCGCGGTCACCGCCCTGCTCTACCTCCTGCTGGTCTGGGCCGTGCTGTCCCTGCTGACGCCACAAGAACTGGCGGACAGCACGGCACCCCTGGCGGATGCCGCTTCCCGCGCCGCCTCCTGGAGCGGCCCCGTGGTGCGGCTCGCGGCGCTGTTCGCGACCGCCAGCACGGCACTGCTGGTGCTGGTCAGCATCACCCGGCTGGTGTTCGCGATGGCACGCGAGGGGGATTTCCCGGCGTTCCTGGCCCGCACGAGCCGCCGCCGCCAAGCGCCCTGGGCAGCTGCGCTGCTGCTCTTCGCGGCGGCGAGCGCCATGCTGCCGCTGGGCAAGGTGGAGATCGCGGCCAGCGTTTCGGCGCTCGGCATCCTGGTCGCCTTCTGCGGCGTGCACGCGGCCGTGATCGCCCTGCGGCTGCGGCCGCGCGGCCCGGCGCCTGCTTTCCGCATGCCCCTGTCGGTGCGCGGCGTCCCCGTCGTGGCCGTGCTTGGCATCGCCGCGAACCTGCTGCTGATGACGCGGTTCACCGCGACGGTCTACCTGGTGACGGCGATCACGCTGGCGCTGGGGCTGGTGGCCTACGCGGTCATGCGCCTGCGAAAGGCTTCCCGGCGCGCGCAGGCCTGAGTGCCCGGAACGGCGGGGGGCTTCGTAAGCCTGCGACCTTCAACCCCCGTTCGTGGCCGGAGAGGCGGTTCCCGCGCGACGCACCCGATCGACATCCGCGATCGGCTCCACCGTGACCAGCGGCAGCAATGCCGCGGCCTGGCGCGCATCGCACAAGCCCGTGCCGCGCGTCTGCACGGTGGCGGCGGACGCCGCCATGGCGTGCCGCAGCGCCTCTTGCGGCGCGGCATCGCGCACCAGCGCCTCCACCAGACCGGCGACGAAGCTGTCGCCGGCCCCGATCGTCCCCACCACCGTCACCGGCAGGCCGGCTGCCCGCCAGGCCCCGCCGGCCGTCACGAGCAACGCTCCCTGCGCGCCCAGCGACAGCGCGACCATGGAGACCCGCCCGGCATCGACAAGCCGCCGGCAGGCTCGCAGCTGCTGCGTCTCGGATTCGAGCGGCTCACCGGTCAGTTGCCGCAGTTCGCCGAGGCTGGGCTTGAGCGCGAACACCTCCGCCTCGAGCGCGGCCGCGAGCGCATCGCCAGAACAATCCAGGACCAGTCGCGAGCGGCCGCGCAGCCCGGCGGCGAGGCGGGCGTAGAAGTCGGCGGGGACGCCCGGCGGCAGGCTGCCGCTGGCGACCACGAAGCGGGCTGCGGCCCCCCACGCGATGCAGCGCTCGAGGAATGCCAGCCACTCCGCGGGGAGCAGGGTCGGGCCCGGCAGCACGAAGCGGAACTCCTCGCCCGTCGCAAGGTCCTGGACGGAAAAATTCTCACGGGTGGTGCCTGCGACCGGCACGGGAACGGTGGCCAGGCGCTCGGCGGCGAGAAGCCGCCCGAGCAGGTCGCCCGCGAGTCCGCCGGCCGTATGCAGCGCCACCACGTCGGCGCCCAGCCGCGCCGCCACCCGGGCCACGTTGACGCCGCCGCCGCCAGGGTGCACCAGGGGCGGAGCGCAGCGAAGCTTGTGGCCGGGCACGATCCGCTCGACCGTGGTGGCGATATCCACGGCCGGGTTGACGGTCAGGGTGACGATGGCAGGCACGGGCTCTCGATCGGATCGGGTCGGCGCGCGTCGCTCGCCCCTAGTTGGCCATCAGGACCGGCAGCGTCATCGAGCGCAGCACCGTGCGCGAGACACCGCCCATGACCCATTCACGGGCCCGGCCGTGGCCATAGCAGCCCATGACCAGCAGGTCCGCGCCAAGGTCGAACGCCTGCGAAAGCAACAGCTGGCCCAGTTCCGCCGGCTCATCGCCTCGGAGGTGCCATTGCGCCGCGACGCCATGCGACCGGAGATACCCGTCGAGGTTCAGGGGAACGCCATCGTCCGCGCCGCTGCCCCAGGCGACGATGTGCACCTTCGCGGCCCGCTGCAGCAGGGGCATGGCCCCGTTCACCGCCGCCGCCGCCTCGCGGGCGGGCTTCCAGGCGATCACCACGGTCCTGAACGATTCAGGCATCTGCCCGACGGCCGGCAAGACCAGCGCCGGCTTGCCGCTGGCCGCCATGACGTCCTCGTTGAAGTCGTGTGGCGCCTCGCCCGGACCGGTGTCCGGGTGCGGCTGGCTGAGCACCAGCAGGTCGGCATGGAGCGCCTGATGTGCGAACGCCCGCGCCAGGCCGAACCCGCTCATTTCGCCGAAGCGCGCCGCGGGCCCCCGGTTTGCCATCGCCTGGTCGAACGTGTCGCGCACGAACTTGCGGCGCTCCTCCTCCAGCTCGACCAGCGCCGCGGCGGTGAGTCCCCCGAGCCCGGCCACGTCGGGGATGGTGGTGAGCGCGGGTCGCGCAACGTCGATCGCCGCGAGGGCGGCGCCCTGCTCCTGCGCGATCCGGCGGGCGCACTGCACCGCCGGGGCGATGCGCCGGCCCGAGTCCAGGTGAACCAGTATCTGTCGGTAGGACGTGGCCATGGGTTTCTCCGGTGAGTCCCGCCAAGGTAGGACGCGGTCGACCGCCACGCCTTGCGGCAGATCAAGCCGGCACGGCTCGCGCACACTAGATGGGTCGTCCAGAGGAGGCAGGCATGTACCGACGAAGTTCCGGCAAGGCCCCGGTGGCCGCGCTTCAGCTGGCCCGCGATCGCGACGCCCGGCTGCGGCTTGCGCATGGCGTCCCGTTCGGGCGGCTCTGAGACCGGCGCGCCTTGTCCAGCCTGCAGGTCAGCGAATCCGAGGGGTCCGGCCTCGACCTCGATCTCGACGCGGGACCTGGCGTCGGCCTGGACGCCGCGCAGGTGCTGGCGGCGCGGCGGCAGTACGGACCGAACGAAGTCGTTCCGGAGGGCTCCCGCCACTGGTTCGACATCGTTCGCGACAGCGCGCGTGATCCGATGCTCTGGTTCCTGCTGGCGGCGGCGGCACTGTTCGGCCTGCTGGGACAGACGACCGAGGCCGTGGTGCTGCTGGCCGCCCTCCTCCCTCTGGCCGGGATGGATGTGTTTCTGCGGAACCGGACCGTCGCTTCTACCGCCAGCCTGGCGAGCCGGCTCGCGTCGCGGGCGCGCGTTCTGCGCGACGGCGCCTGGGCCGACCTGCCGTCGGCCGAGCTCGTGCCGGGGGACCTCGTCGAGATCGGCGCGGGCAGCTACTTCCCGGCGGACGGACTGCTGCTCGCCGGCGATGGGCTGCAATGCGACGAGTCGAGTCTCACCGGCGAAGCGCTTCCCGTGGCCAAGCACCCGCTGGCGGCGGGCGAACGTCGCGCGGGCCGGATTGCCGAGCGGCACTGGGGCACCGCGGGAACCCGCCTGCTGACCGGCATCGCACGGATGCGCGTCGTGCGGACCGGGGCGCGAACGCGGTACGGCGAGCTGGCCCGGGCCGCGATGGGAGGCTCGCACGAAGGCACTCCCCTGCAATCCGCCATCGGCGGCCTGGTCGCTCGCATCCTGGCGGCGGCGCTCGCGCTGTGCCTGCTTCTCGGCGCCGTGCGCCTGGCGCAGGGACACGGATGGGTCGACGCGACGCTCAGCGCGATGACGCTCGCCGTGGCCGCACTGCCGGAGGAGTTCCCGGTCGTCTATGCCTTCTTCCTCGGGCTGGGCGCCTTCCGGCTCGCCCGCCGCAAGGCGCTGGTGCGGCGGGCGGTGGCCGTGGAGAACATCGGCCGCATCAGTTGCATCCTGTCGGACAAGACGGGAACCCTCACGGCGGGCGTGCTCACGCTGACGCATCGCTGGCCCGCGCGGGGCCTGGACGACGTGGCGCTGCTGCGTCGCGCCGCGCGGGCGGCCCGGGAGGAGAGCGGAGATCCGATGGACCAGGCCCTGCTCTCGGCCGCGGGTCCGACCGACGCCGGCGTGCGACTGGCGGTTTTTCCCTTCACCGAAACACGGCGCAAGGAAACCTCGGTCTGGCAGGACCCGGGGACGGGGGCCGCCACGGCCTGCAGCAAAGGGGCCCCCGAAACGATCCTCGCCCTCTGTGACCTGCCGGCGCCCGAGCTGGCGCTGTGGCGCCAGCGTGTGCGCGAACTGGCGGCCGGTGGCCGCAAGGTGATCGCGTGCGCCGAGCGTGCCGTAGCGGCCGATGCCACGTCGACGGAGCCCGCCGGGGGGTTCACGTTCGCCGGCCTGCTCGCGTTCGCGGACCCGCTCCGACCGGGCGTGGCCGAAGCGGTGCGCGAATGCGCGGCGATGGGCATCCGGGTGGTGATGGTGACGGGCGACCACCCGGCGACGGCGCAGGCGATCGCGGCTGGGATCGGGCTGGGAGGAAACGAGGCGGAGGTGGTCGCGCTCGATCCCGCGGAGGACGCCGCCGAGGTGCTGCGGCGCCGGCCCGGACTGCGCGTGCTCGCCCGCGCGACCCCGGCCCAGAAGCTCCAGCTGGTGCGGGCGCTCCGGCAGCAGGGCGAGCTCGTCGCGGTGACTGGCGACGGCGTCAACGACGTCCCCGCGCTGCGGGAGGCGGACGTCGGCGTGGCGATGGGCGAACGCGGAACCCGCGCCGCGCGCGAGGCCGCCGCCATCGTGCTGATGGACGACAACTTCCGGACCATCCACGACGCCGTGACCGAAGGCCGGCGACTGTTCGCGCAGCTCCAGGTCGCATTCGCCTACCTGCTGCTGGTGCACATGCCGCTCGTGCTCGGCGCCGCCCTGGTTCCGCTGCTGGGCCAGCCGCTGCTGTTCCTGCCGATCCATATCGTGTGGCTGGAGCTGGTGATCCATCCGACGGCTCTGCTCGGCTTCCAGGAACTGCGGGCCGGGGAAGCGCCGCCGAGGCCGGGACCGCATTTCTTCTCGCGCGCCGCCTGGGTCACCATCCTGGCCGTGGGGACCTTCACCAGCGCGGCGGTCATCCTGGGGTATCTCCTGGCGCTCGGGCCCGGGCAGGATGCCGCCCACGGCCGTTCGATGGCGCTGGCGATCCTGCTGTCGAGCGGATCCACCGTGACGCTGGCGCTGGCGGGTGCGCGAAATCTTCCCGGGTTCCTGCTCGCCGCGTTGTCGGGGACGATCCTGGTCGTTTTCATCCAGTCGCCGATCATCAGCCGGTGGCTGCACCTGACGCCGCTGCACCTCTCCGACTGGGCCACGGCGCTGCTCGCCGCTGCGATCGCAGGACTGGGCGCCAGGCATCTCGCGCGGCTCCTGGCGCAAGGTGCCGCGACGATGCCGTCCGCGCGGGGACGGGTCCCGTGAGGGCGCGCACCAATGAAAAAGCCCCCTTGCGGGGGCTTGTTCATGGTGTGCCTGGCGGAGAGGGCGGGATTCGAACCCGCGGTGGGCTATTAACCCACACACGCTTTCCAGGCGTGCGACTTAAACCGCTCATCCACCT
>Ga0247819_10001914_pt1 | contig 11012 bp, 6 predicted proteins | sample 13C_Xylose_Day6_FD_193428 | JGI IMG/M metagenome (GOLD analysis project Ga0247819, IMG submission 193428) | Soil microbial communities from agricultural site in Penn Yan, New York, United States - 13C_Xylose_Day6 | ecosystem: Environmental > Terrestrial > Soil > Agricultural land | place: USA... | reverse complement strand
GCTGCAGGCCGAATGGAAAAATGTCGATCTGGACCAGCAAACCTGGTTCCTCCCCAGCGAAAACGTCAAAGGCACCCGCGGCAAGAAACAGGACCACCATGTCTTCCTCTCCTCCTTCGCCTTGCATTTCTTTCAGGAACTCAAGACCCTGACGGGAGACTCCCTGTGGTGCTTTCCGAACAAGCAGGATGATGGGCATGTGGACGTAAAGGTGGTGAGCAAACAGGTCGGCGATCGCCAGGCCCGGTTCAAAAACCGCAAGGCTCTCTCCAGACGGCGTCACGACGACACCCTGGTCCTTGCCGACGGCCAGAACGGCGACTGGACGCCACATGACCTGCGCCGCACGGGCGCGACCATGATGCAGGCTTTGGGGGTCAGCCTGGACGTCATCGACCGCTGCCAAAACCATGTGCTGGCCGGCTCGCGGGTGAGACGCCACTACCTGCATCACGACTATGCCGAAGAGAAGAAACGTGCCTGGAATCTGTTGGGCGATCGTCTCAGTGAAGTCTTGTCCGCAACCTACGAGCACACACCGACCGAGTCGATGTTGTCGTTTCCTGCATATACCGCGAATAGTTATTTACCGCCGTCTTAAGTTGGCGTCTTTAGTGTTGCGTCGTCATCAGCGAATGACGACCCCGTGAGAAGTGGAACCGTTGTCCAACTCACTGTGCCAGTGTAGGGCGTGCCATCGGCAGCCCGGCTCCACCGAAAATATTCTCTAGCCGGTACAGCGCCAAGAGGTCGGCGAACTTCGCCGCCGTTACGTGAAGCAACAATCCTCCGGTCGGGCTGTTTTTGTCGATGTTCTGCGCAGGGAACTAGTGTTTGTGTCAGTGTTTCGCGGCACGCCCAGTCCCTCCTGCCAAAGCCCAGGCATCAAGTACGTGACCGCTCCCTCCGGTACAGAACAGGCGCTAACCGGATCAACAATTGACTTTTTATGTGCTCAAGCGCTTCGTCATCCAGATTCAAGTTCTTCAAGTGCTCTAGCAGCTCGCTTTGCCCTGGTTGACCGAATGCTAGACGGTAAAGCGATAGGACTTTTTGCATGTTCGGATAGCGGCGTGCTTCTTCGCTGAAGGCAAGTCTCGGAATCAAGCGGCGGATCTTCGCGTCACCTTCGGGATAATGCCAATAGGGCACCAGATCAGTTCCCCAGGTGGGGCTTTCGACAGATGTAAACAACGCCTTCCAGTTTTCGGGCGCGCTGTCGTACTCCGCCACCGCTTGCACCACTCGACGCCGGACCACCAGCGACTGGTAGCGATTGACCCGCCCTTCCCGCTGTTCCAGATCTATCGGGTTATTCGGCAAATTCCAATGCACGACTTCGCTGCAGTACCAATGAAAATCCAGGCCTTCCTGACCAATGGAAGTTGATGCGAGAACGAACGGCCGAAACGGCGAATTGAAGCTTTCACGTATATTGATGATTCGTGTCTGGCCCGCTTCATCCGTGGTTTTCTGAGCGCCCAGTTGCACGGCATAATGACATCTCAGGTGAGTGTCGTCTTTTTCCCTGTCAACCTTCCAGACTTTCACATTCGACGGTGTCGTGCGAAGAACGCTTTCGAGCGTAGTCACCACATCATCCAGCAACTTGTCGGGTGCAAGTAGGTAACAGTACTCCTCAAGCATCGCCTGAATGCCGCCATCGGCGCAGTACCTCACGATGCCTCGCCAAGGATGCAGCGGGTCGAGCCGCCGGGCGATCGCACTGCCCGTGACGCTGTTGAATAGACTGACAAATCCCAGAGCGACCCGACTGGCGGCTCCTATCAGGCAAGGACCGGGATACAGCTGCCGCAGCACGCGGTAGGCGCTCACCGCCGGCGATCCCACAGCCAGCCTGGCAAGGTACTGAGGAAGGTCTTCAGGCATTGCGCCCAGTTCATCCAGTTGGTTGAAACGACGGGATATTTCGCGAACGCGCAACCGCGCTCCGTCGGAGAGATTGCCGACGTCCAACATGGCTTCGAACCATGTGGCGGTCCATCCCTCGTGCGCCTGATCCAGCAGCATCGGGGCGAACAGATACCAGTAGTGGCTGTTCTGAGCGCCCTGATTGCAGACGCGCAATGACGCTAGACTCCTTGTGAAGTGCCGGATGAGTTCGTCAAGGCGGCTCTCCAGTGGGACTGAAGTACGCGCTATCGGAATGTCAGTCAGGCAGCGGGCAGGATAAATCAGCGACCAGTTGGCAACGTCCCCGCTGTCGAGTTTGATCACCGCGCGACGTTGTTGCAGATGACGGTTCTGGTCGTCTTCGCTGACACCGGCACGGCGCTTGTTGAAGTACTCCGATTTGTCCGTGAAATGCTGCTGGACTCGCCGTTCCGCCTCGTAGCTCATCAGCCCGCCCACCATCCTCGGCACCATCGTCCAGGAGGAAAACAGTAACGTCTTGCTGAGTTGCTCGTGACCGGCAAAAAAGCCTCTGAGTCGATAGTGCGGCCAACTAGGCGGTAGCCAAAGTAGCATTTCCGGACCGTCTTTACGCCCGTCTCCAAACAAGTGACTGGCTAACCAGCGAACCTGCGGATTGGGTGCCTCGCGGGCGACATCCAGCGTGAACTTGCGGATCCGCTCGCGTGATAACCAGAGGTTTTTGTTCGCGGTCAACTGCTTGAACAGCGCCGGAGATCGCTCGAAGCGGCGTTGCAGCACTTCTTGCACTTTGTAACCGGTACTGAACGACAGCGGCCAGGCTGCCGACTTGAAAAAACTCATGATCTGCCTGGAGACGCGCAGTGAGCTGTCAGCTTCCAGAACGAGCGCCAGCCGGTCCAGCTCGATATAAGTGCGGATATCATCGGCGCGCAATTGTGGCAAGTCTTGCGGGGGTATCCCGTCGACCAGGCTGTCCACATCCCGAGCGATCTGGCTTCGCTCCGTGCGGCAAATCAGTGGGCGAAGCAATCGCTCCACTTCTCGGCGAGGCGCATCGTCCAGCGCTTCGCCATCGATGCAGTCGCGTCGCAGACACAGCAGCGCAGCCTGCAGTTTCTTGCGTGCAGGTTCGTAAGCATCGAGTGGCGACAAATTCAAAAACGCGAGGATCTGCTTGAGTTTCTCCAGATGGCCGTCATCGTTCTCATCGTCATCCACGGTGCTCATGGCTTTGAACGGAGTGGCCGAGAGCATCAAGACATTGCTCTCGCGCTCGCGACTGAATATCTCCCGTGCGATCAGGGATTGTTCGTTTTCCTGCAGATCGAGCAGGCTTTCGAAGCGCTGAAACTCGTCGAGAATGAACAGATCCGCCCGGAGGTGCGTAGCGCAGCATCGGGCGAACGTCACGCGCAAATCGCGCATCAGCTCGCGTTTGACGCCACGGTGACGTTCCGCACGCAGACCGGCAGTGCTGCGCAGTCGTTCCAGCAATGAGGGCGTCGCGTCGTTCGACACGAAAATGATCGCTGCGTGAAAGCTGGCAACGATCTCCTTCACCAGTCCTTGCTGTTCTACCTGATCCCGCTCCGCCTGCCAGCTGTCAGCACATTGCACTCGGTCCTGGAACAGCGCCGTCAAACTGTGGCGAAAACCTCGAAGCTGCGGGTGCTGAAGCAACGCCGCAAGGATAATGCCCCTCTCCTGCCGGTTTCCTGTTCCCTGGGTCAGCGAAAACGATGTGGCTGGCGTCAGGGTGCAAATTTCCAGCAATGCACCGTGCTGCTCGGGCTGGCACACCGCGACTTGTGCGAGGCGTGCGTAAGACGGCTGTCGAATCCAGCCGCTGCCTGCTGGAAACACGGCAAGCTTGGCCAGGTTCTCAGCGGCCAGACTCAAGTTGGAACAGATATAGGTGACACGTAGCGGTTCGCGTCGATGCCAGTCGCGCAGCATCGACACGATCAGTCCTTTCGCGACGACGGTCTTTCCTAACCCGACTTCGTCGGCAACCAGCACCCGACGGCTGTGCTGCGGGTCTTTGAACTGTTCGGCAATGCGCTCGACTGTCGCACGCTGGAAATCCTTGAGCCTGCTCCAAGTCATCTGCAGGGCTAGATCGACGTTGTCGCGATCCGATACAAATCGAGTCATGCTTTCTTCTTCCATGCAAGCTGCTGGTACTGCGCCCATAAGACGGACAGCTCAGAAGGGACCAGATGTTCAGTGTCGCTGAGCCGGGCCAGAATGGCGTCGATGCGCTGCAGCTTTTCAGGCTGTCGGGCAGCACAACGCAAGAGAGCCTCGTGCAGCGGCCCGCCGAACATATGGCTGAAGTCGGCATCAGCGTCCGCCCCGGGACCGCCCTCCCTCGTAATGCCGGTATCCGCCGTATACGCGTGGCCTGGATGCAACAGCATCTGAATATAAGCAAGCAGCTTGTGCGGGCTATCAATCAGCGTCGTCGTGATTTTCTGCTCTCGCGTATCGCCACCATCGATTTCAAGACGGACCTTGATCATCAGTTCGACGGGAGGTGATGACACCGGTATCACTCTGAGAATAACGAATGCACTGACCTGGGTCAGATTCAGGTCTTCCCAAACCATATGAGAAGCCAGACTCAGCGGCTTGCCTCTGACCAGCGGCTGCACCTCGATCACCCAATCGCCATGTTGCTCCAGGAGTGGCGGCGGGCATTCAATGACACAGGTGTAAGTCCCGTTGGCCTCGGCACGGGCCTGCAGACACCAGTCTGCCTGGATCAGATTGTGCTGGAGTCTGCGCATCCATGCTTCCGTCTGATGATCATCCGTGATCGACGCTGGGCTGAAACGATGAGGGATGAAAATACCTGTCGGCTCTTGCTCACGTCCTACCAGTTCTGTGCGGAGCTGGTCGACGGACTGCTGGCCACTTTTGCTCGACAGTCGCAGCATGAACTCGGTATTGCGCGGCGCCGCTCCCACAGCGCCAAGGGCTGCCTTGGTGACATTCGCCGAACCGATATGCCAATGACTGACGGCGCCCTCCTGCAGCAGCACCAGCTTGGCATGCAGATTCTGGGGACGGGCTGCGGTGAGCTCATCCTCGCCCTCGATCAGGCAAGGATTGAGCGCGAAGCACTCCCAATCCTGCAGCTGGCATTCACCTATACGGTCGAGCTCTTCTGCGCGGCTGAACAGCCAGTGCCGCGCACCAGCCTGCTTGACCAGGTCGAGCGCTTCGTGATGGAGAAACGGTGACATCACCATTACCGTGCTGGCAGCGGTACCCAATGACAGCGGCAACTTCCCTGGCTTTTCAGGCAAGGTCTTCAGCGCGTTGAATCCGGCAGGCTTGTCCCAGGCCACCCGAGGCAGCTCCTTGACAAAAAGCTCCAGTCCGGCACGCAGGTCCTCCGCACCGGCGGCCAGCGCCTTCAGCAGTGCCACAAGTCCATCGTTGTCTTCACTGCGTGCGCTCGTGGGTTCCCCTTCCAGAGCGACTGCAAGGTCCCAACTGCGGTCGAACGTCAGATTCCGCGACAGCACCAACAACCGGTACCGCACCGCCTTTGTCGGACTGGTGAATCGCAACAGCCAGAACTTGGGGTGGAACGAGCTGAACGCATCGCCGGGAACCTGGGGCGCCAATAACGGTTCGAGCAACGAAAACAGCAGGTTGAAGTGGCGCGGAAGTTTGATGCAGCCCTGCTGAAAGAAAACCTTCACCTTGCCCTTCAACTGGCTGATCGCTTCCAGCAGCGCCAGCTTATCGGTCTGTAAATCACCCTCCGGCGGGCAGTTGAACGACAGCGCCAACGGCAGACACAAGAGCGTCTCAAGATCTAGGGTGTAGGTCGTCGCGATGGCATGGCTTAACGTGAACCCTTCCGGGGCTTTGAGTTTGTCGCCATAGTCCAGGCGATCAGCGTGCGGATTCAGCATGCCACGCCCTCCTGAATATCTTTCAGCACGGTTCGAACCTGCCTCCAGCGATAATCCAGCCGGGCCATCCCTAGCCAAGCGAACCCTTCGGGCAGCTGTTTATTCAGCACACTCCGCTCTTTCTTGTTTGCCCGCGCCTGATGTTCCACCAGCTTATCCAGTTCGACATCTGATGCCCCCTGGATTAAACCTTCAGCCCATCGGGTTAGAAACAGAGTCGTGTGACTGGCCAGCGTAACTTGAGTCTGTTCAAGCCAGCGGAAGATGTCGGCGGGCGTCGCGTGAGTCTGCGTGCGCCATGCATCCCATAGCTCGGCAAAGTCCTCCAGCAGAGCGTCATGTTCGCGATAGTCGTTACGGACAAGGATTATGTTGAATCGCAAGTGAGCACCGTAGATCAGCTCACTGAACGCTTGCGCCATCGCCACGTATTCGCGGGTCCGGCCAGGCAGCGACGGCTGATCGGCGGCCCAAGCCGCCAGCGCTGGGAACTCAGTCTTGGTGAGGGCCTGCTCGCGCAGCCCCTGTATTTCCAGTAGGCAAGGCAGGCTCAGTGCGGGGCCGGCTTTGAACTTTTCACTTAAAAAACGTGCCTCGGAAGCCGTCAGCGTGATTTTGACCTTGTCCAGCCAATCAGGCACAAAGCGATCTAGGTACACACTGCGGACAACGTTGTGTGCATCACTGTCGTCCCCTTCATCGCCATAGATGCTTCCATGAAACGCTTCTGACGATCCGATTGCCTGCAGAAATTGCCGGAGCGAGCCCCCAGTATCGACAAGCTTCCAGGTCCTCAGGCCTACCCAATAGATCGACGAAGGCTGTCGAGCGACACGCTCACCTTTGCTCAAAGAAGATCCAGAAATGCCGGTCTGGGTTCCGTCCTGATGCTTTTCTCTGAGCACCTCTGACAACCGTGCTTCCTGTTCCTCCAAGTAATCCGCAGCCGGCTGCTTACGCTGCTGCGACGGGCTCAAGTGCAGATAATCGCGGATGATCCGCGGCACAGTGACGAAATACTTGGCTCGAGTCTGCAGCGTGGAAAAGCCTGGAAACATCAGATCCGCAAACCCATCGCGCAACCCTCCTATGCCCAGCTCATCCAGCGTCCCCGGCTCCGACAGCTGCTTGAGAGCGTGTTTGACGCGGTCCCGGTCTTCGCTCGAAAAGTCCACCCATCCCAATTGACTCTTGCCTGACACCTTCCGCTCTCCTTGTCCTATCCAAACCACTTAGCCACATTCAATCGGGCAGTCACACAATGAATGCATGATAGGACCAATTGCCATCGATGCGCAGATGAGCTTGGAACTCATAACCTCCGCAATGAGTCCAGGCTGTGTGAAACGCGCTCAATACGTCGAAAACTGAAAGTTACGGGCGTTACCTGCGAAACCGGCAGACGGACGCGCGAACTGTCCTTGTCAGCTACATCCGGCATTTACGTACGATCAAGCGGCTGGATTCACGCTCTGATTGTTCACGCCGACGCTGAATTGACCCACGTGCCGAGGCAAGACTGCCCCATGTCCAAACCTTCAAAAATCCAGCACAGACAAGGATTCGCGAGGAGTCAGACTGGGTCAGTGAAATCTCAGCAACTGGGGCAATTCGGCGTAGGCGCCAACACGCCTGGCGGCTTCCAGCAACATGGCTTCCACCTGCCGCCACGGCGTGTCGTAGCCGATGGTCGCCACCGTATCCACCACGTAGCCGGGGCCTTGCACCGTACGGGAATAGTTCTTGGTGACCGTGCCGGTGATCATCGAGTTGGGCAAGGTCAGCACTTCTCCCAGACCGGTGCGGATGCTGGTGGTGAACATGCCCAGTTCGGTCACCGTGCCTTCGTATTCGCCAATGCGCACGAACTCACCGGGACGCAGGGTTCGTGTGTAGGTCAGGATCAACCCCGCCGCTGCCTGACCCACCACGCTGGTAGCGCCCAGCGAGATCATCAGGCCGATCAGCACTGACAAGCCTTTGAAGGCATCGGTGCCTGCACCCGGCAGGTACGGATAAGCCATCGCCAGGGCAAACAGCCAGATCGCCAGCGAGGTCAGGCGCTGGGTCGGTTGCAGGGTTTCCTGGTTCAGCCAGCTGAAGGTGCCCGGCGTCGCCATGCGCTTGAGCACACGGCGGCTGAACGCCGTCGCGCCACGGGCGATGAAGAAAATCGCCAGCGCCACACCCAGTCCCGGTATGGCGCCAATGATCGCCTGAAACAGATAGCTGGCGACCTCGAACAGGTAATTATTGAGGCTTTCCCCCCAAGGCCGGGTGTAGGGGAATCGCGACAGGACAAACCCCAGCCACTCATAGGTCAGCAGCAACAACACCAGCCATCTCAGAAGCCATAACAGACGAACGACAAGCGGGTACAGATAGTTGGCCTCCAGCACCTGAACTCGCCCGACCTTCAGCGCGCGGGTGTGCCGGTCCATCAACTCGGGCAGCCGCAAGAGCAATCGTCGTCGCAGATAAGCCACGCCCCAGAGCAACACGGCATAAATACCGTAGTGGCCTGTAGAAATCATGATAGCCAGTATTCGCAAAGTTGCTTCCCTTCCACGACTCGCTTGAATTCAAGGAGGGAGCGTGAATTCAATCGTTAAGCACGTTAGCGTCGATGGCGTGTATTGCTCGATTGGTCGTGTGAACAACGATATTCAGGTTCGACGCCCATACGTTAACCTGACCCCACGATTCGACGAACATAGCCCTCACTCATCAGACCAAGGCCCCGCACTCCATGATCATCTCTTCTGCATCGGACTACCGCGAAGCGGCACGTCGCAAGCTCCCCCGTTTTTTGTTCGACTACATCGACGGAGGCGCCTATGCAGAACATACGCTGAGGGCCAACAGCGCCGATTTGAGCCATGTCAGCCTGCGCCAGCGCATCCTCAAGAATGTCGAGAGCCTGAGCCTGGAAACCACCCTCTTCGATCAGCCTCAGTCAATGCCCATCGTGCTGGCGCCGGTGGGGCTGACCGGGATGTTCGCCCGCCGGGGTGAAGTGCAGGCGGTGAAGGCGGCGCAGAACAAGGGCATTCCGTTGTGCCTGTCGACGGTGTCGGTGTGTTCGATCGAGGAAGTCGTGGCCAGCGCACAACAGCCGATCTGGTTTCAACTCTATGTGTTGAAGGATCGCGGTTTCATGCGCAATGCTCTGGAGCGGGCGCAGGCTGCGGGGGTGCGCAATCTGGTGTTTACGGTGGACATGCCCACGCCCGGCGCTCGCTATAGGGATGCTCACTCGGGGATGTCCGGGCCGTTCGCCTCGTCGCGGCGCATTCTGCAGGCCATGACCCGACCGGACTGGGCGTTCAATGTCGGGCTGATGGGAAAGCCCCACGATCTGGGCAATATCTCCAAGTACATGGGCAAGGCCGTGACACTCGAGGATTACATGGGCTGGCTGGCCAACAATTTCGACCCTTCGATCAGCTGGAGCGATCTGGAGTGGATTCGTGAGTTCTGGAAGGGGCCGATGATTATCAAGGGCATTCTTGATCCGCAGGATGCGCGGGATGCGGTGAGTTTTGGCGCGGACGGGATTGTGGTGTCGAACCACGGCGGGCGGCAGCTCGATGGCGTGCTCTCAACGGCCAAGGCATTGCCGCCGATCATGCAGGCGATTGGCAACGATCTGAGTGTACTGGTGGATTCGGGTATTCGCTCGGGACTGGACGTGGTGCGCATGCTGGCGCTGGGGGCCAAAGGGGTTTTGCTGGGGCGGTCGATGGCCTATGCGCTGGCGGCCGATGGGCAGCGTGGGGTGGAGAATATGCTGGATATCTTTGCCAGGGAGATGCGGGTGGCGATGACGTTGACCGGTGTTACCTCCATCGATCAAATCGACGAATCGATACTGGTGCGCTCCCAACCGACCTGATTCTGGCCAATAGACCCAATTCCCTGTGGGAGCAAAGCTTGCTCCCACAGGGAATTTGTGCTGGGCCATCGCCCTCTGTGCATCAAATCGAACAGCTACTCCCCCCATGCTTCTCCAGATACCGCTGGTGCTCTTCATCCGCCAGCTCGAACTCACCCAGCGGCACAATCACCGTGGCGACCGGTTTATTCAACCGCCCCGAATCCTCCAGCGCCTGCCTGGCGACCGTCGCCGTTTGCGCCTGTTCCTCAGAGCCAAAGAACAACGCCGAACGATACTTCACCCCGACATCCGCGCCCTGGCGGTCGACCGAGGTCGGATCATGCAGCGTCCAGAAATGCTCGATCAGGCGGCTGTAAGGAATAACCCGTGCATCGAAATCAACCTGCACCACTTCGATCGAAATCGCCTCGCCAGTGGCCGACCGGGCAAAGCCGACCCGTGTGTCCTTCACACCCGGCAAGGCCCTGAAGGACGCTTCGGCACCCCAAAAACAGCCGGCGCCGAAGGTCGCCTGCTCGTGTTCAACAGCGGTCATGCGCTGACTTCCTCTGGTTGTGGCAACAGATGCGAGTGCAACTGCGCGATGTGTTCCGGCCCAATGCCGCAGCATCCACCGACAATACTGGCCCCTGCGGCGACCCACAATCTGGACCAGTGCAGGTAGGCCTCCGGCCCCAGGTCGCGACGGATTTCCAGCAAGGTACTGTTGGCCTCGGCCTCGGCATTGACCGGCGGGAAAGCGTTGGCATAAACACCCAGTTCAACAGCCTGGCCCTGGATAGCTTCGCGAGCCTCTGCCAATGCCGCCGCCATCACCTCCGGCTGGCTGCAATTGAACAGCACCGCCGAAGCCCCCAACCCGACCGCCACGCGCACCGCCTCGGCGACCGGTTCGGTGGAACGCAATCGCGGCGGTTCGCCCGCTTCATCCAGCAGCGTGAAGGACACCCACAGCGGCTTGGTTTCTATATCGAGATCGAGCGCCTCCACCACCGCGCGCACTTCAGCGATTGAGCTTTGAGTCTCCGCCAGCCAGACATCAACGTGCGCCTGCAACCCGGCAATCAGCTCGCGATGGATCGCCACCGAACGCGGGTGATCAAACAGATCCGGTCGATAGGACCCCAGCGCCGGCGGCAGCGAACCGGCCACCGTCACCGGCTCGCTACTGGTATCCGCCGCCTCTCGGGCCAGGCGCCCTGCCCGTTCGGCCAACGCTCGACCTTGCTCGGCAAAGCGCTCGTCACCGATATGAAAAGGCACCACCGCATAGCTGTTGGTCGTGA
>Ga0247819_10001913_pt1 | contig 11012 bp, 11 predicted proteins | sample 13C_Xylose_Day6_FD_193428 | JGI IMG/M metagenome (GOLD analysis project Ga0247819, IMG submission 193428) | Soil microbial communities from agricultural site in Penn Yan, New York, United States - 13C_Xylose_Day6 | ecosystem: Environmental > Terrestrial > Soil > Agricultural land | place: USA... | reverse complement strand
ACTCCTCGCCGGCGGCGGCCCGTTGGGCTCCTCCCACGCGCTGCTGAAGGAGCTGGAGCTGGTCGCCCCGTCCATCGGCATCGACCCGGCCAACCCGCCGCCGGCCCCCGAGCCCCCGCGCGGGCCTACCGAACTGGAGGAGCCGGCCGTCCCCGCGCCGTACGACCCCAGCCCCTTCGCCCGCGAACGGCACGTCTGGCTGGGCCTGCACGCGGCGGCGACCCGGAGTCTGGCGCAGGGATCGATGATCGTCTTCAGCTGAGGGGCGTCACCGCAGCTCGGAGAGCCCCTTCTGCAGTTCCTCCGCGTTCATGATCGGGGTCACCTCGACCTCGGCGTTCATGAGGGTGAAGAACGGCTCACCGGTGGGCGGCAGCTCGGAGCTGTCCGCCATGTCGAAGAACAGCAGGGCGGTCCGCCGTCCGCCCACGGGCCCGAAGTAGGCGGCTTCGGGGTGGAGCCGGTCGAGCATCTGCTTCATCATCTCGGGCATCTTCCCGGCGTGAAGGAGCTCGTTCGACTTCTCGGTGTCCATGGTCGCCTTGAGCATCACGCGCATCGCACTCACCTTCTTCTCGTCGACGCACGCGGTCGTGCCACTCCAGGCTATGCCCCCTCACCGGCGCCCGCGCGGGCGCCGGTGAGGGGTCCCGCCGCGGCTACAGGAACGAGTTGATCTCGATCGTCTCGGTGCGGCCCGGGCCCACGCCGATCGCGGAGATCGGGGCGCCGGACATCTCCTCCAGTGCCTTGACGTACGCCTGGGCGTTCTTCGGGAGGTCCGAGAAGGACTTCGCCTTGCTGATGTCCTCGCTCCAGCCCGGCAGCATCTCGTAGACCGGCTTGGCGTGGTGGAAGTCCGACTGGGAGTACGGGAGTTCCTCGACGCGCTTGCCGTCGATCTCGTACGCCACGCAGACCGGGATCTGCTCCCAGCCGGTGAGGACGTCGAGCTTGGTGAGGAAGAAGTCGGTCAGGCCGTTGACGCGGGTCGCGTAGCGGGCGATGACCGCGTCGAACCAGCCGCAGCGGCGGTCGCGGCCGGTGGTGACACCGCGCTCCCCGCCGATGCGGCGCAGGGCCTCGCCGTCCTCGTCGAACAGCTCGGTCGGGAACGGGCCGGCGCCGACGCGGGTCGTGTACGCCTTGAGGATGCCGATGACCCGGCTGATCTTCGTCGGGCCCACGCCCGAGCCCGTGCAGGCGCCGCCCGCGGTCGGGTTGGAGGAGGTGACGAAGGGGTACGTGCCGTGGTCGATGTCGAGCAGCGTGCCCTGGCCGCCCTCGAAGAGGACCACCTTGTCCTGCTCCAGCGCCTGGTTCAGCACCAGCACCGTGTCGGAGACGTACGGGGCGAGCTTGTCCGCGTAGCCCAGCAGCTCCTCGACCACCTGCTCCACGCCGATCGCGCGCCGGTTGAAGAGCTTGGTGAGCATCTGGTTCTTGACGTCGAGGGCCGCCTCCACCTTCTGGGTGAGGATCGACTCGTCGTACAGGTCCTGGACGCGGATGCCGACACGGTTGATCTTGTCGGCGTAGGTCGGGCCGATGCCCCGGCCCGTGGTCCCGATCTTGCGCTTGCCGAGGAAGCGCTCGGTCACCTTGTCCACCGTCACGTTGTACGGCGTGATGATGTGGGCGTTGCCGCTGATCAGGAGCTTGGACGTGTCGACGCCGCGCTCGTTCAGACCGCTCAGCTCGGAGAGCAGGACCGACGGGTCGACGACGACGCCGTTGCCGATGACCGGCGTGCAGCCTGGGGAGAGGATTCCGGAAGGGAGCAGGTGCAGGGCGTACTTCTGGTCGCCCACGACTACCGTGTGGCCGGCGTTGTTGCCGCCCTGGTAGCGCACCACATAGTCGACGGAACCACCGAGGAGGTCCGTCGCCTTTCCCTTGCCTTCGTCACCCCACTGAGCACCGAGCAGCACAAGTGCGGGCACGCGCGTACACCCCTTCCGGGCGGGGCATGTCCAAGGTCAGGGGCGCACACGGAGGATCACCGCCGCGTGCACCGTGCGACCACCATTGGCCGCCAACCGTCGGACCGGATGCCCCGGAATAGACGAAACCCCTGGCGCAACAGCGCAAGGGGCTCTTGCACAAAGATGCTACCCGAGGAAGCGAGGCATGGCCGAGGTGGCGACTTCCAGGACCTTTCCCGCGACGTCCGAGCAGCTCCTGGTGGTCATCGATCCGGTCGCCCGACGGGCGGACGGCGAGTCCGTCCGGATCGCGAAGGACGTGCTCAGCGCGGGTGCGGCCGGCACGAAGGTGTGCCTGCCGGACAGCCCCGAGGAGTTCGCCAGGGCGCTGGCGCGGCGCGGGTCCCGGCGGCCGGTGGTGGTCGGCGACGACCGGGCGCTGGTGCGGGCGGTGACGCTGCTGCACCGGCAGCGGGAGCTGGCGGGCTGCGCGCTGTCGCTGGTCCCGGTCGGGGGCGCGCTGGCGCTGTCCCGGTCGCTGGGCGTGCCGACGGGGGCGGTGGCCGCGGCGCGGGCGGTGCTCGACGGGGCCGTGCGGCGGATGGACCTGCTGGTGGACGACAGCGACGGGGTGGTGCTCGGCGCGCTGCGGATCCCGCCGGTCGGGGGCGTGGCGCGGGAGCCGGAGGCGGACGGCGGCGCGGGCCGTCCGTGGCTGCGGACCTGCCGGTCGCTGGTGCGGACCCTGGTGCCGGCCCGGCCGTCCGGGATCGTCTCCGCCCCCGAGACGGGGCCGGCCCGGCTGCGGGTGGAGGTGGACGGGGAGACCCTCGTCGACCTGGGACAGCCGGTGGAGGGCGTCTCGGTCGTGCCCGGCGTCTGCGGGAGGGCCCGGGTCGAGGTGCGCCCGGTGTCGGTGGGCGCGGAGGCGTCGCCGCTGCGCGCGGAGGCCCGTGCGGTGACCGTCTCGGGCGCCCACTTCCGCTACCGCGCGGACGCCGCCGTCTCGGGCCCGGTCCGCACCCGGACGTGGGTGGTGCGGGAGGGGGCGTGGGGACTGACGGTACCGACGGGGTAGGGCTCCTCAGGGAGCTTTGAAGTCGGTCGTGTCCAGCACGCAGTCGAACGGCTGGGGAATGCGCAGCTTCTCGCCGAACGGCTTGGTGTCACGGGACTCGTAACCCTTGGCGGAGGGCATCGAGAAGACCGTGGCCTGCTCTTCCTGCATGTCCAGGAGCAGATAAACGGGAACGCCGGACCTGCCGTACGTCAGGACCTTGTCGGTCAGGTCGTCGTCCCGGGTGGAGGAGGAGGTCAGCTCGGCGACGAACGACAGGGCTTCGCCGTCCAGGTGATTGCTGGTGCTCCGGCTGATACTCCGGTGCGCCACATGGATATCGGGCCCGTAGGCGCGCTCCACCTGCGGGAACGTGTACAGGAAGGGCCCGTAACTGATCCGGTGCTCGCTAGGCAGATGCTGCCGAAGCTGCTCGCACACCAGCTCCATGACGTCGAGGTAATACCCCTTGGACCACGGCGACACGACGATGCTCCCCCTGATGATCTCGGCTGTGTAGCCGTCGGGCACGTCCAGCTCGTCGAGGGTGTTCAGCAGGCCCTCGAAGCTGTCGGGTTCGGTGCCGCGTGTCGTCGGTCGCTCTGCCATGACAGTCATGATGCGCCCTCCCCTCGATGCGGAACAGATGCCACTCAGCGTATCCGCTCCGTCACGCACCGGTGACGGCTTCCGGGAAACCCCTCAGCCCCGCCCGAACCGCTCCTCACGGTGGGCGCGCCAGCGGTCCATCATCGTGTCGATCTCCTTCTCCACGAACTCGAAGAAGGCCAGCGTCTCCGCCAGCCGGCGGCCCGCCGGGGTCGCCGCGCCCAGGCTGGTCACGCCCTCCCGGAGGGCGTCCTCCCAGCGCTTGATGACGGCCTCGCGGTTGGTGAGGGCCTCGTACCACTGGTCGCCGTGGACGCGGTACCGCTCCCGGCGCGAGCCGGGTTCGCGCTCGCGGGAGACCATGTGCTGCTGCGCCAGGTAGCGCACCGCGCCGGAGACCGCGGCCGGTGAGATCTGGAGCCGTTCGGCCAGTTCGGCGGAGGTCAGCACGCCCGTGTCGGACGCGAGCAGGGCGGCGAAGACGCGGGCCGGCATGCGCGGGAGACCGGCTTCCACCAGTTGCGCCGCGAAGTGCTCCACGAACCGCGAGACCGCCTCCGGGTCCCGGTCCGTCCCGCTCGGTTCCGCCATGGCCCGATCATCTCCCCTGCTCAGCCTCCGCTGATCAGTTTAGCCCCGCGTTTATACGGTTCCTTAACTTCACAAATTTCTGAATGAAGCGTACGTTCCGAAACATGACGAAGGCCATCACCGTGTCCGGGCTGCACAAGTCGTTCGGCCGCACGCGCGCACTCGACGGTCTCGACCTGGAGGTCGAGCCGGGCGAGGTCCACGGCTTCCTGGGCCCCAACGGCGCCGGCAAGTCCACCACCATCCGCGTCCTGCTCGGCCTGCTGCGCGCCGACTCGGGCGCCGCCCAGGTGCTCGGCCGCGATCCCTGGGCGGACGCCGTGGAGCTGCACCGCCGCCTCGCCTACGTCCCCGGCGACGTCGAGCTGTGGCCCGGCCTGACCGGCGGCGAGGCCATCGACCTGCTGGCGCGGCTGCGCGGCGGCCTGGACAGGAGGCGGCGCGCCGAGCTCGTCGAGCGCTTCGACCTCGATCCGACCAAGAAGGGCCGCGCCTACTCCAAGGGCAACCGGCAGAAGGTCGCCATCGTCGCCGCCCTCGCCTCCGACGCCGAGCTGCTGGTCCTCGACGAGCCGACCGCGGGACTGGACCCGCTCATGGAGGTCGTCTTCCAGGACGTCATCGGCGAAGCCAAGGCGGCGGGCAGGACCGTGCTGCTCTCCAGTCACATCCTGGCCCAGGTGGAGAAGCTCGCCGACCGGGTGAGCATCATCCGGCTGGGCCGCACCGTCCAGTCCGGCAGCCTCGGCGAGCTGCGCCACCTGACCCGCACCACCATCGAGGCGGAGACCGAACGGCCCGTGACCGGCCTGGACTCCCTGCCCGGTGTCCACGGCCTGCGGACCGTCGACGACGCCACCGGCCGGGTCCGCTTCGCCGTCGACGGCGGACTGGTCGACGGCGCGGTCCGCAAGCTCACCGAGTTCGGCATCCGCAGCCTGATCAGCCACCCGCCCACGCTGGAGGAACTGATGCTGCGCCACTACGGCGACGAGCTCGCCGCCAACGGGCACGGCGCCGCCCGGGACACGGACGGAGAGCCGCGATGACCTCCGCGACCACCGCCCCCGGCACCCGGGCTTCCGCCGCACCCGTCGCGGGCGGCAACGCGCTGGCCGGAACCCGGACGCTGATCCGCTTCGCCCTGCGCCGCGACCGGGTCCGGCTCCCGGTGTGGATCGGGGCCCTGCTCCTGGGCACGCTCACCACGGCGAACAGCTTCCGGACGCTCTACAGCGACCCGCAGGACCGGGCGAACGCCGTCGCGGGCGCGGACAGCCCGGCCAACCTGGCCCTGTCCGGCCCCCGCCACTACCTCACCGACGACGGCTTCGGCTCCATCCTGAGCCACCAGATGATCGGCTTCACGGCCGTCCTCGTCGGTCTCATGAGCGTGCTGGTCGTCACCCGGCACACCCGCGCGGAGGAGGAGACGGGCCGCGCCGAGCTGGTGCGCTCGACCGTCGTCGGCCGCCACGCGCACCTCGCCGCCGCCCTCTCCGTCGCCGTCCTGGCCAATCTCGTCCTCGCCCTGCTGCTGGCCCTCGGCCTGACCGGCCTGGGCCTGGAGGGCGTCGACACGGCCGGCTCGCTGGTCTACGGCTTCGCCCACGCGGCCGCCGGCCTGGTCTTCGCCGCCGTGGCCGCGGTCACCGCCCAGTTCACCGCGCACACGCGCGGGGCGTCCGGCGCGGCACTGGCCGTCATCGGCGTCGCCTACGCGCTGCGCGCCGCGGGTGACAGCGGCGGCGACGGCGCCCTGTCCTGGCTGTCCCCGATCGGCTGGGTGCAGCGCAGCTACCCGTACGTCGACAACCGCTGGTGGCCGCTGCTGCTGTGCCTGGTGTGCGCGGTGGCGTGCGCGGCGGCCGGGTTCGTGCTGTCCACCCGGCGGGACGTGGGCGCGGGCCTGCGTCCGGAGAAGCTGGGCAGCCCCACCGCCTCCGCCGCGCTCGCCACACCGGTCGGCTTCGCCCTGCGCCTGCACCGCGGCATGCTGACCGGCTTCGGCGCCGGCCTGTTCCTGATGGGCGCGATGTACGGGTCGGTCCTCGGGGAAGCGGAGGACATGCTGCAGGGCATCGACGAGATCGAGGAGGCCCTGGCGCGCCTCGGCGGGGCCTCCGTCGTCGAGTCCTTCGCCTCGATGGTCATGGTCGTCCTGACGGTCGTGGCGGCGGTGTACGTCGTCATGGCGGCCCTGCGGCCCCGCGCCGAGGAGACGGCGGGCCGCGCCGAGCCGCTCCTCGCCACCGGCCTCTCGCGCTCCCGCTGGGTGGGCGGCCACCTGGCCGTGGCGATGGGCGGCGGCACGGTCGTGCTGCTGCTGGCCGGGCTCGGCTTCGGCGCCGCAGGGGCGGCCTCGACCGGTGACGCCGGGCTGTTGCCGGACCTGGTGGGCGCGGCCCTCGCGTACGCGCCCGCGCTGTGGGTCACGGCCGGTGTGGCCGTGGTGCTCTTCGGCTGGTTCCCACGGGCGGGCCAGGCGGCCTGGATCGTGCCGGTGTACGCCTTCGTGGTCGGCTACCTCGGCCAGATCCTCCAGTTCCCCGGCTGGATGAACAACCTCTCCCCGTTCGGCCACATCCCCCGGCTTCCCGCCGCGGACCTGGACTGGACCCCGCTGCTCCTGCTGACGCTCGTCGCCGCCGGCCTGGTGTGGCTGGGTCTGGCGGGCTTCCGCCGGCGTGACCTGGACATGAAGTGACCGCGCCGGGGCGGCCCCCGCACGGGCTCCCCGGCCACCGGCTCAGACCTCGACCGCCAGCCCCTCCAGCCCCCTGATCACGAAGTTCGGCTTCCTCGCCGGCTCCGCCGCGAGGCGCAGGGTCGGGGCCTTCCGCAGCAGGGCCGTCATGGAGGCCGCCAGTTCGATGCGGGCCAGCGGGGCGCCGATGCAGTAGTGGATGCCGGCGCTGAACGAGATGTGGGGGTTGTCGGCGCGGGTCAGGTCGAGGCGGGACGGGTCGGCGAAGACCGCCGGGTCGTGGTTGGCGGCGCCGAAGAGCATCGCGATCTCCGCGCCCCTCGGGATCACCTGGCCGTCGATCTCGATCTCGTCCAGCACCCAGCGCTCGAAGAGCTGGAGCGGGGTGTCGTAGCGCATCAGCTCCTCGACGGCCGAGGGGACCAGGGAGTGGTCCGCGCGCAGGGCGGCGAGCTGGCCGGGGTTGCGGAACAGCGCCCACCAGCCGTTGACCGTGGAGTTCACGGTGGCCTCGTGGCCGGCGTTCAGCAGCAGCACGCAGGTGGAGATCATCTCCTGCTCGGTGAGCCGGTCGTCGTCCTCGTCGTGGGCGGCGATCAGGCCCGAGATCAGGTCGTCGCCGGGGTTGCGGCGGCGCTCGGCGATCAGCTCGCGGAGGTACTCCGAGAACTCGGCCGAGGCCCGCACCGCCTTCGCCGCCGCGTCCCCGGACGGGTTCAGCTCGTACATCCCGCAGATGTCCGCCGACCAGGGACGCAAGGGGGCCCGGTCGGCCTCCGGGATGCCCAGCATCTCGGCGATCACCGCGACCGGCAGCGGCTCGGCGACGTCCTTGAGCAGGTCGCCGCCGCCCGCGTCGGCCAGCGCGGTCACCAGGTCCCCCGCCAGCCCCTCGACGTACGGCTTCAGGCGCTCCACGGTGCGCGGGGTGAACGCCTTCGACACCAGGCGGCGGATCCGGGTGTGGTCCGGCGGTTCGAGGTCGAGCATCCCGTGGTCGTTGAGGGTGTGGAACGGCTCGTGCTCCGGCGGCGGGGCGGTGCGGCCGAACTCCTCGTGGGTGAAGCGGTGCTGGTACGTCCGTCCCAGGCGCCGGTCGCGCAGCAGGGCCGAGACGTCCGCGTGGTGCGCGACCAGCCACTGGTTCGTCGGCTCGAAGTACCGCACCCGGCCCTGTTCCCGCAGCTCGGCGTAGGCGGGGTACGGGTCGGCGACGAACGCCGGGTCCCACGGGTCGAACGCGAGGTCGGAAAGGGCTGCCATGGACGGACGGTAGCCCGGAAACCCGCCTCTGACCAGGGGGGTCAGCCCGGTGTGACCAGCCGTGCCTCGTAGGCGAACACCGCCGCCTGGGTGCGGTCGCGCAGGCCCAGTTTCACCAGGATGCGGCTGACGTGCGTCTTGATCGTCGACTCGGCGACCACCAGCCGCCCGGCGATCTCCGCGTTCGACAGGCCCTGCGCGATCAGCACCAGCACCTCCGTCTCCCGCTCGGTCAGATCGCCGTACGCCGCGTGCGCGGCCGGCATCAGCCGCGGGGCCTCGGACAGCTTGGAGAACTCGGTGATCAGCCGTCGGGTCACCGTGGGGGCGAGCAGCGCCTCCCCGGACGCGACCACCCGCACCCCCTCGGCGAGCTGGCGGGCCGAGGCGTCCTTGAGGAGGAAGCCGGAGGCGCCCGCGCGCAGCGCCTGGTAGACGTACTCGTCGAGGTCGAAGGTGGTCAGCACGAGCACCTTCGCCGCGCCGTCCGCGGCGACGATCTCCCGTGTCGCCTCGATGCCGTTCAGCTCGGGCATGCGGATGTCCATCAGGACGATGTCGGGGGCGAGTTCACGGACCCGTTCGACCGCCTCCCGGCCGTTGACCGCCTCTCCGACGACCTCGATGTCCGGCATCGCGTTGAGCAGGACGGAGAAGCCCTCGCGGACCATCATCTGGTCGTCCGCGATCAGGACGCGGATGGTCATGCGTCACCCTCGTTCACCGTGGCGACCGGCAGGAACACGGCGACCTCGTAGCCCCCGTCGTCCGCCGGGCCCGCCGTCATCTCGCCGTTCAGCATGGTGACCCGCTCCCGCATGCCGGTGATGCCGTGACCGGCTCCGGGCGAGGGCTTCACCAGGCTCGGCTCCGGTGCCGGACCGTTGACCACGCGCACCCCGAGCCCGCCGAGGACGTACCCGATCTCGACGCGGGCGCTCGCGCCGGGCGCGTGCCGCAGGCTGTTGCTGAGCGCCTCCTGCACGATCCGGTACGCCGACAGCTCCACCCCCTGCGGCAGCTCCCGCACCGCGCCGGTCACCACCTTCTCCACCCGCAGACCGGCGTCGGACACGTTGACGAGCAGGGCGTCCAGGTCGGCGAGGGTGGGCTGCGGGGCGTCCGGGGCCTCGTAGTCCTCGGCGCGGACCACACCGAGGATGCGGCGCAGTTCGGTGAGGGCGGCGACCGCGTTCTCCCTGATGGTGACGAAGGCGCGCTCCAGCTCCGGCGGCGGGTTCTCCACCCGGTAGGGCGCGGCCTCGGCCTGGATGGCGACCACCGACATGTGGTGGGCCACCACATCGTGCAGCTCGCGGGCGATGGTGGTGCGCTCCTCCAGCGCCGTGCGCCGGGACCGCTCGTGCGCGGTGACCGTCTGCTGGGCGGTCACCTCCTGCTCCGCGGTGCGGCGGATGTGCCAGACGGAGACCACGAGCAGGGCGAACGCGGACGTCACCAGCATGGGACCGCTGTTGGTGTAGTAGTACGACCCGCCGAAGAAGACGTCGGAGAGGAAGGCGTACGCGACGGTCAGCCCCCACATCCAGGCGGCGGTGCGCGGCCGGGTGCGCAGGGCCACCACGACCAGTACGGACAGGTGGCAGATGAACGCGCCGGGCATCCACGGCCAGTCGCCCGAGCCGTTCTTGACCAGCGCGACCACCGGGGTCACCGCGAGGGACAGCCAGAACGCTCCGGCCGGCCGGACCAGGGTGGCGAGCACCGGGAGCGCGCACAGCACGCCGATCAGCAGGGCGGCCACGTCCCCGCCGGGCAGACCGCTCGACAGCGCGCCGGCCGCCAGGGCGAGCAGCGCGAGCCCTCCCACCACGGCGTGCGGCAGGTGCTGCGCGGCCGCCCTCGCCCGGGCGGGCAGCCGGCGGACGAACGGGCCGTCCGTGCGCCGGGGCGGCAGCGGACGGTAGGCGAAGGGGTCGTGGAAGAGGTCCTGGCGCAGTCCCCGCAGGGAGTTCCGGGCCAGCCGGTACTCCGGGCTGCGGGTCCCGTTCCCGTGCTGCTGGTGAGTCGTCTCGGTCACGCTCACACGGTAGGCCGACCGGGTGACGGCGGTCGTCCCCGCCGAGACGGGTTTCCGGGCGTCCCTCTCAGGTACTACGCGGGCCACGACGGCGTGCCGCGCGGTACGCCGTCGAGCCCTTCAGTACCCCGAGGGCCGGACCAGCCCCGACTCGTACGCGAACACGGCGGCCTGGGTGCGGTCCCGCAGTCCCAGCTTCACCAGGATGCGGCCGACGTGGGTCTTCACGGTCTGCTCGGCCACCACCAGCCGTACCGCTATCTCCGCGTTGGACAGGCCCTGCGCGATCAGCGCCAGCACCTCCGTCTCGCGTTCGGTCAGCTCGCCGACGCGCTGTCTGAGCGGGGTGCGGGGACGGGCGTCCAGCCGGGAGAACTCGGCGATCAGCCTGCGGGTGATGCCGGGCGCGAGCAGGGCGTCCCCGGCCGCCACCACCCGTACCGCCTCGGCGAGCTGGTCGGCGGAGGCGTCCTTCAGCAGGAACCCGGACGCCCCGGCGCGCAGCGCCTCGTACACGTACTCGTCGAGGTCGAAGGTGGTCAGCACCAGCACCTTGACCTGCGGGGTGGCGGAGGTGATGAGGGCGGTGGCCTCGATGCCGCCGAGCTCGGGCATGCGGATGTCCATCAGCACGACGTCCGGGGCGAGTCCGGCGACCTGCGCGACCGCCTCCACCCCGTTCACCGCCTGTCCCACGACCTCGATGTCGGGCTGCGTGTTGAGCAGCACGGTGAAGCCCTGCCGGACCATCTGCTGGTCGTCGGCGACGAGTACGCGGATCATGCGGTGCCGTCCTGGGGAAGGGGGTCGGTGGCGGTC
>Ga0247819_10001912_pt1 | contig 11013 bp, 11 predicted proteins | sample 13C_Xylose_Day6_FD_193428 | JGI IMG/M metagenome (GOLD analysis project Ga0247819, IMG submission 193428) | Soil microbial communities from agricultural site in Penn Yan, New York, United States - 13C_Xylose_Day6 | ecosystem: Environmental > Terrestrial > Soil > Agricultural land | place: USA... | reverse complement strand
CCTGCATCGCAAGCAGCAAGGCTTCTCCGCGATAGCCACTGCGGAAGTGGCGGGCATGTCACGCGTCACGCTGCATCGCATCGAACGTGGCGAGCCCAGCGTGACGGTGGGTGCGTGGATCGCCGCAGCCGAAGCACTGGGGCTGCGACTCGACCTGCACGACCCGCAGGCGCCGGGAGCGACGGCCGACTCTCCTCAGTTGAAGACGCTCGAACAACGCATCCGCGACCTGGAGCGTCGTCGCCTGCGATGACCCGACCTCTCGTGGCCCACGACTTCATGGGCGACTCGCACGAGGTCGCCCGCGCGCTGATCGGCGCGGTGCTGCTCATCGATGGCGTCGGCGGGCGCATCGTGGAGACCGAGGCCTACGACCGCGAGGATCCGGCCTCGCACAGCTTCTCGGGGCCCACCGCGCGCAACGCCTCGATGTTCGGGCCGCCGGGCCGCGCCTACGTGTACCGCTCGTACGGCATCCACTGGTGCCTGAACTTCGTCTGCCGCGAGGCGGGCCATGGCGCGGGAGTGCTGATCCGTGCGATCGAGCCCACCGAAGGCATCGCGCAGATGCAGGAGCGGCGCGGGCTGCACGACCTGCGGCTGTTGTGCGCGGGACCGGGACGCGTCGGGCAGGCGCTGGGCATCACGCACGACATGAACGGCTGCCGGCTCGACCGCAAGCCGTTCCAGGTGCTCGGGCCGTCGCGACCGGTGGAGGTCGTCGCCGGGCCGCGCATCGGCATCAGCAAGGCGATGGACGTGCCCTGGCGGTTCGGGGAGGCGGGGTCGCGGTTCCTGAGCCGGACGTTCCGCTAGCGCTTCAGCGGCGCGGCAGGGTGGGCGCGTAGTGCTGGGGCTGTTGTTGTGGCTGTTGTTGCTGTAGCTGCTGCGACGGCGCCGGCCGGGCAGGCCCCGCGCCCATCATGCGGGTGTCCGACCCCGCCTGCTGCAGGCCCGACTCGGCCAGCACCACGCCCGGCCGCATGTTGTCGGGACGGTCCTGCACCATGGCCACGCCGTCGGCGATGACCGTGTGCTTCAGGCCCATCGCGCGCGCCGTGGCCACGTCGGTGAGCAACGGCGAGCGGCCCGGTGCCGTGGGCGATGCACGCATCTGGCCGGCGGCCTGCACGATGGGGCAGTTGGTGCCGTCGCCGAACACCATGTGCCCGCCGGGAAACTTCTGCGGCAGCGTCTCGGCCAGCGGCTTGCTCATGTCCACCGGCGGCACCTGCGCGTTGTAGAGCACCTGGTTGTTGCGGTCGTAGACCGTGAAGCAGGCCAGCGCCGGGCCCGCCGCGAGCAGGGCCAGCGCGGCCATCAGGGCTTTCTTCTGGATGGGATGCATGGTCGACCTCCGCTGCGGCCGCGATGCGGCCCGTTGGCGGCAATGGTCGAGCCTCGCGAACGGCCGGGCACGTGATCCAAAAGCACAACCCGCTGTCAGCCGAAGCCGCCAGCGGGTTGCAGGTTGTGAACGCGGTGTGGGAGTGCTGCGCGGTTACTGCTTGAGCAGCTTGACGCCGGACTTGGCCTGGATCTGCTCGAAGCTCACGCCGGGGGCCAGCTCGACCACCTTCAGGCCCTGCGGGGTCACGTCCATCACGCCGAGGTCGGTGATGATGCGGTCGACCACGCCGACACCGGTGAGCGGCAGGGTGCACTGGGGCAGGATCTTCATGTCCTCGGTGCCGTCCTTCTTCTTCGCGACGTGCTCCATCAGCACGATGACGCGCTTGACGCCCGCCACCAGGTCCATGGCGCCGCCCATGCCCTTGACCATCTTGCCGGGGATCATCCAGTTGGCCAGGTCGCCCTTCTCGCTGACCTGCATGGCGCCCAGGATGGACAGGTTGATCTTGCCGCCGCGGATCATCGCGAAGCTGTCGTGGCTGCCGAAGATCGACGAGCCCTTGATGGTGGTGACGGTCTGCTTGCCGGCGTTGATCAGGTCGGCGTCGACCTCGTCTTCCGTCGGGAAGGGGCCGATGCCCAGCATGCCGTTCTCCGACTGCAGCCAGACTTCCTTGTCGCCGGTGAAGTTGGCCACCAGCGTCGGGATGCCGATGCCGAGGTTCACGTAGAAGCCGTCCTCGAGTTCCTGCGCCGCGCGCGCGGCCATCTGGTCTTGGGTCCAGGGCATTTCTTACTCCTTAGGCGGGACGCGTGGTGCGCTTCTCGATGCGCTTCTCGGGGGTGGCATTGAGCACCAGGCGGTGCACGTAGATGCCGGGCAGGTGGATGTCGTCCGGGGCGAGCTCGCCCACTTCGACGATCTTCTCCACTTCGACGACGCAGACCTTGCCCGCCATCGCGCAGGCCGGGTTGAAGTTGCGGGCCGTGAGGTTGAAGCGCAGGTTGCCGGACTTGTCGGCGACGGCGGCCTTGACCAGCGCGACGTCGGGGACCAGCGAACGCTCCATTACGTACGTCTCGCCGTCGAACTCGCGCAGCTCCTTGCCTTCCGCGACCATGGTGCCGACACCCGTCTTGGTGAAGAACGCCGGGATGCCCGCGCCGCCGGCGCGCAGCTTCTCGGCCAGCGTGCCCTGTGGCGTGAATTCCAGCTGCAGTTCACCGGCGAGGTACTGGCGCTCGAACTCCTTGTTCTCGCCCACGTACGAGGAAATCATCTTCCTGATCTGGCGCGTCGTGAGCAGCTTGCCGAGGCCGAAGTCGTCGACGCCCGCGTTGTTGGAGATGACGGTGAGGTCCTTCACCCCGCTGTCGCGCAGCGCGTCGATCAGCGCCTCGGGGATGCCGCACAGGCCGAAGCCGCCCACGGCCATCAGCTGGCCGCTGCGCACCACGCCGTCGAGCGCGGCCGCGGCGTTGGGATAGAGCTTGTTCACGGGGGTGGTCTCCAAAAAAACCGGGTTACGATACTACTTAATGCGCTACGTAGTTACTCGTAAAGGTTAGCCCGATGGACGTCGATTACCGCCTGGCATTCGACCTCGCGCCCATCGGTCTGTGCCTCTCGCGCAACCGTTCCATTGTCGATTGCAACCGGCAGCTGTGCGAGATGTTCGGCTTCTCGCGCGAGGTGCTCATCGGGCAGTCGTTCATGACGCTGTACCCGAGCGCCGACGAGTACGAGCGCCTGGGCGCGCGCATGGCGCCCATCCTGAACGCGAAAGGCCACTACGCCGACGACCGCATCATGAAGCGCGCCAGCGGCGAGGTGTTCTGGTGCCACGTGACGGGCCGCGCGCTCAACCGCGATGCGCCGCACGAGTCGGGCATCTGGTCGTTCGAGGACCTGAGTTCGCAGCGGCCGGTGAAGGCCGAACTGACGGCGCGCGAGCGCGAAGTGGCGGCGCGGCTGCTGGACGGCATGACGTCCAAGGAGATCGGCAAGGCGCTGGTGATCAGCCATCGCACGGTGGAGATCTACCGGGCCCGCCTGATGCGCAAGTACAAGGCCAACACGACGGCCGACCTGGTGCACAAGCTGACGGCGGGGCAGTAAAGGAATCCGTCATTCCCGCGGAGGCGGGAATCCAGTGCGTCCGCTTTCGCGGACTGCCGGAAGCTCTGGATCTCCGCCTGCGCGGGGATGACGAGGTGTTAAGCCAGTCGGGTGCCGGCAGACCGTTTGGCCTTCCATGCGCCGGCCAGCACGATGAGACCGGGGATCAGGATCATCGCCCAGATGATCTTGTCGAGATTGGCCTTGACCCACGGCAGCCCGCCCAGGAAGTAGCCGGCGGTGACGATGCCGACCACCCAGATCACCGCGCCCACCACGTTGTACGAAGTGAACTTGGTGCGCGTCATCTCGGCCACGCCCGCCACGAAAGGCGCGAACGTGCGCAGGAAAGGCGCGAAGCGGGCGATGATGATGGTGATGCCGCCGTACTTCTCGTAGTACGCGTGGGCCTGGTCGAAGGCGCGGCGGTTGAAGAACCGCGACTGCTCCCACTGGAACACCTTGGGTCCGAACCAGCGTCCGATCATGTAGTTGGACTGGTCGCCCAGGATGGCCGCCGCCAGCAGCACCGCGCAGGTGGTCGTGTAGTCCATGAAGCCAAGCCCGGCCAGCGCGCCCGCCACGAACAGCAGCGAGTCGCCCGGCAGGAAGGGCATCACCACCACGCCGGTCTCGACGAAGACGATGATGAACAGCAGCGCGTACACCCAGGCGCCGTGCATGCGCACGAAGGTCTCCAGGTGCACGTCGACGTGCAGGATGAAATCGATCAGGAAGGCGACGAGGTCCATGAGGGCGGGATTATCGGGGGGCCACCTAGAATCCCGGGGGTGAACGCAGTGCTCCATTCGGACCATCCGCGCAGGCCCATCCGGGAGTTGCCCGATGAGCTTATCAGCCAGATCGCGGCCGGCGAGGTGGTCGAACGACCCGCGTCCGTGGTGCGTGAACTGGTCGACAACGCCCTCGACGCCGGCGCCACGCAGGTGACGGTGCGGCTGCTCGCGGGCGGCGTGCGCCTCGTCAGCGTGGAAGACGACGGCCAGGGCATCCCGCGCGAGGAACTCCCCATCGCCCTGCGGCGCCACGCCACCAGCAAGATCGAAAGCCTGGCCGACCTGGAATCGGTGGGCACCATGGGTTTCCGCGGCGAGGCGCTGGCCGCCATCGGTTCCGTGTCGGAGATGAGCCTGCTCTCGCGCATCGCGGGCCAGTCCAGCGCATTTCTCCTCGATGGCCGCACCGGCGAGCTGCGCCCCGCCGCGCGAGCCACCGGCACCACGGTGGAAGTCAAGGAGCTGTTCTTCAGCACGCCGGCGCGCCGCAAGTTCCTCAAGACCGACGCGACCGAGCTCGCCCACTGCATCGAAGCGGTGCGCCGCCACGCGCTCGCGCGGCCGGAGGTCGGCTTCTCGGTCTGGCACGAAGGGCGGCTCGTCGAACAGTGGCGGTCCGGCACGCGCGAGCAGCGCCTGGCCGACGTGCTGGGCGAGGACTTCCTCGCGCAGAGCGTCGCGGTGGAGTACGCCATCGGCCCGGTGCGGGTGACCGGCCGCGCGGGCATCCCCGACGCGGCGCGCTCGCGCGCCGACCAGCAGTTCGCCTACGTCAACGGGCGCTACGTGCGCGACAAGGTGCTCACGCACGCGGCGCGCAGCGCGTACGAGGACGTGCTGCACGGCCAGCGCCAGCCGGTGTACGCGCTGTACCTGGAGATCGACCCGACGCGGGTGGACGTCAACGTGCATCCGACCAAGATCGAGGTGCGCTTTCGCGACGGCCGCGAGGTGCACCAGGCGGTGCGGCGCGCGGTGGAGTCGGCGCTGGCGGCGCCGCGGGCGGGGCAGGCGGTGGAACCGGCGCAGGTGCAGGTGCAAGTGCCGCTCGTGGCGCCCTCGCCTGCCGTGGCCGAACCGTCTTCCTTCGCGTGGACACAGCCGCGGATGGCGTTCGATGCGCCGGTGGGGAATCGGGTGTCGGACGTGGCGGCGCTGTGGCAGCCGTCGCCTCCTTCACGCCTCGAGCCTGCCGCCGAAGTCGCGGCGCCGGCCCGGAACGACGACGACCTCCCCCTCGGCCGCGCCCTCGCCCAACTCCACGGCATCTACATCCTCGCCGAGAACCGCCACGGCCTGGTCGTGGTCGACATGCACGCCGCGCACGAACGCATCGTGTACGAGCGCCTCAAGACGCAGCTCGATGACGGCGCTTCGCAAACCATCGCGAGCCAGCCGCTGCTGATCCCGGCGACCTTCGCCGCCACGCCGCAGGAAGTGGCGACGGCTGAAGCGTGCGCCGATGCGCTGCAGACGCTCGGCCTGGAGATCTCGCCGTTTTCCGCCAAGACGCTGGCCGTGCGCGCGGTGCCGACCACGCTGGCGCAAGGCGACCCGGTCGAGCTCGCGCGCAGCGTGCTCGCCGAACTGGCCCAGCACGACGCCACTACGGTGGTGCGGCGCGCGCAGAACGAACTGCTGGCCACCATGGCCTGCCACGGCGCCGTGCGCGCCAACCGCCGGCTCACGCTGGAGGAGATGGACGGCCTGCTGCGCCAGATGGAGCAGACCGAGCGCTCCGACCAGTGCAACCACGGCCGCCCGACCTGGCGCCAGTTGTCGGTGCGCGAGCTCGACGCGCTGTTCCTGCGCGGGCGCTAGATCCCGTCATTCCCGCGGAGGCGGGAACCCAGAGCTTCCGGCAGTCCGCGAAGGCGGACGCACTGGATCCCCCGCCTCCGCGGGGATGACGTGCATCAGTCGACGGTTTGCTTGTAGCGAAGCAGCGCGACTGCTCCGGCAACGACCATGAACACCGCGATCGGCCACAGCTGCCCCGCGATCTCCAGCGCGCCGTTTCCCTTCAGCATGATCCCGCGCACGATGCGCAAGAAATGCGTCAGCGGCAGCACCTCGCCGATCGCCTGGGCCCAGCCCGGCATGCCGCGGAACGGGAACATGAAGCCCGTCAGCAGCATCGACGGCAGGAAGAAGAAGAACGTCAGCTGCATCGCCTGCAGCTGGTTTCGCGCGATGGTCGAGAAGGTGAAGCCGATCGCCAGGTTCGCCGCGATGAACACCACCAGCACCGCCGACAGCAGCAGCAGGCTGCCGCGCATCGGCACGTCGAACAGCAGCGCCGCCGCGACCAGGATCACCGCCACCTGCACGTAGCCGATCAGGATGTAGGGCGCGATCTTTCCGAGCATCACCTCGATGGGCAGGGCCGGCGTGGCCAGCAGCGACTCCATCGTTCCGCGCTCGCGTTCGCGGGTCATCGCCAGCGCCGTCATCATCACCATCGTCATCGTCAGCACCACGCCGATCAGGCCCGGCACCACGTTGTAGCTGGACAGGCCCTCGGGGTTGTAGCGGCGCTGCACGCGCACCTCCACCGGATCGGCCGCGGTGCGCAGGGGCGACAGGGCTCCTTGCAACTGCCGCCCGATCGCCTGCCGCGCCACGCCTTGCACCGCCGCCAGCGCGTTGCCGGTCGCTGCGGGGTCGGTGGCGTCCGCGGCCAGCAGCAGCACCGGCTGTTCGCCGCGCAGCAGCCGGCGCGAGAAGTCGGTCGGCACCACCAGCGCGAACTGAACCTCGCCGCGTTCCAGCAGGCCGTCGGCCTCGGCCTCGGTGGCGTCGGGGCGCACCACCTTGAAGTAGCGCGAGTTCTGCAGGCCCGCCACGAAGGCGCGGCTGAACTCGGAGGGCGCGGCGTCCACCACGGCCAGTGGAAGCCCGCGCGGATCGGCGTTGATCGCGAAGCCGAACAGCACCAGCTGGATGACCGGCACGCCGACCATCATCCCGAACGTGAGGCGGTCGCGGCGCACCTGGCGCAGCTCCTTCACGAGGATGGCGAGCAGGCGGCGCCAGCTCATGGCGTGGCCTCGGCGAAGTTGTCGCGGGCCTGTTGCATCAGGCTGATGAACACGTCTTCGAGGCCGGGGTCCATGGGCTCGGCGCGAAGCGAAGCGAACTCCGGAGCCGCGAGCGCGCGACGCAGCGCCTCGCCGTCGCGACCGCTCACGTGCAGCGAATTGCCGAACGGCGCCACAGTCAGCACCCCGGGCGCGTGCCGCAAGCGCTCGGCGGCGGCGATGAGATCCGGCCCCGTCACCGCCAGCGTGGACAAGCCCGCATCGGCGATCACCTCGTCCACCGTGCCGCGCGCGAGCAAGCGGCCGTACGCGATGTAGGCCAGCTCGTGGCAGCGCTCGGCCTCGTCCATGTAGTGCGTGGACACCAGCACCGTCATGCCGCCGCCGGCCAGCTGGTGGATGTGGTCCCAGAACTCGCGGCGCGCCGCGGGATCGACGCCGGCGGTCGGCTCATCGAGCAGCAGCAGCTTCGGGTCGTGGATCAGGCAGGCCGCCAGCGCCAATCGCTGCTTCCAGCCGCCCGACAGCGCGCCCGCGAGCTGCGCGCGGCGGCCCGCCAAACCCAGCTGCTCGATCGCTCGCCCGACCCGCTCGCGCCGGTCCGGCACCGCGTACACGCGCGCGACGAAGTCCAGGTTCTCCTCGATGCTCAGGTCCTCGTAGAGCGAGAAGCGCTGCGTCATGTAGCCCACCTCGCGCTTGATCAGCGCGGCCTGCCTGCGGATGTCCCAGCCGAGGCAGGTGCCTTCGCCTTCGTCGGGCCGCAGCAGCCCGCAGATCATGCGGATGGTCGTGGTCTTGCCGCTGCCGTTGGGACCGAGGAAGCCGTGGATGCGGCCGCGCGAGACCTGCAGATCGACGTGGTCCACCACCGCGCGGCCGCCGTAGCGCTTGGTCAGGCCGCGAACGTCGATGACGGGATCGGCCGCGTCGTCCTTCATGGCGCGGGCGGCGCGCCGAAGCGCACTTCGAGCGGCTGGCCCACGCGCAGCGGCGGACGCTTCGGATCGTCGGGCCGGGCCTCGACCATCACCACCAGCTTGTCGCGCTGGTCGCGGCTGTAGATCACTGGCGCCGTGTATTCGGTCTCGGGCGAGAGGAAGGAGATGCGCGCGGACACCGGCGCGCCGCAGCCGTCGCACGACAGCTGCACCGGCTGGCCCAGCCGCAGGCCGCCCGCGACCGATTGGCGGACGAAGAAGCGCGCCTTGATGTTGCCGGGCGGCAGCAACGTGACGACGGGGCTGCCCGCGGGCACCCACTCGCCCTCGCGGAACAGCACGTCGAACACCACGCCGGCGACCGGGACCGTGCGCGTCTTCTGCTCCACGCGCCATACGGCCTGTTCCGCCTGCGCCTCGGCGGCTTCCAGTTCCTGCTGCGCGGCGGCCACCTGGTTCTCTCGCGCGCCCTGCCTGCCCTGCCTCAGGTTGGCCGCGAGTTCGTCCACGCGGGCGCGGTCGCGCCGCACGACCGCGCGCTGCTCATCCAGCCGCGAGGGCGACACGAACTGGTCGCGCACCAGCCGCTGGGTGCGCTCCAGGTCCGCGGTGGACGCGGCCAGCGCGGCCCGGGCCTGGTCCAGCTGAGCTTGCAGCGCGCGGATCTCGTCGGGGCGGCGGCCGGCCTGCAGGTCGGCCAACTGGCGTCGCGCCTGTTCCACACGATGGCGAGATTCTTCGCGGCCGGCGCGCTCGCTCTCCTGCTCCAGCGTGAACGCTGCCGCGCCTGCGGCCACTTGCTGGCCCCGCTGCAGGTACAACTTCGCCAACTGCCCGGCCAGCGGCGACGATAGGCGCACGTAGTCCGCTTCCACGTAGCCGAGCGCCACGTCCTCGGTGCGCTGGCTGCATGCGGAGAGCAGCAGCAGCGCACCGGCGATGTGCACCCGAAGGAGTGCTCGCGATGAGCTGGCCATCCATTTACTATGCGCCGGCCTCGTGGCAAGGAACTACAAGGACGCCGCAACACTCTGCAATCTCCTGATGACCCGCCGAATCCTTGCCGCCCTGACCGTCCTGTTCAGCATCCTGCTGAGCTTCGGTTGCGCCTCGCTCGACGAGAAGCAACGCGAGTGGATCTTCCAGCCCAGCGACCGCGCCTGGGGTGGCAGCGCCAGCTACGCCGAGGGCATGGAGGACGTGTGGATCGAGTTCGATTCCAGGGTCACCGGCGAGAAGGCGAAGCTCCACGGCCTCTGGATCGAGGCCGACGACCCGAGCCCCAGGACGCCGATCCTGCTTTACCTGCACGGCGCGCGCTGGAACGTGTCGGGCTCCGCCGGCCGCATGCGCCGCATGCAGGACATGGGCTTCGCGGTGCTGGGCATCGACTACCGCGGTTTCGGCAAGAGCAGCCCCGGCCTGCCCTCGGAAACCACGGCCTATGAAGACGCGCGCCGCGCCTGGGCCTGGCTGGCCGAGCGCTACCCCGACCGGCCCCGCTTCGTGTTCGGCCACTCGCTGGGCGGCGCGATCGCCATCGACCTCGCATCCAACGTCGACGACGAACAGGGCACGATCGTCGAAGGCACCTTCACTTCCATCCCCGACGTGGCCAGCAGCTTCAAGTGGGGCTGGCTGCCGATCGGGCCGCTGATCACGCAGCGGTTCGACTCGGTGGACAAGGTGGCCAAGATCGGCTCGCCGCTGCTGGTGGTGCACGGCGCCAACGACACGCTGATCCGCTCCGAACTCGGCCTGCGCCTGTTCGAGGCCGCCACGGGCAAGAAGGATTTCCTGCTGGTGGAGGGCGGCTCGCACCACAGCACGATGGTGGTGGGCCAGGCGCGCTACCGCGAGGCCGTCCGCCAGCTGTTCAGCCTGCGCTGAGCCAGGAGCCGCGCAGGCTCCTGGGCGGCGGCGCGCTTCTGCTAGGCTCGCGCGCGATGCCGACCGCCCCCCGACTGCTGGCCCTCGCCGGCCCCACCGCCTCGGGCAAGACGGACGCCGCGCTGGCCCTCGCCGCGCAACTGCCCTGCGAGATCGTCAGCGTCGATTCGGCGCTGGTGTACCGCGGCATGGACATAGGCACCGCCAAGCCCACCGCGGCCGAACGCGCGGCCGTGCCGCACCACCTGATCGACATCCGCGACCCTTCGCAGGCCTACAGCGCCGCGGAGTTCGCCACCGATGCGCGCCGGCTCGTCGAGGAGATCAACGCGCGCGGACGCGTCGCGCTGCTGGTGGGCGGGACCATGCTGTATTTCAAGGCGCTGTTCGAAGGGCTGGACGCGATGCCGCCGGCCGACCCCGAGCTGCGGCGCGAGATCGAGGCGCAAGCCGCGGAGCGCGGCTGGCCCGCATTGCATGCGGACCTGGCGCGGGTCGATCCCACAACCGCCGCGCGGCTCTCGCCCAACGACTCGCAGCGTGTGCAGCGGGCGCTCGAAGTCTGGCGCAGCACCGGGCGGCCGCTCAGCGACTACCAGCGTGGCGCCTCGCGTGAAGGCGGGTTGAAGCCCGCCGCCCTGCTCTCGCTGGAACCGGTCGATCGCGCCTGGCTGCACCAGCGCATCGCCGAACGTTTCGACGCCATGCTGGCCGCCAACTTCCTCGACGAAGTGCGCGCCCTGCGGGCTCGCGGCGATCTGACCCCCGAGCTGCCCAGCCTGCGATCGGTCGGCTATCGACAGGCCTGGCAGGCGCTGGACGAAGGCTGGCCCGCGGCCGAACTGCGCGATCGCGGCATCTTCGCGACGCGC
>Ga0247819_10001911_pt1 | contig 11016 bp, 9 predicted proteins | sample 13C_Xylose_Day6_FD_193428 | JGI IMG/M metagenome (GOLD analysis project Ga0247819, IMG submission 193428) | Soil microbial communities from agricultural site in Penn Yan, New York, United States - 13C_Xylose_Day6 | ecosystem: Environmental > Terrestrial > Soil > Agricultural land | place: USA... | reverse complement strand
GGTTCGGCTGATAGCCTGTCGGGCAAGCCGGCCCCGGCCGGAGCAGACTAGCCCAAAGGATCACCAATTCCCGATGACGATGCACATGCTGCGACATGCCCCGATGGTTGCGCTTCTGGCGCTGGTTCCCGGCTTCGCCCTGGCGCAGGAACAGCAGCCATCGCCAACGCCCGCAGCCGCAGCCGCAGCCGCAGCCCAGCCTGCGCAGGCGAAGACCATTACCTCGCACGGGATTTCGACCTTTGGCGCACCCGAACTGCCCGAGGATTACAAGCATCTGCGCTATGTGAACCCGGACGCGCCTAAGGGCGGCGAAATTTCGGAATGGGCGATGGGGGGCTTTGACAGCTACAACCCCTTTACCCATCGCGGCCGAGCAGGATCGTTGTCGGTCATCATGCTGGAACGGCTGATGGAGGACGCGCTGGATGAGCGCGGCTCGTCCTATTGTCTGATCTGCGAGACCATCGAATATCCCGAAAGCCGCGACTGGGTGATCTTCCATCTGCGCCCCGATGCGAAGTTCTCGGACGGGACGCCACTGACCGCGCATGACGTGCTGTTCTCGTTCGAACTGTTGCGCGACAAGGGGCTGTCGTCTTATCGCACCGGCATTGCCAAGATGGTCGCCAAGGCCGAGGTGATCGACCCGCAGACGATCAAGTTCATCTTCCAGCAGGGCTATCCACGCCGCGACGTGATCCAGCAGGTCGGCAGCCAGATCGTCTTCTCGCGTGAGGATTTCCTCAAGAACAAGCGCGACATCGAACAATCCACCGACAAGCCCTATCTGGGCTCGGGCCCCTATGTCTTTGATTCGGCCGAAATGGGCCGTTCGATGACGGTGAAGCGCAACCCGGATTATTGGGGCAAGGATCTGCCGATCAATGTCGGGCGGCACAATTTCGACAAGATCCGGCTGGAATATTTCGGCGATTACGACAGCGCCTTTGAGGCGTTCAAGGCGGGCGTCTATACCTTCCGCAACGAGGTGTCGTCGATCCACTGGGCGACGCGCTATGATTTCCCGGCGCTGAAAAACGGCACGGTCAAGCAAGAGGTCCTGCCGCGCGGCGACATCGCCACCGGACAGGCATGGGTATTCAACCTGCGCCGTCCCAAGTTTCAGGACGTCCGCGTGCGTGAGGCCATCGGGTTGGTCTTCAACTTCGAATGGTCGAACGAGACGTTGTTCTATGGGCTGAACACGCGGGTCAACTCCTTCTGGGACAACAGCGATCTTGCCGCGACCGGCAAGCCCTCCGAGGCTGAACTGGCGCTGCTTCAGCCCTTGGCCAAGGACCTGCCGCCCAGCGTGCTGACCGATGACGCGGTGATGCAGCCGGTCTCGGGCAAGATCCAGCTGGATCGGGGCAATCTGCGCAAGGCATCGAAACTGCTGGACGATGCAGGCTGGAAGGTCGGTGCGGACGGGCTGCGCCGCAACTCGAAAAATGAGATCCTGAAGCTGGAAATCCTGAACGATAACCAAAGCTTCGACCGCATCATCAACCCCTTCGTCCAGAACCTGCGCGCGCTTGGCATTGATGCCGTCAATGCCCGCGTCGACGATGCCGAGATGACGAACCGCACCCGCAGCCATGATTTCGACATGGTGACCGACAGCCTTGGCCAAAGCTTCTATATCAGCGGCGGGACCGAGCAGGTCTTTGGTTCGGAAAACACCAGTGACGTGTTCAACCCGATGGGGCTGGCCAACCCAGCCATCGACGCGCTGATCAAGAAGGGCATCGAGGCCACCACGCAGGAAGAGATGGACACCACCATCCATGCGCTGGACCGCTCGCTTCGGGCGCTGCGCTTCTGGGTGCCGCAATGGTACAAGGCAACCTATACGCTGGCCTATTACGACATTTTCGGCCATCCCCAGAACATGCCCGCCTATGCGCTGGGTGAACTTGATTTCTGGTGGTATGACGCGGATAAGGCTGAAAAGCTGAAACAATCCGGCGCACTGCGCTGAGCCTGAAAATCAGGCTGGAAAAGAAGACGGGGCAGGATGGCAGCCTATATTCTGCGGCGGTTGCTGCTGATCATACCAACACTGATCGGCATCATGCTGGTCAACTTCACGCTGACGCAATTCGTCCCCGGTGGCCCGATCGAGCAGGTCATCGCCCGCGTTCAGGGCGAGGGCGACGCGTTTCGCAATATCGCGGGCGCGGGGGGTGACACCCAGCAGGCGCAGACCAATGAATATGCGGGCGCTCGCGGCATTCCGCCCGAGCTTCTGGACCAGCTTGAAGTGCAGATGGGCTTTGCCAAGATCGTCTGCACCCCGGCCCATCAGGGCGAGCCTGACCTGAAATCGCCCGATTGCAGCAAGGAAAAGATCGGCGCGGCACAGCGCTTCATGATCATGCTGGGCAATTACCTGCGCTTCGATTTCGGGGTCAGCTTCTTCCGCTCGATTTCGGTGATCGATCTGGTGCTGGAAAAGATGCCGGTTTCGATCACGCTGGGTTTGTGGTCGACACTGATCGCCTATTGCATCTCGATCCCGCTGGGCATCCGCAAGGCGGTCAAGAACGGCACGCCCTTTGACACCTGGACCTCTGGTGCCATCATCATCGGCTATGCCATCCCGGCCTTCCTGTTCGCGGTGCTGCTGATGGTGGTGTTCGCGGGTGGCAGCTATTGGCAGATATTCCCGCTAAGGGGTTTGACCAGCGACAATTTTTCGGAACTGAGCCTGTTCGGCAAGGCCAAGGACTACCTGTGGCACATCACCCTGCCGGTGATCGCCACGACGATTTCCAGCTTTGCCACGCTGACCCTGTTGACCAAGAACAGCTTCCTTGACGAGATCAACAAGCAATATGTGATGACCGCCCGCGCCAAGGGCCTGACCGAGGGCCGCGTGCTTTACGGCCATGTCTTCCGCAACGCGATGCTGATCGTGATCGCGGGCTTCCCGGCGATGTTCCTGGGCGTGTTCTTCGGCTCGAGCATCCTGATCGAGACGATCTTCTCGCTGGACGGGCTGGGGCGTCTGGGCTTCGAGGCCGCCGTGCAGCGCGACTATCCGGTGATCTTCGGCACGCTTTACGTCTTTGGCCTGCTGGGGCTGTTGGTCGGGATCCTGTCGGACCTGATGTACGTCTTTGTCGATCCCCGCATTGATTTTGAGCGGAGGGCCGGCTGATGGCGATGACCGAACTCAACCGCCGCCGGTTGCGGAACTTCCGCCGCAACAAGCGCGCCTTCTGGTCGCTGGTGGTGTTCACCGTACTGTTCGTGGCCTCGCTTTTTGCCGAACTCATCGCGAATGACCGGCCGATCGTCGTCAACTTCAAGGGCAGCTATTACTTCCCGGTCTATCGCTTCTACCCCGAGACCACCTTTGGCGGCGATTTCGGGACCGAGGCGATCTATACTGATCCCGGCGTGCAGTGCCTGATCCGCACCGGCGGTCGCGAGGAATGCTGGGACGACCCCGAGGCAGTGGAAAAGGAAGCGCGCGAGACCGGCATGGTCGCGGGCGAGGCCATCGAGAAGGGCTGGATGATCTGGCCGCCGATCCCCTTCCACTACCGCACCATCAACAATGTCGGCACTGCCCCCAGTGCGCCGGACGGCACGCATCTGCTGGGCACGGACGACACCTCGCGCGATGTGCTGGCGCGGGTGATCTATGGCTTTCGGCTGTCGATCCTGTTCACGCTGATCGTCACCGTGGTCAGTTCGGTCATCGGGATTTCGGCCGGTGCCGTGCAGGGCTATTTCGGCGGGCGCACCGATCTGGTGTTCCAGCGAATGCTTGAGATATGGGGTTCAACTCCTTCTCTTTACGTGATTATCATCCTGTTTGCGATCCTTGGGCGCAGCTTCTGGCTGCTGGTCTTCGTCTCGATCCTGTTCGGTTGGCCCGCGCTGGTCGGGGTGGTCCGGGCTGAATTCCTACGGGCGCGGAACTTCGAATATGTCCGCGCGGCCCGCGCTTTGGGCGTCAGTGACCGCAAGATCATGTTCCGCCATATCCTGCCCAACGCGATGGTGGCGACGCTGACCATGCTGCCCTTTGTCGTCACCGGTACGATCTCGTCCTTGGCGGCGCTGGATTATCTGGGCTACGGGCTGCCCACATCTGCCCCCTCGCTGGGGGAACTGGCCTTGCAGGCCAAGCAGAACCTGCAGGCGCCGTGGCTGGGCTTCACCGCCTTTTTCGCATTCGCCATCATGCTGTCGCTTCTGGTCTTCATCTTCGAGGGCATCCGTGACGCGTTCGACCCAAGAAAGACCTTCCGATGACGCCGGTTCTTGAAGTCTCAGACCTGCGGATCGGGTTTCGGCAGGACGGGCAGATCGTGCCCGCAGTCAAGGGCGTCAGTTTCACCGTCGGCAAGGGTGAGACGGTCGCGCTGGTCGGCGAATCCGGATCGGGGAAATCGGTCACGGCCTTGTCTACCGTGGGTCTGCTGGGCGATTCCGCGCAGCTTGCCGGTTCCGTTCGCTACGAGGGGCGCGAGCTGGTCGGCGCGTCCGAGGCCGATCTGCGCCGGGTGCGCGGCAACGATATCAGCTTCATCTTCCAAGAGCCGATGACCTCGCTGAACCCGCTGCACACGCTGGAACGGCAGCTTGGCGAAAGCCTGACCTTGCATCAGGACCTGCATGGCGATGCGGTACGGGCACGGATCATCGAGCTTTTGAACCGCGTCGGCATCCGCGACCCTGAAACACGGCTGGCCGATTACCCGCACCAATTGTCCGGCGGGCAGCGCCAGCGGGTGATGATCGCGATGGCGCTGGCGAACGGCCCCGAATTGCTGATCGCGGACGAGCCGACGACGGCCTTGGACGTGACCATTCAGGCCCAAATCATGGAGCTTCTGGCGGAACTGAAAGCCGCCGAGGGCCTGTCGATGCTGTTCATCAGCCATGACCTTGGCCTTGTACGGCGCATCGCCGACCGGGTCTGCGTGATGAAAGGCGGCGAGATCGTCGAGCAAGGCCCGGCTGAACAGATCTTTGCCGATCCGCAGCACGAATATACCCGGATGCTCTTGGCCGCAGAACCCAAAGGTCTTGCGGATCCAATCCCATCCGATGCGACCGAGATGATCGCGACCCGCGACCTGCGCATCTGGTTCCCGATCAAGCGCGGTTTTCTGCGCCGCACCGTCGGCCATGTGAAAGCTGTCAATGGCGCGACGCTGTCCGTCCGCTCGGGCGAGACTTTGGGCATCGTCGGCGAATCTGGCAGTGGCAAGACCACGCTGGCGCTGGCGATCATGCGTCTGATCGAAAGCGAAGGGCCGATCCTGTATATGGGTCGAGATATCGCGAAACTCTCGGGGCGCGAGCTGCGCGGCCTGCGGCGGGACATGCAGATCGTGTTCCAAGACCCGTTCGGCAGCCTTTCGCCGCGTATGACGGTCGAACAGATCATCTCGGAAGGGCTTGGCGTCCACGGCGTCGAACCCGGCCGCAACCGTCGTGAGATGGTCGATGAGATCATGCGCGAGGTCGGTCTGGACCCCGCCTCGATGCACCGCTACCCGCATGAGTTCAGTGGCGGCCAGCGTCAGCGCATCGCGATCGCCCGCGCCATGATCCTGAAGCCGAAACTGGTCGTGCTGGACGAGCCGACAAGCGCGCTGGACATGACGGTGCAGGTGCAGATCGTCGAATTGCTGCGCCGGTTGCAGCGCAAGCACGGGTTGGCCTTCCTGTTCATCAGCCACGATCTGCGCGTGGTCCGCGCCATGTCGCATCAGATCATGGTCATGCGCGCGGGCGAGGTGGTGGAACAGGGCAGTACCGAGCAGGTCTTTGCCGCCCCGCAAAGCGACTATACCCAGCGCCTGATCAAGGCGGCTTTCCTGAGCAAGGCCTGATGCGGATCCTGTTCGTCCACCAGAACTTTCCGGGCCAGTTCCTGCATCTGGCCCCAGCTCTGGCTGCGCGCGGACATGAGGTGATGGCGCTGACCGATGAGGGCAACCAGCGTCCTTCCCCGATCCGCACGGTGCGCTATAAATCCCCACCCGAGGAGAACCCGGTGCGCGGTCTGGCCCGGACCTATGCCGGTTATGCCGAGCGCGGCTGGCTGGCGGCGCGCGGTTGCCGGGCGCTGCGGGACCGGCATGGCTATACGCCCGACCTGATCTTTGGTCACAGCGGCTGGGGCGAGACGCTGTTTCTGCGCGAAATCTGGCCCGAGGCCAAGCTGCTGGTCTATGCCGAACTTCTGTATCGCACCCGCGGCCATGATGTCGGCTTCGACCCCGAAGTGACCCCCGACAGCGACGAAAGCCGCGTGACCACGCTGGCGCGCTCGGCGCATCTGATCCAGGGACTGGTTCAGGCCGATGCCGGGATCGCGCCGACCCGCTATCAGGCGGATTCCTTTCCGCCCGAACTGCGCCAGAAGCTGACCGTGATCCATGACGGCATCGACACCGGCAAGGTGCGGCCCGACCCCAATGCGCGGTTGGAACTGCCCGACGGGCGGGTGCTGACGGCGCAGGATGAGGTGCTGAGCTATGTCTCGCGCTCGCTGGAACCCTATCGCGGTTTTCACCGCTTCATGCGCGCCTTGCCCGAGGTGATGCGTGCCCGTCCCAATGCGCAGGTGGTCCTGATCGGTGGCGATGGTGCCAGCTACGGCACGGTGCCGCGCGATGCCGAAAGCTGGAAGGCGAAACTGCTGGCCGAGCTTGACGGCCAACTGGACCTGAGCCGCATCCACTTTCTGGGTCGCGTGCCTTATCCGCAATATCTGTCACTGCTGCAGATTGCGCGGGTGCATTGCTACCTGACCTATCCTTTCGTCCTCAGCTGGTCGCTGACCGAGGCGATGGCGGCGGGCTGCCATATCGTCGCCTCGGATACCGAGCCGGTGCGCGAACTGATCCGCGACGGAGAGAATGGGCGGCTGGTGCCGTTCTTTGACCAAGGCGCGCTGGAACAGGCGCTGATCCGCGCCCTCGCGGGCGACCCCGAGGATGCACGGCTGCGCGCTGCCGCCCGACAGACCATCGTGGACGGCTACGACCTGCAAAGTCACAGCCTGCCGCGTCTGATCGATTGGGTCGAAAGCTTCGGGGCCTAAAGCTCGATTTCGTTGGTGGCGTCTGGATCGGGCAAGGGTTCGGGCTGATCCGGCGAGGGTGCGGCCTCGGGGGCGGGTGGTAAGCTGTCGGCCGGAGGCTGCTGGTTCGGGGCCAGGAAATCGCGCAGGGTATTCCCGATCGGCGGCGGAGGCGGCGCATCGGCACGGCGGCGGATCAGGATGTCGCCGTTTTCCAGCCGCTCGGGCGTCTGGTAATTGCCGACATCGTCCATCATTCCCTTCAGCTCATCCAAAACCGGAGCAAAGCTGTTCACCGTGTCGTTCAGGTCGCGGCCAAGCTGGTCCAGATGCGGCTGCACATCCTTCAGCAGCTTTTCCATGAAGCCCTGAAGGCCGTGCTCGATATCGCTTTCCAGATCGCCAGGCTGTTCCTGATCGGCGGGCGGTGGCTCAAACGGTGTCTGGGCCATTGCCGGTCCGGTCACCATCGCGGAAGCAAGAATGATTGCGGCGAGCCTTTGCATCGCAGTCTCCTAGATCGGGTGATCAGGAAACTGCGGCCGCCCGGTCAGGGTTCCCCGGTGCGGCCCCAGGTCGCGGCTGGTCTAGATCGGGCGAAGCTGGTGCATGTTGCGGAATGCCTCCCATGCCTCGTTCAGGGCACGGGTGCGGGCCTCGGCCAGCCGGATCGCTTCCGGGGGCAGGCCACGGGCAATGGCGCGGTCGGGATGGGATTCAAACACCAGATCGCGCCAGCGCTTGCGCGCCTCGGGCAGGGGCGTGTCGGGCGGAATTCCCAGCACGTCGCAAGGCGGGCAACCGTTGCTACGGTCATGGCGGGCGCGGATCGTCGCGACCTGCGCCGGGCTGAGGCCAAAGATGCGCCCGACCTCATCGATGAAGATGATCTCGGCCTCATGCAGGTCGCCATCGGCAACCGCGATGATGAACAGCCCCTCGATCACGTCGGACAGGACCGGATCGCCCGGCGGAAACATCGCGGCGATGCGACCCGCCCAGGCGTCGAAACCGGCAACATCCTGGCGGGCAAGGTCAAAGACGCGGGCTGCGTTTTTCTCCTCGGCGCGGGGGATGATGAAGACCCGGCGGAATGCCGCGACCTCGGACCGGGCGACAGCGCCATCGGCCTTGGCCAGCTTCGCGCCAAGCGCGATTACGGCGATGGTGAAAGCCACGGATTTTTCCGGCGGGGTCGCCGCGCGGCTTGATCCGACGATCGCGGCAAGGCGATCAGCGATGCGCTGCCAGAAGCTGCGTGGCTTTGGCAGTTCGGGGCAGTCCTGTGGCCTGTCCTTCAGAATGGTGTCCATGTCCGTCAGCCTAGGCGGGGAAGGGGTTCAAGTCCACTGACATTCCCGCGGGTTCCGGCCGATCACCTGCGGCTTTCCAGCGCCGCCTTGACCACCAGAACCACCAGCGCGATCACCGTAAGCGTCGAGGCGGCGGCGAATGCCCCCGTGGTATTCAGGTCGTTGAACATCAATTCAATCTGCAAGGGCAGGGTGTTGGTCTGCCCGCGGATTGAGCCTGACACCACCGAGACCCCGCCGAATTCGCCCACCGCGCGTGCCGTCGCCAGCACCGCGCCGTAAAGCAGCGCCCAGCGGATATTGGGCAAAGTTACCCGCGAAAACACCTGCCAGCCTTTGGCACCCAAGGTCACGGCGGCCTCTTCCTGCTCGGACCCTTGCGCCTGCATCAAGGGCAGCACCTCGCGCGCGACAAAGGGGGCGGTGACGAACATGGTCACAAGGACGATGCCAGGCAAGGCGAACATGACCTTCAGGTCGTGCTGGGCAAGGAACGGTCCCAGCAGCCCTTGGCGGCCATAAAGCAGCAGGTAGCAGATGCCCGCGATGATGGGCGAGATCGAGAAGGGGATCTCGATCATCGTCATCAGCAGCTTGCGGCCCGGAAAGCGGAAGCGGGCAATGGCCCAAGCAGCGGCGATGCCGAAGGCGATGTTGACCGGCACGACGATCACCGCGACCAAGCTGGTCAGCAAGATCGCATGCAGTGTCATTGGGTCGGTGATATTCGCGACGTAAGCGCCCCAACCCTCGGCCAGCGCGCGCCAGAAGATGAAGGCCAAGGGCGCCACGACGAATATCGCCGTCAGCACAAATGCCAGCGCGATCAGCAGGCGCGGCACGCTTCGGCTTTGGCCCGGAGCATGGGTCAGATCGGTCGCGCTCATCCCTTGGACTCCAGATGGCGGGCGGCGCGGAATTGCAGCCAATTGGACAGGATCAGAAGCACCAGCGCGAATGCCAGCAGCACCAGCGCGATGGCGGCAGCGCCCTGATAATCGTATTCCTCAAGCCGGATATAGGCCAGAAGGGCCGCGATCTCGGTCTTGAAGGGCAGGTTGCCAGCGATGAAGACGACTGCGCCGAATTCACCCAAGGACCGGGCAAAGGCCACCGTCGATCCGGCCAGCCATGCAGGAAAGATTGCGGGCAGGACAACGCGGCGAAAAATCTGCCAAGGGCTTGCCCCCAGCGTCATCGCCGCCTGTTCCAGCGCCGGATCAAGGTCTTCAAGAACCGGCTGGATCGCACGCACCACGAATGGGATCGAGGTGAAGGCCATCGCAATGGTGACGCCAGCCAGCGTATAGACCAGCTGAATACCCGCACTCGCCAAGGGCGCACCAAACCAGCCATTCGCGGAATAAAGCGCGGTCAGCGAAATTCCTGCCACCGCTGTCGGCAGTGCAAAAGGCACGTCCATCAGCGCGTCAAGGATACGCTTGCCAGGGAAATCGTAGCGCGTCAGCACCCATGCCATCAGCAGCCCGTAAAAGGCGTTGAAGACGGTGGCGATGGCCGCCGCCGTCACCGTCACCCGCAGCGCCGACAGCGTCCGGGGCGAGGTGACGATGGCCCAGAACTGCGCCGGCCCGATCTGCGCTCCCTTCAGGATCAACGCAATGACCGGGATCAGGATGACCAGCGCCACGTAAAGCAGCGTCGTGCCGAGGCTCAATGAGAACCCCGGCAAAACGCGTTTCGGCTTGATGGCCGTTGCCGTCATTTGTTGACGAAGACCTTGTCGAGGATGCCGCCATCGGCCAGATGCTCGGACTGGATTTTGTCCCAGCCACCAAAGACGTCCTCAACGGTCAGCAGCTTGACCTCGGGGAATTCGGCGGCGTGTTTCGCGGCCACATCCTTGTCGGTCGTGCGGTAGTGGTTCTCGGCCAGGGTGTCCTGCGCCTCGGGCGTGTAGAGCCATTTCAGGTATTCGGTCGAAACCTCAAGCGAGCCGTTCTTTTCGGCATTCTCGGTCACGACGGCGACCGGGAAGGCGGCGAAAAGGCTGGTCGCGGGGGTCACGGATTCAAAGCCCTGATCGGCATATTGCTTGGCGATGCCCTGCGTCTCGGCCTCGAAGGTGATCAGCACGTCGCCCATGTTGCGCTCGGCGAAGGTCTGGGTCGCGGCGCGCCCGCCAGTGTCAAAGACCGGGACATTGGCAAAGATCTTGGCGACGAATTCCTGCGCCTTGGCCTGATCGCCGTCATTCTGCTGCAGCGCATAGGCATAGGCTGCCAGATAGGTGTAGCGCCCGTTGCCGCTGGTCTTGGGGTTGGGCAGGATCGACTGCACGTCATCGCGCGCCAGATCCGACCAGTCCTTGATGCCCTTGGGGTTGCCCTTGCGGACAAGGAAAGCCGGTAGCGAGTAATAGGGCGAGGCACCGTTCGGCAGGGCTTCGCGCCAGTTTTCCGCGACCAGACCGTTCTTGGCCAGAACGTCCACGTCGGTTTCCTGATTGAAGGTCACGACATCGGCCGGAAGCCCTTCAAGGATCGCGCGCGCCTGCTTCGACGAGCCGCCATGGCTTTGGTCGATGGTCACGTCCTTACCGGACTTGGCTTTCCAATAGGCCTGGAATTCCGGGTTCAACGCCTCGAACAATTCACGGGCGACGTCATAGCTGACGTTCAGGAT
>Ga0247819_10001910_pt1 | contig 11020 bp, 8 predicted proteins | sample 13C_Xylose_Day6_FD_193428 | JGI IMG/M metagenome (GOLD analysis project Ga0247819, IMG submission 193428) | Soil microbial communities from agricultural site in Penn Yan, New York, United States - 13C_Xylose_Day6 | ecosystem: Environmental > Terrestrial > Soil > Agricultural land | place: USA... | reverse complement strand
AAAATGGGGACGGATCTATTTTTACTGTGCTCGTGTACTCGATTTATCCGACCCCATTACTCGACAGGCTGACGCCCGTATTACCTCAGTAGGGGGGGCCTGATCACGAAAACCGTCATCAATAACTCAGGCTATCTGGAAACCCGCGCTACCTAAACCGTCCAAAAGCTGTCATTCAATACCTCGACGAATACATGGTCGACTCAGTTAATAGATCCATTCACCGATTCTGACGGCCAATCCTCGGGGACTAACGCGGGTGGCTTGGTCCACGGCTCTTCAACCAACGCGTCTTGGAACCACTGTTCGCGCAGGTTCGCATGCTCAGTAACAATTAGTTGGAAACCCGGAACCTCTTCTTCGGTGAATTTCAGCAACAGCTCGAATAGCCGGCGCACCGCAGCGATGTCGGCGTCGGCTTCCGTCTTCTGCACCGAACCGTCGGCATCCTGGTAAACCTGCTCAGAGGGGAAGTAAACCTGGGTTGGTTGGTCGATCAATAGGAAGCGCGGAATTGGTCGATTGTTCTGCGCCGCGAATAGGTGCAGTGCGAGTAGTGCCGAGAGATGGTACGCGAGATGGTTTTCGCCACCACCTGTCCTGCCCATCGGAACTGGGCGTTCGGGCCGATCAAAGATGATCGTTAGTTGATGCAGATTCAGCCGCGCGGGATAAGGAGCGAATTCGGCGTTGAACTTCTGGATGTATCTCGACATATGCGCTGAGATGTTATTGAGGATCGACGTCAGGCGCTCGTTGCTGTCATCCGCACCGATCTGCTCCTCAAGCTGCTTGACCTTGTTGCTTAGGCGGCGACTCTCGGCTTCCAGATTAGCAAAATCCTCATTTGGGAGGAGCGTTTCCAAGAACAGGCTGATACGTCCGACCACTCGCGCCGCTGCATTGTTTCGTGAGCCCATCTTGGCGATATATTCGTTGGCCGATATCGCTGCGGACAGCTCCGCTTCCTTCTGCTTGATCTCGTCCTTGATCTCGTCCACGGTGCCGGCCAGTTCGGTCAAGTAGGCATCGAGCTTAGGACGTTGACCGGTGGCGACGCGCAACTCCTTATCGAGCGATGCGAGTTCGTTGAGCAAGACAACGGCAATCGGGGATTCTAGTGCCAGATTTTGTTCGCTGAATGGCCATTGCCATTCACCGCTTTCTGGATTCTTCGGTAGGGCTTTGATCGACGCCAGACGGTCTATCTGTTCGGCGGCCTCGTTTTCGTAGCCACCCGAGCGTTTGGTGAACTGTCGCGCTGCATCAATCCTTCCTTGGGCGTCCCGGCGATTACGGCGCAACTGAACAAGTTTCTCCTCCAAAACAGAAACCCGATTGCCGTCGTCGTCGGGTAGCGTTTCGGGCCTCCATGACAATGTAGACCTCAATAGTTCTATGATCCCGTCTGCATTGAGATTCACGTCAGCAGTGCCGAGGACTCCAACTGTCTTTGCTTCTGAGTAGAGGCCGATCGCTTGCACATGCGATGTGTCGACGGCGTCACGTGCCAGTTCCAGTTTCTTTTGGTTAATTCTCAGATCCCGTTGCGCCAAGCGCAACTTGGACTCCAGTTCGTATCGGTCGCTGGAAGATACTCCGAGCAAGATCGGTAACGTGTCACGGATCGCTTGCGGTTGAAACTGCTCGTTCTGCCGGTAGAAAAGCTGGTCTTTGTTGGCGACCAACCCCTGCTTCTGGAACAGGTAATAGAACGTGTGCTTAACGTTGGCGTCGTAGCTGCTGCGACTATGCTCCAGCGCGACGTCGGTGCGGTTCTCGGGAATGCCGAGCAGGCGTGACAACAATTCGACGATGCTTTCGTCGTCAGCGTTGACCGCCAAGTCCTTAAAGTCGGGGGCTTGTAATTGGGCACCTCTGCGTAGCATCACCGTACTGCAACTGGCGCCGCTGCCAGAAGGGGTTGGCTTGGCAACCAGCACCTGCTCCTTCTCGAACTGATAGATAATGGCGAACCAGGCCACCTTGTCTCGAATGATTCCTTCGGGGACGTTGAACGAAGATCGTCCCATGCAGTATTCGATGATCTCTGAAAGGGCAGATTTGCCAGTGGAGGAGCGACCGGTGATGACGTTGAGTCCGTCCACCGTGAATGTGAGGTCACGACGTTGGCCATCATGGCTGTAAATGTGGATGGATCTGATCTTCATGGGCGAATCCCGAAAGTCGTGTAAACGGTCGCCCGGTCGGCGATACGTGCGAATTCCTTTCCTACAATGCGCGCCACTTTCTGGCAGGCAACGGTTTCGGCAGTTCCTTCGACGGTCTTGCGCACCTTCTTGGATACTGTCTGAATGCGTCCGTCATCCACGACGGCGATGCAACCCCTTTCCATCAGTAGACCGAATCCTTCGAAGGCATAGGGAAGCATCTGCGTGACCCGGTCGGAGAAACCCACCATGATTTGCTGGTTCTTCTCTGCAGTCTTAAGTAGATAGCTTCGTGGGCTGCTAACGATCACCTCTCGTGAGTCCTTGTGTAGGCTTAGGGGTAGTACAAGAAGCGACAACGAGAAGGGCATGCCACGGTTGTCTTCTTCTTCGTAGCCGGCCAGGGCGCGAAACATGACTAAACCACAGAATGCAGGGTTGAATAGGTTTCGAACCTCGAAAGGGCGCTGATCCCATCGCTTCACGATGCCGCCTCCAGTACGTTACCGAGACGGTCAAGGAATCTGGGATGCCAGTAGACTCTCGGCCGGGGAGTGCTATCGGCGAGAATATGGAAGCTTCCACGAAGGACGTAGGGTTCCGTTACCCGCGCACGAATACGCAGAGAGTCGATCTTTGCGGTTTCAAATTCCGCCCAGTTGTAAAGTTGAGCTCCGGCTTGGCAAAGCGCGTCTTCAGCACTGTCGTCTTCCAAACTCTCGAAAATGACATCCTTATAACGGTCCCACTCATCGGCCAAGCGATCTTCGTATTCCTCAATCTCACCTAACACCAGCAGACTCTCGCGCGCCCAAGCCGACCGTTGTTCGAACGCCCGATAATAATCCAAAATCGCATTCCTGATTCGGTTAGCAGAAATACCGATCTCACGCAGCTGCGCCACGAACAGGCGCGGATCAATATCAATGTCGATGTCGTCGGAAGGGAGTTTTCCGCGGAAGGTGATGGGCAGGTTATCTGCCTTGTACTCCTCGGCGAAGTTCGAGAGCTTGTCAGATACTTCGTAGCCAAAAATCCCTTCTGACCTACCACCGGTGAGTTGCTTGATCACAACATCGGTCCACCAACCTTCCAGCCGCTCGAAGACGAACTCGCGGTACTCACGCCGGATGCTTCGCATGTGTTTGTCCCTTATGAGCACGGGAATGTCGTCGATGCGCGGACTGCTATCGAAGATCAAGATACGCTCGAGAAAATCCTGCTTTTCGGCATCATTCAGTTCCTCGAACGCCACAGCAATTGGCGCGATGAGTTTCGATTTCGATGCCGAAAGTGCCTTTTTGGCAAATTCAGTTAGAGTTTCATCATCGCCCGAAGGGGTGGCCTGATTGGGAAGAAGACGGGATAGGAACGAGTCGGTCGACACCTCGCCGGTGGTGAAGAGGAAGAACCGTAGGTTCGATGCAGCCCGGCCATCACGCTTGTACCTCACCAACCAGATGTTGACGGACTTCCAGAAGTCGGTCGACAAGTCAGTTAGCCTGTCACCGATCGCCTTGTGCTTAAGTGAGGCCAAAGACTTCCCTCCTTGGCCGTCGACGAAATCAAGATCATCATCCTTTTCCAGGAAGATAGCGGTGTCTTCTGGCAATTGGAGCAGCTGTAGAAGAGCAAGACGCGCTTGATAGATGTATCCCAGCCCCTGCTCACCGGCCGAAAATTTATCGGTAGATGTCCCAGCCATTCCAAAGTCCTTTTGTGCATATTGTGGGGAGCGTATCTGACGTTGTTGCGGGCATATCTTCTCCTGCCCCATGCCGTCAAATTCCGACTCTGAGTGAGCTCGGCAGCAGACCAAATCCCCAGCGCCTGTCAGTTGCCGAATAATAGCAAAATGCCCCGACAAATCACTCAAGGTAATGCACGGCGTCGAATCGGAAGCTTTATGTGATGAAACGCAGTTGTTTTACATCCAACGACAGGCTGCCGCCGATGCGCAGCGCTTGTTTGGTACGAAGGTCAATCTCGTCCCATGCGTCAGTTATTGTTACTTGGTCTGGCGGGAGGAGATCAAGGGGGGGACAGCGCTCGTCACATCCACCACGCCGAGCAGCTGCTGATTACTAGGGCGGATGCAAGCGCGCGTTAAAAGTTGGCCGACCATTTCGCGCTACGCTTATCACGATTCGCTGAAACAGCCCTAGCCGATCTACTCACAATCTTGACCGTCTGCATTTGGCCGTTTCCTGCCCGATGCCACCGGCAGCTTTGGACCGTTCTCTTCCTCCACGACCATGTCAAACCCTATGCACCCGGCCATAACGGTCTACCAAATTGCCGCAGCCACTACAGCAATCGAAGTCGCTCATTATCCGATACCCCCACCACTCGCATTGCGCCCCTCAAATCCGAAACGCCCCAATCTCCTTCCGCAAAGCATTCACCAACCCATGTAAATCCTGACTCGCCTGCTCCGCCCGAATAACGCCTCTAGAGGTCTGCTCGCCCACCTGACTGATGTCGACAAGACTCTTGTCGATCTCCATCGAAACCTGGGTCTGTTGCTCCGCCGCAACGGCTATCAGCTGACTCTGCTCGACAATCAGCCCTGTAGCCCGGACGATATTCTCCAGCGTCTGTTGCACTTCATCGGCCTGGCTGACGGTGGTTCCGGCGGTCTTGTGGCTGTTGCTCATGGCTTTGACTGTCTCAGCGACCCGGCTGTGCAAGTTGCCGATCATCTGCTCGATCTCCAGTGTCGATTGCTGCGTGCGTCGTGCCAGTGTGCGCACTTCGTCGGCGACTACGGCAAACCCCCGGCCCTGCTCGCCGGCGCGGGCGGCTTCAATGGCCGCGTTGAGTGCGAGCAGGTTGGTTTGTTCAGCGATATTGCGGATCACCTCCAGGACCTGGCCTATCGCCTCGCTGTCAGCCGCCAATTGATGAATCAAGTGCATCGCCCCATCGATTTCCCCCGCCAATCGCTGGATTGCACCGACCTGCTCTCGCACCCTTAGACGGCCCTGCTCGGTTTCCCGGTTCACCTCTCGGGCGCTGCTGACCGCACTTTCCGCGTTGCGTGCGACTTGGCGTGCAGTCACCGCCAGCTGGTTCATGGCTGTGGCAACGACTTCCAGTTGCTCACGTTGCCCGGTTACCTCACGCGCGCTGGAGCGGGCAACCGATTGCACCAGATCGCTCTGTTGGCCGACCTGCAAGACCACGCCATCGACTTGCCTGATCAGGTGCTGGATCTGTCCAACCGTACCGTTGAACACCGTACCGAGCGCTGCCAATTCGTCCTTGCCCAGGACCTCGAAATGAACAGTCATGTCGCCTTGAGCGACTTTGCCCATCACCCGACTCAAGTCATCCAGGATTCCGCGCGTCGCCAAATAAAAAGCACCGTACAAGTAGGTGATCAACAACAGAATGGCGAGTGACGCCACCGACAACAGGATCATCTCGCCGCGGGCCTGTCCAAGCCGCTGTTGCAATGACTGGGTGAGCGATGCCAGTGCTGCATCGTTCAGCCCTTGAACCTTGTCACTCAAGCCGGTCATCTGATCGAAATAGGCAGGCCACTGCTGCATTGGCTCCGCCGCATTGAGGATTTGCTCATCGAGTAGTTGCTTGCCTCTTTCGATGCTTTGCAACCCGACCTGCAGCGCGGGTGCAAGCGAACGTGCAATGTGCGCGTCAAAAACCTGGAATTTCTGCGCACTTTCGACACCGACTCGATCCATCCCCACCATCAATTGCTCCAGGGCAACGCTATCGGCGGCACTTGGGTAGCCTTGGCCCAAGGTGATCGAGCCCAGTGTCCGGGCATTGTTCAGCAGCGCCGACAGCCTTGGCACTTGAACTGCGATCAGGGTACTGAGCTGACGCACGCGCGGCTCATCGTTCTGGCTCAGCCCCGCCTGCTCGACAATACTTTCCAGCAGAAGCGCACCTTGCGCCGCCAACTGACCGCTCAATTCCGAGCGGGGGGCTGCGCCTTCGGTTTTGCGCAAGGTTTGCAGCCCCTGGACCAACGCTGTGAGTTGACGCTCAATCGTCGGCGAACCAAGGCCAGAAATGTCCAGCCGGCTGATTGTGGAGACGGCAGCCTCTTCAGCCCGTTCGATCCGCTGGGTGATATCGCTTTTCTTTTCCACCTGGCTCACCCGCTGCCGGATCTGGGCCAGATCCTTGAGCAGGTCAAGCTGTTGCTGCAATTGCACAGACTCGCGCACCGCCGCCAGGCTGCCGAGTACCGCTGCACTGACCCGCCACTGGTGGTAGGCAATGCCGACCAGGTACGTATTGGCCCCCAACAGAGGCAAGAAGAATAAAACACTGATCAGGCTGAATTTCATGGCGAACCCCAGACGGTTCATCAGCCAGATTCCCGGATAGAACAAAGCCTTCATGCTGCACTCCTTCCCTTATTGTTTTTATAGGTTCAGCGCACCAGGCGCTCACCGATGAAATGCGAAACCTTCGGTGGGCCATCGCCACAGTGAAAGGCTCTGACTTTCGCCTCAGCCTGCTGGTCGGCAAGGGTGGTTCGGGTTTGCTGACGCAGATAGTCCGACCATGAATCGACAATGAATCGCTCGAGGTAGTGATCGGGATGGTCCAGTTCCCGGTAGATCCGCCAAAAGCTGGCGCCATCCCGGCGACGCTGGGCACCGATACGGTTGATCTGACGGAGGAATTCTTCGCGACTCTGCGCACTGACCTGATAGGCGATCTGCACCGCGACCGGTCCCTCGCCTGGCTCGAGACCGACAAAATTGAAAGCCGGCAGCTCTGCGCTCGACGGGGTGACTTCGTCGTCGTTACCGAGCCACGCCGGGTAGCGCCACATCACCAGCATCGACAGTGCCACCGCCCCGGCTGCGAGCATCAACGCTGTGCGACTGTCGAAGTGACTGGCCGCCGCCCCCCACAACGCGCCGCCGATGGCCAGGGAGCCCTGAAACACCAGCATGTAGATCGCCACTGCGCGAGCGCGAATCCACGGTGCAACTGAAGACTGGATGGCGACCAGGTTGCTGGTACCGACAGCGAGCCAGCCGATGCCGGCGAAAAACAGCGCCACACACTGCACTGCCGTGCTGGACGCCAACGCCACCAACAGACAATTGAGCGCATACAACAATGCCGCCAGCGCCAGCATCAGGTTAAGCGACATCCGAGCGCGGACCATGGGCATCAGAAACGCTCCCACCATGGTGCCCACGCCGAGACTGCCCAACAGCACACCATAGTTCCCGGCGCCACCCGACTCGCTGGCGACCACCGGCAACAACGCCCACAGGCCACTGGCTGCACCGACAAAGGCAAAGGTGCGCAAGCATTGCTCGCGCATGACTGCCGAATGGCGCACGTAGCGCAACGTGCCGCGCAATCCGGCCCACAGCGTTTCGGGTGGCAGGCTGGTATCACGGGCCGGCACCTTCATGCGGATCACCACCAGCAACGACCCCAGCAACAGCAGCCCGCAAATGGCAAACACGCTGACCACATTCGACATGGCGACAACGCTGCCAGCCAGCGCTGGGCCAACCGCACGCGCTGAACTGTATGACAACGACGAAAGCGCCAACGCCGAGGCCATGAAGGGTCGTGGCACGGACTCGGCTTGTGTGGTGTACCAAGCCGGCCCTTGCAGGGCAAAACCGATACCGAAGCAAAACGTCAGCCCCAGCAGCAGCCAGGGCGTAACCAGGCCCAGTGCGCTGCAAGTGATAAGGGTAGCGGCGGTGCAAAACATCCCTATCTGGGTGACCAACAGGTAACGGCGTCGATTGAAAATATCGGCGAACACGCCGCCTGGCAGCCCGAAGAAAAACGCCGGCAGGCTGATTGCCGTCTGCACCAGCGCCACCAGCATCGGTGAGCTGGTCAGCGACACCATCAGCCAGGCAGCGCCTACGTTTTGCATCCAGATCGCCAGGTTCATTGCCAACGCGCCCAGCCACAAGGCGCGGAAGGAGGCAAATCGCAGCGGCGCCCATAACGAATTCGAACTGTCTGTCATCGAAGCCTCGCCTTCTCTGATGCAGTCCCCGCGCTTGACGGGCGAAAGGAATGACCGCATATTTAAAACTAACTGTTTGACAGTTTTATATCAGATAGGACAACAAGAATCGACAATCCAGTGCCATACACCGTCAATTACTGACACTGTGGCAGTTTAGTGATCATGGAGCAGGCTTTCGATGACGACTATTCGCCCCGACGCCGACTTTCAGGAATTTCTGAAGCAAGGCCAATTCATGCTCCAGCGCAGCCGCTCGAGCCAACGCTGCTTTTTTTATCCTCGGGTGCTTGAGCCGCGAACCGGCAATACCGACCTGGAATGGGTGCAAGCCAGCGGGCTTGGCACGGTCTACTCAGCGACGGTTATCCGCCCCAAGCCTCCCGCACAGCCCTACAACGTGTCCCTGGTCGACCTTGATGAAGGTCCGCGAATGATGACGCGCATTGAAGGCATGCCCGCCGAACAGGTCACGATCGGCCTGCGTGTCAAGGCGCGCATCGTCGAGGAAGTTGACCAGTTTTTTGTCGTTTTCGACCCACACCACCACTAGGCGATAGATCATGAAAAATCCGATGTCACTTGCCGGTCGCACGATTGTCGTGACCGGTGCCGGTCAGGGAATCGGCCTGGGCATTGCCCGCCTGGCCATCGAATTGGGTGCCAACGTCGCAGCTGTCGACCTCAATGCCGATGCCCTGCACAGCGCTGCCCATGAGCTGGGCGAGCACTATCTGCCACTGGCGGGCAGTGTCAGTGACCAGGCCTTCGTACAGTCGGCCGTGGAACAGGCTGTCAGCCACTTCGGGGCCGTCCACGGTCTGGTCAACAACGCCGGCATTGGCCGGCCGGCCATGATCGAAAAGATGACGCTGGAGCAATGGCAACAGGTGATCGATGTGCACCTGACAGGCTCGTTTTTCTTCACCCAGGCGGTCGGCCAGCATCTATTGCAACGCGCTCGGGCGGGCGACAGCGCGCCGGGCTCGATCGTGTTTATCTCGTCCGATGCCGGGCGCCGCGGCAGCCTCGGCCAGATCAACTATTCGGCGGCCAAGTCCGGCATGTTCGGCATGGCCATGACAGCTGCACGGGAATGGGCAAAACACGGCATCCGCGCAAACGCGGTGTGTTTCGGCATGGTGGAAACCGCCATGACCGAGAAGGTGCGTACCGATCCGAAGTTTCTCGAAACCTACCTGGCGCAGATTGCACTGGGTCGCTTCGCCTCTCCTGAAGAAGTTTCAGTCCCTGTCTGCTTCCTGCTGTCCGAAGCGGCTTCCTATATCACCGGCCAGGTCCTTTCGGTCAATGGCGGGTACACCATAGCGGTATGACTATGCACAATATTGCCAAAGAAGCACTTGCAGGCCTGCGCGTACTCGACATGACCCGGGTCATTGCCGGCCCTTATGCCGGACAGATACTCGCCGACCTCGGCGCCGACGTCCTCAAGGTCGAACGCCAGGGCGAAGGCGACGATATCCGTCGCATCGGCCCGCCATGGATCAAGGGCACCGAGAACGAACCCCACCAGGAGTCCACCTACAGCCAATCGGTCAACCGCAATAAGCGCTCGATCAGCGTCAATTTCGCTGAGCGCGAAGGCGCCGAGCTATTGCGCCAGCTGGCGGCCAAATCGGACATCCTGCTGGAGAACTACCGGACCGGCACCCTGGCCAAATACGGCCTGAGCTATGAAGAGCTGCGCGAGATCAACCCGCGCTTGATTTACTGCTCTATCACCGGTTTCGGTCAGACCGGCCCCTACGCCAACCGGTCTGGTTATGACTACCTGATCCAGGCCATGGCCGGGGTGATGTCGGTGACCGGTCACCGCGACGAACACGCCGGCGATGGCCCCATGCGAGTCGGTGTTCCAGTGGCGGATATCTGCGCCGGCCTCTACGCCGCCATCGGCGTACTGGCCGCGGTCAATCACCGCCATGAGAGCGGTGAGGGCCAGCACATCGATGTGTCGCTGTTCGACTCCCAGGTCGCCGCACTGCTCAACACCTTTTCTGCCTGGTTCAACGGTGGCAAGGAGCTGGGCCGCACGGGTAACGATCACCCAAGCGCATCGCCTTATGGTGTTTACGCGGTGGATGACGGCTTTATCCTGGTCGCGACCTTCAATGACCGCGAATTCGCCCGGCTAGCCGCCGCTGTGGACCGCTCCGAGTGGATCGAAGACCCCCGCTTTGCCCGCAACGGTGCGCGTGTCGCCAATCGCCAAGAACTGTCGGCGCTGCTTACCGAGGCGTTGCGTGGCCGTGGCAAGGATGAGTGGATCGCCCACCTCAATGCCGCCACCGTGTCCTGCGGACCGATCAACAGCATGGCCGACCTTGAGCGCGACCCGCATGCCATTGAGCGCGAAATGATCGTACCGCTGGAACACCCGGTCAATGGCACGATTCGTACCGCGGCAAGCCCGATGCGGTTTTCCTCGACGCCGGTTCAATACAAGTCGGCGCCACCGACTATCGGCGAACACACCAGTGAAATTCTCGGTGACTGGCTGGGGATGAACCCGGCGCACATCGAAGAACTGCGTCAACGCAACGTCATCTGAGGGATCTGTCATGACATCAACCTTCAGTTTCAAACCCTTGCAGCTGCCTGCCGCCCTGGAGCCTTTACGCCAGGAAGTCCGGTCTTTTCTGCAGGACAGCGCCAGCCAATGGTCGGGCTGGAAGATCGGTCACTCCTGGACGGGGTTCGACCGCGAATTCAGCCTAGAAGTCGGTCGCCGCGGCTGGATCGGCATGACCTGGCCCAAAGCCTACGGCGGCCACGAGCGCTCCGGCCTGGAGCGATACGTGGTGGTCGAGGAAATGCTCGCTGCAGGCCGGAG
>Ga0247819_10001907_pt1 | contig 11048 bp, 13 predicted proteins | sample 13C_Xylose_Day6_FD_193428 | JGI IMG/M metagenome (GOLD analysis project Ga0247819, IMG submission 193428) | Soil microbial communities from agricultural site in Penn Yan, New York, United States - 13C_Xylose_Day6 | ecosystem: Environmental > Terrestrial > Soil > Agricultural land | place: USA... | reverse complement strand
GACCTGCTGGTTGAGGCAGCCTTGCGCCTGTTCCCGTCGCGTCCGCGCGCAAAGCTGATCTTCACCGGCCGCGTCACCGCCGATAACCAGAAGTTCACCGACGATCTGCTGGCCCGGATCAAGGCCGCAGGCCTGTCCGACCGTATCCGCTTTCTTGGCGAGGTCCCGTGGGAGCAGGTGGTCCAGAACTATCAGGCCATCGACCTGTTCGCCGCGCCCGCCCGCTGGGAGGGATTCGGCCTGACCCCGCTCGAAGCCATGGCCTGCGGCGTGCCCAGCGTCGGTGCCCGCGTCGGCGCCTTCGAGACCCTGATCCGCGACGGCGAGACCGGCAGCCTTGTCCCCCGCGACGACGCCGATGCCCTGACCGAAGCCCTGGCGCATTGGCTGGACAACGACGCGGCGCGGCTGGCGGCAGGGCAGGCCGCCCGCGCCCATGTGCAAGCCAACCACGCCATCGAGGGCGAGGCCCGCGCCATTGTCGAGGTTTATCGAAAGCTGCTGGCGTGAACCGGCTGGGCTTTCTGGTGGCGCGGACCCTGCGGGACGAGGCCGCGTTGCAGCCGCTTTCCGTGCCCCAACCGGCGCTGCTGGCGGACCTGAGCGGCAAGCATGTCGCCCTGATCGGCAATGCCCGCGCGCTGGCCGAAAGCCACCACGGCGCGGCGATCGACGCCGCCGACCGGGTGGTGCGGATCAATCTTGCGCCAATGGCAAGCCCCACAAGCCATGGCACGCGCACCGACTGGCTGGCGCTGGCGGTGCGGCTAGGGACCGCAGACCGTGCCCGCATCGCGCCGGGCCGCATCCTGTGGATGTCGCACAAGCGCAAGCGGCTGGATTGGCGAACGGCGACCAGCCCTGGCTTCTATCTGCATCCGCTGGACGATTTCGCGGCGCTGAAGGCCCGGCTGGGTGCGCCGCCGACCACGGGCGCGATGATGATCGACCTGATCGCGCGGTCGGACATGACCTCGCTAAGCCTGTATGGCTTTGATTTCTTTGCCTCGCTGTCGCTTTCCGGCAATCGCACCGCTGGCAAAGTGCCACATGATTTCGTCAAAGAGGCGGATTTTGTGGCAAATCTGCTAAAAAATGACAAACGTATCCGTCATATTCGCTGATTAGCCCACGGAAACCGCTTCCTTTTTTCCGCTGCGTGACCTATATCGCAGCGTCTTTACATGAGGAGACCCCCAGATGGGCTACAAGGTCGTTGTCGCCGGCGCCACGGGGAACGTGGGCCGTGAAATGCTGAACATTCTCGCCGAGCGCGAGTTCCCTGCCGATGAGGTTGTTGCTCTGGCTTCGCGCCGGAGCATTGGCACTGAGGTCAGCTTTGGCGACAAGACACTTAAATGCAAGGACATCGAGGGTTTCGATTTCACTGGCTACGACATCGCGCTGTTCGCGATCGGTTCGGAAGCCACCAAGACCTATGCGCCGATCGCCGCCTCGCAGGGCTGCGTGGTCATCGATAACTCGTCCCTCTACCGCTATGACCCGGCGATCCCGCTGGTCGTGCCGGAAGTGAACCCGGATGCGGTCGAGGAATACCGCAACAAGATGATCATCGCGAACCCCAACTGCTCGACCGCGCAGATGGTGGTGGCACTCAAGCCGCTGCATGACCGCGCCCGCATCAAGCGCGTCGTCGTCTCGACCTACCAGTCGGTTTCCGGCGCGGGCAAGGACGGCATGGACGAGCTGTGGAACCAGACCAAGGGCATGTATGTCCCCGGTCAGGAAGTGGCCCCCAAGAAGTTCCAGAAACAGATCGCCTTCAACGTGATCCCGCAAATCGACGTCTTCCTGGACAGTGGCGACACCAAGGAAGAATGGAAGATGGCGGCCGAGACGAAAAAGATCATGGACCCGTCGATCAAGGTCACCGCGACCTGCGTGCGCGTCCCGGTCTTTGTCGGCCACTCGGAATCCGTGAACATCGAGTTCGAGGACTTCCTGGACGAGGATGAGGCCCGCGACATCCTGCGCGAGGCACCGGGCGTGCTGGTCATCGACAAGCGCGAGCCGGGCGGCTACTCGACCCCGGTCGAATGCGTCGGCGATTTCGCCACCTTCGTGTCGCGCATCCGTCAGGACGTGACGGTTGAGAACGGCCTGAACCTGTGGTGCGTCTCGGACAACCTGCGCAAGGGCGCGGCCCTGAACGCCGTTCAGATCGCCGAACTGCTGGGCAATCGCTGCCTGAAAAAAGGCTGAGGCCTGCTTCGATCGATTTCAGGGGCGCCCGTCGGGGCGCCCTTTTTCGTTTCGAAACCCGTTTCGAAGTATCAGTCGCGGCGGATCAGATCGTCCAGCCTGCCGCTTTCCAGCTCGATGGCCAGCAGATCGACGGCATCAGCCAGTTTTTCGTCGATCACATGCAGATATTGCGTCCAGTCCTTCAGCCGGGAAAGCTCCTCCGCACCATCGGAAATGCCGCGCAGGCCGATCAGTGGCAGGCCGAAACGCTGACACGCCCGCAGAATGGCGAATGTCTCCATATCGACCATCTCGGCGGCTATGCCGTCGTATCCCGCACCGCTGACAATGCTGCCGCCAGTCGCCAGGCTGGCCGAGGGCAGACCCGGCAAGGGGCAGGGCATTTCGATCCGCGCCGGCAGGTCCAGAAACGGTGTCACCCCCTTGGCAAAGCCAAGGGCCGAGGCATCCATGTCGCGATATTCGACTGCTGCGACCTGATAGACCTCTGCCTGCGCCAACAGGCGCGACCCGGCCGAGCCCAGCGACACGACAAGATCCGGCAACCCGCCCTTTGCCTTCAGCCCTGCCAGAGCCGCGGCCAGAACGACACCGGCCTCGACCGGTCCGACCCCGGTCATCAGGGGCGTGATCCGCTGCTGCAATTCCGGACCGTATTCAGCCTGCGCCGCCATCACGAACAGCACATTCCGGTCCCCGATCAGGTCGTATTTACCCAAGTCCTGCATTCCCGTCCCGTCGATCATTCGGCGTCAGGGAACTACAGCTGATCGCGACGGGCAAGCCCTGCGCGGCTTAAGCCTGCTGCGCGACCGATTGTTCGGGCGAATCGCCCGGCAGGTCAGCGCTTCCCTGACCTGTTTGCTGTCGAACCGGATGATCGACCGATGCCAGATCGACCATCGCCTGAAAGCGCAAAAGGGTACGGCCGCCCGAAAGCGACCGCAGGCTCCATGACAGAAGCCCGCCCGTCGATCCGGCAATTGCCCCGTTGCGAGCCGGATCAGAGGCGGGTTGCGCAAAGGCCTGCCGCAACGCCGCCAAACCCGGACTGTCACCGCAGGCAGCGGTCCAATGGGCGAACTGGTCCTCAAGCGTGCCGCGGGGCGGCGTGTTCCAGATCGTCGTATAGCGGCGGTTTGACAGGATCAGCTCTCCGTTCACCGCAAAAACGGCGATGGCGTCGTCGAGCGCATCCAGCACATCCGCACCCAGCGAGAGATCGGCCCGGAACTTGCGGGTCAGCGAAATCTCTGAGGTGATGTCTTCAAGCAGGAAGGCAATCGCGCCATCGGGATGCGGGCGGCCAGTGACGCGATAGGTCTGGCCACCGGGCAGCGACCATGTCTCGACATGCCGCCCCGAGGAGGCCGCCGCCTCTAGCGAGTTCATCTGTTCACGCCAGCTGCGATAATCCTTGGGCTCGGGAACCATCCGCGCCTCGCGCAGACGGTCGAGAAAGGCAAAGAGGGTAGGTCGCGCGGTCAGGAATCCCGTCGCCAGTCCGGTCAGGTCGATCAACGCAGGGTTGAATAACTGCAGCTTCCGGTCACGGTCAAAGATCGCAAGCCCGATGGGCAGATCGGCAAAGGTCTTGGTCAGGGTCTGGACAAATTCGCGCAGGCTGCGCTCGGCCCGGACGGCGGCATCGGCGGGCAGGGCCATGGCGACGGTCTGATCGGCGACGTCATGGATATGACAATCATACCAGCGTCCGTGTTGATCGTTTCGAACCTGCATCCGGCGCGCTACCTGGACCGTGCCCTGTGCCGGTACGGTCGCGGCGGGCAGGTCGATCAGCCGTGGCAGCGGCCATTGGGTTTCACCGTCCGAGACCTCTTCGACCATCTGCAGATAAGCGGAATTGGCCCATGTCACATGCCCCTGCCCATCCTGCCGCCAAGCCAGCATCGGCGAATGATCGATAGTGCTGCGCAGGATCTGCAATTCATGCTCCATCGCGGCAAAGGACAGCGAATCCACCACGATTCCAGCATTTGCTGCGGTCGGATCGGCCAGCGTCAGGCGCAAATGCCCGGACCCGAGATCCTCGGCCAGCAGGCGAAACCCGTTATCCCCCGTCAACTCCAACCGAGGCGGGCGGGCTTCGCGGTCAAGCCCCGTTTCCTGCGGCAGACGAGAAGCGAGCCAGCCCATGACGCGTTGCCAGTCGCTATCCCCCGGCATGACCGACAGCAGCAGCCGTGCGGGCGATGTCGCATCGACCAGCACCCGATCGCGGAACAGAAAGACGATCGGCTCCACATCCCGTTCCAGCCGAGCCTGCTCGGGCCGCCGCCTTTTGGTTCCGACCGCAAGCAGCCGAAACAGCACAACGGCGGCCAGAGCCGCCGCGAAAGCGATCAGGAATTGCGCAAGCATCGGTCCGCCCCGGCATAGCTACAAACATTCACAACTATAACGAGAAAAATAAACGAAGAGTTAACGCTATTAGGAAATATGCGGATTCTGCCCCAAGGCCCCTCGATCATTCTTGGCCTCGATCACTTCACGCGGCCAGGTGACCGTCACCTGCGCGCCGCGTTGGCGGTTGCCAAAGCGCACCGCCGCCCCGGACCGCTCCAGCAGGGTCTTGGCGATGAACAGGCCCAGCCCCATGCCCTCATAGCTGCGCCCGTCCTCGGAGCGGGGGCGAGTGGTCAGGAAAGGGCTGCCAAGACGCGGCAGGATCGCCAAGGGAAAGCCCGGACCGTCATCGGCGATACGCAGCCTGATTTCACGCCGGTCTGCCTTGGCCTCGATCAGCACCTCGACCGAGGCGAAATCGACCGCGTTCTGGATCAGGTTGCGCAGGCCGTGGATCAAGGCCGCATCGCGCTGGATACTGGGGTGATCGCCGGTGATCTCGATGCGGATGCGGATACCACGGTCGCGATGCGGGCCTGCGGCCTCTTCCAGAACCTGCCGCAAGGGCGCGCTGCGGATCAGCAGATCGTCGCGCCCGGCACTGCCCATCGAGCGCAGGATCGCCCCGCAGCGGTCGGCGGATTGGCGCAACAACTCCATATCCTCGGCCAGATCATCGCGGTCGGGCAGGGCCTCGCCGATCTCATCGGCCAACTCGGAACTGACCAGTTTGATCGTCGCCAGCGGTGTGCCCATCTCATGCGCGGCAGCGGCGACGACGCCGCCCAGATGTTGCAGCCGCTGCTCGCGTTCCAGCGCCATGCGCGCGGCAAACAGCGCGTCCGAAGTTGCGGTGATCTCGGCGGTGACGGTCCGGGCATAAAGCGCAAAGAACAGCGCGCCGATGATGATGGCAAACCAGCTGCCCACCAGCAGCGGATCGCTGAGCACCGCTATCCCGTTATCCGAGAACGTCATTGGCCGCGCGAACCACGCCGTCATCGAGACCATGATGAAGGTAGCGATCCCCAGAGCCATCAGTTGCCGTCCGGGCAGCGCCGTTGCCGCCACCGTCACCGGGGCCAGCAACAGCAGCGCGAAGGGATTGGACAGCCCGCCGGTCAGCGACAGCAGCGCTGCGATCTGGGCAAGGTCGAATCCCAGCTGCCAAGCGGCCTCCAGCGCCGAGATGCGCCTGTCGGGCCGCAGCATCATCGCAAGGTTGAGGATCATCGCTAGCCCCAGCACCACCATCACCGGACCCAGGCTCAGATGCGCGCCGATCAGCAGCGCCACGCCCACGGCGACGGTCTGGCCGCAGATGGCCACCCAACGCAGCAGGATCAGTGTTCTCAGTCGGATCGGCTCGGGACCGGGCTGGCCGGGCAGCAGGTCGAAGCGCCGCGAAACGAGGCCAATAAGCACCTGTTCCCTCCTTGATCGGAAATCACCGATTGATACGCAGGGACGGGCGGGCAATCAATGCAGTGTGAACTGCGGCAAATCGAGTCGGTTTGACCCGAGGGTCATTTCCGCCTAGAAGCCACCGGGTATTTTTTCAGGGGTAACTGACCATGGCCGAAAGCCGGAATATCGGACCCGATGCCAGCCTTCTTCTGGTTGATGACGACGAAATCTTTCTGAACCGCCTGGCCCGAGCCATGGAAAAGCGCGGCTTCAGCGTCACGCGCGCCTCGTCTATTGCAGATGCAAAAGCAATCGTCGCGGATAAGCCTCCGGCCTATGCGGTGGTCGATCTGCGGCTTGAGGATGGCAATGGGCTGGATGTGGTCGATGCCCTGCGCGAAGCACGCGCCGATGCCCGCATTATCGTGCTGACCGGATATGGCGCCATTGCCACGGCAGTCGCCGCCGTCAAAATGGGTGCGACCGACTATCTGTCGAAGCCCGCAGATGCCGAAGAGGTGACGCGCGCCCTTCTGTCCAGCGATTCAGAAATGTTGCCGCCGCCGCCCGAATCCCCGATGTCCGCGGATCGCGTGCGCTGGGAACATATCCAGCGCGTCTATGAGCAATGCGACCGCAATGTCAGTGAAACTGCGCGGCGCCTGCATATGCACCGCAGAACCCTGCAGCGAATATTGGCAAAGCGCAGCCCTAAGTAGTATTTCACGAAATTGTGCAACCTGTACTTATAGCCATATCACTTTTGAGCATGTCTGCTTATATGGTGGATAAGATTTAAATACGCTTAGGAAATGAAAATGGAACTTGATCTGGACCAAATGTCCCTTCGCGAGCTGCGCGACCTGCGCAACAAGGTCGAAAAATCCATTTCGACTTTTGAGGACCGTCGCAAGCGCGAAGCTCTGGCCGCTGTGGAAAATGCCGCTCGGGAATTCGGTTTCACCTTTGCTGATCTGGCCGATGTGAAACCCGCACGTGGCAAGGTTGCCGCGAAATATGCCGACCCCGCCAATCCGGACGCCACCTGGACCGGTCGTGGCCGCAAGCCGCGCTGGGTTGTCGAGGCGCTGGATGCCGGCAAATCCATGGCCGATCTGGAAATCTGATTTCCCAAACCCCGCCCTTCCGGCGGGGTTTTCATTTTTCACCGACGATCGATTTCCGAAATCAGTATTTCGAACTGTGCCAGATAGGCATTGCGGGTCTCGATCGGCGGACGCAGCCGGATTTCCAATCCCTCCAGCAATTCCTCGGCCGGAACCGGGAATAGCCGGTCGGCCTCGGCTTGCGAAAATCCCGCGATCTGCACGGCCTCCAGCCATGCCGACACCCGATCCGCGCTTTTGATCGCCGCCTTGACGGTCTTGGGCAATTGCGCGGGCAATCCGAAGCGCAGGTGAATGGCGGCGGTCAGCCGCGCGTCCATTTCACCATATTCCTGACCAAGCGCGGCTTTGACCGGGGAAATCATGTCCCCGATCACATATTCAGGGGCGTCGTGCAAAAGCGCCGCCAGATGCCAGCGCGGATCGCAATCGGGTTGGGCGCGGCGATGGATTTCCTCGACCAGCAGGGAATGCTCGGCCACCGAATAGGCCCAGTCGCCGCGAGTCTGGCCATTCCAGCGCGCGACGAATGCCAAACCATGCGCAATATCCGAAATCTCGATATCGACAGGGGTCGGGTCCAGCAGATCCAGCCTGCGGCCCGAAAGCATCCGCTGCCATGCGCGTTGCGCGCGTTTCGCCATGACTTTCCCCTGCTGATGAATATGATAAGGCCCGCGCATTGCCGGGAACGCGCGGGCCGAAATACTAAGTCACGCTGATCAGGACAGCGGCTGGTCGGCCGGACGCTCGGCCTGAACCCGACGCGAAATTTCCTGACGGTACAGCGCCACGAAATCGACCGGGTCCATATTGAAGGTCGGGAAGCCGCCATCGCGGGTCATGTCCGAAATGATGCGGCGCACGAAGGGGAACAGCATGCGCGGGCATTCGATCATCAGGAACGGGTGCAGTTGTTCCTCGGGCACGCCCTCGACGTGGAAGATGCCGCCGTAATCCAGCTCGCACAGGAAGATCGGCGATTTGTCCGCCGCATTGACGGACTGGACGCGGAACTTGCTGATGACCTCGTACTGGTGCTCGGTCGTGCGCTTGCGGGCATCAAGGCTGACCTGGACGCTGATCTCGGGCTGGACCTCGCCCGAGGGCAGGCCCTTCTGCGCGACGGCATTCTCGAACGAGAGGTCACGGATATACTGGGTCAGGATCTGCATGCGGACGGCGGGCTGGGTGCCGGCCGGCGCTGCGGCTCCGTTGGTGGTTTCGTCGCTCATTGGGGTCTCCCTGTCATCCGAAGGGTTCTAGCACCCTCGCGGATGACGCTCAATGCCGGGTCCAGCCCGAGCTGCCGGGCCGTGGCCCGCCTGCCGGACGATCATCGGTCAGCCCTTCGCGCACCGGGGCAGGCGGATCATCCTGCACGGAATATTCGCCGTCGATCACCCCATCGCGGGAATTGCCGCGACGCCCGAAACCCGAAGGGAAATCACCCATCACATCGGCCTCGCGCCCCGGATAGCCAAAGCCCACGCCGGATACGCGGACCTTGCGACCCATCCAGCGCATCACCAGGCTGCGCACTGCCGGGATCAGCAGCAGCACGCCCACTGCGCTGGTAAACAGACCCGGAATCACCATCAGTGCCCCCGCCACCATGATCAGCGCCCCATGCGCCATCGGCGCGGACGGGTCGCGGAATTCCTGCATCGCACGTTGCACATCCAGCATCGCCAGCGCACCCTGACGGCGCATGACGGCGACGCCCGCAACTGCGGACAGCAGGACCAGAAGGATCGTCGGCAGGACACCGATCGCACCGCCAACCTGAATGAACAGCGCGATCTCGACGATCGGCAGGATGACGAATGGCAATAGCAGCCACATGGGCGCACCTTTCACTTTTGACTTCCACAGGCGGCAAACTGGACTTGCACCGCCCTGCATCCTACATAGGTATCAAGCGCCCGCTCCGAAAGCTCCTCAAGGACCGTTGATGTCGAACCCAATGCTGCAACTTCTTGTTCTTGCCGCGATCGCGATTTTCCTGATCCTCCGCCTTCGGGGGGTTCTTGGCACGCGTGACGGGTTCGAAGCCCCCCGCGTCCCCGAGGAACGTCCGGCCCCCCGCCGCTTCGACGTGATCGACGGCACCGCCGATACCCCGGATACCGATATCAACGATCACGCCGAGCCGGGCAGCGCCAATGCCCGCGCCCTTGCCGCGATGAAACAGGTCGAGCCCGACTTCCAGGTCGGCCCGTTCCTGTCCGGTGCGAAAGCCGCCTATGAGATGATCCTGATGAGCTTCGAACGTGGCGAAATCAGCGATGTCCGCGCCTTCCTCGCGCCGCCTGTGGCCGAGGCCTTCGAATCCGTGATCGCCGACCGCAAGGCCCGCGGCCTGACCACCGAGGCGCAATTCCTTGGCACGCGCGAAACCGCGCTCGCCGCGGCGGAATTCAACCCGGCAACCGGTCAGGCCGAGATTTCGGTGCGCTTCGTCGGCGAAATGATCGTGGCCACCCGCGATGCCGCCGGCAATGTCGTCGAGGGCGATCCCAAAGCCTCGCGCAAGCAGCGCGACACTTGGACCTTTGCCCGTCAGATGGGGTCGAACGACCCGAACTGGCAGCTTGTCGCCACGGCGTAAATGGCGCGGCGCAGGGGCCTGACGGCCGACGAACAGGCCCTCTGGTCCCGCATTGCCCAGACGACGGTCCCGATCCATCCGTCCCGCAAGACCAAGCTGGAACCGCTGGAGTCCCCCAAGGCCCCGGCGGTAAAACCACATTCGCCCGAACCCGAGCCGCTACCCGTCGATTTCCGCATTGGGGCAAAGCCGCTGGGGAAATCCTCGACCCGAATCGAGCTTTCCCCCCATCCCGGCAAGGCGCTGCGCGACCAGCCGGTGCGGATGGATCACAAGACCCATCGCCGGATGAATCAGGGCAAGCTTGTTCCCGAGGTGCGGATCGACCTGCATGGCATGACCCTCAGCGTCGCCCAGCCGCAGCTGCTGCGCTTCATCCTGAACGCCCATGCCGACGGGCGCAGGCTGGTGCTGGTCATCACCGGCAAGGGCCGCGAGGGTGGCCCGGACGCGCCGCTGCCGGTCCGCCCCGGTGCTTTGCGCCATAACGTGCCACTATGGCTGCAAATGGCGCCGCTGAACCAGCTGGTGCTGCAGGTCAGGCACGCCCATCGCCGTCATGGCGGCGAAGGGGCCTATTACGTCTACCTGCGGCGCTGAATGCGAAAAGGCGGCCCGAGGGCCGCCTTGTCATGCGCTGTAATTCGGCTTCGGTCCCGCAAACCACCAGATGATCAGCCCCAGAACCGGCAGGAAGGCGACCAGCGCAATCCACAGGATCTTGGTCGATGTCTCGGCATTGGAATTGATGATCATGGCGATCGCCCAGACATCGAGGGCAAAGATGATCAGTCCGATGATAAACTTCATGAAGCTCCCCAGGGTTGCTGCAGTTCTTCAACCACAGCAGCCCCCGGGGGTTCCATCACAGCACGTAGCGCGACAGATCGGTCGAACGCGACAGGTCGCCCAGGTGCTTCTCGACAAAGGCCTCGTCCACGGTCACGCTTTCGCCCGAACGGTCGGGGGCGCTGAAGGACAGCTCCTCAAAGACCCGCTCGATCACGGTATAAAGCCGCCGCGCACCGATATTCTCGACCGAGCCGTTGACCTCGGCCGCGATCCGCGCCAGCGCCCGGATGCCGGTCTCGGTGAACTCGACCACCACGCCTTCGGTCGCCATCAGCGCGGTGTATTGGCGCGTCAGGGCGTTGTCAGTCTCGGTCAGGATGCGAACGAAATCCTCCTCGGTCAGCGGGCGCAACTCAACCCGGATCGGCAGACGGCCCTGAAGCTCTGGCAGCAGGTCCGAAGGCTTGGCGATGTGAAAGGCACCGCTGGCGATGAACAGGATATGGTCGGTCTTGACC
>Ga0247819_10001906_pt1 | contig 11050 bp, 5 predicted proteins | sample 13C_Xylose_Day6_FD_193428 | JGI IMG/M metagenome (GOLD analysis project Ga0247819, IMG submission 193428) | Soil microbial communities from agricultural site in Penn Yan, New York, United States - 13C_Xylose_Day6 | ecosystem: Environmental > Terrestrial > Soil > Agricultural land | place: USA... | reverse complement strand
GCAGGTGCTATGCCCGCCCAGTCGTGTCTTTAGCCCCCGCCCGGAAGCCCGCCTTGGCTATGATGCGCTGTTCGCGCTGTTCCGCGAACTCTATTTCGGCTTTGGCGAGGGCAGGCCCGTTGATCTGGGTGCGGTGCTGCCGCAACTCCGCGCAAATCGTCTGGCCGGAACTGCGCGGATCTGACCGGTCTCAGACCCGCGCGGCATCAAAGCGTGGCGGCCTCGACCTTCCAGATATCGGCCATATAGCCCCGGATCGTGCGGTCGGACGAGAAGAAGCCCGATCGCGCGATGTTCAGGGCGGCCATCCGGTCCCAGTCGCGGGCATCGCGATAGGCGGCGTCGACCTTGCGCTGGCAGGCGAAGTAGCTGGCGAAATCCGAGGCGACCAAGAAGGGGTCGTCGTTCCATGTCCGGTCGAGCAACGAGAAGTAATGCTCGGCCCGGCCGAAGCGCCCCTCGGCGATCAGTTGCAGGGCAATCTTCATGTCTTCGCTTTTTTCGATGGCGGCGCGGGCATGGCCGGGCTTGGCCTTCTCGGTGGCGGCCTCGTCGGCGGTCAGGCCGAACAGGAAGAAGTTCTCGGGTCCGACCTGCTCGCGGATTTCGACATTGGCACCGTCCAGCGTGCCGATGGTAAGGGCGCCGTTCATGGTGAATTTCATGTTGCCGGTGCCCGAGGCCTCTTTGCCGGCGGTCGAGATCTGCTCGGACAGGTCGGCGGCGGGGATCAGATGCTCGGCCATCGAGACGTTGTAATTCGGCGGATAGGCGATCTGCAGATAGGGCGCGGTCACCGGGTCCTTGTTGATGGTTGCGGCCACGTCATTGATCAGGTGGATGATCGACTTGGCCATCCAATAGCCCGGCGCGGCCTTGCCGCCAAAGATCTTCAGGCGTGGCGTCCAGTCGCCGTTCGGGGATTCGTGGATGCGGTGCCATAGTGCGATCGCTTCAAGAGTGTTCAGAAGCTGGCGCTTGTATTCGTGCATGCGCTTGACCTGCACATCGAAAATCGCATCCGGATCGGCCTTGATCCCCAGCCCGGCCAGCAGCCCGTTCGACAGCGCTACCTTGTTCAGGCGTTTGGCGGCACGCAGGGCGTGAAGGAAGGCGGGGTCATCGGCATGGGCCTCAAGCCCTTTGAGCTGATCCAGATCGCCGGTCCAGCCCGTGCCGATGGACTGGTCGAGCAGCTTCGCCAAGGGCGGGTTCGCCATGCGCAGCCAGCGCCGTGGGGTCACGCCGTTCGTTTCATTGACGATGCGATCGGGATGCAGCTTATGCAGATCGGAAAAGACCGTGCTGCGGACAAGGTCGGTATGCAGCGCCGAAACCCCGTTCACCTTGCCCGCCATGATGAAGGCGAGTTCCCCCATCAGCACCTGATCATGTTGCAGGATGCTGACATGGGCGGGGCGGCCCGTCGTCGCGCGATGCTCGGCGTCGATCATCTCGATGATCTGCAGGTGGCGGGGCAGAACATGGCCCATGAGCCAGGTCGACCAGCGCTCCAGCGCCTCGGGCAGCAGGGTGTGGTTGGTGTAGTTCAGCGTACGCCGCGCAAGGCCAAGGGCCTCGGTGAAGCCGAAACCGTGCTCATCCATCAGGATGCGGATCAGTTCGGGGCCAGCGATGGCGGGATGAGTGTCGTTAAGCTGGATCGCCACCTTGTCGGGCAGGTGGGCCAGATCCTCGCCATGCTCGGCGACGAAGCGGCGGATGATGTCCTGCAGCGCGGCCGAGGTCAGGAAATACTCCTGTTTCAGCCGCAGCTCCTTGCCGCTTTCGGTGGTGTCGTCGGGATAAAGTACGCGCGAGAGGGTGCGGGCCAAGGCCTCGGGCTCGGCGGCGGCGGCGTAGTCGCCCGCATTGAAGCGATGCAGGTCGAACAGGTTCGTCGGCTGCGCGCCCCACAGGCGCAGGGTATTGGCCCAGTTCCCTTCCCAGCCGATGACCGGCGTATCATAGGCCCGCGCGATGACGCTTTCGCCGGGCCTCCAGACGCTTTTGCCGTCGACGGTCTCGACATGACCTTTGAAGCCGACCGTGTAGCTGTAATCGACCCGGACGAATTCCCATGGATGGGGCTGGTTCAGCCAGTCCTCGGGGGCCTCGACCTGCTGGCCGCCCTCGAAGCGCTGGCGGAACAGGCCGTGTTCGTAGCGGATGCCATAGCCAAAGGCGGGGACGCCAAGGCTGGACAAAGATTCCATGAAACAGGCTGCGAGCCGACCAAGGCCGCCATTCCCCAGCGCGGCATCCGGTTCGTCCTCAAGGATCTCGGTGCGGTCCAGACCCAGCGTGGCCAGCGCCTGATCCATCTGTGCATCAAGGCCCAGATTGATGATCGCGTCGCCCAAGATTCGGCCGATCAGAAACTCCATCGACAGGTAATAGACCCGCTTCAGCTTGCGATCGCGCGAGGCGCGGTGGCCGGCCATCCACGGCGTCACGATCAGATCGCGGATCGTGTAGCTGACCGCCAGCCGCCAGTCGAAGACCGTGGCGAATTCCGGGCCCCGGCCCTGAGTATGCGTGAGGTGATGAAGGATCTGCTCGGACAGGTCTTGCGCGGTAGGAAGCTGGGACAATTCTGGCCTCATGGCTGGAAGAGGAAGACAGATCGCGCGGGCAGCAGCCCGTATCTTGGTGGCAGCTTTCCGGGGCGTTGCCTAGCAGGGCGTGGGCCGGGGTTGGGCTGGGTCGCATATTGCCCGGATTTTGATGTGATTGCCTGCCAATGAGGCCCCTTCATCACCGCCCCGGCGCATCGGAAAGGACAAAGGCCACCACGCTGTCGGCGGCGACGGTCTCGGTGTCGCGGGCGGGTTCGTCCACCGGGCCAAAGCGACTGCTGTCAAGCTGTCTGCGCCAATTGCCGCGCTGGCTGGTATCGGGCAGGTGCACTTCGGTCTGGGGTCCGGCATTCAGGACCAGAAAGACCGCGCCGCGCAAGGCGGCATATTCTGGCGTACCCGAGGCCATGCGCATCTCGGCCGCCACAAGGCGCAACTCCGGGTCGGACCAGTCCTCGACTCGCATTGGTTGACCATCGGCGCGGCGCCAGAACAGGTCGGGAATGCCGTCCTGTTCGCGGGCATGACTGTGCAGGAACCGCTTCTGCCGCAGGATAGGATGGGCCTTGCGAAAGGCGACAACCCGCTGGCAAAACTCAAGGAAACCGGCATCGGCATCGTCCCAGTCGATCCAGCCGATCGGGTTGTCCTGACAATAGGCATTGTTGTTGCCCTGCTGGCTGTTGCCCAGCTCGTCCCCGGCAAGGATCATCGGCGTGCCCTGGGACAGCAGCAACGTCGCCATCAGGTTGCGGCGGCGGCGGGCGCGGCGCTCGGTGATGTCGGGGTCACTGCTTGGCCCCTCGACCCCGCAATTGTCGGACAGGTTGTGGTCGTGGCCGTCGCGATTGTCTTCGCCATTGGCCTCGTTGTGCTTCTGGTCGTAGCTGACCGTGTCCATCAGCGTGAAGCCATCATGGGCTGCGATGAAATTGACCGAGGCCGTCGCCGCCCGCCCGTCATGGTCAAAGCGCGCCGCCGATCCGGCGATGCGTTTGGCCAGCTTGCCGATCAGCCCCGGATCGCCGCGCCAGAAGCCGCGGATCTGGTCGCGGAAACGGTCGTTCCATTCGGCGAAGGGGGCAGGGTAATTGCCCAGCTGGTAGCCGCCCTCGCCGATGTCCCATGGCTCGGCGATCAGCTTGACGCGGTTCAGGACCGGGTCTTGCCGGACCGCGCGAAAGAAGGACCCGTCCCGGTCAAAGACCCCATGCGAGCGGCCCAGCACCGAACACAAATCAAAACGGAAGCCGTCGACATGCATGACCTGAACCCAGTAGCGCAGCGAATCCATCACCAGCCGCAGAGCGAAGGGGTTATCAAGGTCCAGCACGTTCCCCGTGCCCGCGTCATTGACGTAGAAGCGGCGATCCTCGGCCAGACGGTAATAGGCGGCATTGTCGAGCCCGCGAAACGACAGGGTCGGGCCGCGTTCGTTGCCTTCGGCGGTGTGGTTATAGACCACGTCGAGGATCACCTCGATCCCGGCCTGATGGAAGCGCGAGACCATCTGCTGGAACTCGGCAATGTCGCCGTCGCGCATGTAGCGGGGTTCAGGCGCGAAAAAGCCGTAGGACATGTAGCCCCAGTAGTTCCGCAGCCCTTTCTCGACCAGAAAGGCGTCATCGGTGAAGGCATTGACCGGCATCAGCTCGATCGCGGTGATGCCAAGGCGGGTCAGGTGGTCAAGGATCGGGTCCGAGGCCATGGCCAGAAAGGTGCCACGATCGGGAATGTCGGATCGCGCTGCCGTCAGGCCCTTCACATGGGCCTCATAAATGATGGTCTCGGTCAGGGGAAGGCGTGGGGGGAAGTCGTTGCCCCATGAATAGCTGGGATCGATCACCACCGAGCGCGGCATGAAAGGGGCGCTGTCGCGCGGATCAAAGCTAAGATCGGCACTCGGGTCGCGGGTCTTGTAGCCGAAGATCGCGTCATGCTGGATCGGACTGCCGGTCAGGCGCTTGGCATAGGGGTCGATCAGCAGTTTGTTGGGGTTGAAGCGGTGGCCCTCTCGCGGTTTGTAGGGGCCATGCACGCGATAGCCATATTGCTGCCCCGGCCGCAGCCCCGAAATATAGCCGTGCCAGACATGGCCGTCGCGCTCGGGCAGGTCCAGCCGGGTTTCGCGGCCCTTGGCGTCGAACAGGCACAGCACCACCCGCTCTCCATGCTGCGAGAACAGCGCGAAATTCACCCCGGCCCCATCGAAGGTCGCACCCAGTGGCGAGGCGTATCCGGCAGTGATCGCGTGTCCTGCGGTCATTTTCCGGCCGCCAGCCGGTGATAGAGCCGGGCGTATTCCCGCGCCGACTGGTCCCAGCCGACCGGCTGGCTCATGGCGTTACGCTGCATTCGGGCCCAGATCTTGGGCTGGGCGTAGAGGTCGCAAAGATGCGCCAGCGCGTTCCTGAGTGCCTCGACCGTGACCGGGGCGAATTGCAGACCGGTCGCCACCCCCTGCGCCATCGCGGCGGGTGATGCATTGATCACCGTATCGGCCAGCCCCCCGGTCAGCGCCACCAGCGGCAGCGTGCCGTAGCGCAGCCCGTAAAGCTGCGTCAGGCCGCAGGGTTCGAAGCGCGAGGGGACAAGGATCGCGTCGCCCCCCGCCATCATGCGATGCGACAGCCCCTCATCATAGCCGATGCGGACGGCGACATTGGCGTCCTGCCCGGCGGCATTGCGAAAGGCATTCTCAAGCTCGCGCTCACCCGAACCCAGCAGCGCCAACTGCCCACCGCGTGCGGTCAGGGCGGGCAGGGCCTCGAGCAGCAGGTCCAGCCCCTTCTGGAAGGTCATGCGCGAGACGACGATGCAAAGCGGTCCGGCGGCCTCGGGCAGGCCGAATTCGGCGCGCAGGGCGGCCTTGTTCGCCAGCTTGCCCGCGGGCTTCTCATAGGGCGTGACCAGCGGGTCCTTGGCCGGGTTCCAGACCTCATGATCGATGCCGTTCAGGATGCCGCTGAGATCGTCGCGGCGATGGCGCATCACCCCGTCCATCCCCATGCCAAACTCTGGCGTCATCAGTTCCTCGGCATAGCGCGGCGAGACGGTGGTCAGCGCATCCGCCCCGACCAGCCCGGCCTTCAGCGCCGAGATCATGCCCCAATACTCAAAGCCGTCATGGGTGAAGCGCGACGGGTCCAGCCGCAGCGCGCCCAGACGATCCGCGCCGACATTGCCGTGGAAGGCGATGTTGTGGATGGTCAGCACGGTTCGGATGCCCGGAGCATCCATGCTGCGCAGATATTCGGTCATCAAACCGGCCTGCCAATCATGGCCATGCAGGATCTGCGGGTACCAATCCCCGGCACCATGCGCCGCCACATGGGCCGCGACCCATGACAGCGCGGCAAAGCGTTCGGGATTATCGTGCCAGTCGGTGCCGTCCGGCGCGTGATAGGGGCCGCCCGCCCGGTCATAAAGATGCGGGGCGTCGATCACCAACAGGTCCAGCCCCGCAGCCATGCCCGCAAGCAGCCGTGCGGGCCCGCCGAACAGATCGTCGAAATCGATGACCGGTGCCACGTCCTCCAGCGCCGCCATGACAGCGGGATAGCCGGGCAGCAGGACGCGCATCTCGACGCCCTCAGCGGCCAGCGCGCGGGGCAGGGCACCAGTGACATCTGCCAGTCCACCGGTCTTGACCAGCGGCGCGCATTCCGAGGCGACGGACAGAACCCGCATCAAAGGCTTGCCGCCCGCTTGTCCAGCATGTCCTGCGTGATCAGCGTCACCCCGCGAGGGCTGACGCGGAACCACTTGGCGTCCTCCAGCGGGTCCTCGCCGACGACCAGCCCCTCGGGGATCACGACGCCGCGGTCGATCACCACCTTGCGCAACCGCGCCGAGCGGTGGACCGTGACATAGGGCAGCACCACCGCGTAATCCAGAACGGCATAGCTGTTCGTATGGACCTCGGTGAACAGCAGTGAGTTGCGGATCTCGGTCCCCGAGACGATGCAGCCGCCCGAGACCATCGAGGAAATCGCCACGCCGCGCCGGTCCTTTTCGTCATGGATGAACTTGGCCGGGGGCACGCTGATCGCATTGGTCCAGACCGGCCATTCCCGGTCCCACAGGTTCAGCTCGGGGACGAAATCGGTCAGGTCGATATTGGCCTGCCAGAAGGCGTCGATGGTGCCGACATCCTTCCAATAGGCGGGCGCGCCCTCGTCCCGAACGCAGGAGACATCGAAGCGATGTGCCATCGCCTTGCCCTTGGCGACAATGTCCGGGATCAGGTCATTGCCGAAATCATGGCTGGAATTCGGGTCCTCGGCATCCTTCAGCAGCAGGTCGCGCAGGAAGGCCCAGTTGAAGACATAGATCCCCATCGAGGCCAGCGCATGTTTGGGATCGCCCGGCATGGCGGGGGGATCTTTCGGCTTCTCAAGAAAGGACGTGATGCGCCCGGTTTCATCCACCGCCATGACGCCAAAGGCGCTGGCCTCGGCCAAGGGCACGGTCAGGCAGCCGATGGTCACGTCAGCGCCGCTTTGGACGTGCTGGCGCAGCATGATCTCGTAATCCATCTTGTAGATGTGGTCGCCCGCCAGAATGATGATGTGGTCGACATCGTAGCTGTCGACGATGTCGATGTTCTGGGTCACGGCGTCCGCCGTGCCGCGATACCAATGTTCGTCCGAGGTGCGTTGCGAGGCGGGCAGGATATCCAGAAACTCGTTGCGCTCGGCGCGAAAGAAGCTCCAGCCGCGATGGCAATGCCGGATCAGGCTATGGGCCTTGTATTGGGTGGCGATGGCGATCTTGCGGATGCCGGAATTGACCGCGTTCGACAGGGCGAAATCAATGATCCGGGTCTTGCCGCCGAAATAGACGGCGGGTTTCACGCGGCGGTCGGTCAATTCGTGAAGCCTGCTGCCGCGCCCACCGGCCAGCACGAAGGCCATTGCCCGGCGTGTCAGTCGCCCGTTCTCGACCATTGAACAATCCTCCCCAATTCCCTGGTAAACATCAATCGTCGGCTATCAGCACCACAACCGAAAGCGGCGGCAGGGTCACGCTGGCCGAGGCCGGTTGGCCGTCCAGCGGCTTCGCCTCGGCCGTGACACCGCCAAGGTTCCCCTGACCGCTGCCACCATAGATCGTGGCATCGGTATTGATCGCCTCGCGCCAAGCGCCTGCGTGGGGCAGGCCGATGCGGAAGCCGTGGCGCGGCACCGGCGTCATGTTGCAAAGCACCGCGACTGGCGGATGTTCCGCCCCGCCAAGACGCAAATAGGCCAGGATAGACTGCTCGGCATCGTTGCGCAGCCATTGGAAGCCCTTGGGATCGGCATCCAGCAGATGCAGTGCGGGCGTGTCGCGGTAAAGCTGGTTCAGATCGCGTACCAGACTGCTCAGGCCCGCATTCAGTGGCCGAGCGGCGGCCTGCCAATTCAACTCGGCATTATGGTTCCATTCCTCGGGCTGGCCGAATTCGCAGCCCATGAACAGCAGCTTCTTGCCGGGATGGGTCCACATGAAGCCGTAATAGGTCCGCAGGTTCGCAAATTGCTGCCATTCGTCGCCCGGCATCTTGCGCAGCATGCTGCCCTTGCCGTGAACGACCTCATCATGGCTGATCGGCAGCACGAAGTTTTCCGAGAAGGCATACATCAGCCCGAAGGTCATCTGGTCGTGATGGTATTTGCGATGGATCGGCGCGCGGGACATGTAGCGAAGGGTGTCGTTCATCCAACCCATGTTCCATTTGTAGCCAAAGCCAAGGCCGCCCGCATCGACCGGGGCCGAGACCTTAGGGAAGGATGTGCTTTCCTCGGCCACGGTCATGATGCCAGGGGCCTCGGCGTAAGCGGCGATGTTCATGTCCTGCAGGAAGGCGATGGCCTCATAATTCTCGCGCCCGCCATCCTTGTTCGGGACCCATTGGCCGGGCTTTCTGGAATAGTCGCGGTAAAGCATCGAGGCCACCGCATCCACCCGCAGCCCGTCGACGTGATATTCCTGAAGCCAATAGACGGCATTGGCGATGAGGTAGTTTTTGACCTCGGTCCGGCCGTAATTATAGATCAGCGTGTTCCAGTCCTGATGGAAGCCCTCGCGCGGATCGGCATGTTCATAAAGCGCAGTGCCGTCAAAACGGACAAGGCCATGCGCATCGGTCGGGAAATGTCCGGGCACCCAGTCCAACAGCACGCCCAGCCCGGCTTGATGCGCGGCATCGACCAGATCGCGGAATTCATGCGGCGGGCCAAAGCGGATGGTCGGCGCGTAAAGGCCGACCGGCTGATAGCCCCATGACCCGTCAAAGGGAAATTCGCTGACCGGCAGAAGCTCAAGATGGGTAAAGCCCATCTCCACCGCATAGGCGACCAATTCCTTGGCGAGTTCCTTGTAGGACAGATACCGTCCACCTTCGTCACGCTTGCGTCGCCAACTGCCCAGATGCACCTCGTAGATCGAGATCGGCGCGCCGCGGTCCTGCGCCTTTGCCCGCCGGTCCAACCAAGCCGCGTCATGCCAGCCATAGCCCGCGATATTGCGCACCATGCTGGCCTTTTCCGGCGGGTGCTGGCTGCCAAAGCCCACGGGATCAGCCTTGAGGATCAGGTCGCCCTGTGCGTCGAGGATCTCGTATTTGTAGAGGGCACCTTCGGATATGCCGGGCAGGAAGATCTCCCACACGCCACTGCCATTGCAGCGGCGCATGACGTGAAGCCTGCCGTCCCAGTTGTTGAAGTCTCCGACGACCGAGACGCGCTGGGCGTTGGGCGCCCAGACGGCGAAATGCGTGCCGGTCACATCCTCATGCGTCCTGACATGCGCGCCAAGGGCCTGCCAAAGCCTGTGATGCGTGCCTTCGCCAATAAGGTGCAGGTCGATTTCGCCCAGGATGGGGCCAAAGCGATAGGGGTCCTCGAACTCCCATTCCCGACCGGTGCCATCCTGCGCGCGCAAACGGTAGCTCCCTTCGGGAATGGGTCCGGAAAAGACATCGCCCTGCAAGCGGGGCAGGTCGTGCGATCCGTCGGCACTGATGACGTGAACAGCCGCAAGGCCCGGATGAAAGACGGTCAGCCGACGCGCCTTGCCGATCCCATGTGGGCCAAGGACGCGAAATGCGTCACCGCATCGCCCCTGATGCAGGGCGGTCAGGTCGTCATCGCTTGGAGTTGTAGGCGAATTCAGCTTTCCCATTGCGATCACTGTAGCAAGGCCGAAGATTCGGGCAATCCACCCAACCATTCAGACAAGATGTTTTGCGGAACGGCCATGCCATGTTTCAGTGGCGACAAGGCGCGGGATGAAAAAGAGGGCAGAGATGACGGAATGGTGGCGCGACGCGGCGATCTATCAGATCTATCCGCGCAGTTTTCAGGATAGCGACGGGAATGGCATCGGCGATCTGCGTGGGATCACCCGACGGCTGGATCATGTCGCGGCGCTGGGCGCTGACGCGATCTGGCTCTCGCCGATTTTCACCTCGCCGATGAAGGACATGGGTTATGACGTCTCGGATTATACCGATATCGATCCGGTCTTTGGCAGCCTTGCGGATTTCGATGCGCTGATCGCGCGGGCGCATGAATTGGGGCTGAAGGTGATCATCGACCAGGTGATCAGCCATTCCAGCGATCAGCATCCTTGGTTCGTCGAAAGCCGCAAGGACCGCAGCAATCCCAAGGCCGACTGGTATGTCTGGGCCGACCCCAAGCCCGACGGGACCCCGCCGAACAACTGGCCCTCGGTCTTTGGTGGCCCGGCCTGGGAATGGGAGCCGCGGCGGCGGCAGTATTACCTGCACAATTTTCTGAACGAGCAGCCCGACCTGAACATGTGGAACCCGGACGTGCAGCAGGCGCTGCTGGACGCGATGCGCTTCTGGCTGGAACGCGGCGTGGACGGGTTCCGGCTGGATACGGTGAATTACTACTTCCACGACAAGGAGTTGCGCGACAATCCTGCGAACCGCAAGCATACCGGCCCCGACACTTATGGCTTCCAGCGCCATATCCATTCGAAAAACCAGCCCGAGAACATCGCATTTCTGCAGCGCCTGCGCGCGCTGACCGATCAATATGACGACCGCATGATGGTGGGTGAGGTGGGCGATGGCGGAAAGGCTGCAATCGACATCATGGCCGAATATACCGCCGGGGCAGGGCGGCTGCACATGTGCTACTCATTCGAGATGCTCAGCCCGGAATTCACGGCAAAGCACTTTCGCCGGGTGATCGAAGGGGTGCGCGATGGCGCGCCGGACGGGCATTCCTGCTGGAGTTTCTCGAACCACGACGTCGTGCGTCATGTCACCCGCTGGGCCGAGTACGGCGTCGGGTCATCGGAACTGGCGCGGCAAGCCATCGCGATGCTGATCTCGTTCCCCGGCACCATCTGCCTTTATCAGGGCGAGGAACTTGGCCAGACCGAGACCGAGCTGCTTTACGAGGAGCTGACCGATCCGCAGGCATTGCGCTTCTGGCCCGAGATCCGGGGCAGGG
>Ga0247819_10001904_pt1 | contig 11053 bp, 9 predicted proteins | sample 13C_Xylose_Day6_FD_193428 | JGI IMG/M metagenome (GOLD analysis project Ga0247819, IMG submission 193428) | Soil microbial communities from agricultural site in Penn Yan, New York, United States - 13C_Xylose_Day6 | ecosystem: Environmental > Terrestrial > Soil > Agricultural land | place: USA... | reverse complement strand
GCGTCAGCCACCGTGCGCACCACTTCCGGCGTGGCCAGCATGCCGATCTTGACGGCATCCACACCGATGTCTTCCACCACGGCGTCGATCTGGCCGCGCAGAATATCCACCGGAATGCTGTGGATGCCGGTCACGCCCAGCGTGTTCTGCACGGTAATGGCCGTGATGGCCGTCATGCCATAGCAGCCCAGGGCACTGAAAGTCTTGAGGTCGGCCTGGATGCCGGCGCCACCGCCGCTGTCGGAGCCGGCAATGGACAGCACACGCACATAACGCGAAGTTTGGTGCGGCGCAGAGGATGTCTGAGGGGTCATAGGGCAAAAATTATGACCCAAGCCAAGGCTTGTGCCGACAAGGCCATCCCAGGTATGCGGCTTGTGCTGTAATTCCTGCTCACGGACGAAACAGGGGTGTCCATCGGCCCGCCGCACAGCGGCACGGGCCGCATGCGACTGAGAACAGACCCTGGGGCCGCCTGGATGCCGACCCGGCACGCAGGCGACCCCGACACCCGATCCAGATCATGCTGGCGTGGGGAGTTTCACAGCCGGTGCCCGCCCTCTGCAGGCTGTGCCACCCCGTTTGGTCCCTGGATTGCCTTCTAACCGCCTTGGACGAAACGACACCGCCATGCTTGCTCTGACTGCACCTTCCCATATCGCCATTTTGGGCGCCGGCCTGATGGGCCGCCTGCTGGCCCTGGAGCTGGCGCGCGAGGGGCACCGTGTGGAAGTCTTCGAGGCCAAAGGCCCCGAAGCCGACGGCGCCGCAGCCCGCGTGGCCGCCGCCATGCTGGCCCCGCTGGCCGAATCGGCCATCACCGAGCCCGGCGTGGTGCGCATGGGCCAATACGCCCTCACCCGTTGGCCAGAGCTGATTGCCCAGCTCGACGCTCCGGTCTACTTCCAGCAGAACGGCACCCTGGTGGTCTGGCACCGCCAGGATGCACCCGATGCCAGCCGCCTGTGCGGCCTGTTCGAGAAGAACCGCCGCATCAACCCCACACTGCCCGCACTGGAAAGCGTCAGCCACGCCCAGATGGCCACCGTGGAGCCTGCACTGCAGGGCCGCTTCCAGCAGGGCGTGTACCTGCCCGGCGAGGGTCAGCTGGACAACCGCCAGCTGCTGGCCGCGCTGGAATCCACCCTGGCCCGTCTGGGCGTGCAATTCCATTGGCACACTGCCCGTGAAACCACGGACTTTGCCCCCGGCAATGCCGGCCAGCCCGATCTGGTGCTGGATTGCCGCGGTCTGGGTGCCCGCACAGAGTGGAGCGCGCTGCGCGGCATCCGCGGCGAGGTCGTACGCGTCCACGCCCCCGAAGTCACGCTGCAGCGCCCCACGCGCCTGGTGCACCCACGCTACCCGCTGTACATCGCGCCCAAGCAGGACCATGTGTTTGTGATCGGCGCCACCGAGATCGAATCCGACGACATGGGCCCAGCCAGCGTACGCTCCACCATGGAACTGCTCAGTGCCCTCTACACCGTGCACTCCGGTTTTGCCGAGGCACGCATCCTGGAGATCGCCACCCAGTGCCGTCCCACCCTGCCCGACAACCTGCCCGCCCTGCGCTGGCTGGATGAGCGTGTGCTGCAGGTCAACGGCCTGTACCGCCATGGTTTCATGATCTCCCCGGCCATGCTGGACATCACTTTGCAGGTTTTGCGCAGCGGGGCTACCGACTTGGCCCGACAATTCGACGTGGCCGTGCACCTGCCGCACACTGCGCCCCAGACCGCCGCCCAGGCGGCCTGAGCCCGCCCGGCCCGCGGCATCGCCGCACTCCCATGGGTTAACCCGTGGTGGATTTTTGCCTTTTTGCCCTGATTTGAGAGCCCATGCACATCACCATCAACCAGCAATCCGTGGAACTGCCTGCCAACGCCACCGTGGCCGATGCCGTGGCCCAGTGGCAGGCCAAGCCGCCCTTTGCCGTGGCGGTGAACACTGGCTTTGTGCCCCGTGGCCGCTATGCGGCCCATGCACTGGTCGAAGGCGACAAGGTCGAAATCATTGCCCCCGTGACCGGCGGCTGACCACAGACCCGGACCTCGATTCAGCGTTCAATGGACCGCTCCCTCGCCCTGCAGGCGCCGGAGCCCTCCGCCAACACCAAAGTATTTCATGTCGACCGACACCACCGCCTCCTCCACTGACAGCCTGACGCTGTACGGCCAGACCTTCCACAGCCGCCTGCTGCTGGGCACCTCGCGCTACCCTTCCCCCGCCGTGCTGGAAGCCGCAGTCGCCCGCGCCAAACCGGCCATGGTGACCGCCTCGCTGCGCCGCCAGGGCAGCAGCGCCGCCGAAGTGGCCGAAACCGGCGCCAGCTTCTGGGAACTGCTGCGCAAGCTGAACGTGCCCGTGCTGCCCAACACCGCTGGCTGCATGACCATCCAGGAAGCCGTCACCACCGCCCAGATGGCGCGCGAGGTGTTCGACACGCCCTGGATCAAGCTGGAGCTGATCGGCGACGACTACACCCTGCAGCCCGACACCCTGAACCTGGTGGAGGCCGCTTCCATCCTGATCAAGGACGGTTTCCAGGTGCTGCCCTACTGCACCGAAGATCTGGTGCTGTGCCAGCGCCTGGTCGATGTCGGCTGCCAGGCCGTCATGCCCTGGGCCGCGCCCATCGGCACCGGCCGCGGCCCCGCCAATCCCTATGCCATGCAGACACTGCGCGAGCGCCTGAACGTGCCGCTGATCGTCGACGCCGGTCTGGGCCGCCCCTCCCACGCCTGCACCGTCATGGAATGGGGCTTCGACGGCGTGCTGCTGAACACCGCCGTGGCCCTGTCGGAAGACCCCGTGCGCATGGCCGGTGCCTTTGCCGACGCCGTGCAGGCCGGCCGCGACGGCTACCTGGCCGGCGCCATGGCCGAGCAGCGCTCCGCCCAGCCCAGCACCCCCGTGCTGGGCACACCGTTCTGGCACCACGCCTGACCCCCGCTGGAAGACCACGCCATGCACACTGCAGAGATCCAGGCCCTGGCGGACGCCATCGTCCACCACCACAGCGCCACCTTTGGCGCACGCCTGCACCACAATGCCAACTCCGTGGAACTGGTGCCCCAGCCCACGCCACCCGCGCTGCGTGCGGAGCCCGCCTACCTGGCCGCGCTACAGGCCTGCAGCCGCCTGGGCTTCATCGCGGTGGATGCCGAATGCCTGGCACAGGCCTGGCAGCACCAGACCGAGCGCACCAACCACTTCGACGTGACCCACTGGCCGGACGATCCCCGGGACTTTGGCCTGGCCGGTGCCGATCCCGCCCAGGCCTTCCCTGCCTGCCCGCGCCAGCTGGGTCTGTACGGCGTGCTGCCCACGGCCGAATGGGTGGGCCGCATGGCCCGTGCCGGCGTACCCACGGTGCAGCTGCGCTTCAAGAGCGACGACGCCGCCGCCATCCGTGCCGAAGTGCGCGCGGCCGTGGCCGCCGTGCAAGGCACCAGCGCCCGCCTGTTCATCAACGACCACTGGCAGCAAGCCATTGAGGCCGGAGCCTACGGCATCCACGTCGGCCAGGAAGACCTGGATGCGCTGGCCGGCAACCACCTGGCCGCCATCCATGCCAGCGGCCTGCGCCTGGGCGTCAGCACCCACGGCTATGCCGAGATGGTGCGCGCCCACGCGGTGCAGCCCAGCTACATCGCCCTGGGTGCTGTGTTCCCCACCACGCTCAAGAAAATGGCCACCGCGCCCCAGGGCATAGCCCGCCTGCAGGCCTATGTGCGGCTGATGCAGGCCTACCCACTGGTGGCCATCGGCGGCATTGCCGCCGAACAGTTTGCGGATATCGCCGCCACTGGCGTTGGCTCCATCGCCGTGGTGCGTGCACTAGTGAATGCACCCGATCCGGAAGCGGCAGCGCGCGATCTGATGGCCAGACTGCCCCAGCCATAGGCCGGCTCGGATTACTGGCTGTCCACGGCGCTGTAAGAGTGCCATGGAAGTGCCACAGTAGTTCCATTCACCATTGCCGCCAGAGGACTTCGGATGAAGTCCTCTTTTTTGCCTGGACTGCGCCGCAACGATGACTTGTGGTCCGGAGATGCACCCACGGAGGCTGTGGCGGCTGTGGCGCGATTGACACAGCTGGTTCATCGGGCTGCGCCGTGACCGCACCGCCCGAGAAGGCGGCACTGGCAGTGCGCCGCCTGCCATCAATTCTGGAAGCAGGCTTTCTCCCCCTGCAGGCCTTTTCAGGGAATCTCATCCTGGCTTATAAATGCTTCGCAGCCACAGTGGACAAGAATCCATTGCACAGCCGAACTCGAGACTTTCTACTCAACCGGTGATTGGAGCCTGCGCCCGGATCCGAACTGTTGCGGACCCCAGCGTGTCTCCAGAGACCCTGAGCACCCAGATGACAAGCCTCCGCTCCCATACGCTTTTGCGTCGCATTGTGCTCGGCAACTTGCTGGTCGCCGCCTTGCTGTGCTGTGCCACCTGGTTCAGCATGCATGCCAACTACCGTGCGGACATGGACCTGGGAGTGGCCGTCACCCAGCACCAGGCACGCAGCCTGAGCCTGGAGCTGGCCGCAGAGATGCGGCTGGTGGACAACGCCCTGTCTTCCATTGCCAGCCGTTACCGCACACGCAGCTTTGAAGGTCTGCCCACTGCCAACCATGCCCTGTACGAGATGCTGCAGGAGCAACGGGCCCTGATCCCTTTTGTCACGGCCCTGCGCACCACCGACAGCGAGGGTGAGGTCCTGATCACACCCAGCGAAATCCATGCCCCGTTCTCGGTCTCCGACCGCACCTATTTCGCACAGGCCCGTGCCACCGACCAGATGGTGGTGTCCGAGCCCCTGGTCAGCCACTCCTTCGACAAATGGTCCATCGTGCTGGCGCGGCGCCTGCAGTCCGAGGATGACAGCTTCCAGGGCATTGTGTATGCCATCGTCGCAGCGGAGCATTTCCACCAGCTGTTCCAGCGCCAGTCCTTTGGTCCGGGCAGCGCCATGGCACTGCGCACCGACCAGGCACTGCTGGTCGCCCGCTATCCGGGAGCAAACCAGGATGCCGAAGCAGGCATCGGCAAGGACACCGTCTCGCCCGAGTACCACCAAGCCATTGACCGCAACCGCGAGGAAGGCTGGTACATCACCCCCACGCTGCTGGATGGTGTGGAGCGCATCACCGCCTACCAGCGCCTGCCTGGCTACCCCCTCACGGTGTTCACCGGGCTGGGAACGGAAGCCTATCTGGCCATGTGGCGTGCCTCCGCCTGGCGTGCATGGGGCCTCACGGGCCTGTGCATTGTCCTGATCGCTTTGGGCTCCGTGGCACTGTACCGCCTGCAACAGCGCGAACACCGCATACGCAAAGAGCAGGAACTCGTCATCGACAATGACCTGATCGGCATGGCCCGCCTGCGTGACCGCAGGATCGTGTGGACCAATCCCGCCCTGCGCCGTCTGTTCAAGCAATCCGCCACGGCGCTGCACGGCGCGTCCACGCGCATGCTCTACCCGGACGATGCGACCTACCAGCTCATCGGCGACAAAGCCTACGGATCCTTGCTGGCACGCGGCAAGTTTCACGCGCAGTTCCAGCTGCGAACGGCCGACGGCAAGCTGCTGTGGGTAGACGCTTCGGGCACCCTGCTGAATGCGGAGGAATCGCTCTGGATCTTTGTGGACATTGACGCCCTCAAGCAGGGCGAGCAGGCGGCCAACCACCTGGCCAACCACGATGCCCTCACCGGCCTGGCCAACCGCCGGGCACTGGAGGACACCCTCACCCAGGAGCTGACCTCCGGCCAGATGGTGGCCGTGTGCTTCATGGACCTGGATGGCTTCAAGCAGATCAACGACACCCAGGGCCATGATGCCGGCGATGAAGTCTTGCGGGTGATCTCTGCCCGACTGACAGCGCAGGCCCGCGCGGGAGACTGCGTGGCCCGCCTGGGCGGTGATGAGTTCGTGGTGCTGCTTGCGGGTTTGCGCACCTCCGAGGAAGCGCTATCGGTGATGCACCGTTGCATGGATGCCGTGTGCCAGCCCATCGCCTTGCAAGCAGGCACCATGGCCCAGGTCGGCATCAGCATCGGCATCTCTGTCAGTACCCAGGGCAGTTCCACCGCAGAACTGCTGCAAAGCGCGGACGCAGCCATGTACGCAGCCAAGCATGCCGGCAAGGGCCGCATCGTGCAGTATGCGGACCTGCACGGCAGCGCCAGTCGATGACGCCCCCGGTGCGGTGGCTGCGGCACCGGCTTCAGCGTGCCACCGCTGCACACAGGCCGGTAACGCCCTCGCCTGTCAGCGCCGCTGGGGCTGCAATGACGGTCTCTACCCCGGTCACTCGCTGCCAGCCCAGCTTGCGATGGGCATGGCGGAACGCGGCACCCACACCTTCTGCCTGCCTGTGCGCGGTTCGGCCGCGGCGCTCAGATGCCCAGAAACTGGAATGGTGCGGATGGCTTGAACGCAGTCGTGGCATTGCCCGCAAAGGTGTGGTTCTGGTCCGGCCCCAGGTCCAGTTTCAGCACCTTGCCGCTCTGCGGGCTGAAGTCCAGCTCCTTGAGGTCCACCCAGAAGGTATTGGGCGTCAGTGCGGACTCAAAGAAATACAGCTTGCGCTGGTGATCGAACACGGTACGCCAGCGGGTCGACGAGATATTGGGCTGGCCCGGGGTGCTGATGCCATAGGGCACCGAGGCATTGCGTATCACGCTGAACACGCTAGCCAGGTTCTTGTTCGGACTCTGGTCCTTGGGAATGGCATTCACATAAAACGATGCACGTGCAAAACGGTCGGAGGCACGGTTGGTGCCCGGCAGCATGACTGTGCCGCCGATCTGCTTCCAATAGGTGTTCAGTGCCAGTTGCTCATCAAAAGTGGGCGAGTTGGTCATCACCTGGTATTGGCGGCCATGGTGAATGACCTGTTTGCCCCCGATGTATTCCACGATGGCGCTGTCACCGCTGGCATCCGACATGGACAGATGCAGCGTGGTCAGCCGGTTTTCACCCGGCACATTGTCTGTCACGATAGTGAAAGGCTCTTTCTGCAGTGCCGTCACCGCTTCCTGCACGGTGGCGAAATTGTCCAGCACATACTGCGCCCATGCGGCAATCGTCAGCCCGGGCTTGCCACGACCATCGAATGTGGGGTATTCCGATTCCACCAGCCACAGCAGATTGGCATTGAGACCGGCTTCGTTCACCCCATCGGTGGTCGAGACGTCGTAGCCCGAGGTGATGACGCTGCCGTACTTGGATGTCCAGCGCACCGTGTTGGGCCCAGTCTGCCCGTTGCGCGCCATGCCCCGCGGCAGCACCCAGAGGTTGCTGACGATGTCGCTCTTCCAGTCCATGGAGCGCGCCGTCACCACCTGGCCGTTGGCCCCGTGAAACACCAGCCGGGTGCAGGCCCAGGCACTGGACGCGGCAGCAATCCCCGCAATACCGATCAACAACGCAGCACATTGCGGACGCATGCGTGGCAAGTTCATGTTCATCAAGGCCTCCTGAAGCGCAAACGAAAAGCACAAAGCGAAACCGGAACGCAGCGCAGAGTGGCATCTCCTGCGTACCCCGCAGCGTGACCCACTGCGGCGCCACACCCGCTGTGCATGGTAGGGCCACAGTCAGGGGCATCGCAAACGATTCCTGGCACCAGGGATGCGTGCGCTTCGCAAAATTGGCTGCCTGACCCGCCTTGCCGCAATCAGCGCACCAGCATCGCTGCGTGGAGAGCCAATCGCTTGCCTGCGCCCCCTGTCAGACCAGGGGGGCTGCCAGCCCTTCCGTAGCGATGGCGCGCTGCACGGCCGGCCGCGCCAGCATCCGCTGCAGATAGGCACCCAGCAGTGGCCATGTCCGCGCGGGTTGTGCGAAGCCCCGGGTCCAGCGGCACAGCATGAACGCATAGGGGTCCAGCACCGTGTACTGCGCCCCCAACAACCAGGGGCCTTCACTCTTGTGCAGCTGCGACTCCAATTGTTCGAGCAAGCCGGCGATCTTCGACTCCGCGTGGGCTTGCACCTGCCGGGCGCCAGCCGTGTTGCCTTCATCCACCCAGCGCTCGGGATAGAAATAGACAATCAACGCAGTCTGCAATGTGTTGTTCAGCCACATCAGCCACTTGTAGAAATCCGCCCGCTCGGGGGTGGCCAGCAGGGGGGCCATACCACTTGCGGGGTGAGTATCCGCCAGGTGCAGGCAGATGGCGGCCGTCTCATACAGCACCATGTCACCCTCCACATACACCGGAATCAGACCATTGGGGTTCAGGCGCAGATAGTTGGCGGACTTGTGCGCATTCTGTGCGCGCTCCACCTTCACCAGCGCGAACTCCTCTCCGATCTCTTCCAGAACGATGTGGGGTGCCATGCTGGCGTTGCTGGGGTAATAGAACAGTTGCTTGGTGGTCATGGTGAAGGTCAGTGGTGTACGCCAGCAGGAAGAGCAAGTACCGGCCTCTTGCAGAGGACGGCGAGCGCGGTCAATCCGCATGGTATGCGGGAAGCAGGGCCACCCCCGACAACGCCGTGGCCGCTGCAACGCGCAGAGCTCCACAGGCATAGGCATGGGTCCGCTCCGCCATACACGGCACAGACCACCGCCCTCAGGCCCCAGGTACCCCCGGCAGGACCAAACCAAACGTGGTCGACCCACCCTCCGACTGCGCAAACACCGTTCCGCCGTGCATCTTGGCAATCGCCTTCACGATGGCCAGACCCAGGCCGTGGTTGCGATCGGCGTTGTAGCGGGCAGAATCCGCGCGGTAGAAACGGTCAAAGAGATGGCGCAAATGCTGGGGAGCGATGTCCGCGCCGGTGTTGGTCACGGCGATGACCGCTTCCGCGTGCCCGTGCTGCGCCCGGGTGCCGATCTGGATCACGATGCGCGAGCCACTGTCGGCATAGCGCGTGGCATTGCTCAGCAGATTCGACAACGCCCTGCGCATCAAAGGGGCGTCGAATTGCATTTGCGCATCGCCGCGCACCTCCACGACCAGATCCGCCTCCAGGGCTACGGCCTCATAGAACTCCACCACATCGGCGGCCACCGCGGCCAGGCTGAACACCTTGGCTTCCCGGGTTCCCGCGCCCCGGTCTGCCCGGGAGAGAAACAGCATGTCCCCCACCATCGCGGCAATGCGGCGCAGATCCTCCAGGTTGGACTCCAGTACTTCGCGCATGTCCTCCACCGTGCGGGGCTTGCGCAACACCACCTCGGTGCTGGAAATCAGCGTGGACAGCGGCGTGTTCAGCTCATGGGCCACGTCGGCATTGAAGGATTCCAGCTGCCGGTAAGCGTCTGCCAGCCGGTCCAGCAAGGCATTGAACTGTGTCACGATGGGCAGCAACTCCTGCGGCAGCCCGCTGCCGTCCAGACGGCGCCCGAAGTCCTTGGCCGACAGTTCGTCGATCTGCGAGACCAGCGACTGGATGGGGCGCAGACTGCGGCGAACCAGCAAGCCGCCAAACAAGGACAGCAGCAGCGAGCCCGCAATCATGGAAATGAACAGCGCCCAGGCCAGCGCCCGCAGCAGGGCGTCATCAGGGCGCCGGTCCATCACCAGTGTGGCCGTCGCTGCCTGCGCATGGTCTGTGGTGCGGGACTGGATGGTGACGGCGAACGTCCGCTGCAGCGTGTGCTCCGCCCCCAGACCGGGAACGCGGCTGTCGAACAGCGTGGCGCCCTGGGTGTCCACAATGCGGATGGCGTAGTCGGCATGGCCCGCCAGAAAATCGGTCAGCACATGGGCCAGCGATTTGTCCCGGTGTTCGACGTCGTCGTCACCCAGCACATGGACCAGTGCCTGCTGCTTCTGGTCCAGCATTTCCTCCTGGCGCGCCGACAGTGTGGTGTCAAATACCAGATACACCGCGATGCTGACCGCCCCCAGCCCCAGCATCGACAACAAGGCCATCCAGCGGGAAAGCTGTCTGCCGAGGTGCTGCACTCCAGCGGCCTGCTTCATGGCCGGGCCCGGCTCTCCAGCACATAGCCCATGCCCCGCACCGTGTGGATCAGCGGTGTCTCGAAAGGCTGGTCCACCTTCATGCGCAGGCGCCGCACAGCCACCTCGACCACATTGGTTTCGCTGTCAAAGTTCATGTCCCAGACCTGCGAGGCCAGCTCGGTGCGGGACAGCACCTCGCCCTGGCGGCGCAACAGCAGCGCCAGCAGGTTGAACTCCTTGGCCGTCAGGTCCAGCCGCACCCCTGCCCGGATCGCCTTGCGCCGGATCAGGTCAACCTCCAGATCGGCTTCCTTCAACGCCGTGGGCTCGGGTGATACCTGGTAGGCCTGCGCCCTGCGCAACAGCACCTGAATGCGGGCCACCAGTTCGGAGAAGGCGAAAGGCTTGATCATGTAATCATCGGCGCCACTCTGCAGGCCCCGTACGCGATCCTCGACATCCGCGCGGGCCGTGAGCATCAGCACCGGCGTCGGCTTGGACTGCCGCAGCGCCGCCAGCACGGCAAAGCCGTCGATGCCCGGCAGCATGCCATCCAGAACAATGAGGTCGTAGTCCAGCTCCATCGCCAGATGCAGCCCGTCAATGCCGTTCACTGCGACATCCACGGTATAGCCTTCCTCCGCAAGACCTTTGCGAAGGTACTCGCCCAGCTTGGCTTCGTCTTCAATCAACAGCAGTCTCATCTATCTGATTTTCCCGGATTTGCACGCCCCCGGATGATTACAAATTTGTCATCTGGCCGACGGGATTGTGTTCGCTGCCAGTTTCTACAGTTTGTGCAAACGCACATTGCGCCCTGCAGCCTCACCGCCCGTAGGGCTGCCCGTGTGCGCGACACATTTCTGGAGAAGCACACATGGCAACCCTGGCCCATGCTCCCGGCGGGGCACGTACGCAGCGCAAGATTTCCCTGGCATGGATTGCGCTCGCAGTCTCCGGCGGGGCATCCGCCAGTGCGGCGCCCGACACCCCCTCCTCGCCGGTGATGTCAGCCTCAGCAACAGCAACAGCAACAGCAACAGCAACAGCACCTGCGGCAGCGGCAACGGCAGACGGCCCCGCGAAAACCGGTGCATCGACCACCCTGGCCGACGTCTGGA
>Ga0247819_10001903_pt1 | contig 11053 bp, 8 predicted proteins | sample 13C_Xylose_Day6_FD_193428 | JGI IMG/M metagenome (GOLD analysis project Ga0247819, IMG submission 193428) | Soil microbial communities from agricultural site in Penn Yan, New York, United States - 13C_Xylose_Day6 | ecosystem: Environmental > Terrestrial > Soil > Agricultural land | place: USA... | reverse complement strand
GTCCTCGCTTACCAATCCCTCGAGGACCGCATCGTCAAGCGCGCGCTGCAGGCCGCGTCGAGCTCGACGGCACCCGCGGGGCTGCCGATGGAGCTGCCCGAACACCGCCCGCAGTTCACGCTCCTCGTGCGTGGCGCCGAGCTCGCGAGCGAGACCGAGCAGGCGGAGAACCCGCGTGCGAAGCCGGTGCGACTTCGCGCCGCAGAACGAGTGAGGAGGCCGTCATGAGTGCATTGCCGGCCCAATCCATTCCGGCGCCGCGGCGCGCGATCGACCGCCTGCGTATCCTGCGTCCGGCTTCCGAGGTCGCCCGACGGGCGAAACCGCGTCTCGCATACGCGATCATCGCCGTCGCCGGCGTTGCGATGATCATCGTGGCCCAGATGCTGCTTTCGATCGCCGTGACCCAGGGCGCCTATGAGGTCGATGCCTACCAGATCGCCCAGTCGAAGCTCGCGCGACAGGAGCAGCAGTTGCGTGAAGACCTCGACCGCGTGCAATCGCCGCAGTACCTCGCGGCGAACGCCGAGGCGCTGGGCATGGTGCCGAACGCCGACCCGGTCTATCTGCGGCTCTCCGACGGCGCCGTGCTCGGCCAGCCGTCTGCAGCCGACGGCGTCGCCCGCTCGACCGCGCCGCTCGTACCGAATGCCCTGATCGACGGCGTGCCGCTCGTCACCGAGCAGCAGACGGGGGAGACTCCGAGACAGGGGAACACGCCGGGTGCGGCCGGCAATGCGGGCGGGGCCATTCCCGCCCACGCGCCGGCACCACCACCCGTCGACGGCGCACTGCCGACCCCCGCGACGCACTGACGACAGAGAACGAGCACGAGCCCGACGAGCAAGGAACCCGGAGCGGATGAACCGAACCAGCCGATACCCGATGCGGCGGATCCTCGTCTTCGCAGTCGTGATGGTCGTGCTGGTCGGCGTGTTCATCGTGAAGCTCGTCGACGTCCAGATCGTGCGGGCGTCCGAGCTGAACGTACAGGCCCAGGACGCGAGATCGGTCCCCGTGACGGTCTACGGCGCGCGGGGCGACATCGTCGACGCCGGCGGCCAGGTGCTCGCCGACACGGTGATGCGGTATGACATCGCGCTGTCGCCGAAACAGGCGATGAAGGGCCCGGTCACCCGAGAGCAGCCCGACCCGGCCGATCCCGACAAGACGATCGAGGTCGAGGTGCCGCTCGAGCAGATCGCAGCCGAGCTGGGTGCGGTGATCGGGCTCACCGGCGACCAGGTGCAGGGCATCATCGCGGCCGCACTCGCCGACAACGCCGACTCCGACTTCGCGTTCGTCGCGAAGCTGGTCGACACGGCCACCTACGAGGCGGTGAAGGCGCTCGACATTCCGTGGGTCGTTCCCTACGAGCACCCGAGCCGTCGCTATCCCAACGGCGCCGTCGGCGGCAACCTGCTCGGATTCCTGCGCGACGACGACGGCGAGCCGCTGGCGGGGCTCGAGCTCTCCGAGAACGACTGCCTCGCAAGCGAAGACGGCGAGGTGACCTACCTGCACAGCCTCAAGGACTGGGTGCGGATTCCCGGCACCGAGGTGGTGCACAAGGAAGCCCACGACGGCGGCACGCTGCGGCTCACGATCGACGCCGACCTGCAGTTCTTCGTGCAGCGCATCGCCGAGGAGCAGCGCCGGGCCGTCGGCGCCGACTGGGCCACCGTCACCGTCATGGAGGCGAAGACGGGCCGGTTGCTGGCCGTCGCCGATGTGCCCACGATCGACCCGAACGACCCGGCCGCGACCGCTGAGGGCGACCGCGGGTCGCGAACGTTCACCGCGCCGTTCGAGCCCGGCTCGACGTTCAAGGCCCTCACCGCGGCATCCGTCATCAATGCAGGCAAGGGCGACCCGCTCAGCAGGATCACCGCCGACTACCGGTACCTGCCGCCGAACGGGGCGAACATCAACGACAGCTTCTTCCACGGCCCGACTCCGTACACCCTGACCGGCGTGCTCATCGACTCGTCGAACACGGGCATGTCGATGTTCGGCGAGCGGCTCACCGACCAGCAGCGCTACGACGACATGCTGAAGTTCGGGCTCGGCGAACGCACCGAGGTGGGGTTCTCGGGCGAGGAACCGGGCGACCTGCACGGGAGTCCGGGGGAATGGGACAACCAGACCAAGTACGCGACGATGTTCGGGCAGGGCCTCACCACGACGGCCGTGCAGATCGCGAGCGTGTACCAGACCCTCGCGAACGGCGGCGTGCGCATGCCGGTCTCGCTCGTCGACGGCTGCAGCACCGCCGACGGCGAGACGACCAAGTCCGTGTCCGAGGGTTCGAGGGTCGTCTCCGAGAAGGCCGCCGACGAGACGACTGCGATGCTCGAGCGCGTGTACCTCGAGGGCTGGCTCGCCGACAAGTGGGAGATCCCCGGCTATCGTGTTGCGGCGAAGACCGGAACAGCGCAGGTCCCCGACGGCCAGGGAGGCTACCTGAGCGGCTACCTCGTGTCGGTCTCGGGCTTCGCCCCGGCGGATGACCCGGAGTTCGTCGTTTCGGTCAGCATCATGAATCCCGTTAAGATGAATTCGTCCGCCGCATCCGCGCCCGTCTTCCAAGAGGTGATGAGCCAGGTGCTGAAGAAGTATCGGACCGTTCCATCCGGCGCCCCGGCGCCTGAACTGCCAGCCACCTGGTGAGAAAGTTGGGTTCGTGACCGGATCGCCTCCCACGGCCCTCCGGCCGCAGCACCCGAACCCACGATCGCTCCGCGGCCTCGCCGAGGAGTTCGGGTTCGATGCGCGCGGCGAGCTCGGCGACCTCGAGGTCACGGGCGTCGGCCTGTCTTCGTCGGCGGCGCTCCCCGGGGACCTCTACGTGGGCGTGCCCGGCCGCAACGCGCACGGAGCGCAGTTCGCCAAGGCCGCCCGGCAGGCCGGCGCGGTGGCTGTGCTCACCGACGAGGCCGGCGCTGTCCTCGCGGCCGACGCCGGTCTGCCGATCCTCGTGACAGCCGACGCTCGAGCGTCGCTCGGCGATGTCGCCGCGTGGATCCACCGCACGGCCGAGAACCCGGCGACGCTCTTCGCCGTCACCGGCACGAACGGCAAGACGAGCGTCGTCTACCTGCTGTACGGCATCCTGCGCCAGCTCGGCGTGGTCAGCGGGCTCACGTCGACCGCCGAGCGCCGTATCGGTGACGAGGCGGTCACCAGCTCGTTGACGACCCCCGAGGCGAGCGAGCTGCACGCGCTCCTCGCCCGCATGCGCGAGGTCGACGTGCGCGCAGTGGGCATCGAGGTGTCGGCCCAGGCGCTCTCGCGCCACCGCGTCGATGGGCTCGTGTTCGACATCGCGGGCTTCACGAACCTCAGCCACGACCACCTCGACGACTACGCCACGCTCGAGGAGTACTTCGAGGCCAAGCTCGAGCTGTTCCAGCCCGCGCGTGCCCGCCGTGGCGTGGTCACGGTCGACTCGGCATGGGGCGAGCGGCTGGCCGCCGAGTCCGGAATCCCCGTGACGACACTCACGACCCGCGGCGACGTGGCGGCCGACTGGCGCCTCACCGTGCTCGACGAAGAGGCGGCATACACGTCGTTCGTGCTCGAGGCGGCCGACGGGCGTCGCCTCGAGTCGCGCGTGCCGCTGCTCGGCTGGTACATGGCCGCGAACGCGGCCCTCGCCATCGTCATGCTCGTCGACGCCGGCTACGAACTCGACCGCATCGCCGAAGTACTCGAGCACGACGGCGGCATCGACGCCTACATCCCCGGCCGCGCCGAACGAATCTCCGGGGACCGCGGGCCGATCGTGTACATCGACTACGGCCACAGCCCCGACGCGTTCCTGCAGACCCTCGCCGCGATCCGCCGATTCACCACGGGTCGCGTGTTCATGGTCTTCGGCGCCGACGGCGACCGCGACACGACGAAGCGTGCCGAGATGGGCGCGATCGCCGCGCGGGGCGCCGACGTCGTCGTCGTCACCGACTTCCACCCGCGATTCGAAGACCCGGCTGCGATCCGCGCTGCCCTCATCGAGGGTGCCCGCGCCGCGGTTCCCGACCGCGAGATCCTCGAGATCGCCGATCCGCGCCAGGCGTTCCGCGCCGCGCTCGCCCTCGCCGACGAAGGAGACGCGATTCTGTACGCCGGCCCCGGCCATGAGGACTACCACGAGGTTCGCGGCGTGAAGCTGCCCTATTCGGCGCGAGAGGACTCGAAGCAGGCGCTGCGCGATGCGGGGTGGCTCGAATGATCGCGCTCACCATGGCTGAGGTCGCCTCGGCCACGGGCGGCGTGCTGCATCTCGACGGCACCGAGGCTTCGCCGCAGACCGTGGTCTCGGGCACGGTCACGACCGACTCGCGCGAGATCACCGAGGGCGGCATCTTCGTCGCCAAGCCCGGCGAGTTCGACGACGGCCATCGGTTCGCCCCGGCTGCGGCCGAGCAGGGTGCCGCCCTGCTCATCGTCGAGCAGCCGCTCGAGCTGCCGGTGCCACAGGTGGTCGTCGCCGACTCGGTCGACGCGCTCGGTGCTCTCGCGACCGAGGTCGTGCGGCGGGTCCGTGCGCTCGGCCGCCTGCGCATCGTCGGCGTCACCGGCTCGAACGGCAAGACGACGACCAAGAACCTGCTGCGCACCGTGCTCGAGGGTGTCGGCCCCACCGTCGCTGCCCGCGCATCGTTCAACAACGAGGTCGGTGCCCCGATCACCATGCTCGAGCTCACCGAAGACACCGAGTTCCTCGTGGCCGAGATGGGTGCGTCGGCGGTGGGCGAGATCGCCCGACTCATCCGCATGGCACGCCCCGACGTCGGCATCGTGCTCAAGGTCGGCCTCGCTCACGCCGGGGAGTTCGGCGGCATCGAGCGCACCGTGCTCGCCAAGTCCGAGATGGTCACCGACCTGCTGGCAACCGATGTCGCGGTGCTCAACGCCGACGACCCCCGGGTCGTTCCCATGGCCGACCTCACTGCCGCGCAGGTCGTGTGGTTCGGCTTCGGCGACTCGGCAGACGTGCGCGCCTCGAACGTGCGTGCACATGCGAGCGGAACCGACTTCACCGTGACCGTCCCCGGTGGCGAGTCGGCCGATGTGCACTTCGGCGTGCTGGGCGAGCACCACGTCATGAACGCGCTCGCGGCCATCGCGGCATCGGTGTCGCTGGGCGTGCCCCTCGCGCAGATCGCCGGTGCGCTCGAACAGGTGACCCTCGCCGAACGCTGGCGCATGCAGCTCATGGGTGGCCGCGACGACATCACCGTCATCAACGACGCGTACAACGCGAGCCCCGACTCGATGTCGGCTGCCCTGAAGACGCTCGCACAGGTGAAAGCGCCGGGCACGCGTACGATCGCCGTCCTCGGCGAGATGAGCGAACTCGGCGAGTTCTCGGGCGAAGAGCACGATCGCATCGGCCTGCTCGCGGTGCGGCTCGGCATCTCACAGCTCGTCGTCGTGGGCCAGGGCGCGAGGCGCCTGCACATCACGGCCATCAACGAGGGGTCGTGGGACGGCGAGTCCGCCTACGTCGAGACGCAAGACGAGGCATTCGACCTCGTCGTGTCCTCCGCGCGCCCAGGCGACACGGTGTTGGTGAAATCGTCGAACGCGGCGGGTCTGCGTCTGCTCGGCGATCGACTGGGAGAATGGTTCGCGTGAGAGCACTACTGACCGCAGGGGCGTTGTCGCTCGCTTTCACGCTCTTCCTGACCCCGCTCTTCATCCGGCTGTTCACTCGGCTCGGCTGGGGTCAGTTCATCCGCGACGACGGGCCGCAGAGCCACCACGTCAAGCGCGGCACGCCCACCATGGGCGGCATCATCTTCATCCTCGGCGCTCTCTTCGGCTACTTCTCGGCGACCCTGCTCTTCTCGAGCGAGCGTCCGACCGCGTCGGGCCTGCTCGTGCTCGGCATGATGGTGGGCCTCGGCCTCGTGGGCTTCGTCGACGACTTCCTGAAGACGCGCAAGCGACAGAGCCTCGGTCTCGGCGGCTGGGCGAAGGTGCTCGGGCAGGTGGTCATCGCTGCCGGCTTCGCGCTGCTCGCGCTGCAGTTCCCGAACGAGCAGGGCATCACGCCGGCGAACACGAAGATCTCGTTCATCCGCGACCTGCCGCTCGACTTCATGGTGTTCGGAACGGTCTTCGGCATCATCCTCTACGTCATCTGGATCTGCCTGATCACCGTCGGCGCCTCCAACGGCGTGAACGTCACCGACGGGCTCGACGGCCTTGCGGGCGGCGCATCGATCCTCGCGATCGGCTCATTCGTCATCATCGGCTTCTGGCAGTTCAACCAATCGCTGTTCAGCCCGAACCTGAACCCCAGCGACGCCTATCGCGCCTACGACGTGCGCGACCCGCTCGACATCGCCATCGTCGCGACCGCGATCGTCGGCGGCCTCATCGGGTTCCTCTGGTGGAACACCAACCCGGCGAAGATCTACATGGGCGATACGGGCTCGCTCGCCCTGGGCGGCGCTCTCGCCGCCCTCGCGATCGTCAGCCACACCGAGCTGCTCGTCGTCATCATCGGCGGCCTCTTCGTCATGGAGACCGGGTCGGTCATCGTGCAGCGCGCATACTTCAAGCTCACGCGCGGCAAGCGCATCTTCCTGATGAGTCCGATCCACCACCACTTCGAGCTGAAGGGCTGGGCCGAGGTCACGATCGTCGTGCGATTCTGGATCATCGGCGGACTGTTCGTCGCCGCGGGCGTGGGCGCGTTCTACTTCGAGTGGCTGCAGCGCTGATGGGCGATGCGCCGGCGTCGAACGCCCCGCGACTCGACGAGCTGACCAGCTGGAACGCCGATTGGGCAGGCCTCAGGGTCGCCGTCCTCGGACTCGGGGTCACCGGGTTCGCCGTCGCCGACACGCTCACCGAGCTCGGCGCCGAGGTGCTCGTCATCGCGCCCGCGGTCGACGACGACCGGGCGAAGATCCTCGACGTCATCGGGGCGCGCCTGCTGCGGCATCCGCTCGACGGCGTGCCCGTCGAGCTCATGGCGTTCGCGCCCGAGGTGATCATCGTCTCGCCCGGATTCCATCCCGACCACCCGGTACTCGAGTGGGCCGGCGTCGCCGGCGTCGCCGTCTGGGGCGACATCGAGCTCGCCTGGCGCGTGCGCGACAAGGTCAACACGGCCGAGTGGATCCTCGTCACGGGCACGAACGGCAAGACGACGACCGTGCAGATGGCGGCGACCTTCCTCGCCGCGAATGGGCTGCGAGCCGCGCCGTGCGGCAACATCGGCGTGCCGGTGCTCGATGCCGTGCGCGACCCGGGCGGATTCGACGTGCTCGTCGTCGAGCTCTCGAGCTACCAGCTGCACCACGTGCCCAAGGCCGGGCCCGGCGCACTGCACCCCTGGTCGAGCGTCGTGCTGAACGTCGCCGACGACCACCTCGACTGGCATGGTTCCTTCGACGCATACAAGGCGGCCAAAGCGACCGTCTACGAGAACACCAAGGTCGCGTGCGTGTACAACCGCGCCGACGAGGCGACACGCCGCATGGTCGAGGACGCCGAGGTCGAAGAGGGCGCCCGGGCGATCGGTTTCGGGCTGGATGTCCCGGGGCCGAGCGATTTCGGCGTGGTCGACGGCATTCTCTGCGACCGTGCCTTCCTCGACGAGCGCCGAACCGCCGCTCTCGAGATCACGACGCTCGACGAGCTGGAACCGCGCGGCCTGACCGCGCCGCACGTCGTGGCGAACATCCTCGCCGCCTCCGCGCTCGCACGATCGTTCGGAGTTCCGGTGGGGGTCATCCACGATGCACTCGGCGACTTCCGTCTCGACGCGCATCGCATCGAGACGGTGGCGTTCGCCGGGGGCATCCGCTGGATCGACGACTCCAAGGCGACGAATCCGCACGCGGCTCAAGCGTCGCTCGCCGCGTTCGGCAAGGTCGTGTGGATCGTCGGCGGCCTGCTCAAGGGCGTCGATGTCGATTCGCTCGTCGCCGCGCACGTCGCCCGGCTTCGCGCCGCGATCGTGATCGGGGTCGATCGTGCCGCGCTCGTCGCCGCGTTCGGGCGACACGCGCCCGAACTGCCCGTGTTCGAGGTCGTGGCGGCCGACACTGATCAGGTGATGCCCGACGCGGTCGCGCTGGCTGCGGCGGTCGCCGAAGACGGCGACACCGTGCTCCTCGCGCCGGCTGCGGCGTCGATGGACCAGTTCGCCGACTACGGTGATCGCGGCAGGCGGTTCCACGAAGCGGTCAGATCGATGCTGGGAGGTGAGGCGGATGGCGACTCCGCCCCGCACGACCCGCGCCGCGAAGGCTGAGGCCTCGGGCATCTCGGCTGCCCGTATCCGACTGGGCCGGGTCTTCCGGGTCGAGTCGGCCGACTACTTCCTGCTGCTCGGCACCACCCTGTTCCTCGTGGTCTTCGGACTCGTGATGGTGCTGTCGTCGTCGCTCGTCGAGTCCTACATCGCCGACGGCGGATTCCTCGACCAGGCGATCAGGCAGGCAGTCTTCGCGGTCATCGGCATTCCGGCGATGCTGCTCGCGAGCCGCATGCCCGAGAGCTTGTGGATGCGCATCGCGTGGCCGGTGCTCATCGCCTCGTGTGTACTGCAGTTCCTCGTCGTCGCCACTCCGCTCGGCATCGAGGTCGGCGGCAACACCAACTGGCTCGCGATCGGGCCGGTGCAGTTCCAGCCCTCCGAGTTCATCAAGGTCGCGCTCGTGATGTGGCTCGGGCTCATCGTCACGAAGAAGCAGGAGTACCTCGACGATTTCACGAAGGGGATCCTCCCGATCGTGCTCGTCGGGGGTGGGGCGATCGGACTCGTGCTCCTCGGCGGCGACCTCGGCACCGTCATGATCATGGGCGGCATGCTGCTCGGCGCGCTGTTCCTCATCGGCGTGCGCCTGCGACTCCTGCTGCTGCCGATCCTCGCGGCCTCCGCCCTGTTCGCCGTCGTCGCGGTCTCGAGCGAGAACCGCATGCGCCGCATCATGTCGTTCCTCGACGCCAACTGCCAGGCGGGTGGCACCGGTGACGCGATCAACGAGTGCTGGCAGATCCAGCACGGCACGTACGCCCTCGCGAACGGGGGCGTGTTCGGTGTCGGACTCGGCAACTCGGCGGCGAAGTGGTCGTGGTTGCCGGCCGCCGACAACGACTTCATCTTCGCGATCATCGGCGAGGAACTCGGCCTCATCGGGGCGGTCGTCGTGATCGGGCTCTTCGTGCTGCTCGCGGTCGCGTTCGCGCGCGTGCTGCGCTCGGCGCGCACGCCCTTCGCCAAGGCGGCGACGGCCGCGGTGCTCGTGTGGGTCATCGGCCAGGCGTGTGTCAATATCGGTGTCGTGCTCGGTGTCTTCCCCATCCTCGGCGTTCCCCTTCCACTCGTCTCCGCGGGTGGCACGGCGCTGCTCACGACGATGTTCGCGATCGGCATCGTGCTCTCGGTCGCGCGCGATCCGGGTGCCCCGGCGCGCGCCGCCGCCCGTGCTTCGGCACGCAAGGCGGCGAAGGCGGGGCGCGCGACGCGATGACCGTCTACCTGCTCGCCGGCGGGGGAACCGCCGGCCACGTGAACCCGCTGCTCGCCGTCGCCGATCGGCTGCGCGAGCGCGACCCCGATGCCGAGGTGCTCGTGCTCGGCACCGCCGAAGGGCTCGAGGCCAGACTCGTTCCGGCGCGCGGGTACGAACTCCTGACGATCGCGAAGGTGCCGTTCCCGCGGCGGCCCAACCGAGCTGCCGTGGCATTCCCGTCACGATTCCGCAGGTCGATCGCCGACGTGCGTCGCATCATCGAGGAGCGCGACGTCGATGTGGTCGTCGGCTTCGGGGGCTACGTCGCGACGCCGGCCTACCTCGCCGCCCGTCGCACGGGCATCCCGGTCGCGATCCACGAGGCCAATGCCAAACCGGGGCTGGCGAACCGGCTGGGCGCCCGATCGTCGAGTGCGGTCGGCGTCGCGTTCGAGGGAACGCCGCTCCCGCATGCCACCGTCGTGGGCATGCCGTTGCGACGCGAGATCGAGCAGCTCGATCGCACCGCGCTGCGTGACGAGGCGGCCGACTTCTTCGGGCTCGACGCATCCCGCCCGGTGCTGCTCGCCACCGGGGGATCGCTCGGGGCGCGTCGCATCAACCGCACGATGGTCGACAGCGCCGACGTCTTGACGGCTGCCGGCTGGCAGGTGCTGCACATCACCGGCGCCAAGTCCGACGTGAGCGACCCCGGCATCGCCGACTACCGAATGGTCGAGTACGCCGACCGCATGGACCTCGCGCTCGCGATCGCCGACTTCGCCGTTTCCCGCGCCGGAGCGGCGACGGTCAGCGAACTCGCAGCGCTCGGAATCCCCGCCGTCTACGTGCCGTATCCCGTAGGCAACGGCGAGCAGCGGTTCAACGCCGCGGGTGTCGTCGACGCCGGCGGCGGCGTCCTCATCGACGATGCGCGATTCCTGCCGGCGTGGGTGCGTGACGAGCTCGTCCCGCTCCTCGCGGATCCGGCTCGAGTCGACCGCATGGCCGGCGCTGCGGCATCCGCCGGGGTGCTCGACGGCACCGACCGAATGGTCGAGCTCGTCGACGCCGCACTCGGCGGGGCAGCCGTCGACCGGTCGTGAGGCGCGTAACGTTGGTGTGAGCGGATGTCGCGACATCCGCCCGATCGACGAATCGGCATTGCCGACCACCCCGACCCCGCAGCACCGCACCCGAGGAAGAACGCTCCACGTGACCATCAAGCCCGACCTCACCGCCCAGATCCCCGCCGAGCTCGGCGCCGTGCACTTCGTCGGCATCGGCGGCTCGGGCATGAGCGGCATCGCGCGACTCTTCATCGACGCGGGGCACCGGGTCACGGGCTCCGACGTGCGCGACTCCGCGAACATCACCGCGCTGCGGGCACTCGGCGCCGAGATCGCGATCGGGCACGACGCCGCGAATGTGGGCGACGCAGAGGCGCTCGTCGTGACCGGCGCGCTCTGGCAGGACAACCCCGAGTACCGGCTCGCGCTCGAGCGCGGGCTGCCGGTGCTGCACCGCTCGCAGGCGCTCGCCTGGCTCATCTCGGGTCGGCGGCTCGTGTCGGT
>Ga0247819_10001900_pt1 | contig 11060 bp, 7 predicted proteins | sample 13C_Xylose_Day6_FD_193428 | JGI IMG/M metagenome (GOLD analysis project Ga0247819, IMG submission 193428) | Soil microbial communities from agricultural site in Penn Yan, New York, United States - 13C_Xylose_Day6 | ecosystem: Environmental > Terrestrial > Soil > Agricultural land | place: USA... | reverse complement strand
GTTCAGCGCTTCCTCGGCGTCGAAGCTGACAGCAAGATCGGCACCGACCTCGGCCTCACCAACGAATGGGCCGTCAACGTCATCAAGGCAGTCGGCAACTACGGCGAAGTCTTCGACCGTAACATTGGCGCCGGCAGCCCGCTGAAGATCGAACGCGGCCTCAACGCGCTGTGGAGCAAGGGCGGAATTCAGTACGCTCCTCCGGTCCGTTAAGACGGCCCGACACGAAAGGGGGAAGCGGCACGCCGCTTCCCCATCCCAACGATAAAAACACCCAAAAGGGTGACAAGGGGAAAGAGGCATTGCATGGCGATTGGCGTCACAACTACGCCTGAGAAGAGCAAACCTTCGGGCTCGTTCATCAACGACCCGCAAGTGCGCGGGATATTTTACCAGGTCATAACCGTCGTTATCCTCGTTGCCGTCGTCTATTGGATAGCGGACAACACGATCGAAAACCTCAAGCGTGCGAACATCGCGTCCGGCTACGGCTTCCTCAAGGGGCGTGCCGGTTTCGACGTCGGACAGTCCTTGATCGCCTATACCAGCGATTCCACCTACGGGCGCGCGCTCGTCGTCGGTTTCGTCAATACGCTGCTGGTTGCCGTGACCGGCATCATCACCGCAACGATCATCGGCTTCATTGTCGGCATCGGGCGGCTCTCGCACAATTGGCTGATCGCGAAACTGTCACTCGCCTATGTCGAAGTGTTCCGCAACATCCCGCCGCTGCTGGTCATCTTCTTCTGGTACAGCGGCGTTCTGGCCGTGCTTCCGCAACCGCGGGAATCGGCAGCGCTGCCGCTCAACATCTTCCTCAACAACCGCGGCATTGCCTTTCCGAAGCCGGTCTTCGGCGACGGCTCGCAGTATGTCTTCTACGCGTTCGTGATCGCCGTCATCGCCAGCTTCTTCGTGGCCCGCTATGCGCGCATCAAGCAGGAAGCAACCGGACAGCGCCTCCCGGTTCTGTGGATAGTGCTAGGCCTCGTCGTCGGCCTCCCGCTCCTTGTCTTCCTTGCAACGGGTTCGCCGATCACCTTCGACGTGCCGGTCGCCGGCAAGTTCAACCTCACCGGCGGCTCGGTCATCGGACCGGAGTTCCTGTCGCTGTTCCTGGCGCTTTCCTTCTATACCGCAGCCTTTATCGCCGAAATCGTTCGGGCAGGTATCCGTGGCGTGTCAACGGGACAGACCGAGGCAGCCCACGCGCTGGGCGTCCGGCCCGGTCTCACGACCCGCCTCGTCGTCGTGCCGCAGGCGATGCGGATCATCATTCCGCCACTCACCAGCCAGTATCTCAACCTGACCAAGAACTCGTCGCTGGCGATCGCCATCGGCTACGCAGACTTGGTTGCCGTCGGCGGAACGATCCTCAACCAGACTGGTCAAGCGGTCGAGATCGTGTCGATCTGGATCATCGTCTACCTGTCGTTGAGCCTGTCGACGTCCTTGCTGATGAACTGGTTCAATGCCCGCATGGCCCTGGTGGAAAGGTAAGATCATGAACACGCACCAGGGAAATTTCGTCCGCACTTCGATGATCGAGGCTGCACCCGCTCCCATACTGACGGGCGGCCTTGCCTACTGGCTTCGCAAGAACCTCTTTGCGACGCCGAAGGATTCGATTCTTACGATCATAAGCCTGCTCGTGCTCGCCTGGCTCGTACCGCCGGCAGTGCAATGGCTCTTCATCGATGCCGCCTGGACGGGCGGCGGGCGTGGGGTCTGCGCCACCGTCGCACAGGGCGGCTCGCAGCCGGACGGCTGGAGCGGCGCGTGCTGGGCCTTCGTCAATGCCAAGTTCGACCAATTCCTCTTCGGGCGTTACCCGATCGAGGAGCGCTGGCGGCCGGCCCTCATCGGCATCCTGTTCATCCTGTTCCTGACGCCGATGCTGATCCCGAAGGTCCCCTACAAGAACATTAATGCGATCCTGCTTCTCGTCGTGCTACCGATCCTGTCGCTTATCCTTTTGCCAGGCGGTTGGTTTGGTCTGACCTTCGTCGAAACCCCACTGTGGGGCGGCCTGATGGTGACGCTGGTGCTGTCGTTCGTCGGCATCGCGGTATCGCTGCCCCTAGGCATCCTGCTTGCGCTTGGCCGAAAATCGACCATGCCGGTGATCAAGATGCTGTGCACGTTCTTCATCGAAGTTGTGCGCGGCATCCCGCTCATCACCGTTCTGTTCATGGCCAGTGTCATGCTGCCGCTGTTCCTGCCGCAGGGTGTGACCTTCGACAAGTTCCTGCGCGCGCTGATCGGCGTGTCGTTCTTCGCCTCCGCCTATATGGCCGAGGTGGTGCGCGGCGGTCTGCAGGCGATCGGCAAGGGGCAGTATGAGGGTGCCGATTCGCTCGGCCTCAGCTACTGGCAGAAGATGAACCTCATCGTGCTGCCGCAGGCGCTGAAGCTGGTGATCCCCGGCATCGTCAACACCTTCATCGGACTGTTCAAGGATACGTCGCTGGTTTCGATCATCGGCATGTTCGATCTGCTCGGCATCGTCCGGCTGAACTTCTCGGATGCCAACTGGGCCTCGGCGGTCACGCCGATCTCCGGGCTAATTTTCGCAGGCTTCATATTCTGGCTTTTCTGCTTTGGTATGTCGCGCTATTCAGGCTTCATGGAACGTGTGCTCGACACGGCCCATAAACGATAAAAGGGGGGAACCGCATGGCAAATACAGCCACTGCTTCCAAGATGACCGTATCCGCGACCGACGTTGCGGTCGAAATCAACGGAATGAACAAATGGTACGGGGACTTCCACGTTCTCCGTGACATCAACCTGAAGGTCATGAAGGGCGAGCGTATCGTCATCGCCGGCCCGTCGGGCTCCGGCAAATCGACGATGATCCGCTGCATCAACCGACTGGAAGAGCACCAGAAGGGCAAGATCGTCGTCGACGGCATCGAGCTCACCAACGACCTGAAGAAGATCGATGAAGTGCGCCGCGAAGTCGGCATGGTGTTCCAGCACTTCAACCTGTTCCCGCACCTGACTATCCTGGAAAACTGCACGCTTGCACCGATCTGGGTTCGCAAGATGCCGAAGAAGCAGGCCGAAGAAATCGCGATGCACTTCCTGAAGCGCGTCAAGATCCCAGAGCAGGCCCTCAAATATCCAGGCCAGCTTTCGGGCGGTCAGCAGCAGCGCGTGGCGATCGCCCGCTCGCTGTGCATGAAGCCAAAAATCCTGCTGTTTGATGAGCCCACTTCGGCGCTCGACCCGGAAATGGTCAAGGAAGTGCTCGATACGATGGTCGGCCTTGCTGAAGAAGGCATGACCATGCTGTGCGTGACCCACGAAATGGGCTTTGCCCGCCAGGTCGCCAACCGCGTGATCTTCATGGACCAGGGCCAGATCGTCGAACAGAACTCGCCTGCCGAGTTCTTCGACAATCCGCAGCATGAGCGCACCAAGCTCTTCCTCAGCCAGATCCTGCACTAGGCATCCGAGCTAGACTTCAAACAGAAAGCCCGCCTTTCCGGCGGGCTTTTTTGCTATCTGGCCGTCGTGAAATGCGGTCACTCGACGTGATAGCGCAGCATACCGACCGACCAGCGGATGCCGCGCTTATCCAGGTCCTCGGTCCAGGTCTTCTGCAACCGCGAGACTATTTCGCTCAAGGTCTCGCGCGCGCGGAGCTCGACCTTGAGTCCCCGTGCCTTCGGCGCGACCGCCGCCAGATCAACGGGATCGTTGACCACCAGGGCAACGAACGCACTCTCACCTTCGCCCGATGCTTCGAAGTCGAAGCCGTAATATTCGTCCGGCAGTGTCAAAGGCACGTTGGCGCTGAGTGGGGTAATCTTCTGCGCGAACTCGTTGGGAAAGATCTGGGTTGCTGCGCCCTCTGCATTGACGTCGAGCAGGATGAGGCTCCCGGCAATCTTGCTTGCGACCGTCAGCTTGAACACGTCACCGGCCTTCATCGACGTTGGCCTGTCGATGCCGAGGGTCACGTCACCAGCGTCGGCCTTGCCGACGATATCGCCGACCGCATCGATTGCATTCGCATCCTGATAGCTTACCTGGCCGGTACTGCTGCCGGTAACGGGCTGATACCGAGCCTTCGCATCCGCACGCGCCTGTACCGGCACTATGGCACTGGCACCGAGGTTCTGCGCCTTCGTCTCCAGTTGCGGGTCGAGGGTCTCGCATTTTTTCTGCGAGGCGCAGTAAGCGGCAGATTGCACCGTGACATATTCGAAAAGCTCGGCGTTGCTGGTCAGGCCATTGGCGTTCGCGTCCGCCGCCGCCCCCATCTGCCCGGCGACATAGGCCGCGGTGAAGACACCGTGACGGCTTTCGACGGGCAGCCGCACATCGTCCCAGGCCACCTGATAGGGCGCGCTTGCGCTCCAGGCAACGGTACCGCTTTCGTTGACGTGGGCCGGCTTGTCGACGACGCCGAGATCGATCCGCAGCCCGCGCGTCAGTGCCTGCTCCACCGGTTTCGCCACGGGGCGCGGTAGGAAACGCGCGCCGTCGATGCCTGCGGACACATCGTTGGAGAGCGACCGCGAGATCGTGCCAGAGTGACAGGCGTCGATCACCAGGGTCACCGCCCTGCCCTTCAAGCGTTCGAGGATGGCATCGAGCTCGTCATCAGTGATGGCGCCATCCCAATCCTTGTTCTTGGCGACCAGATCGAATGGCGCCAGCGCCTCATCCATGCCGTCGTCCTCGTCGTCATCGAGATCCGTCACCTGAAGACCGTGACCCGAATAATAGAGATAGGCCCGGTCACCGGGCTGCGTGCCCGCGACCAGCCATTCTTCGATCGACGACAGGATGGCCGCGCCCGTCGCCTGCTCATCCTTCAGTACTCGGATCGCGGAACGATCGAAGCCGAGTGTGCCTGTCAGCAATCCTTCCATGGCAACGAGGTCGTTTTTCGGGCCGTGCAGGAACAGCTTCGGCGGCAGGTTCTGATAGTTTCCTATCCCGATGAGCAAGGCCCGGTCCGCAGCCAAGACAGGCGAACAGGTCCCCAGCGCCATGAGCGGCAGCAGGAAACGCCAGACACCGATGTCCGCGGTCATTGCCCGCGCTCCCGCGTGTAGAGCGGTTGGATAGCGACGGCACTGTCGGTGCCGTCCAGCCGCTCTTCCAGAAGGCGCAGAAACTCGGATGCCTCGACGCCTGGGCTGGATAAAGCAGCAACCACCGCATCGATCGGGGCGTTTGTCGAGACGACCACAAGATGATCGGCGCCAAAAGGTTTGACCACCTCCAGGTCCCTGAGCTTGAACACATGGCTGCCGGAGCCCGAGACCTGGGCATCGAGAAGCTGGACTTCCCCGGTATTAGCCAGATTGAACACCAGCATGTTCGCGTATCCGGACTGCGGAGCGTCGAAGTTCAGGCGGTCGCCTGATGAATAGATGTCCTTGACCGGCGTCAGCGAGACTTTGCCCGGGTTCTGCGCGGCAAGCACCTTCAGGAAATCAAGAAGGATGAATTTATCGACCACACCCTGCACCATGTCGGCAGCGACTTGTTCGCCGGCAACGTCGCCGTTCGGCGTGTAGAATGTGCCGCTCGTGGCATCCCATCGATAGGGAACACCGCTGCCACCGACATTTTCAAGCGTCGGCGCTGTGCCGTTGACGCTGAGCGCCAGCGTTCCTGTCCAACCCATGTCTCGGGCGGGCTTCAGCTTTGACGACCGGCCTGTTGCTGCTGCACCATTGCCGTCTGCCAGCGCCGCACTTCTCGGCAGCGACAGGACGATCTCCCTGTCCGATCGCGGCACCTGTGGTGTGAAGTTCGGCACCTGCAGCGCCTCGGACTGGAGCTTGACGTTGGAGAAGACGTAATCCTCGAGTTCGACCCGCGAAATCAGCCCGTCGCCATCGCGATCGGCGGCCCCCTCAAGCGCGCGGGCGAAACTCCAACTGAGCGCGCCGCGCGGCTCGCCTTCAATCACCACCTCCGGTGTCAGCTGGCTCTCAAGCGATGCGGCAAGGATAGTCACCTGCGACAGGTCCGCATCCTTCACCGCCGCGCCGGAAACCGCCTCTTGCGACGGCGGCGGCAACTGCGCCCGCACCGTCGGTGCGAGCCGCGTCTTGCCGGAGATCGATCGGTTCATGCCGCCGGAATAACAGCTGTCGGAGACAAACAGCACCTGGACACCCTTGGCCTCAGCTTCCGCGAACCAGGCATTGAGTTCATTGTCGACGATGATCTCCTTTGCCGTCTCCTCGGCCCGGCTACGATCGAATCCCGGCAACTCCAGAAACTCATCAAGCCCATCCGGCTCGCTGCCGGCGACAAGTTCCGGCATCTGGGCGCCGTGACCGGCATAAGTGAAGATGATCATGTCGCCTTTTGTCGCGGCACCGACAAGTTCCAGCCAGCCGGCGCGGATCGCGTCCTTCGTCGCCTTTTCGTTGATGAATTCGCGGATGGTGCCGACGTCCGCCGTCTTCAGTGCCTGGGCAACGTCGCGCGCATCCTTGACCGCGCCATCGAGGCTGACCTCATGCGGATAGACGTCGACGCCGACGACAAGCGCCGACGTGGCCGCCAGCGCCGGCAGACCCGCTAGACTAAAGAAAGCGCACGAAATCAGAGCCTTGCGCAGCACAGCCTATTTCTCCACATCAACTTCGACGCGGCGATCCAACTGATGTAGCATCGCTTCGTCGTAGGCACCCGGATCATCCGGTTTGAACGGCTCCTCCTCGCCCTTGCCAATCGTCGTCCAGGTGCCCTTGTAGCCAGCACCGACAAGATAGTTGGCAAGCGCCTCGGCCCTTGCCAACGACAGTTTCAGGTTCGCCTCAGCGCTGCCGATCGGATCAGTATGGCCGATCAAGGTAATTGCATCCGCCTTTGCCGATTTCAGGCACTCGAACAAATCCTTTGCCGACTGCAACCCTTCAGGCGTGAACTCGGCTGTTCCGAAGACATAGCGAACCGGCGTCGCCTTCTTTCTGATCGAGACACCGCGATAGGAGAACTTGCAGGCGCCGCGCATCGCAAGCTTCACCGGCTTGATTGCTGCAAGCCGCATCTCGGAGGCGAGCCGATCGAGGCGCAGAATGTAAGCCTTGTCCGGCGCCATCCACTCGGGCGTCAGTTCCTCGTTGGCCGCATCCTCAAGTGCCTGCTGGTAATAGGTTGCCGCACGTTCATAGTTCTTTCGCTCCCGGTCGATGTCGCCGAGCGCGTCGAGGATCTGCCAAGGCCCACCGACGTCGCTCAGCACAGCTTCAAGCTCACCCTCGAAAGTATCGAGCCTGGCACCGGCCCCGACTGCGTTGGCGATGCGATTGAACGTTGCTAGCGCCGCTACACGCCGGGTAAGCGCTGCCTCGGTACTCGAACATGCATTCGTGCGCTCCGGCGCGGCCGCTGCCCGCGCCCCGACCTCGTCGCCCCTGTTGAGAGCCTCCGAGGTTTTCACTAACGCGTCGCAGGCGCGCGCCGGGTAAGCGGGCGGCAAAAGCATTGCGGATGCGACGATCAACCCTTTCATCAATTCATCCATCGCGCATCCGCTATTCTCTAATCTCGAAAGTTACCATCTGCACGCTGCTGGCGCCGTTGTCGGCCTGCGCCTTCTTCGCGAGATTGACCGCCAATCCGCGCGTCGGCGGCAACTTCGATTGGGCGACGAATGCGCGCGCTTTCTCCACCGTGAGCCTTTGATCGGCCAGACCGCCAACCCGGCAGAAGGCCAGCATGGTTTCGGCGGGCGCTGCCGTATCGAAGGTCAGCGTGCCGGTTCCCGGCTGCGGGATCAGCCTGCTTTCGCCGGGCTGCAGCGTCGTGTGGCCGATCATCTCATCTGGGATGATTTCGACATTGCCGTTTTCCTCGACATAGAGGATCTGCAGTTCGCAGGCCTGATTGACGCTGAGTTCGAACGACAGCTGGTCACCGACCTTGGCCGTCGTCGTCGGCACCTTCAAGGCAAGCTCAAGCTTGGTGCCGCCAGCCTTCTCCTGCTTGCGATAGTCAGGCGCGGCTGCGGCTACGGATTGCGGTTTTTCCTCCGACTGCTGCTCGGTGCCGGCAACGACGATCGTGCTGGTATCGAGCGGGCGCCGCTGGGCGAGCGGCTCCAGCAACAGGGCATATTGCTGTTCGACCTCGTTGCGCGGAACAGTCCCGCCAGCTTCGAGCGTCGTGACCCAATCAAGCCCGAGACGCAGGACATCCACTTCCGCTACTCGCTTGATCGCCTCAGAAAACTGCTGCGGCGTCATGTCGAACTCCGCCGCCAGAGCATCGAAGTCGAGCTCATCTTCATACTTGTCGGCAAAGTAGGTGACGATCTCGGCGTCGCCGGGTGCGTGCTTGCTCTGAAGCCCGCCATCCGGCGTCGGTTCGGTTACGTCGAGTTTTTGCAGAGCCTCGACGAAGCGTTCGCGGTCCTTGCGGTAGGCCTCGTCCAGCTCCTCCTGCTTCACGTACATGGCCAACAGCACGCCCTGCTGGTCCTTGCTGAACAGCGTCGACGTGGCGATATGCTCGCGCAACTGATCACGTTTCGACAGAATGCCATCGGCGTGGCAATCGAAGCAGGAGCGGGCATTGACGATCTCCACGCCCTTGCCGATCGGCCGGTCACGGAACGAAACGATGGTCGTCGGCCCGACATCGAGCTGTTTTCCTGCCGCGGTCGACAGATAATAACCCTGCATGCCGTTGGGCAGTGAAAAGATCATCTCGCCACCGTCGTGCTCGAACGGCACAAGGCCGGCATCGAGCGCACCCAACTCCTTGGGTCCATGCGGAAAACGCTTGAGCACCTGTTTGCCGACATCGCCGGCGAAATCGTAGGATTTCCAATAGTAGCCGCCAAACGGCATGTCGTGACGCTCGAGCATGCGATTGTGGTCCGATACGCCGGACGAACCGTCAGCAAAGCCGGCACGCAGAACGTTACGCCGCCTTATGTTGTCGTCGACATCGATCTTGAAGCGCGTTTCCAGCTCGCGAATATGCGTCGGCAGCTTCATCAGTCTGTTATAGACCTCCGGCCGGGCGCCATTGCTCATGAACCAGTCGATCCGCATGATCGGCAGTTGCGTATGCGTCTCGGTGGAAAGCGCCTGAAGCGACGCATCGCTCGTCGGATCAACGCCGTAGAAATAGCGCTTGATCAGGAAATCGTAATCAGCGTTATCCCACTGCAGCTCGCGCAGATCGACCCGGACGAGCAGACCATTGGTGCCGTCCACCTCCGCCGGCACCACCAGCTTCGGGCCATAGGACAAGGAATTCAGCAGCTTCTTGAAGCCACCGGCCAGCACGTCCATGCGCTTCATGAACGTGGCGTCGTCTTCGCAACCCATCATGCCGTTATACTGGTCACGGTAGGAGAAATAGCGCATGTGCTGACGATCAAGCGCACTGACCTTGGAAATGTCCTTGAGCGCCGCCTCGACGAACTGGTCATGGGACAGCATCGGGCGCGATCGGGCGGGTTTGGTGGCTGCCGTCTGCGGCAGGTTCTTTTCGCTGAGCGAATTGATCCAGTCCTCGAGCACCTTGACCTCTTCGTCCGTCGGGCGCTTGCCAAGCGGCATGCGGCCGCTGGTGACCGAGGTGAAGAGGCGCGATTTCGCAGCATTGCCCGGCGTGACGAAATTGGCATCGGCGGCGATCGACGTCAGCTCACCGGCGGGGTAGCTGCCTTGAGAGCTTTCACCCGGCCCATGGCAGTTGCGGCAATACTTGCCGATGAAGGCATCGGCCTGTTGGGCGAGTTCGGCATTGTCGCCGGTCAGCGCCGTCGAGGCCGTGGTCTCCTTGCACACTGCCGTCACAGACTGCGCCACCGGCGCCGGTGCTTTCACCTCGCGATCGGACAGGAACGCGTAGATCGCGCGACGATCGTCGTCGCTGAGTATCGAAAGTCCCTTGGCGATCCGTCGCATGACCGGGTCGCTGATCGGTGCGCCCGAAAGCTTCTTGCCTTCGTCTATAAGGCCCGTGGTAAACACTTCCGGCGCAGTGAGCCCCGCCATCTTCGCCTTGCCGATATCCGGTGCGACCGCACCGGTCAGCCCCTTCTCGCCGTGAAAAGCTCTTTCCAGGTCGAGCCCATAAGTCGTCGTGCGCGGCGTGTGACAGTCGCCACAGCCACCGACATTTTCGACCAGGTAACGGCCACGCTCCATCTGCGACGCTTCGCGCGGCTGGTAGGCTTGAACTGTGAAATTGCTGCGTTTCCAGAGAGTTATGGTCGTTTGCCGACTAAAAGGAAAAGCGATCTCATGTTCCTTCGAGACGGCGTCTGATTGCGGCAAGGTCTCGACGTAAGCCTTGATATCGAGCACGTCCTCCGGCTTCATACCGCCATAGGATGTGTAGGGCATGACCGGGTAGAGATTGTTGCCGTCACGATCAAGCCCGACCATGACAGCGTTGAGGAACTGGGCGTTGCTCCAGCCACCGATGCCGTTGGCATGGGGCGAAATGTTCGGCGCGTAGAAAGTGCCGATCGCCGTGTTCATCTCCATGCCGCCGGACAGCAGTCCAGTTTCGTCGCCCGACCCGTGGCAGGCGCCACAACCAGCGGCGTTGAACATGTACTTGCCGTTCTCGACATTCGCCTTGTAGGTCGAGAAGGCGTCCTCGGCGAAAGCGTCGCGCACCGATGCGACGCCGGGACAGAGCATGGCGGCCAGCAGACCGGCGGCCAGAGCCAGTGCGTGCCTATTGCGGATGCCGGCACCTGACGAGACGTTCGCTCGCATTTCACGCAGACTGCGCATGGCCGTACTCCCTTAATCCAAAAATCTTCAATAAAACTGCTATCGAAACTGAAACTGTTCGAACTCTACGCGACGCGGCTTCTTTCCAAGCTCTTTCAACCCTTTGACGATCGCCTCCCGCAGCGGCGCAGGACCGCAGAACCAAAGATCGGCCTCGCCCGGATCGATGACGCTGCCCGCCGCCAGTTTGGCCGCGTCCAGCCGCCCGTCTGTGGCCGAATCGTGCAGCACGAAGCTGAAGTTGCCGAGCTTTTCCGCCTGCGCCTCGAAGGTTTCAAGGCCGATGGCTTCCTTTCGGTCGCGCACGCAATAGAC
>Ga0247819_10001899_pt1 | contig 11062 bp, 10 predicted proteins | sample 13C_Xylose_Day6_FD_193428 | JGI IMG/M metagenome (GOLD analysis project Ga0247819, IMG submission 193428) | Soil microbial communities from agricultural site in Penn Yan, New York, United States - 13C_Xylose_Day6 | ecosystem: Environmental > Terrestrial > Soil > Agricultural land | place: USA... | reverse complement strand
GTAAATACTAGCTTATAAAAATCCAGAGTGAAATTTCGGAGTCTTTCAAGAAGTATGAAAAAGGAGATGGGGTGCTAGGGGTCGAGTGTTCGAATCACTCCGTCCCGACCATATAATTCAAGGGGTTACGAGACTTTATCTTGCGACCCCTTTTTATTTTTAAGCGTTTTTGCCCCTACAAAACGACTGGCTCTGGGTGGAATCTTCCACAAAAACCACGACCGGAATTTGTCCCAGGGGCATTCCGTCCAGATTCATAAATGGCTTGACCACGATTTTTTTAGACTCATACTGTCGCACCTTTACCCGCGCTATAGGCGCGAGCGCGGTCTATCAATAAGTCTCATATGAGCATTTGCCAGGATTGTCGGAGCCTAGCGTGAACTCACCTCCGGCTTCGCCGCCTAAGCTGACCCCTTTCAATACACTCCTAATCAGTGCTCGGGAGCTCACCATAATTTCCAGGTGTAATCGACATTCAGCCGCAGCTCATTGTCATCCCGATGGCTGGCCTGAGCGTTGAAGTCGTTGCGGTACCAAGCGTTGCGCACGCGCAGGGCCAGGCCTTTAAGGGGCGTGCCCTGCAGCACGTAGGAGATCTCGATATCCTTTTCGCTCTCTTTCAGGTTGGAGCCTCCGAGCTTGGGCAACTCGATATTGTCGCCGCTCACGTAACGCAGCATACCGTTGAGCCCTGGCAAGCCTAAGGCGACGAAATTGTAGTCATAACGAACTTGCCAACTGCGCTCCCTGGGGTTAAGAAACTCGGAGCTCAGCGTGCCTTCGGTGATGACTAAAGGCTCGGTGCCGAACAGGTAGGGCATGGCGGTTTTGCCGGTCAGTTGCATGTAGCCGGCACCGAATTTATGAGCACCCAAGGCATAGGTGAGCATCAGTGCCGCATTGCGATTGTCGACGGGACCGGCGTTGGCCGCGCCGTCTTCGCCAGTAACGAACAGGCGAAAATCGCTTTTCAGACGGCCAGTTCCCATGGGTTGATTGTCGACGAAACCATAGAAATCCTTGCGATACAGGTCTGCAAGTTCAGCGTGGTAGTACTTGAATGTCAGTTGCGGTGACCAGGCATAGTCGCCGCCGAGGAAGGTGAAACGGTCTGATTCGGCGGCGCCGTTGAAGCGCCCGTTTGGCGAGCCCACCGACATCTTCTGGTAATCGGTGGAGTCTCGCAGGTTGATGCGGTCCAGCCAGCCGGCATGCAAAGTCAGGTTCTCGAATTCCCCGGACTTGAGATACGCGCCGCGGAAAGTCTGGGGCAGCAAACGGGTCGGGCTGGCGAAAGCTATCGGCAGGAAGGTGCTGATCGTGCCCAGTTGCAATTCGCTCTTCGATGCTCGGACCTTGCCCGTCAGGCCCAGCTCCGAATATTCCCTGGCCGGTTCGCGGGTGGTGGGGTTATACGGCAGCAGGCCGGTCCCTGTACGATCAGGCGAAGAGTCCAGGCGCACACCAAGTAAGCCTTGGGCGTCCAGGCCGAAACCGACGGGGCCCTCGGTATAGCCCGAGCGCATATTGAGGATGAAGCCTTGTGCCCACTCGCGGGCGGCGGCCTGTGGCGTGGCATTCACATAATTGCGATCGAAATAATAGTTTCGCATCACCATATCGGCGTGACTGTCGTCGACGAAACCGCTGGCACAAGCCTGGCCAATAGACAAAACGCAGGTGCAGGCGCAGAGCGCTACAAGAGAATTCCTGAGCATGGCAGTGTTCACTTTTATTGTTGTAGGGGTAAACCCGCTCCTTCTCGGAGCGGGGAGAAACAGATAGAAATCAGTCGGCGTGGGCACCGTTGCGGCGTACGGACAGGTAAAACATCGCCAGCGCCGCGATAACAATCCCGGGGGCCGAAACCAGCATCACACCCGTCGTGCCGGCCCCAAGCGCCAGCATCTTGCCGGCCACCAATGGGCCGCTCATTGCCCCCAGACGGCCGATGGCGACTGCACTACCCACGCCGGTGGCGCGCACCGACGGGCGATAAAAATGCGGTGCCAAGGCATACAGCACACACTGCCCGCCAGTGGCGAAAAAACCCGCAACGAAACCGGCGGCCAGCATGCTCTCCCACTGACTGGCCAGGCCCAGAACGGTCAACGACGCAAGAATGCCAACGTAGATCAGCGCCGACAGTGCCCACGCAGGGAGGCGATCCATCACCCAGCCCAGCAGCAATGTGCCGATTGCCGCGCCAAACTGCAGCGTCAGCATCACCCAACTGGCCTGGCGAGCGCTGAAGCCTTGGCCGATCAACAAGCTGGGCAACCAGTTGATCAGGATGTACACCACCATCAGCGTAAAGAAGTAGCTGACCCAGATCATTGCAGTCGGAAGAGCTGCACCTTGACGGAACAAGCCCTGAACCACACCGACAGGCGCCGCGTCCCTGACGCTGCGAAACACTGCCGATTCCGGCAGATAAAACCCCAGCAGTGGCACGATCAACAGCGGCACGACACCACCGACGTAGAAGACCACCTGCCAGCCACCCACCAGGTCGGCGATGCCAATGCCGGCCGCTAACGCGGCTCCCAACGGAACACCGCAATACATCAGGCTCACGGCGGTGCCACGCAGGCGCGGGCCAGCCACTTCACTTGTCAGGGCGATCAAGTTGGGCAAAGCAGCACCCAGGCCCACGCCCGTGAGGCAGCGCGCAACCAGCAGGCTGTTGAAATCCCAAGCCATCGCGGTGACCAGCGAGAACAGCCCGAACAGCGCTACCGACGCCATCAGCACGCGTTTGCGGCCGATGCGATCAGCCAATAAACCACCGAGGAAGGCACCGGGCAGCAGGCCGAAAATCCCGGCGCTGAAGACCCAGCCCATGGATAATTTGTCCAGTTGAAAAGCGGCTGCCATTCCTTGTGCGGCGATGCCCGTGGCCTGCAGGTCAAGGCCTTCCATCAGGGCGACGAGGAAGCACAGACCGATGGTCCGTGTCATGTGCAGCGGTGTTGTCACAGTGAGCGATGTCATGGGTAATACCCGTTTTATTGTTGTAATGGGCAGAACAGAACCGACCGGTCGCTGCGTGGGCGACCCGTCGGTGTGGTGCCTGGTTTCAGCGCTTGAGCAGGTCCAGCGCCACATCAACGATCATGTCTTCCTGGCCACCGACCATCCGGCGCTTGCCCAGCTCGACGAGGATGTCGAGGGTCTTGAGGCCGTACTTGGCAGCGGCGATTTCGGCGTGGCGCAGGAAGCTCGAATAGACACCGGCATAACCCAGGGCCAGGGTTTCACGGTCGACCCGCACCGGACGATCCTGGAGTGGTCGCACGATGTCGTCGGCGGCATCCATCAACGTGTAGAGATCAGTGCCGTGGTCCCAGCCCAGACGTTCGGCGGCGGCGATGAAGACTTCCAGTGGCGCGTTACCGGCACCCGCTCCCATGCCGGCGAGGCTCGCGTCGATGCGGTCGCAGCCTTCTTCGACCGCGGTGATCGAGTTGGCCACGCCGAGCGACAGGTTGTGGTGCGCATGCATGCCGGTTTCGGTTTGCGGCTTGAGCACGGCCTTGAACGCACGAAAGCGATCCCGCACATCCTGCATATTCATCGCACCGCCGGAGTCGGCCATGTACACGCAGGTCGCGCCATAACTCTCCATCAGCTTGGCTTGGGCGGCCAACTGCTCGGCGGGAATCATATGGCTCATCATCAGGAAGCCGACGGTGTCCATGCCCAGCTCGCGGGCGTATTCGATGTGCTGTTTCGACACGTCGGCTTCGGTGCAATGGGTGGCGATGCGCACCACCCGGGCTCCGGCGTTGTAGGCCGCCTTCAGGTCGTGCACCGTGCCGATACCGGGCAGCAACAGCGTGGTGATTTTCGCGTGGCTGATCACGTCGGCGGCAGCTTCGATCCACTCCAGATCGGTGTGAGCGGCAAAGCCGTAATTAAAGCTCGAACCTTGCAAGCCATCGCCGTGGGCGACTTCGATCGAATCGACTTTGGCCTTGTCCAGCGCACGGGCGATATCCTGCACGTTTTGCAGCGAGTACTGATGACGGACCGCGTGGCTGCCATCGCGAAGGGTCACGTCGGAGATGTAGATTTTCTTGCCGTTCATGTTGATCTCCTCAGGTCTGTTGCATCGACTGCGCCATGCGCTCGGCGGTGGCCAAGGCTGCGGAGGTCATGATGTCGAGGTTGCCGGCGTAGGCTGGCAGGTAGTGGGCGGCGCCTTCGACTTCGAGGAACACCGACGTTTTGAGACCGGAGAATTTTCCCAGGCCCGGAATGTTCAGCGGCGCATCTTCAGGAATCACATCAAACTGCACGTGTTGTTTCAGGCGATAACCTGGCACGTAGGCCTGTACGGCGGCGGCCATCTCGACGATCGAGGCCTCAACCTCGGCCTGATCTGCGGCTGCGGATAACACAAACACCGTGTCGCGCATCATCAGCGGTGGCTCGGCCGGGTTCATCACGATGATCGCCTTGCCCTTGGCTGCGCCACCGATCACTTCGATGGCCTTGGAGGTGGTTTCGGTAAACTCGTCGATATTGGCGCGGGTTCCGGGACCGGCGGATTTGCTTGCAATCGAGGCGACGATTTCGGCGTAATGCACCTTGGCCACGCGCGAAACGGCGGCGACCATCGGGATAGTCGCCTGGCCACCGCAGGTGACCATGTTGACGTTGAGCTGAGCGAGGTTCTGCTCCAGATTGACCACCGGCACGCAATACGGGCCAATGGCCGCGGGCGTCAAGTCGATCAAACGGATGCCCGGTTTGATTGTGCGCAGGAACGCGTCGTTCTTGACGTGGGCGCCAGCCGAGGTGGCGTCGAAGACGAAGTCGATGTCTTTGAACACGTCCATGCGGGTCAGGCCTTCAACGCCTTCGTGAGTCACCGCCACACCCATGCGCTGGGCGCGGGCCAGGCCGTCGGAGGCCGGGTCGATGCCGACCATCACCGCCATTTCCAGGTGCCTGGCGTTACGCAGGATCTTGATCATCAAGTCGGTGCCGATGTTGCCGGAACCGACGATGGCGACTTTGAGTTTGTTCATGGTTGTTGCCTCATTTGCACGCAAGTCGCCGATCACTCGGCGCTGAACTGAACACCGACTCGACCGATGCCTTCGATCTCGGCCTCGAACCGGTCACCGGCAGCCACCGCCACCATCGGCCCGAGCGCGCCGGTCAGAATGATGTCGCCGGCACGTAGCGGCTCGCCCAGTCGCGCCATGGTGCGGGCTAGCCACACGGCCGCATTGAGCGGATGGCCCAGGCATTCGGCGCCGCTGCCGGTGGACACTTCTTCGCCATTGCGGGTCATGCGCATTGCCGCCTGGCGCAGATCCAGACCATCGAAGCGGCGCGCCGGGCCGCCGAGTACGAAGCAGCCACTGGAGGCGTTGTCGGCGACGGTATCGACAAAACGGATGTTCCAGCCCTGCACGCGACTGCCGACGATTTCCAGTGCCGGCACCACCGCACCCACCGCCGCCATGACGTCAGCAAACGTGGTGTCTGCAAGGGGCAGGTCGCGTTCCAGAATCAGTGCGATCTCGGCTTCGATCTTCGGTTGCAGTACGCGACCCACCGGAACAGTTTCGTCATCGCCGTAACACATGTCGGCGAACAGCGTGCCGAAGTCCGGCTGATCGACGCCCAGCTGTTGTTGTACCTTGGGGTTGGTCAGGCCGATTTTGCGACCGACTACGCGGCGCCCGGCGGCGATGCCGTGCGCGACATTGAGCCGCTGTATGGTGTAGGCCGCTTCGGCGTTGTCTTCACCGATCTGCTCACGCAAGGGCGCGATGGCTTCATTACGTGCTTCGGCCTGGCGGAGATCCGCGGCGAGCTGTTCCAGTGTGTCTTGAATGGCGTTCATATCGGCCTCGATCATCAGTGGGTCAGGAAGTCCAGGACCATGCGGTTGTACGTCTCGGCGTGCTCCCACTGGGCCCAGTGACCACAGCGGTTGAATACATGCAGTTGTGCGTCAGGCAGGCCAGCGAGCAGGCGCAAGCCAGTGTCCATGGGCACGAAGCGGTCTTCGCGGCCCCAGACGATCAGGGTCTGCGCCTTGATTTCGTGCAGGCGGTGGCTGAAATCCGGGAATTGTTTGGGATTGAGGGTGCTGCTCTTGACGAAGTTTTCCAGGTGATCGCGGCGTGCGAGGATGTTCTCCAGGCGCGTCTGGAACAGTTCGTCGGTCATGCTGCCGGCGTCGAAAACGAAGACGTTCATCATCTTCTTCAGATTCTCGATGGTCGGTTCGCGATACAACGCGCCAATCAACTTGATGCCTTCGGTCGGTTGTGGGACGAAGGCGCTTGGGCCACCGGTGCCACCGCCCATCAAGACCAGTTTGCCGACACGTTCCGGGTAGGCGAGAGCGAAGGCCACGGTGCTGTGGCCACCCATCGAATTGCCGATGATGTGCACGCGGTTCAGGTCCAGCGCATCGACCAGCCCTTTAAGCGCCTTTGCGTTGAGATCCGAACGTGAACCGCTGCAAACGATCGGGTCGCTTTTGCTCCAGCCCGGGCAGTCCATCAGGATTACCCGATAGCCGACAGACACCAACGGCTTGATGTTGCGGTGAAAGTTGGCCCAGCCGCTGGCGCCAGGGCCGGAACCGTGGAGCATGACCACGGTTTCGGCGTTCGGGTTTTCAGCGTTGTGGCCAACATCGTTGTAATGCAGTTGCAGATCCAGTTCGCCTTCTTTGATACGCACAAAGCGGCTGGTGGAAGCTTCGGTGAATGCTGTGGGAGTCATGGCAGTTCCTTCGAATCAGTGGGTATTGTTCAGCGGCCGGGCGCCAAGGGCAGCGAAGCCTGCGATCCACTCGGGAATCGGGCGGTAGTAACGGCCTTCGCTCTGATAAGGGCCGAAGGCGGACAACGCAGCGAAAGCGGCGACCCAGGTTTTCACTTCGTGGGTGGACTTGCCGGCGATGGTCGACAGCTCGTCATTACCCAGTGCATCGAGGTCACCCAGGCGACCCTGTTCCAGGCTGTCGAGAAACTGCTGGTCCCATGTCGGGTTGAGCGGATGCAGGCTGTTCTGGTCTTCGACGAAATCGCGGGCGGCCTGAATGACTCGCTGCTGGCGCGCCTGGCGTTCAACAGCCGGCAATTGGCGACCACTGCCCAACAAGCGGTCGGCCATGCGCGCATCGACCCTGGCCAACTCCGGCACCGGGGGTTGATGAGACAAACCACCGGAGGCCAGTAACAGCACGCGCTTGTTCAGCGACAGCGCCCATCGACCGATGGCTTCCCCGAGCAGACGGGCTCGTTTGAAACCGGGCAACGGCACCGCGACGGAGTTGATGAACACCGGAATCACCGGGCAGCCTTGCAGGCCACCCAGCAGCACTTCCAGCGGCTGGGCGAATGCGTGGTCGACCTGCATGCGGTAAGACACCGCAGTATCGACGCCGGCATCCAGCACGCTTTGGGCACAGGCTTCAGCCAGGGCCTTGGGCACGTCCAGCGCACCGGCGGCCGTGTCGAAATCGCCAATGGCGTCAGCGGCCATGCCAATGCAGAAGGCGGGCATCACATCGTAGAAAAAGCCGTTGTAGTGATCAGGGCCGAACAGCACGATCAGCTCCGGGTCGAATCGGGCAATGCGCTCACGTGCCTCGGCGATCATTGCATCGACCTCGGCCAGCACTTCAGGCGTCGGGTCGACGTAGCCCACCAAGGGTGTGTGCGACATACAGTGCAGATAGGCGCTCATTTCAAGCCACCTTGCTGGCAACAAGCGTCGCGGCAGGTTGTGGCAATGCCTTGAGCGCCAAGGCCAATTGATCGCAGGCCTGGCCGATGGTTTGCGGGATGGCCAACCCGGCGAGGAAACGGTCCGGACGCACCAGGGCGATAGAGGCTGATCCGCGGGCGAACCATTCCTTGAGCCGACCGGTGCTGTCACCGATGCGAATCACGCCGGGGCTGACGTCACTGGCTGCCTTGAGCTGAACGTCCGGCAGCACCTGGATAAACCGGGTACCCAGCGCTCGCCATTGTTCGATCTGCGCAGTGCTCAAACCCCAAGTCGGATCGCAGCCCCAGGCGATGATGGCAAAGTTTTCGCCGATCACTTCGTCGAGAAGTACATGCTCGCCGGCTTCGCTCAGCACCTGCGGCTGAATGAACATCTTGCCCACAGGGGAGGATTTGTCAGTCGGTACGATCAAGGCACCCTGGCTGTATTGCGGCATTGGCTTGAAGCGCATCTCCAGGAAGTAGCGTTTGACCGGCGGCACGTAATTGAGCAACCACGAAACGCCGTCACGCAGCGTGCCTTGCCAACGCTTGGGTGGCGCCAGCACGTGGCCGGCGAGCACCGACAGGTCGATCATCGCCTTGGCATGGTCACGGCGCTCCTGTTCGTAGCTGTCGAGCAGGCTGTCGGCGGCCAGGCCTTTGATTACCAGCGACAGCTTCCACGCCAGGTTGGAGGCGTCACGCATGCCACTGTTGTAACCCTGGCCTTGCCAGACCGGCATGATGTGCGCGGCATCGCCGGCCAGCAGCACCCGGCCCTGACGGAATTTGCCGGCCAGGCGCGCGTTGTGCGTGTATACACGGCTGCGGATCAGCTCGATGTTGTCCGGGTTCGGCAGTACTTTGCTTAGCAGCTTGCGCATGTTTTCCGGTTTGCTCAGCTCGACCTCCGTCTCGCCGGGCATGACCATGAATTCGAACCGACGCACGCCATGGGGCAGGGCGGCGGAAACGTAAGGGCGTACCGGATCGCAGCACAGGTAAACATGCGGCGTGCTGAGGGGGTCATTGGCAATGTCAACGACGATCCATTGGTTCGGCGCGGTCTTGCCTTCGAAGCTGATGTCCAGGCTGCGGCGCACCAGACTGTTGCCGCCGTCGCAACCGATCAGGTAGCGGGCGTGCAGGCGTTCGCTGCGGCCGTTCTGATCCTTGAGGTTGATTTGAACGGCACTGGCGCTTTGCTCAAAACTTTCAAGCTCACGGCTGAACAACACATTGACGTTGTCAAAACGCTGCAAGCCTTCGAACAATACGCGGTCGGCCAAGGGCTGAATGAAGGCGTTGCGACGGGACCAACCAAATTCGTCGGTTTTCGGCTGGATGTCGGCAAAACAACGACCCTTTGGCGTCAGGAAACGCATGGCATGCCACGGGGTGGTATGCGGCAGCACGGCGTCGGCGAGTCGGACCGCCTGGAAGGTACGCAGGCTTTCGTCGTCCAGGCCGATGGCGCGAGGGTAGTCGATTAGGCTGTCGAGCTTTTCCACCAGTGTGACGTTCACGCCACATTGACCCAGGTAATTGGCGATCATCAAGCCGACAGGACCGGCGCCGACGATGGCGACGTCAGTGGTCAGCTCCAATGTGGAAGGAGTGGGTGCAGGACTCATGGGTATCTCCGTACAGCGCTTTTGGATTTCTTGTTGGGCGCAGTATGGAAATCACGAGGCTGGTGGACAACGACAACCCTTGCTAGTGTGCACCAGGTGCACATTATTGATTTGTAACTAAAATAAGGTGTTTCATGAGCGTAGCAGAATACAAGGCCGTGCGCGGACTGATGCGCGGTCTGGCTCTGATCAACTGTTTGAACCGTTTCGACGGCGGAGCCAGCACGGCGCAACTGGCTGAGCAGAGCGGCCTGCATCGCACCACGGTGCGGCGCTTGCTGGAAACCTTGCAGGCCGAGGGATATGTGCGCCGCAGCGAGTCGGATGACAGCTATCGACTGACCCTTAAAGTACGCGAACTCAGTGAAGGCTTTCGCGATGAGCAATGGATTTCTTCCATTGCTGCACCACTGCTTGGCGAGTTGCTTCAAGAGGTTGTCTGGCCCACCGATCTGTGCACGCTGGACGGCGATGCCATGGTGATTCGTGAGACCACCCATCGGTTCAGTCGCCTGTCGTTTCACCGATCCATGGTCGGCCGCCGCTTACCTTTGCTCATGACCGCGACCGGGCGCGCGTACTTTGCATACTGCTCGCCCGCTGAGCGAGAAGAGCTGATTGAGTTGATGATCAGCCGGGAGGATGAGCAATCGGCGTTTGCCGCGGACCAGCGATTTGTCGATCGATTGGTGGAGCACACGCTCGCCAAGGGCTACGGCGAAAACAACTCCCACTGGGGCGAAGAGCGCAAGATCGCCGCCATTGCGATCCCGGTCATGCACGAAGAACGGGTGATGGGCTGCCTGAATCTGGTGTACATCGCCAAGGCGATGCCCGTTGCGGAAGCGGTCCGCCGTTATCTGGGGGCCATGCGCGGGGTGGTGGCGAAGATCGAAGCAGGAGTCGTTGAGGGCCGGTAAGGCCTTTACAGTTCACAGATCAAAACCATGAAAGGTAGCAAAACCCGCTACCGGTTCCCGTGCCGTGGCGAGGCTGTTTTCGGGTGCATTGCGATCCTCGTGCCCTAATGCAATCCCATAGACCAGGATATGGTTGTCAGGCAGCGCAAGGTGTCGGCGCACGATCTGGTGGTACGACGCAAACGCCGCTTGTGCGCAGGTATGAATGTCATAGCCCCGAGCAGCAAGCATTATGTTCTGGATAAACATGCCAAGGTCCATGTAGCTGCCGGTGTTCAGTCGGCGGTCCAGGCCGATCAACAACCCCGACAGGGGCATCGAAGAACACATAGTTGCGCAGGGTTTGCTGCTCACGTGCTTCGAGGTCGCTACTGCCAATGCCCAGCGCTTCATACAGATCGAAGCCCACTGTGCGGCGGCGACTTGAGTAAGGCTCTAACCATTGATCCGTATAGTACTGATACTCAGGTGTGTGTTCACCGGTATTGGTGACCGGCCGCCTGGTGAATATCCGCACACAGTGCCTGCATGGTGTTGCCAGTCAATACGTGGACATGCCAGCGCTGGACATTGTTGCCGCTTGGCGCGCGGGCGGAGACTTCCAATAAGGGCCACCGTTCTGGTGTTTAAGGACCCGCGCTCACAGGAGTTGCTCAGTCGTATCGAGCGCCTGGCGCCCAGTGAAGCCAACACGTTGATCATCGGTGAAACCGGAACCGGCAAGGAGCTGGTTGCCCGCCATATTCATAATTTG
>Ga0247819_10001898_pt1 | contig 11070 bp, 9 predicted proteins | sample 13C_Xylose_Day6_FD_193428 | JGI IMG/M metagenome (GOLD analysis project Ga0247819, IMG submission 193428) | Soil microbial communities from agricultural site in Penn Yan, New York, United States - 13C_Xylose_Day6 | ecosystem: Environmental > Terrestrial > Soil > Agricultural land | place: USA... | reverse complement strand
GCCGTAGACGCCCTGCTGGCCGGAGGCCGGGTCACGGGTGAAGGCGACGCCGGTGCCGGAGTCGGGGCCGAGGTTGCCGAAGACCATGGAGCAGACGTTGACGGCCGTGCCCAGGTCGTGCGGGATGCGCTCCTGGCGGCGGTACAGCTTGGCGCGTTCGCCGTTCCAGGAGTCGAAGACGGCCTTGATGGCGAGGTCCATCTGCTCGCGCGGGTCCTGCGGGAAGTCCCGGCCTGCCTCGGTCTTGACGATCTTCTTGAACTTGGTGACGAGCTTCTTGAGGTCGGCCGCCTCCAGCTCGGTGTCGACGGTGACCTTCTTGGCCGCCTTCGCCGCCTCCAGCGCGTCCTCGAACAGCTCGCCGTCGACGCCGAGGACGGTCTTGCCGAACATCTGGATGAGGCGCCGGTAGGAGTCCCACGCGAACCGGTCGTCGCCGGCCTGCTTGGCCAGGCCCTGCACCGACTTGTCGGAGAGGCCGATGTTGAGGACGGTGTCCATCATGCCCGGCATGGAGAACTTCGCGCCCGAGCGGACCGACACGAGGAGGGGGTCGTCGGCCTGGCCCAGCTTCTTGCCCATCTTCGCCTCGAGGGCGTCGAGGTGCGCACTCACCTCGTCACGCAGTGCCGCCGGCTCCTCGCCACTGTCGAGGTAGGTCTTGCAGGCCTCGGTGGTGATGGTGAAGCCGGGCGGGACGGGAAGGCCCAGGTTGGTCATCTCGGCGAGGTTGGCACCCTTCCCGCCGAGCAGGTCCTTCAGGTCCTTGTTGCCCTCGGTGAAGTCGTAAACGAACTTCGCTACGTGGGGATCTTTGTTTTCCGACACGGGTCTCGACTCCTCGAGGACGCGGTGGCTGCCCTGACGGCGAGGAATGTACCCAGATCGAAGGAGTCTGGGTACGTCCACTTGTGTGTCATGCGCCTGTAACCAGTGGTCCGCCAGGGGATCGAAAGTCAAAGCTTGGCAAGCCGTGACGGCCGAGTGTTTTCACTTCTTGAACGCATCACCGCCCACCACGACCCCCTATCCGCTCATCTGAGCGGCAATCGCCACGTCTGATTTCGCTCGATGAACGATCAAGAGATGGCACTGAGTGCCACCCTTTGAGAAGTGCAGCCGCCCAAGATCCGCTCATCTGAGCGCAACCCTTATCAAGGGTGGCGAGAATCACGCTTCCACAGCGGACCGGATTTCACCATGCGGACCGGTCCCGGCCGCCCCGGAACACCCGCCGGATGAACGCACCGGTCAGCCCGCCCGTACGGGAGGGCGGCGGATCCGGACCCCCACGCCGGATCCGCCTCCGCACCGGGCTCCGCACGGAAGGAACCTCCGGGTTGCCTCTCTTCACCCGCCTGCGCGCCGCACGTCCGCGCACCCGTCCGCGCACCCGTCTGCGCGCCCGGCTGCGCGCCGCGCGGGAAGCGCACCCCGTCGCCGCCCGCGCCCTCCGTCTGACGGTCCACGTCCTCGCCGCCGCCCTCGTCGTCGGCGCGCTCCTGATGCCGAACACCGCACCGGCGCTCCGGCCCGACCGGTTCACCCGGATACCGGCCGAGGCGATCATCGGGGCGATCCTGCTGCTCGCCCTGCCCCGCCGGCCGCGGACCGTCGTGGCCGCGCTGTGCGGGGCCGGCATCGGCGTCCTGACCGTGCTGAACCTGCTGGACATGGGGTTCACCGAGTACCTGGGCCGCGGCTTCAACCTCGTGCTCGACTGGGGGCTGCTCGACGACGCCCAGACCTATGTCGCGGACGCGCTGGGCGGCACCGCGGCCACCGCCGCCGCCGTCGGGGCGGTCGTCCTGGCACTGCTCCTCGTCGCCGTGACGGCGCTCGCCGCCGTCCGGCTCGGCGACCTGCTGGCCCGGCACCGCACCCGCTCCGCCCGGGGCGCGCTGATCGCGGCGACCGCGTGGGTCGCCTGCGCGGCGCTCGGGGTGCAGCTCGCCGGTCTGCCCGTCGCCTCCGAGCGGGCCGCCGGCGCCCTGAAGGGGCAGACCCGGCGGGTGGTGGAGACCCTGCGCGACGAGGCGGCGTTCGAGAAGGAGTCACGGGCGGACACCTTCGGCGCCACTCCCCCGGAGCAGCTCCTCCCGGACCTGCGCGGCAAGGACGTCGTCTTCGCCTTCATCGAGAGCTACGGCCGCGCCGCCGTCGAGGACCCCCTCGTCGCCCCGGGCGTCACCCGCACCCTCGACACCCGCACCGCCGCCCTGGCGCGGGCCGGCTTCCACGCCCGCAGCGGCTGGCTCACCTCCGCGACCTACGGCGGCAGCAGCTGGCTCGGCCACTCCACCGCCCTGTCCGGCCTGTGGGTCGACAACCAGCAGCGCTACCGCACCGTCACCGCGGGCGACCACCTCACCCTCACCAGGGCGTTCCGCGAGACGGGCGCCTGGGACACCGTCGGCGTCATGCCGGGCGTGCAGAAGGCCTGGCCGGAGGCCGAGTGGTACGGCCTCGACAAGGTCTACGACGCCTTCGACCTGGGGTACCGGGGCCCGAAGTTCAGCTGGTCGACGATGCCGGACCAGTACGCCCTGGAGGCGTTCGAGCGCCTGGAGCACGGCAGGAAGCGCGACCGGCCGCTGATGTCGGAGGTCATCCTCACCTCCAGCCACCAGCCGTGGGCGCCGATCCCGGAGCTGGTCGGCTGGGACGAGCTGGGCGACGGCTCGGTCTTCGACGCGATCCAGCGGGCGGGGAAGAAGCCCGCCGGCGTCGTCGCCGACGGCGCCGCCTCCAAGCGCGAGTACGGCAGGTCGATCACGTACTCGGTCACCAGCCTCACCCAGTGGCTGGAGCGCTACGGCACCGACGACACCGTCCTGGTCTTCCTCGGCGACCACCAGCCGCTGGCCCGGGTCAGCGGCGACCGCGCGAGCCGGGACGTGCCGGTGTCGGTCGTCGCCAAGGACCCGGAGGTGCTGGAGAAGATCGCCGACTGGGACTGGACCGAGGGGCTCCGCCCGGCGGAGGACGCTCCCGTGTGGCGGATGAGCGACTTCCGCGACCGCTTCCTGACCGCCTACGGCTCCACCCCGCACCCCACCGGGGGCTGATCAGCCGCCGGAGGTGTCCAGCTCGGCCTCCTCGCCGACGCCCGCGCAGTCGTAGGGGTCCTTCAGCCAGCCGTCCGGCAGTACCACCCGGTTGTTGCCGGAGGTGCGGCCGCGGGGGCCGTCGGCGCCGGCCGGCCAGGGCTGGTCCAGGTCCAGTTCGTCGAGTCCGGCCCGCAGCTCCTCCAGCGAGGAGGTGACGGCGAGCCGCTTGCGCATCTCGGAGCCGACCGCGAAGCCCTTCAGGTACCAGGCCACGTGCTTGCGGAAGTCGATCACCCCGCGGGACTCGTCCCCGATCCACTCGCCCAGCAGCGTGGCGTGCCGGACCATGACGTCGGCGACCTCGCGGAGCGCGGGGCGCGTCAGGTCCTGCGGGCGTCCCTCGAAGGCGGCCACCAGATCCGCGAACAGCCACGGCCTGCCGAGGCAGCCACGGCCCACGACCACGCCGTCGCAGCCGGTCTCGCGCACCATCCGCAGCGCGTCCTCGGCCGACCAGATGTCGCCGTTGCCGAGCACCGGGATCTCCGGGACGTGCTCCTTCAGCCGGGCGATGGCGTCCCAGTCGGCGGTGCCGCCGTAGTGCTGGGCGGTGGTGCGGCCGTGCAGCGCGACGGCGGTGACGCCCTCCTCGACGGCGATCCGGCCGGCGTCCAGGTAGGTCAGGTGGTCGTCGTCGATGCCCTTGCGCATCTTGATGGTCACCGGCAGGTCCCCGGCCCCGCCGACCGCCTCGCGCAGGATGGACCGCAGCAGGTTCCGCTTGTAGGGGAGGGCCGAGCCGCCGCCCTTGCGGGTCACCTTGGGGACCGGGCAGCCGAAGTTGAGGTCGATGTGGTCGGCGAGGTCCTCCTCCGCGATCATGCGGACGGCCTTGCCGACGGTCACCGGGTCGACGCCGTACAGCTGGATCGAGCGGGGCCTCTCGCTCTCGTCGAACCGGATCAGCTGCATGGTCTTCTCGTTGCGCTCGACCAGCGCCCGGGTGGTGATCATCTCGCTCACGAAGAGCCCCTTGCCGCCGCTGAACTCCCTGCACAGCGTGCGGAAGGGCGCGTTGGTGATCCCGGCCATGGGCGCCAGTACGACGGGCGGCCGGGCCGTGTGCGGGCCGATCTGCAGGGTCGGGGCCGTGGGGGAGGCGAGCGTGGACATTGCCCCATTGTCCCGCATGCCGACGGGTACCCGGCACGCCGCCCGACGGTGACCGTGTAGCGGTCATTAGTTAACCGCACTATCGAAACGCGCGTACGATGGCCCCCATGCCCGAGCTCAGCCACGGCCGACGCATGCTGGTGCTCGCGATCTGCTGCATGAGCCTGCTGATCGTGAGCCTGGACAACACGGTCCTGAACGTCGCCCTGCCCTCCCTGGAGCGGGACCTGCACGCGAGCACCGCCGGCCTGCAGTGGACCATCGACGCGTACACCCTCGTCCTGGCCTCCCTGCTGATGCTCGCCGGCTCCACCGCCGACCGGATCGGCCGCAGACGGGTGTTCATGACCGGTCTGGTGGTCTTCACCCTCGGCTCGGTGCTGTGCTCGCTGGCCCCGGACCTGACCTCGCTGGTCGTCTTCCGGATGGTGCAGGCGGTCGGCGGCTCGATGCTCAACCCGGTCGCCATGTCGATCATCACCAACACCTTCACCGACCCCCGCGAACGGGCCCGCGCCATCGGGGCGTGGGGCGCGGTCGTCGGCATCTCGATGGCCGCGGGACCGCTGGTCGGCGGCCTGCTGGTGGAGTCGGTCGGCTGGCGCTCCATCTTCTGGATCAACCTGCCGGTGGGCCTGGCCGCGCTCCTGCTCACCTGGCGCTTCGTCCCGGAGTCCCGCGCCCCCAGGGCCCGGCGCCCTGACCCGGTCGGCCAGCTCCTGGTGATCGTCCTGTTCGGCTCCCTGACGTACGCGATCATCGAGGCCCCGCACGCCCCGCTGCCGGTGATCGCCCCGTTCGCCGCGGTCGCCCTGCTGGCGCTGCTGGCACTCCTGCGGTACGAGCCCCGCCGCCGCGAACCCCTGATCGACCTGCGGTTCTTCCGCTCCGCCCCGTTCAGCGGCGCGACGGTGATCGCCGTCTGCGCGTTCGCGGCGCTCGGCGGCTTCCTCTTCCTGTCCACGCTGTACCTGCAGAACGTACGGGGCCTGAGCGCCATGGAAGCGGGGCTGTGGATGCTGCCGATGGCCGTCCCGACCTTCCTGTGCGCCCCGCTCTCCGGGCGGCTGGTCGGCAGCCGGGGCCCGCGTCTGCCGCTGCTGATCGCGGGCACGGCGATGACGGTGAGCGGGCTCCTCTTCGCCCTCTTCGAGGCCGAGACGTCCGACGTGACCCTCTTCCTCGGCTACGTCCTCTTCGGCGTCGGCTTCGGCTTCGTCAACGCCCCGATCACCAACACCGCCGTCTCCGGGATGCCGACCGCGCAGGCCGGGGTGGCCTCGGCGGTCGCGTCGACCAGCCGTCAGCTGGGCCAGGCGCTGGGCGTCGCGGTGATCGGCGCGGTGCTGGCGGCCGGGGTGGGCTCGTCGCCGTACGCGGACGCCTTCGTGCCGGCCGCGCGGCCGGGGTGGTGGATCCTCGCCGTGTGCGGCCTGGCGGTGCTGGTGGTCGGCGCGCTGACCTCCGGGCGCTGGGCCCGGGGCACCGCCGAGCGGACGGCGGAGCGCCTGGAGACGGCGGAGATCCGCCAGAACGTGGGCGCGGGCGCGTGACCGCCCCGCCGGGCCCGGGTGATCACGCGGTGATGGATTCCCGTCCCTGAAGCGCCTGTTGATGTTGCTCTTGCTGCACACTCCTTGTCGGCCCCGTTCCGGGGCAGGAGCACGGCGACACCGATGGGGAGGGCGGGGAAGGGTCATGACGCGGATCGACTCGAGCAAGGTCAGCCGCTGGGACCTGCACGGGCGGGAGCACGTCGTGCGGGTCCGGCGCACCGGGGCGCAGCGGACGCTCAGCTGTGACACGTGCGGCTGGCGCAGAGCGGCCCAGTTCCTGCCGTGGCTCAAGGCGGAGGAGCATCTGGCCGAGGCGCATCAGGCGACGGTCGACCCGACCGTGGCGTGAGCCCGGCGCGGCCGCCCACGCGAAGGCCCCCGGTGCCGGACCACGGGTGGTCCGGAACCGGGGGCCCTTACGGCCGCGTGGCGACTAGGCGCCGATCAGGCGGGACGCCAGGTAGCCCTCGATCTGGTCGAGCGAGACGCGCTCCTGCTTCATCGAGTCGCGCTCGCGCACCGTCACCGCGTTGTCGTCCAGGGTGTCGAAGTCGACGGTCACGCAGTACGGCGTGCCGATCTCGTCCTGGCGGCGGTAGCGGCGGCCGATGGCGCCGGCGTCGTCGAACTCGATGTTCCAGTGCGTGCGCAGGGCCTGGGCGAGGCCCTTGGCCTTCGGGGACAGCTCCGCGTTGCGGGACAGCGGGAGCACCGCGGCCTTCACCGGCGCGAGACGGTGGTCGAGCCGCAGCACGGTCCGCTTCTCCATCTTGCCCTTGGCGTTGGGGGCCTCGTCCTCGACGTAGGCGTCGAGCAGGAAGGCCAGCATCGCCCGGCCGACACCGGCCGCCGGCTCGATGACGTACGGCGTCCAGCGCTCGCCGGCCTCCTGGTCGAAGTAGGCGAGGTCCTGGCCGGAGGCCTTGGAGTGCGCGCCGAGGTCGTAGTCGGTGCGGTTGGCGACGCCCTCCAGCTCGCCCCACTCGCTGCCGCCGAACTGGAAGCGGTACTCGATGTCAGCGGTGCGCTTGGAGTAGTGGGAGAGCTTCTCCTTCGGGTGCTCGTACCACCGCATGTTCTCCTCGCGCAGGCCGAGACCGGTGTACCAGTTCCAGCGCTGCTCCATCCAGTACTCCTGCCACTGCTCGTCCTCGCCCGGCTTGACGAAGAACTCCATCTCCATCTGCTCGAACTCGCGGGTGCGGAAGATGAAGTTGCCGGGCGTGATCTCGTTGCGGAAGGACTTGCCCATCTGGGCGATGCCGAACGGCGGCTTCTTGCGCGAAGCGGTCTGCACCTGGGCGAAGTTGGTGAAGATGCCCTGGGCGGTCTCGGGGCGCAGGTAGGCGACGGAGCCGGAGTCCTGCGTCGGGCCGAGGTGGGTGGAGAGCAGGCCCGAGAACTGCTTGGGCTCGGTGAAGGTGCCCTTGTTGCCGCAGTTGGGGCAGCTGAGGTCGGCGAGGCCGTTCTCCGGGGCGCGGCCCTTCTTCTCCTCGTACGCCTCCTCCAGGTGGTCCGCGCGGAACCGCTTGTGGCAGGAGGTGCACTCGGTAAGGGGGTCCGTGAAGGTGGCGACGTGACCGGAGGCGACCCACACCTCCGGAGCCAGGATCACGGACGAGTCGAGACCGACCACGTCCTCGCGCGACGTCACCATGTAGCGCCACCACTGGCGCTTCAGGTTCTCCTTGAGCTCGACACCCAGCGGCCCGTAGTCCCAGGCGGCACGCTGGCCGCCGTAGATCTCACTGCAGGGGAATACGAAGCCACGGCGCTTGCTCAGGCTGACGATGGTGTCGATCTTGTCGGCGGCCACGGTGCTCTCTTCATTACGACGACGGGCGACGAAGCGAGATTGCTTCCAGCGAATGACTCAGGTTACCGGCGGGGACTGCCCCTCGACCAAATCGGCCCCCTCGTCGCGGATCTCCGACCAGGCTTGTTGACAACGGTTTCCATATTTGTTGAAAATGACTGTCATGAACGTACGACGACCTCACATATCCGCGGTCGCGCTGGCCGCGGTCACCGCCCTCGGTATCGGCACCCTCTCCGCCTGCTCCTCCGACGGTGCCGCCGCGGGCAACACCGACAAGTTCGACGTCGTCGCGTCGTTCTACCCGATGGCCTACCTCGCCGAGCAGATAGGCGGCGAGCACGTCCACGTCACCAGTCTGACCCAGCCCGGCCAGGAGCCGCACGACCTGGAGATCAGCGCCAAGCAGACCGCGCAGCTCGAGGAGTCCGACGCGGCGCTCTACCTCAAGGGCCTGCAGCCCACCGTCGACGAGGCCATCGGCCAGTCCCCGGTGAAGACGAAGATCGACGCGGCCACCCTGACCTCCCTGGAGGAGCACGGCACCGAGGCCGGCGGCCACGAGGACGAGCACGCCGAGGACGGGCACGCCGAGGACGGGCACGCCGAGGACGAACACGGCCACGAGCACACGCACGAGGGCGGCGAGGACCCCCACATCTGGCTCGACCCGGTCAAGTACGCCGAGGTCGCCGAGGGCGTCGGCAAGGCCTTCGAGAAGGCCGACCCCGACCACGCCGCCGACTACCGGAAGAACACCGCGGCCCTGGTCGGCACGCTGACCGACCTGGACAAGAAGTTCGAGACCGGCCTCGCGGACCGGAAGACCGACGTCTTCATCACCACGCACGCCGCCTTCGGCTACCTCGCCGAGCGCTACGGCCTGACCGAGGAGGCCATCAGCGGCCTCGACCCCGAGTCCGAGCCCAGCGGCGCCCGTGTGAAGGAACTCCAGCAGATGGCGAAGGCCGACGGCGTCACCACCGTCTTCTACGAGACGCTGGTCAGCGACAGGACCGCCAAGACCCTCGCCGGCGACGCCGGGCTCGAGACCGACGTCCTCGACCCCCTCGAGGGCATCACCGACGCCTCCCGCGGCGACGACTACGTCCAGGTCATGGAGGCCAACCTCAAGGCCCTGCAGACCGCCCTGGGCGCCAAGTGACCGACGAACCACCGGAGGACGGCATGACCACCGAGCCCGTCATCTCCCTGCGCGGTGTCCGCGCCGAACTGGGCTCGCGCCCCGTCCTGCGCGGCATCGACCTCACCGTGCGCCGCGGCGAGGTCGTCGCCCTGCTCGGCGCCAACGGCTCCGGCAAGTCGACGGCCGTACGCGGCGTCATCGGCCAGGTCCCGGTCAGCGCCGGCGAGATCGAACTGTTCGGCACCCCGCGCCACCGGTTCCGCGACTGGGCGCGGGTGGGCTACGTCCCGCAGCGCACCACCGCCGCCGGGGGCGTGCCCGCCACCGTCACCGAGGTCGTCTCCTCGGGGCGCCTCGCCCGCACCCGCTTCGGCCTCTTCCGCAAGGCCGACCACGAGGCCGTGCGCGACGCCCTCGGCCTGGTCGGCATGGCGGACCGGGCCAAGGACTCCGTCGACGCACTCTCCGGCGGCCAGCACCAGCGGGTCCTGATCGCCCGCGCGCTCGCCGCCGCGCCCGAACTGCTGATCATGGACGAGCCGATGGCGGGCGTCGACCTGGCCAGCCAGGAGATCCTCGCCGAGACGCTCAGGGGCCAGGTGGCCCGGGGCACCACGGTCCTCGTCGTCCTGCACGAACTGGGCCCGCTGGAGCCCCTGATCGACCGGGCGGTCGTGCTCCGCGACGGCTGCGTCGTGCACGACGGCCCGCCCCCCGAGGCCGTCGGCCAGCACGCGCTGCCCGGCCACGACCACGTACACCCGCACGCACCGGCGGGCGCCGAACCGATCCGCACGGGACTGCTGAGCTGATGGAGATCCTCGACTACGCCTTCATGCAGCGGGCGCTGCTCGCCGCCGTCCTGGTCGGCGTCACCGCCCCCGCCGTCGGCATCTACCTGGTCCAGCGCCGCCAGGCCCTGATGGGCGACGGCATCGGTCACGTCGCCATGACCGGCGTCGGCCTCGGCTTCCTGTTCAGCTGGTCCCCGGTGTGGATGGCGACCCTGGTCTCCGTCCTCGGCGCCGTCTTCATGGAACTGGTCCGCTGGTACGCCAAGACCCGCGGCGACATCGCCCTGGCGATGCTCTTCTACGGCGGCATGGCCGGCGGCGTGATGTTCATCAACCTCGCCCCCGGCGGCTCCACCTCGAACCTCTCCTCGTTCCTCTTCGGCTCGCTGTCCACGGTCTCCCCGGCCGACGTGACCGCGATCTGCCTGCTGGCCGCGTTCGTGGTCGCGGTCACCGTCGGTCTGCGCCGGCAGCTGTTCGCGGTCAGCCAGGACGAGGAGTTCGCCCGGGTGACGGGCCTGCCGGTGCGGTTCCTCAACCTGCTCACGGCGGTCACCGCCGCGGTGACGGTCTCCGTGGCCATGCGCGTGGTCGGCCTGCTGCTGGTGAGCGCGCTGATGGTGGTGCCCGTCGCGGCGGCCCAGCAGCTCACCCGCAGCTTCGCCGCCACCTTCGCCGTCGCCGTCGCCATCGGCGTGAGCGTCACCCTCGGCGGCACGGTCACCTCGTACTACCAGGACGTGCCGCCCGGCGCGACGATCGTGCTGCTGACGATCGGCGTGTTCATCGCGCTGACCGCGCTGGCCGCCCCGCTGGCCCGCCGCCGCGCCCGGGCGCTGGCCGCCGCACACCCCGGCGGCGACCCCGCAGAGTGCGCGATTCCGGCCAGCCGCCCGGCGGGCGGTGGGACCGGCGCCTGACTCGCCGCCGCCCGGGCTGGCACAATGGCCCGGGCAGACGGCCAGACCTGAGGAGGAATCCGGTGACGACCGCAGGACCGCCCGTGAAGGGCCGCGCCACCCGGCAGCGCGCCGCCGTGGCGGCATGCCTGCAGGAGGTCGACGAGTTCCGCAGCGCTCAGGAACTCCACGACATGCTCAAGCACAAGGGCGACTCCGTCGGACTCACCACGGTCTACCGCACGCTGCAGTCCCTCGCCGACGCCGGCGAGGTCGACGTCCTGCGCACGGCCGAGGGCGAGTCCGTCTACCGCCGCTGCTCCACCGGCGATCACCACCACCACCTGGTCTGCCGCAACTGCGGCAAGGCGGTCGAGGTGGAGGGCCCGGCGGTGGAGAAGTGGGCGGAGGCCATCGCCGCGGAACACGGCTACGTCAACGTCGCCCACACAGTAGAAATCTTCGGCACCTGCGCCGACTGCGCCACGTAACCACCCCTACGCAACTGCGGGCAGTCGTGCCGCTGGGGCGGCACGGGTGGGCGCAGCGGCACCCCGCAAACGCCGGGCCGCGCAACCACCCCCGCCCAGCCCCAGCAAGCGTGCACCCGTCACACACGGGCAAGATGCCGGTCC